>ERZ1643246.36-NODE-36-length-179930-cov-78.173943_pt1 | contig 179930 bp, 152 predicted proteins | sample MGYA00579265_ERZ1643246 | MGnify/ENA primary metagenome ERZ1643246 (study PRJEB29033, sample SAMEA4952261) | chicken gut metagenome | biome: Broiler Chicken; feature: Gastrointestinal Tract; material: Caecum | place: Ireland | collected 2018 | study: Broiler... | reverse complement strand
AAAAAGAATCCCGTATTTATGCGGGTTCCGGCGTTTCGCAAACGCCTAATAAAAATTTATCAGAAAGGAGATTTCGTCTATGACCTTTAAATCAGATATCGAGATCGCCCAGGAATGCGAGATGTCCCCTATCACACAGATCGCCGCTCAGGCCGGCATCGACAGCCGCTTTCTGGAACAGTATGGAATGTATAAAGCAAAGATTCATTATGATTTTCTCAGGGAATCTTCCCTTCCGGACGGAAAACTGGTGCTGGTCACCGCCATCAATCCCACCCCCGCCGGTGAAGGAAAGACCACCACTACCGTAGGACTGGCTGATGCTCTGAAAAAAATCGGCAAACGCTCCGCCGCTGCCCTGCGGGAACCCTCCCTGGGTCCGATTTTCGGGGTAAAGGGCGGCGCGGCCGGCGGCGGTTACGCCCAGGTTGTCCCCATGGAAGACATTAACCTTCACTTTACCGGAGATTTTCACGCCATCAGTACCGCCAACAATCTTCTGGCCGCCATGACAGACAACCATATTTACCAGGGCAACGCCCTGAATATCGATCCCAGAAAGATCACCTGGCGCAGATGTATGGACATGAACGACCGGCAGCTCCGCAGCATCGTGGACGGCCTCGGCGGAAAAAGCAACGGAATGCCCAGAGAAGACGGCTATGACATCACTGCTGCCTCGGAAATTATGGCGGTTCTCTGTCTGGCCGATGATCTTGACGACCTGAAATCCCGGCTGTCCCGGCTGGTGGTAGGCTACACTTACGGCAAGGCCGGCCAGCAGAAGCCGGTAACCGCCGGAGATCTCCACGCGGAAGGCGCAATGTGCGCCCTGCTGAAGGACGCTCTGAAGCCCAATCTGGTACAGACACTGGAACACACTCCCGTGATCATCCACGGCGGACCCTTCGCCAATATCGCCCACGGCTGCAACTCTGTCACAGCTACCCGGATGGCGCTGAAGCTGGGGGATTACTGTGTCACGGAAGCCGGCTTCGGCGCGGATCTGGGGGCGGAAAAATTCTTCGACATCAAATGCCGGATGGCCGGTCTTGTTCCCAGCGCGGTGGTGGTAGTCGCCAGCGTCCGGGCTCTGAAGCACCACGGCGGAGTTCCTGTCAGCGAACTGAACACAGAAGATCTGGAAGCACTGAAGCGCGGGCTTCCAAACCTTCTGAAGCATGTGAACAATATCCGCAATGTTTACCGCCTGCCCTGCGTGGTAGCCATAAACGCCTTCCCCACAGATACAAAGGCGGAACTTGAACTGGTAGAACAGGAGTGCCGGAAACTGGGGGTAAACGCGGCTCTCTCGGAAGTCTGGGCCAAAGGCGGCGCAGGCGGGACCGCTCTGGCAGAAGAAGTTGTCCGTCTCTGTGAAGAAGACCACTCCGGTTTTTCCTTCTCCTACGATCTGGAGGGAAGCATTCAGGAGAAACTGGACCAGATTGTACAGAAGATCTACGGAGGTTCCCGGGCTGTACTCACCGCTTCCGCCAAAAAACAGGCAGAGCAGCTGGAATCCCTGGGATACGGGGGCTGCCCCGTCTGCGTGGCGAAAACCCAGTACAGCCTCTCGGATGATCCCTCTTGTCTGGGAGCCCCTGAAGGTTTCACCGTCACCGTGCGGAATTTAAAAATCTCCGCCGGCGCCGGCTTCATTGTGGCTCTCACCGGCGAGATCATGACCATGCCCGGACTCCCCAAATGTCCGGCGGCGGAAAATATCAGCATCGACAGTTCCGGAAAAATCAGCGGCCTGTTCTGACCCTTTTTTACTCCTTCTTTCACAGGGGGCTGCAGGGAGGATTTCTCCTTCCTGCAGCCCCCTGTTTTCTTCTACTTCCGGGGAAGATCTATCTCCCCTTCAAAAACTGTAACTGCCGGGCCCGTCATAAAAACCCGGTTTTCTTTTTGATCCCAGAAAATTTTCAGGCTCCCGCCCTTCAGCCGGGCCTCCACCGGCCCCGCCGCGATCCGGCCTGAAAGCACTGCCGCCACTGCCGCCGCGCAGGCCCCGGTGCCGCAGGCCATGGTTTCTCCGGAACCTCTTTCCCAGACCCGCATTCTGAACCGATCCGCTCCGGTCACCTCCACAAATTCCGCGTTGACCCGATCAGGAAAATCCCTGTAATGTTCAAATTCCGGCCCCAGCTTCTCCAGATCCAGTCCGTCCACTCCTTCCGCAAAGACTACGGCATGGGGATTTCCCATGGATACCGCCGTATACCGGTACTCTCTTCCCCGGATAAAAGCAGGGACATCCACGGCCTGCTCCGCGTCCGCCAAAACCGGTATTTTGTCCGCCGCAAGCTCCGGATGTCCCATATCTGCCTGTACTTCATACACCTGATGGTCTTTTACCCGCATCAGAAGATTTTTTATTCCGCTTTTTGTCTCCACCCGGATCCTGGTCCGGTCTGTGAGACCATGGTCGTACACATATTTTGCCAGACAGCGGATCCCGTTGCCGCACATAGCCCCCTCGGATCCGTCCGCGTTGTACATGGTCATGGCAAAATCTGCTCTTTTGGAAGGCCCGATCAGGATCAGTCCGTCTGAGCCGATCCCGAAATGGCGGTCGCTTACCATCCTGGCTGTCCGGGAGGGATCTTCCACCCGCTCCCGGAAACAGTCCACATAGACGTAATCATTTCCGCATCCCTGCATTTTCGTAAATCTCATACGCCCTCCGCAGATTTTATTTTGTTTTTCCCTCCTTTACCCGGAAGTATATCTGCTTTTGGTTATTTCCGTCCGATACCTTGTTGATCTCATAGCATCCCAGAGATTTCATAAAAGGCGTCAGTTTGGAAAAGCCAAAATTCCGCACGTCAAAATCCGGCAGACGCTTGGAGAGCTGGTCCCCCAGCTTTCCGGAAAAAATCCAGCCATCGTCGTCGGAAAATTTTTCGATGATGGTATTGATGGTCTTTTTTGTCTTTTCCAGTTCCTTCTGAGGCTTTGTCTTCTCCCTGTGTTCTTTTTTCTTGGTCTGAGGCTCCGCCGCTCCGGCCTCCTCCTGCTTTTTCTCATAGAGAAGATCCAGATATTTGAACTGATTGCAGGCAGAGATAAAAGGCTGGGGCGTCTTGCTCTCCCCCATGCCGATGACCTGCATCCCGGCTTCCCGCAGTCTCGCTGCCAGCCGGGTAAAATCGCTGTCCGAGGATGCCAGACAGAACCCGTCCACATGCCCGGAATACAGGATATCCATGGCATCGATGATCATGGCTGAATCGGTGGCGTTCTTTCCTGTAGTATAGCTGTACTGCTGCATCGGGATAATGGAATTGTCCAGCAGCACCGCTTTCCAGGAAGCCAGCTGCGGGTTAGTCCAGTCCCCGTAGATCCTCTTGTAGGTGGCGATACCGCTGTTGGCCGTCTCCTCCAGAATGATCTTAATGTATTTATCTGATATGTTGTCCGCGTCGATCAGCACGGCGAATTTCAGTTCGGTTTCCATGAATTTCCCCCTTCTCTTGTGTCAGTATAGCATGCTGCCGCTTCCGCAGTCAAAGTAATTCTCACCGCAGGATCTGCGTCCCGTCCTGATCTATGTAATAATCCTCCTGATACAGAAGTTCAGAAACAGGCACCAGTTCATATCCTTTTTCCGCCGCGGCATCCAGTATGCCCTCCAGGGCTTCCGCCGTATATCTGGCCTGGGTTCTGCACAGGACAATGCTTCCCTCCCGGATCCCCTCCGGGCCTGTAACCCGCTCTATGATATCCTCCGGGCCGTAGTCCTTCCAGTCCATGCTGTCCACATCAAAGCTCACCGCCGTCAGACCGCAGTCCCGGGCGCTCTGCGTCAGCCTCTGCCCTCCTTCTCCTCCCGGAGGACGGAACAGCTCCACCTGGCATCCCGCCAGTTCTTCCACCTGCGCCTTTGTCTCTGCCAGTTCCTCTCTGGCTTCTTCACCGGAAAGGCCGGTCATATCCCGGTATGTCCTGCCGCAGATCCCCAGCTCCTGGCCGGAGGCGGCGATCTCCTTTACTTCCCGGGGATGTTCCGCAGCCCAGTCTCCGGACACAAAAAATGCGGCGGAAGCCTGCTGTTCCTCCAGTATATCCAGAATTTCACCCAGCGGTCCGCTGTCCTGGCCCACGTCAAAGGTCAGCGACGCCTTCTTTTCTGTCCTCTGCACCCGACGGATGGGCAGCTGGTATTCTTTTGCCGTACTGCCGCTGACCTGGATCCAGCTTCGTCCCAGATCTATTCCGTACAAAAGCGACAGCGACGCCACAGTTGTCAGTCCGAACAGAAATACGCCCAGGGTATGGCTTTTCATAGCTGCAGATCTCCCATACCGTTTCTGATTATTATATGAAGAAACAGAATGTCCCTATGCAGAAGATCCGCCGGCTGTCACCGCTTTGCGGGCAGCCATTTTTCCAGGAAGTCAAACAGCGTCTGCATCTCCTCCCTGGTTCCCACCGTAATCCGCAGATAATTATCGATCCTTGGCTTTTTGAAATATCTCACATAGATATGCTGCTGTCTGAGAGCCTGAAAAATCTCTTCCGCCGGCACCTGCTCATGAGCGGCAAAAATGAAATTAGCCTTTGAGTCCCCAAAACGGAATCCCAGACGGCGCAGTTCTTTCTTGGCCCATTCTCTGGTCTCCGCGATCCTGGCGGTGGTTTTCTCAAAATACTCCCTGTCCCGCACCGCTTCCACACCCAGGATCAGGGCTGTCTGGTCCATCGTATAGGAATTAAAAGAATATTTCACATCGTTCAGGTAGCGGATCATCTCCTCGCTGCCGATACAGAAACCGATGCGCATGCCCGCCATGGAGCGGGATTTTGAAAAGGTCTGCACTACCAGCAGATTATCGTATTTTTCCAGCAGTGAAAGGGCGGATTTGGCGCCGAAATCCACATAGGCTTCATCTACGATGACCACAGATTGGCGGTTATGTTCCAGGATTTTTTCGATTCCTTCCTGAGACAGTTCCTCCCCCGTGGGAGCGTTGGGATTTGGAAATACAATGCCTCCGTTTTCCGTCAGGTAATCCTCCGGAACGATCCGGAACTGATCATCCAGAGGAACCTGGCGGTAGGGAATCCGAAACAGATCTGCCCAGACATCATAAAACGAGTAGGTGATATCCGGAAACAAGATCGGAAGATCCGAATTAAAAAAGGTCAGAAAGGCCATGGCCAGCACATCGTCAGACCCCACCCCCACAAATACCTGGGACGGTTTTACTCCGTAGTATTCTGCCAGGGCTTTCACTAAAACAGCCGCCTCCGGATCCGGATAGAGGCGGAGACAGCCCGCGTTTATCTCCCGCAGGGCCTTCTCCACTCCCGGCGCCGGCGGGTAGGGATTTTCATTGGTATTCAGCTTGATCATTTTTGTCTCACGGGGCTGTTCTCCCGGCACATAGGGCTCCACCCGGCGGACTCCGTCTCTCCAGTCTCTCATTTGCTTCTTCCTCTTTCTTCCCGGGGCGGCCGCCCTCCGGCAGCCTGCCGCCTGTTGGTTTGCTTTTCCTATTATAGCATAAATTCTTTGAATTGTAACATGCACAAATGCCGGCAGGTCATATATTGAAGAGAGACTGCCGGAGGCAGAAACTATATGCCCAATCAAAAAATCGAAAATCTCCTGAACCTGGCCCTCTGGGCCTCCCCAAAAGAGCGCCTTCAGTCCGGCCAGCTGCAGGCCGGATACGACCCTCTCCGCCGGACCTTTGAGGTTCTGATCCGCTATCAGGGAGATCTTTCCTACTTTGACCGGTCCGGATGGGAGTATACAAAACTTCTGGGAAACTATGCCGTTCTCCAGCTTCCGGAAACCGAAGTGGAAACCGTAAGCCTTCTTCCCCAGGTCACTTATATGGAAAAGCCCAAGGGACTGTATTTTGCCGCCGCCAATGGCCGGGCCGCCTCCTGTATCCAGCCGGTTCAAAACGGTTCCCGGGGCCGGCCCTCCCTTACCGGAAAAGGAGTTCTGATCGCCTGTATTGACTCCGGGGTAGACTACACCCATCCGGATTTCCGCAACCCGGACGGTACGACCCGCATCCTCCGGCTTTGGGATCAGACTGTCCCGGAGGGCCCGCCCCCTGAAGGATATCATCTGGGAACACTGTATACGGAAGAGCAGATCAATGAAGCCCTCTCGCTTTCCGATCCCAGGAGCCTGGTGCCCAGCCGGGACAGCAGCGGCCACGGCACAGCAGTTCTCGGCATTGCCGCAGGAAACGGCCGCTCCAGCGGCGGAGTCCTAAAAGGCGCCGCCCCGGAAGCCGGCCTTCTGGCGGTAAAACTGGGAGTCCCTGCTCCCGGCGGCTTCCCCGGCACAACCCAGCTGATGCTGGCGCTGGACTATGCCGTGCGTTTTTCCCTGGAACTGTCCCTTCCTCTGGCGGTCAATTTAAGTTTCGGCAACAGTTACGGCTCCCACAGCGGTGATTCCCTGCTGGAGACGTATATCGATGCTGTTTCCAATCTGGGGCAAAACGTAATCTGCATCGGAACCGGAAATGACGGGGCCGGCCAGACCCACCGGGCCGGACGGATGGAACAGGGACAGACCCTGGATACAGAAATTTCCATATCCCCCTACACTCTGAGCACCAGCCTGCAGATCTGGAAACAGTATGTGGACCAGGCAGATCTGTTTTTCATCCATCCGGGCGGGGAAACTGCAGGCCCTATAGGTTCCGTCCCCGGGCCTTTGCGGTTCCGGCTCGGAAACACGGAAATCCTTGCCTACTGCGGAATGCCCGGCCCCTTCTCCCTTTTTCAGGAGTTCTATCTGGATTTTCTGCCCGCGGAAGGCAGCAGCTATATCGACAGCGGGAACTGGAAGGTACGTCTGGTTCCCAAAAAGATTACCGACGGCCTGTTCCACATGTGGCTTCCCGGCAGCGGTTCCGACAGTTCCGCCGCCTTTTACCTTCCCTCCCCCGATACGACCCTTACTATTCCCTCCACAGCCAGACGGGGGATCTCCGTAGGGGCTTATAACTCCGGCCTGGAGTCCTACGCCCCCTTTTCCGGCCGGGGCAATGCCGTTCTGCAGGGAGGCGCCAAGCCGGATCTGGCGGCCCCCGGCGTGGATGTCCAGGCTCCCCGATCCGGCGGAGGGTACGGAGTATTTACCGGCACGTCCTTCGCCGCTCCCTTTGTGACCGGTTCCGCCGCCCTTTTGATGGAATGGGGGATTGTAAAAGGCAGCGATCCCTTTCTGTACGGGGAGAAGGTCAAAGCCTACCTCCGGAAAGGCGCCAGGGCTCTGCCGGGGATCACCAGATATCCGGACCCCAGAGTGGGGTACGGCGCTCTGTGCCTGGCTGACAGTTTCCCATAAATCCCAAAAAAGCAGGTACAAAATGAAAGCATTTTTCTTATTGTCTTTCCATCTTCAGAACGCCTGTGTTACAATAACATTAACTCCGGAAGCGGCAGAGTGGTTTCCGGAATTCAAAAATACTCATCGAAAGGGGGTTTTTGCATGGCAAAATACCGATGCAGTGTCTGCGGCTTTATTTACGACGAAGAAAAGGAAGGGCGTCCTTTTTCCGAACTGAAGGAATGCCCTGTATGCCATCAGCCTGCTTCCGCCTTTACTCTCTGGGAAGAGGCCGTCCCGGAGGAGGCGGAACCTGAAACAGAAGAAATTTCTCTGGACTACCCAAAGGAATATGTCCGGGCGGATGAAAGCTGCCGCATGATGGCGGAGATCCATGAGATGGCCGTTTCCGGCAGAACTCTCTCGGCAGCCATGGGAACCCGCCTTCCCATGCCCGGCTGGGATGATATTTTTATCCTGGGCGCCCAATTAGATCCCATGCCCCTGGATGAACAGGCTCCGGTGGATACCCGCACAGTCATCGGCCCCCGGGCAAAAAAGCCTCTGGTCCTGGAAAATCCGGTGTACATTTCCCATATGTCCTTCGGTGCCCTCTCCAGAGAAGCCAAAATCGCCCTGGCGAAGGGCAGCGCCATGGCAGGCAGCGCCATGTGCTCCGGAGAGGGCGGCATTCTTCCCGAGGAGATGGAGGCGGCCGATAAGTATATTTTTGAATACGTGGGAAATCTCTACAGCGTCACACCGGAGCATCTGCAGAATGCCGACGCGGTGGAGATCAAAATCGGCCAGGGCACGAAACCCGGCATGGGCGGACACCTGCCGGGAGAAAAAGTCACCCGGGAGATCAGCCAGCTCCGGAACCGTCCCATGGGGCAGGACATCATCGCGCCCTCCCGCTTTCCGGGCATTGAAACAAAGGAAGATCTGAAAAACCTGATCAGCCAGCTGAAACTGGCTTCCGGCGGACGGCCCGTAGGCGTCAAGCTTGCCGCCGGGCATATTGAACAGGATCTGGCTTTCTGCACTTACGCGGAGCCGGATTTCATCACCATTGACGGCCGGGGCGGCGCCACGGGATCCTCCCCGAAATTTCTGCGGGATTCCGCCAGCGTTCCCACCGTCTATGCCCTCTGCCGGGCCCGGAAATATCTGGACAGTATCGGCTCCGATATCAGCCTGATCATCACCGGAGGCCTGCGGGTCTCTTCCGATTTTGCCAAGGCCATCGCCCTGGGCGCGGATGCCGTAGCTGCGGCTACCGGACCTCTTATGGCCTTAGGATGCCAGCAGTACCGGATCTGCGGCACCGGCATGTGCCCCATGGGGATCGCCACCCAGGATCCTGATCTGAGAGCCCGGCTGAAAATCGAGCCGGCCGCCAGAAGAGTAGCCAACTATCTGAAACTCTCTCTGGAAGAACTGAAAACCTTCGCCCGGATCACAGGACACAGCCGTCTCTTCGACCTCTCCGTCCGGGATCTGTGCACCGCCAGCCGGGAGATCAGCGAATATACAGATATCCCCCATGTGTAAAAATTTCCCCTTGCATTCTCCCCGGCATCCGTCTATAATAGGGATTGTAGAAAAAATAACATATGGAAGATCTTCAGGGCGGGGTGCAATTCCCCACTGGCGGTACAGTCCGCGACCCGCTGTTTTCTCAGCGGCTGAACCGGTGAAACTCCGGTACCAACAGTTACAGTCTGGATGGAAGAAGAACGAATCTTATTCTTGTGCGCAGTGGGCCCCGGGATCTTTTCCCCGGGGTTTTCTTTTTTGCACGCGCACACCGTCATTCGTCCCGATCACAGCTTAAGATCTTCAGAAAAGAGGGAGAATATGGACAACAACATCGCATTAAAAAACAGACGGGCGGCGGTCGGCCAGGTCAGCCGCACCCGCACCGTAATCCAGATCGGCATGCTGGCCGCGGTAGCCACTGTGCTGATGCTCTATGAGTTCGCACTGCCCTTTGCCCCCAGCTTTTACAAGCTGGACTTCAGCGAAGTGCCTGTTCTGATCGGAAGCTTCGCCATGGGTCCCCTGGCCGGCGGATGCATAGAATTTATCAAGATCCTGCTGAACCTGGTGATCAACGGAACCGACACCATGTTCGTAGGCGAACTCGCCAACTTTCTCATGGGCTGCGCCATGGTGATCCCGGCAGGATTTATCTACAGGCACCATAAGACGAAAAAAACCGCCCTGGCCGGCATGGCGGCCGGTACCTTGTGCATGACGGCGGCAGCGGTCTTTATTAACGCGTTTATGCTGCTCCCCGCCTACGGAGCCGCCTTCCACATGGATCCTTCCGCTTTTGTGGGGATGGGCCAGGCCATTATACCGGCAGTGGACAGTCTCTTTAAATTCTGCCTGCTGATCGTAGCTCCCTTTAATCTTATAAAGGGTATTGCGGTTTCTGTCATCACTCTGCTATTATATAAGCACATCAGCCGGCTTCTGAAAAGCAGGGACTGAATATTCACAAAGGAGTGACAAAAATGGCAGCGATCCGTGAAGTAAAACAGCTTACGGAAAATCCCTTCGTCAATCTGTATCAGGTAAACGGGACCAACAAAAACGGCAGGCCCACCCGGTATTTCGTGGCCTCCCGGGCAAAACAGATTGAAAACCTGAAACTGAAAACCCACAAAAACACTCCGGACGGAGTGGTGATCTACAGCCTCTACGGCGAAAATCACGACCAGGTGGTTCTGGTCCGGCAGTACCGCTATCCCATTGACGGATACATTTACGAACTGCCCGCCGGTCTGGTAGAACCGGGAGAGGACTATCACAGCGCCGCTGTCCGGGAACTGCATGAGGAGACAGGGCTTACCTTCTCCCCGATACAGGCGGATCCCATGTTTGAAAAACCCGGATTCACCACCATCGGCATGACAGATGAATCCTGCGCCACTGTTTTCGGCTACGCCTCCGGGCAGATCAGCCAGAAATACATGGAAGAAAACGAGGAGATCGAAGTGGTCCTGGCCGACCGCAGTGAGGTCCGGCGGATCCTGAAAGAGGAGCACGTAGCCATCATCTGCGCCTATCAGCTGATGCATTTTCTCAGCGATGAAGAACCTTTCCGCTTTCTGGAACAGCAGTGACAGAACACCGGAAATGCATAAAATCCCTCTCTGCCGGAGATACTGTCCCCAGTATCAAAGGTAAGAGAGGGATTTTTTATGGTTCAGAATTTTATGGAAAGCGAGACAAAAGAAAATCTCATGCGGGCTTTCGCCGGCGAGAGCATGGCCAGAAACCGCTATATTTTCAGCGCCAGCCTGGCAAAAAAAGAACATCAGCATGTACTGGAACAGCTGTTTCGCTTCACTGCCGGCCAGGAACAGCAGCACGCCAAAATTTTCTACAATCTGATGAAGGATTTAAGCGGACAGACTGTGATCATCGACGCCGGGTATCCGGTGGATCACGATCCCAGCCTGGAAAAGCTGCTGCGGGCCGCTCAGAGCCATGAATACGAAGAGCATGACTCTATCTACAAAAGTTTCGGTGAAACCGCCGGCCGGGAGGGCTTCGAGGGCGTAGCCTCCACGTTTCTCAAAATCGCCGAGATCGAGAAAGTCCACGGAGACCGCTTCGGCCGCTTTGCCGGTATGCTGGAGGACGGCGGCCTCTATATCTCCGATATGGAGATCGATTGGATCTGCCTGAAATGCGGCCATATTTACCACGGCTGCGAAGCCCCGAAGATATGTCCTGTCTGCGGCCATGACCAGGGGTATTTTATCCGCATGGATCTGTGCCCCTTTGAGTGATCTTTCTCTTCTCAGAGGATCATGGACAGCGCGATCCTTTTTTTCACAGGATCCACGCTCAGCACCTTTACCTCCACAATATCGCCTACGCTGACTACTTCCAGAGGATGTTTTATAAATTTTTTGTCTGTCAGCTTGGAAATATGCACCAGCCCGTCCTGATGCACGCCGATGTCCACAAAGGCTCCGAAATCAATAACGTTGCGCACGGTTCCCTTCAGGATCATGCCTTCTTTCAGGTCTTTGATATCCAGGACATCGCTGCGCAGGATGGGCTTTGGCATATCCTCCCTGGGATCTCTTCCCGGTTTTTTCAGTTCTGCCACGATATCCTTCAGGGTGATCTCGCCGATTCCCAGTTCCGACGCCAGTTTGCTGTAGTCCGGGATATAGAACAGCGCGGTTCCGTCCAGGATCTGGTCTGTGGTCATACCCAGCTTTTTAAACAGCTTTTCCACCGCCTCATAGGTCTCCGGGTGTACACTGGTAGAATCCAGAGGATTCTCCCCGCCGGTGATCCGCATAAAGCCGGCGCACTGTTCAAAGGCCTTCGGACCCAGCTTCGGCACTTTGAGAAGTTCTTTCCGGCTGCGGAACCTGCCGTTCTCCTCCCGGTAGGCTACGATATTTTTCGCGATAGTCTTTGTAATTCCGGAAATATACTCCATCAGCGGAGCGGAGGCTGTATTGAGATCCACGCCTACCCGGTTTACGCAGGCTTCCACTACGCCGGCCAGAGCATTTCCCAGTTTTTTCTGGTCCATGTCATGCTGGTACTGGCCCACCCCGATGGCCTTGGGATCGATCTTTACCAGTTCCGCCAGGGGATCCTGAACCCTTCTGGCAATAGATGCCGCGCTTCTCTGCCCCACGTCAAATTCCGGGAACTCCTCCGCAGCCAGCTTGCTGGCGGAGTAGACGGAAGCCCCCGCCTCATTGGTGATCACATATTGAACTTTTTCCGGGATCTCCTTCAGCAGTTCCACGATCACCTGCTCCGACTCCCGGGAGGCGGTGCCGTTTCCCACAGAGATCAGGGTAATGTGATATTTCCGGATCATTTCCTTTAAAGTTTCCTTGGCTGCCCGGATCTTTTTCTCATTGGTCGGCGCGGTGGGGTAGATCACAGCCGTATCCAGCACTTTCCCTGTAGCGTCCACCACCGCCAGCTTGCAGCCCGTGCGGAACGCCGGATCCCATCCCAGCACTACCTGGCCGGAAATCGGCGGCTGCATCAGCAGCTGTTCCAGATTTTTCCCGAAAACCCGGATGGCTCCGTCCTCCGCCTTTTCAGTCAGTTCACCGCGGATTTCCCTCTCTATGGCCGGAGCGATGAGCCGCCGGTAGCTGTCCGCGATAACCCCCTGCAGAAACGGCGCTGTCCGGGGATTTTCCGGAGAAATCACTCTCTTTTCCAGATAGCCCAGGATTTCCTCCTCCGGCGCCTGGATCTTTACCGTCAGAAATTTCTCTTTTTCACCCCGGTTCACCGCCAGGATCCGGTGTCCGGCTATCTTTGCCACCGGCTCTTCAAACTGATAGTACATTTCATAAACCGATTCCGCGGAAGCGTCCCTGGCCGCGGATACCAGCACGCCTTTGCGGAAGGTTCTGCGGCGGATCTCCGCCCGGCAGGCCGCCTCGTCTGAAATGCGCTCCGCCAGAATATCCCCGGCGCCGGCCAGGGCCTCTTTCGCTGACGCCACCCCTTTTTCCTCGGACACATATCCGGCTGCCTCCTCCTCCAGAGGCCGGACGGACTTCTGGGTCCAGATCAGATCCGCCAGAGGTTCCAGCCCCTTCTCTCTGGCTATGGTGGCCCGGGTTCTTCTCTTGGGGCGGTAGGGACGGTAAATATCCTCCACAGACACCAGCGTTTCCGCTTTTTCCAGAGCGGCCGCCAGATCTTCCGTCCATTTTCCCTGCTCCTGAATGCTGGCGCAGACCTGTTTTTTTCTTTCTTCCAGGTTCCTCAGATAAGTCAGGCGCTCAAAAAGATTCCTCAGCACTTCGTCATTTAAAGATCCTGTCACTTCTTTTCTGTACCGGGCGATAAACGGGATCGTGTTTCCCTCATCGATCAGCTTTACAGCTGCCTCCACCTGTTCTGCCCGCACCTTCAGTTCGCCGGCAAGTACCTGAATGATATCCATCTTCGCATTTCCTCCTCTTCAGAGAGGGTATCAAAAGGGGTTGAATTTGTCAACCGCATCATGTATGATGAAACACAAAGCGAAATCCCAGAATTTCGCGGAAAGGAGTTTATTATGAATCCATATCCGGAACAGAACCGCTGCGGATCTTCCTCTCTGGCCCTGGCTTCCATGGTGCTGGGCGTGGTCTCCGCAGCTTTATTTATGACCGGCTTTTCCATCTTTATCGGCGCTCTGGCCATTCTCTTTGCCCTGCTGTCCCGGGGATCCGGTCCTCTGCTGCCCCGGGCAGCGGCCGGCTTGGTGACAGGGATCATCGGAATCACTCTGGAGATAGCTGTCCTGGCCGTTTCTCTGATCTTTATGTCCCCGGAGGACCTGCAGGAATATAAGCAGCAGCTGCAGGAAATTTATCAGGAGTACAGCACAGAATCCTCCGGCTCCCCCCTGGCTCTCCAGGAAGGTTCCGCAGTGACAACGCTGTTCGTCCCGTTTTCCGAGTGGTCCTATGATTCTCTTACAGTCCGGAGGTGCGCCGTATGAGCCGCTATAATGCCCGTTTAAAAACAAGAGCCCGAATCACCCTTCAGGGCCGTTACGGAATGTTTGCCGGGGGATATCTCCTGCTCCTGCTGATCAGTTCGTTCCTGGAGCGCATCCCCTCTTCCCTGTTCGGCCAGGTTCCGGGAGCCGGCGGCACAGTGATCCGGCTGTTCCTGGCTTTTTCCATTTCCGTCTTTATCAGCATGCTTCTGGTTGGCCTCTCCCGGATGGCGCTCCTGGCCTGCCGGGGACAGGAAATCACGTTTTCCGACCTGTTTTTCGCTTTTAGCCGCCATTCAGACCGGCTTCTCTGCGTGAAAACAGTCCTGGCAGTGATCACTCTGGTTCTGGAAATCCCTGATGTCATCCTGAACTGGCAGTTTGAAAGAGAACTTTTCAGCCGGCCGGTATATCTGGCCCTGACAGCGGGCTGGGCCTTCCTGTCCATTTTCCTGGTTGCCGTCCTGACCATGTGGTTTTCTCTCTCCGTCTATCTGCTGATGGACGATGAATCTCTCCCGGCAGGCAAAGCCCTGAAGCAGAGCGCCGCCCTTATGCGGGGACACAAGGGACAGTATCTCTATCTGCGCTTCAGCTTTCTGGGCCTGTATCTGCTGGGGATCCTAAGCCTCTTTATAGGATTTCTCTGGATCATTCCCTATCAAGAGACGGCCCTGGCGGAATTTTATCTGGATATTCAGCAGGAAACCCGCCGGGCTTAAAGAGCTGCCTGGCGGTTCCGGTACGATTTCGGGGAACAGCCCACTGTTTTTTTGAATACAGCGCTGAAATAATGTGGTTCTTTATACCCGACTTCAAATCCGACTTCCGATGTTCTCATGGCAGACCCTTTCAGCAGTTCCTTTGCTCTTCGCATGCGTATCTCTGTCAGATACTCCACAAAGGTCCGTCCGGTCTCTCTTTTGAAAACCGCGCTGAAATAGCTGGGACTCATTCCGACCTGTTCCGCCACCGAGTCCAACGACAGTTTTTTCATATAATCCCGCGTCATTACCTGCCTGGCCTTTTCGATCACGCCTGCCAGCTCTCCGCAGGTTACCCGGAAATTCTCTTCCATGTTCTCAGCGGCAGAAAGCTCTTCCGCCGTAAGAATCTGGTTCTGCCGGCCCAAAAATCTCCCGGCCATAGCTTTCTGCGCCGCCGCGAAGGAATCCGGCAGTTCGCGGATTCCCTCCGCGCAGCTTCCGATCCCCCCAAAGTAAGTTCCTCCGGGGCACTTTTCCGCAGCACTCCGCAGCCTGTCTGAAAGAAGTTCTGTCCTTTTTTCCATTATTTTTCTGGTATCCGCCAGAATCAAAAAGGCCCATCCCTCTTCCGCCCGCCGGAAGCAGTAGGCGTTTTCCACCGCGGCTGCCGCTTCACAGACTCTTTTTCCGGCATTTTCCCACCAGCTGCTGTATTCCGACGTTTTTCCCATCTCTGCCCTCATGGCAAAAAGGCATACTCTGTAATAGTTCGCGTCCAGAGAAAACCCATACTTCTTTTCCAGTCCCTTCTGTTTTGACGGCTCCCATTCGGCCGCAAGAATTTCAGAAAAAAGCTGTCTTTCCCGGTACGCTTCATCCGGCTCTGCCTGGGCGTATTCTCTTTGCGGAAATACATCCCCTTCTCCCCGCAGAGTTCTGATCTGTGCGGTGAGCTCCCGCAGCGCGCGCAGAAGCTGCGCGGAATTCACTGTCTCCGGATCCCACACTGCGGAATACGGCTGCGCCGCACCTGCCCCATTCTTTCTCAGCATACAGATTCCCCCATAATATATGTACAAATCTTCCAAAGTGTTTACATATATTATAGGGGAATCATTCCTGTCATCCTATGGAATTATTTCTGTTTTTTGGTATTATTTTTACCCATCCGCGTCTTCGCTGCCCATACAGCTCCCAGAACAGCGGCTCCCAGCGCTGCTGCCCATACAACCGTCTGGGTATGATCGCCTGTATCAGGGGTCTGATACTTATCCCCGCTTCCTTCCGGCTTCCGATCCGGCTTGCCTGTGGACTGCGGCCCTTTCGTGGGCTGCGGCTCCTCTGTGGGCTGCGGCTCCTCTGTAGGCTGCGGCTCCTCTGTGGGCTGCGGCTCCTCCGTGGGCTGCGGCTCCTCTGTAGGCTGCGGCTCCTCCGTGGGCTGCGGCTCCTCTGTGGGCTGCGGCTCCTCTGTGGGCTGCGGCTCCTCCTCTGCCTTAACTTCCTCCGCCTTTGCAGCCGCCGCGTCCAGTGCCGCTTTCATATCGCTGCCAATGAAATTCTGCTGTTCTTCGCTGAGGCCATCATAGGCTTCCTTCAGTTCCAGGATGGCGTCGGCGTTCTCTTTTGTAATCTTGTCTGTTTCCGGAAGCGCCTGGATCTGTTTTATCATATCTTCTGCTTCGGTGAGTTCCTCGGATGTCATATATTCCGTGACATTCCACTCCCGGATCGCTATGGAAGCATTGCTCTGGCTGTTGTCCATGGTCATGCGGATGCTCTTTGTCACAACCGGCTGAAACGCGTAGACGTTATCCTGATCCGCTGTGAAGGTATCGTAGGATCCCTCCGGCGTTACCGGCTGCCACTGGCCCTCCCCGTCCATATACTCGATGGTCAGGCCGTCCGGAAGCTGCGCTCCCGCTCCGTCGCTGTACCAGTTGACCACGCACTGGCTGAGAACCACCTCATGGTCAAAGGTGTAGCTGATCCAGGGCTGCGGAATCACTTCGTCTGCTTTCCAGCTGCAGTAGAAGGTATTCACATCTCCGTCGTTGGCGTTCTCTTTCGGGTTATTTCCCGCGCCCGGTCTTTCAAATTTCACCTGGACCTCTGCCGTCTTCGCCAGATACTGTTCTGAGGTAATCTCTTTTACAAACACCCGCATGGTATCTTTGCCCCGGTTGTTCCATGCGTAGTAGGGAATAAAGGTCCATTGTACCGGATCCAGACTTCCGTCCTCCCCCCTGGACAATCCATCCGCATGGATGACCATGCCCGCCTGGATGCCGTAGGGATCATTTCCATCGTCGTTATGGGTCAGCACATTGTCCGTCAGTTCCTCTGTAAAGTTTCCGGTCAGGAAAGCGCTTGTGATGTCAAAAGTATGGTCCGCGCCCTCGGCCGCGTACACCACCGGCCCGCGTTTTACTGCAGCCAGCCCGGCGTTGCTGGTCACCCGGGGATCCGAATGATAGGCTTCCGTCTCCATGGGGAAATCAATCTCCACCTTGTCGCCTGCCGCCCAGGTCCGGTCGATCACAATGTATCCCTTCTCATCCGGCTCAACACTTATGTCTTCACCGTTTACAGTTACAGTGTTCGCTCCCTTTGCCCACTGGGGAACCCGCAGCCGCAGGGCGAAGCTTCCGCTGTCTTCCACGGTGATCTCAGAAGTTCCGTACCAGGGCATATCCGTATCCAGATTCAGCCCGACGGTCTGGCCGCCCACCGTGATATCCGCATGGTTTCCAATATAAAGATTTACCGTTACGCTGCTGTCATCGTGGGTGTAAATATATCCTCCCAGGGACGCCACGGTGCGCATCAGGTTGGGCGGGCAGCAGGCGCAGCCGAACCATGCGGAACGGTCCTGGTCTCCATTGCTGCTCATGGGATTCTGATAGAAAAACTTGTCTCCGTCAAAATTCACTCCGGAAAGTACACTGTTATAAAGCGCTGTCTCCACAGTATCGATATACTCCGCGTCTCCGTTCAGCAGATTCATCCGCTGCCCCCACATCATGCTTCCGATATTGGCGCAGGTCTCCGCATAAGCGTTGTCGTTGGGCAGATACCAGGAACTTCCGAATCCTTCCGCGGAGGAGGTGCCGCCCTTGGATCCGATGCCCCCTGTGACATAGGTCTTGGTCTGCAGGTCTTCCCAGATAGAATTCAGGGCGCTGTCATAGTCGTCCGCGTCCATCCAGGAGGCGATATCCGCCATGGCGGAATACTGGTACATGGCCCGGACGGAATGTCCCGCGGCAATATCCTGATTCTGCACGGTTGTCCAGTTCTGTCTGTAATAGGGATCATTCAGGAAATCGCTGAAGTATCCGTGGTTCATTTCCTTTCCTCTCATATCCAGGAAGAATTTCGCGAGATTTACATAATCGGTGACTCTGGAGGAATAGGTTCCCGTTTTCTGCAGACATTCCAGGGTCGGCGTGTCTTTTCCAAGAGCCGCCAGTTCCTCGCAGACCGTGGCCAGTTTCACCAGTCCGAGCTCAATTTCCTGATGGCCCGGATAGGACTCCCACCGGCCCTCCCCAAACAGCCGGTTCACCATATCCGCGTTTCGGATGGCTACGTTAAACAGCCGCAGATCCTCATAGTTGGTTGCCCGGGTATAAGCGGCGGCCGCCTCATAGAAATGGCCGAAGCAGTACATCTCGTGCCAGGAGAAATTTGTAAGGCGCTTTACGCCGTTGGTCTTTCCGGCCGCGTTCTTCAGCGTGAAATAAGTCTGAAGATATCCGTCGTACTGATCCAGTTCCTGGTTGTCCACAGGATTTCCGCTTTCATCCAGATAGGTTTCCTGAGCCCCCTCGATATAGCCGATCCAGGTGTCCAGCAGTTCCCGGAATTCCGCCTGCTTTGCCTCCACTTCCGTGTCTCCCGCCGGATCCAGCTGCAGGGCGTAGCTCATAGCCTCGATCATTTTATATGTATCGGTATCCAGAAAATACAGGTTGTCGGTGGCTCCCTCCTGCCATCCGGTGGCCCGGAAATAGGGATCGAAATCCGCCGCGGATGTTCCGCCGTAATAGCCGTGAAGCTGGGCGGCATGCTTCAGGTTTTCCAGACCGCCGCTGTTGTTGCTTCCGGTCTTGGAGATATTTTCTATGCCGGTGGGAATTACTTCACAGATAAATTCTTTCTGTTTCGCCGACCAGAATGTATCGTGGATTACCACATCGTTAAAGTTTACCGCTTTTTCACTCTCTTTGCCGGAGGAAGCCGGTATCGTCACCTCAAAAGTCTTTTCCTTACTGTTTTCCCCCAGAGTGAGCACTGCCTTGAAGGTTACCTGAACATCCTCGGCGCCTCTGTTCACTTTTGCCTCTCCGCCGGTGAGCTCCACGGCTCCTTTTCCGTCCTCCACGGACCAGGAAATCTCTGTATCCCACATTCCGTCGGACTGCAGGCGCTTATCATAGTAAAGCTTTTCCGGAAACTCCAGTTTATCGTAAGCCTCCTGCAACTTCACCTCATTGTCCAGACCGCTCATGGCCTCTACTTCCGCCTGGGTTGCCGCCATGCTGTAAATGGTAAGATCATCGATGGATCCGCTGAGATTGCTGGGTGAGTAGCCGCTCTGCCCGATATATTTTTCACTCTGGGTCTTGACGATCCCTGGATTTTCGGTGCTACTGACCGCAGTTTCCTGCTTTACGCCGTTTCTGTAAATGGCGATTTCCTGAGTCTCGGAATTATAGACGGCCACCACATGCACCCACTCATTGGCAGGGAAAAAGCTGTTTACGCTTCCCGCGTATCCCAGATATTTTTCTCCGGCCATGAGATCCACGCCGTGACCCTGATTGCCCAGTGTCAGATACCAGCCTGTGGCCGAATCGTAGGAGGCCTGGTCCTTGCACCAGAGCAGGATCTGTTCCCCGCTGTAGCCCCCCTCCGGCGCCTTCGCCCAAAAAGAAACGGTCAGATCCGAAGGCTGAAGATCCAGGCTGTTTCCCAAAGAAATTTTCGCGTTATTCACGCTGAGCGCTGTTCCGTCCCCGCCGTCGTGTCCCTCTGTGCTGTCTGCCGTACCGGACACCAGCACCGGCGTGTGCCTTCCCGTGCTGTCGGTGAGCGCGCCATCCTCAAAATTCATCTCCAGCACCTTGCTCTCTTCCAGAGTGGCCGGCTCATCCTCCGCCCACACGGCGTTCAGATTCCACTCCCGGATGGCGATGGAGGCGTTGCTTTCACTGTTGTCCATGGTCATACGGACCGCCATTGTCTCTACTTCCTCAAAAGTGTAGGTATTGTCTGTGTCCGCCGTAAAAACTGTGTACTCTCCCACCGGCGTCACAGGCAGCCAGGTTTCTCCGTCCTCCCCCAGATATTCGATGGTCAGGCCATCCGGCAGCTTTGCCCCGGCTCCGTCCTGATACCAGTTGACGATACAGGCGCTGACGCGGATTTTGTCCGCGAAGCTGTAGCTGATCCAGGGCTGTGGGATTACTTCGTCTGCTTTCCAGCTGCAGTAAAAGGTATCCGTGTTTCCATCCTTCGCGTTCTCCTTGGGGTTATTGCCCGCTCCCGTCCGCTCAAATTTCACCGCCACCGCCGCGTCCGTCTTCACGTCCACAGCGCTTCCCGCAGCCTGAACCTCAAGGGGAATCTCTTCTTCTGTCCCCGTGGCCTGCGTTTCCGCGGCGGCGGGAACTTCCTCTGCTCCCGCTGCCTGTGCCGGCAGAATGCTGCCGGCCAGCATAGCCATAGACAGCAGAACAACAAGTTTTCTCCTCATTCCTCTTCCTTCCTTTCTCAGTTTTATAACTTTTTCCCTTCTGATCCTCATGGCAGATCAGAATTTTGTTCAGCTTCTATAATAAAAAATTACAGGCAGACCATCTACCTGTAATCTTTTTAAATCGGTATGTTTTTTTTTAGAAAAAATCTCCCCGGGATTTTTTTGTTGTGTTATTTTACGAAAATTAATTTTTATTTTCCCCGGACAGCTGGTTTCTGTATTTTCCCGGCGGCAGCCCCACGATTTTTTTAAAAACTTTCGTGAAATAAAAATAGTCCCTGTATCCCGCCATTTCCGCGATGGCCGCGGTAGAAAGGTTCTCATTTTTCATAAGTTCTTTGGCATACTGGATTCTCTTGGAAGCCAGATACTCGGAAAAGGTAAGTCCCAGTCTCTTCTTCAGCAGGCTGCTGAGCCTTGCCGGGCTGAGGTGGCAGGCTTCTGCCAGCTCAGAGAGGCTGATATTTTCCGCGAAATGCTTCTGAATCTCCTCCAGCATCTGATCCAGAGCGGAGACAGAGGCTTCCTCTTCCTCCCGGCTTTCTTCCCCTTTCGTCCCCTCCAGTTCCCCCTCTACCTTTTTCAGCACCCGCCGCAGTTCTTCCTCCTCCACCGGTTTCAGAAGATAATCAAAGGCTCCCAGCCGCACCGCCTCCTGGGCATAGGAAAATTCCGCGTACCCGCTGACCAGCACCACCCGGGTATCCAGATTTTTTTCTCTGATTTTTCTCAGGAGGCCGATCCCGTCAAGCCCCGGCATCCGGATATCCGCCAGCAGCAGATCCGGACGGAGACGCTCTGTTTCCTCCAGGGCTGTCACCCCGTTGGCCGCCTCCCCCACAACCTGAAACTTTGTCCCGGAGCGTTCAATCAGTTTCTTCAGTCCCATGACCGCCCACACTTCATCGTCTGCCAGAAAAATCTTATACATCCGTCTCTTCACCGCCTTCTATCTGATCCGGTATCCGGATCCCTATCCTGGTTCCCGCTCCGGGCTCGCTTTCTATCTGAAAAACAATGTCATCCCCGTAGTACAGCCTGAGCCGCTGATAAATATTGGAAAGTCCGATTCCCTTTGCCTGTCCTCCCTGCCCCAGGGTCTGTTTGATCTTTTCCAGCTGATCCGGCGAAATCCCGCATCCGTCGTCCTCCACCGAAAGCTCCAGCTTCTGTCCCGGGGCAGAGCGGACCTTCACCCATACCGTACCGCCCCTTGTGGTCCGCTCCAGTCCGTGGAGCACAGCATTTTCCACCAGGGGTTGCAGAAGAAGCTTGATCATTTTTTTATTTTCCGTCTCCTTATCCGCCCGGATCTCCACCTTGATCTTATCCATAAACCGGTAGCGGATGATTCTGGCGTACTCTCTGATATAAGAAATTTCTTCCGACACCAGCGCAGTGCTCCCCCCTTTTACGCTGTATCGAAACAATTTGGACAGGGCGATAACAATCTCCCCGATATCATCCGCGTCGTGGTACAGCGCCATGGAATGGATGCATTCCAGTGTATTGTACAGAAAATGGGGATTGATCTGGCTTCGGTAAGCCAGAATCTGAAACTGTTTTTTCTCCATTTCCGTCTCATGCATTTTCTGCATGCCTTCCATCTTTTCCCGTGTCAGACGCTCTCTGTCATCCAGCATCCGGTTCAGGCTTTGGATCACCGCCCCGATTTCATCTTCTCTTCGGGTCCTCATCCGGCTTTCCGGTTTCCGGGACAGGCCGCTGACAAAGGCTCCGATCTCCCTGACCGGCCTTACCAGGCGGCGGATACAGTAGTAAATAAATCCTGCCAGAACCGCTGCCGCCAGAAGATACGCCCCGGTAACCGCCGCGAATCTTTCTCCGCCCAGAACGGAGAACGCGGATTTTGGCAGCCGCCCCTCTACGCTCCATCCCTCCATCCGCAGTTCCGCGCTCTGCACATAGTAATCCCCGGTTCCGGAGGCCGGACCTTGGGCGGCCACCACCTGCCCTTTGTCATCCAGAATGCGGATCTGTCCCCCGTCCGCCGCGCTGGCATTCTCCAGCATATCGGCAAAACGGTCTGTGCGCATGACAAAAACGCACATGCCTTTTCTCTCTCCGTAAAAAGAGCTGTCCAGGTCATATACGGGAAAATAAAGGACATATCTGGAAAGCCCGGATCCTTCCTCCTGAAACATGCTGCTGAAGGTCATAGATTCATATGCTTCCTGATACCGCTCATAAGACTGATCCCCCCGGTTTCCCATGGAAGCCAGAAATTCCATATTCCCATCGTACAGGTACACCTCTGTGATATCCTTCTCCAGCAGGGCAATATTAATGTACATATCATCCAGATATTCGTCGGACACCACCCGCTCCGCAGGCGACATAGTGAGATATTCATAGACCGTAGGGGAGTAGGCAAAGGTGGTAGCCACATGATTCATTGTCTCATAATAGTATTCCGCCTCGTCCTGAATCTGCCGGAGCATCTGTTCCTGAAACTGAAGGGTCCGCTTCCGGTTTTTGCTCTCCATATACCGCAGATTCGCCATATAGGAGACGGCCAGAATCAAAAACAAGAACACTCCAAACAGGAGGATCTGAAAAGAAATACTTTTCCGAAAGGTTCGGATCAATCCTTTAGGTTTACGCATCCGGGTTCACGCTTTCTATCACTCTTCCATATTCCTGACAGTTCTTTTTATACTGCTCATTTTTAAACTCATTCAGCTCCCGGATGCCTCTTTCCAGAAGCCCCTCCTGGAGTCTGGCGTACTCTGCCTCAAACTCCCCGTCGTTTTCCGCCAGGACAACCTGGGCGACCTGCTCTTCCTTCCAGTTTTCAATCTGTTCCTCCAGCGCTCTGTACCGGTGATTCTCCGGAAGTCCTGCCAGAAGATCCGATACCAGCGACAGATCATAGGCCTTTACCCGGGGATCGCTGGCGTAGGCTGTCTTTGCCTCAGCCTCCGCTTCCGCCAGAGTTCCCTCCTTAAAAGGAGTCCGCACGCTTCTCTCCCAGGCTGCGTTGTTGAACATCCACCAGGCGGAAACGCCGCTCTCCTCGCTGTCCATGGTGGCAGCCACGCCCTCCTCTGTGAGATAGACCAGACCGTCTTCCATGAGATAGTCCACCCCTTCCTCGCCCCAGCACCAGCGCATCATTCCCTCGCTGCTGGTCATGTAGTCCAGCCAGGCCGCGATCTCCTCCGGATGGCTGCAGTCTTTTGACACAAAGGTATTCATCCATCCTGTGCTGGCCCGCATGTTCTTTCCCCACACCGGAGTTTTTCCCTCTATCTCCAGAGGGCCGGAGGCGATCCACTCCCTGGAGTCAAAAGAAATGTTTGCCATATTTCCCATAAAGCACAGAACATTTCCCCCCAGGACTTTCTGCTCCAGCTCATCGTTGGACATAGTGAGCTGCCCGGAATCCATATATCCCTCTCTCACCGCCCGGTTCAGAAAACGCAGCGCCTCCTTTGCCTCCTGCTGCTGGAGAATGTCCGTATAATTTCCTTCCCCATCCACATACTCCGCCCCGTATCGGTCCGCCAGCATGGGAAATGTGGTCTCATACCAGGAATCTCCATCGATCATCAGCGGCTGGATCCCGTTTTTACGCGCCAGATCAAAGGCTTCAAACAGTTTCTGCTCTGTACTTAGATCTTCCGCCCTCAGCCCCAGTTTTTCCAGAAGGGCACGATTCCAGAAAATTGTCTTGGGATCTTCGTAGAGGAACAGTTCTTCATAGCATTCGCTGCTGGGCTTCCAGATCTTCACAGCGTCCTGGGAAATAATATGGGAGGGCAGAGCATACCAGCCCCCGTCCCGCTTTTCCAGTTCATACAGAATATCTTCCGGATATGTTTCCAGCAGATGGGAGTCTGGCATGTAGGTTTCCAGAAACTCGTCCAGCTTCCAGACCTTTCCGGAACTGACCAGCTGGCTGCGGACCGTTTCATCCGTCACGGTAATCACGTCCGGCAGTTCATCGTTGACCAGCATCAGGCTCAGCTGTCTGGCCGGATTTTTCAGCCTCTCCACCGGGTCGATCACCAGACCGGTATGCCTGGAAATATCCCCCGTGATTGTTCCCTCCGCCGTATCCCAACGGGGAGCGTGCCAGAAATCCACATCTACAAATAAGGTTACGCTTACGAAGTTTTCTTTGTTCTCTCTGTTCTCCGGCTGCTCGCTGTCTTCGCCGCTGCATCCCCACAGGCAGAGGCCGGCCAGAAGAATCCCGGCCAATCCCGCCGCTTTCTTTTTCCTGTGTCCGCCCACTGTACACCTCCACTGTTTTTATGCGAAAAACCGGCAGAACATTCTGCTGTTCCTCCCGGTTCCTTCTTGTCAGTCTGTCAGCTCCCTGGCCTGTTTTCCCGTCATATGCTCTACGCGGATCTCCACCACGCACAGGGCCTTCCATTCCCTGTCGATGGCCTCCTGCCATCCGTCCCTCTGGGAGGGACAATATTTTTCCGCCAGCAGCAGAACCGCGGCCCTCTTTTCCTCCTCCGCTTCCAGGATCCGGGCATTTCCGAAAGCGATGACGCTGCGGAAATAAGTGGTATACTCCTCCGGCTTCACCTGATCCTGATCCACCACACAGAAGGATACTTTCCCCCAGTGCTTCAGCGCCTCCAGCTTATGTCCGCTTTTGGCGCAGTGGAAATAGATCTTTCCGTCTCTGTATACATAGCTTAAGGGCACCGCATAGGGATACCCCTCATCTCCCAGGACCGCCAGCACTCCGGAAGTTCCCCTCTCCAGCACGGCAAGGCTTTCCTCTTCCGAAAGCTGCTGCCTGTTCCGTCTCATCTTTCTGAACATCTCTCAGCCCTCCGAAAACAGATAGCCCATCAGATCGCAGCCTCTGTCAATACGGTTGCCGCTCTCCGCTGCTTCACGCTCATTGTAGTGCCAGGTATGCTGCTGCACTCTGGTGCTGTCATACAGCAGATAGGGCACCGGCTCTGCCACATGGGTCCGCAGCCGGATGGGGGTGGGATGGTCCGGCAGCACCAGCAGGCGGTAATCTTCCCCGGAAGCCTCCATAGCCTCCCGGAGCGGCTTCAGGATCCGCTGATCCATATTGGCAATGGCCTGGACTTTCCGCTCCACACTGCCCTGGTGTCCCATCTCATCGGGAGCCTCCAGATGGATATAGGCAAAATCATAGCCTTCCTTCAGCAGAGCGTCAGCGGCTGCCTGGGCTTTTCCCTCATAGTTGGTATTCAGTCCTCCGTTGGCTCCGGGAACTGTTTTATTATCAATCCCGGCTCCTACAGCAATGCCCTTTAACAGATCCACAGCGGAGATCATAACGCCCCGCTTATGGTATTTCTCATAGAAAGAGGACAGAGCCGGCTTCGTCCCTGCGCCCCAGAACCAGAGGCTGTTGGCGGGATTCAGCCCTTTCTTTACCCTTTCTATATTCAGGGGGTGCCGGGAAAGAATCTCATAGCTCTTTTCCTGCATCTTTCTTAAAATCTCATCCTTGGGAAGATATGCCCCGATCACCTGTCCCAGCACATCGTGGGGAGGCGTCAGCGGCACCACAGAACCGTTTGCCCAGATCAGGCAGTGGCGGTAGCTGGTACCCACGTAAAACTGATAGGTCTCATTTCCCAGTGCTTCCGCCGCCGCCTTCAAAAGAACGGCCGCGTCTTCCGTGGAAATCTCGTCGGAACTGTGGTCGATGATCGTCCGCTGTTCATAGGGGATTCCCTCCTCCTGGGACAGAGTCACAATATTGCAGCGCAGGGCCACATCTGTATCCTTCATCGGCACGCCGATACTTAAAGCCTCCAGCGGCGAACGTCCTGTATAATACTCTCTGGGATTGTAGCCGATCACAGAGAGATTTGCCGTATCACTGCCCGGAGACATGCCCTCCGGGATCGTAACCGCCATTCCGATCTCGGATCCGGCAGCATAAGCGTCCAGCACAGGCGTATCTGCGTATTCCAAAGGTGTCTTTCCTCCCAGAGCTTCTATGGGTTCATCGGCCATGCCGTCGCCCAGCATTACAATATATTTCATAATAACTTTCTCCTCCTGATGATCCGCCGCTTAGAATCTGGCCCGGATCATGCTGATGATTCCCTCGGTCTTCTCTGCTTTTGCACGGTATTCAGCCTCCGGCATTTCACCGGTAATAAAGGCAAATTCGCCGTCCACTCCCGGAACCGTGATCGTCTCCACCGGCCCGAAATTCTTTTCCAGTTCCGGAAGACGTTCCGCCAGGCTTCCCTGAACCCGGACAAAGAAACGGTGTTTCACCTGGCCGGGATCCATCAGTGACATCCGGCTGTCTCCCCAGCTGATTCGGAGATTCTCACCCAGATGCGCCGCGCAGTCCACTACATCCGCTGCCACCGCGCTGGCAGTGGGAAGCTTTCCTGCTCCCTGGCCGTAGAACATAGCGTCTCCCAGCATATTTCCATGCACCAGAATAGCATTGAACACGCCGCTGACACTGTACAGCGGATTGTCCGCCCCGATCATCACCGGGCTGACCATGGCGTATACGCCGCCCTCCACCTTCCGGCTGGTGGCCAGAAGCTTGATGCTGACGCCGATGGCCTGGGCGTACTTGATATCTTCCGCGGTGATTTTTGTAATTCCCTCTGTATAAATATCCTGATAATCCACCTGGCTTTCAAAGGCCAGAGAAGACAGAATAGCGATCTTCCGGCAGGCGTCATATCCTTCCACATCGGCCTCGGGATTTCTCTCCGCGTATCCTCTTTCCTGCGCTTCATGAAGAGCGGACTCAAAATCCGTGCCGTCGCTGGCCATTTTGGTCAGGATGTAATTGGTGGTTCCGTTGAGGATGCCGCTGATCTCATCGATTTCATCGGCAGTCAGGCAGGTGCACAGAGGGCGGATAATGGGAATGCCGCCGCCGCAGCTGGCCTCGTAGAGATAGTTTACCCGGTGTTCCCTGGCAATGTCCATCAGTTCCGCTCCGTGCTGGGCCACCAGGGCCTTGTTGGAAGTGCACACGCTCTTTCCTGCCAGGAGAGCCTGCTTTGTAAACTCATACGCCGGCTTCAGGCCTCCCATGGTTTCCACCACTACCTGTACCTCCGGATCATCCACGATAACCTGATAATCGTGGACCAGGATCTTTTCCACCGGATCCCCCGGGAAATCCCGGAGATCCAGCACATATTTTACCTCGATCTCCTGTCCGGCTTTCCGGCTGATGCTTTCTCTGTTTTTCTCAAACACCTCTACCACGCCGGATCCTACCGTACCGTATCCTAAAACTGCAATTTTAACCATTTTTTCTTCACTCCCTGCCTAGTATTTTCAAATCATGCACCCCGGACCGGGCCTCAATATGGTCTACCATAGAGGCTGCATCCCCCAGTTCCGGCGCGATATCCACGCTGATGGTCAGCGTGGCGACTCCGTTGATGGGAATGGACTGGTGGATCGTCAGGATATTGCCGTGATATTCCGCAATGATCTTCAGAACATCCGACAGGATCCCCGGTTCATCATCCATCTGGAGAATAAAGGTGATAGTCTTTCCCTTGGCATTGTCATGGAAGGGAAAAATATCATCCTGATACTTATAGAAAGAACTGCGGCTGATGCCCACTCTTTCCGTGGCCTGCTGGACCGTGAGGCGCTTATTGCTCTCCATCAGCCGTTTGGCCTCCAGAACCTTCAGCAGAACCTCTGGCACCGCCTTTTCTTTCACAACATAATACCGTTCGCTCATGGCTGTGTCCCGCTCCTGATTCAAGATTCCTTTGAATGTACGTCAACGAAAAACATTTGTACTCACAGAAAAGATAGTATCATACTCTCTCTTTTTCTGCAAGGGAAAAATGCAGCAGGATCAAATTCCCTGCTGCATTTCAAATGATTTCCGCTTATTTTTTCAGCGCGGTCCATTTCAGATAAGCATTGATAAAACGGTCGATATCTCCGTCCAGCACATTATCCACCTGGCCTGTCTCCTCGTTGGTCCGATGATCCTTTACCATGGTATAAGGCTGCATCACGTAGGAACGGATCTGATTGCCCCAGGCAATATCCGTCACCTCTCCCCGGATGCCTGACAGCTTGGCTGCCTGCTCTTCCTGGGCCAGCATATACAGCTTGGCCTTCAGCATCTGCATGGCCTTTTCCTTGTTCATATGCTGGGACCGCTCATTCTGACAGGTCACTACAATTCCCGTGGGGAAGTGCGTGATCCGGATGGCGGAGGAAGTCTTATTGATATGCTGTCCGCCGGCTCCGCTGGAGCGGTAGGTATCAATGCGGATATCCTCGTCCCGCACCTCAATGTCGATATCATCCTCAATGTCCGGCATTACATCGCAGGACACAAAGGAAGTCTGGCGCTTGCCGTTGGCGTTAAAAGGCGAGATCCGCACCAGACGGTGCACACCTTTCTCCGATTTCAGATACCCGTAGGCATTTTCCCCGTTTACCTGGAAGGTAACAGATTTGACTCCTGCCTCCTCTCCTTCCAGAAAATCCAGTTCTTCCACGGCAAAGCCTCTGCGCTCCGCCCACCGGCGGTACATCCGGTAAAGCATCCCGCACCAGTCCATAGCTTCGGTGCCGCCGGCTCCCGCGTTGAGTTTCAGGATAGCGTTGCACTTGTCATATTCCCCGGATAAAAGTGTTTTCACCCGGATGCTGTCAAAATTCTTTTTGAACTCATCCAGCATTTCCTGGATCTCCGGTATCACGGACGGATCGTTTTCCTCATATCCCATCTCGATGAGGGTTTCCATATCCTCCTTGGCCGCCACCAGTTTTTTGTAGGTATCCCGGTCCTCCTTCAGATCGCCCAGCTCCTTCATCTGCTCCTGAGCCTTCTCGGGCACATCCCAGAAATCCGGTTCCTCCATCTTTCTTTCTAATTCTTCGATCCTCTGCTCTTTGTTAGCGAGGTCAAAGTGAATCCCTCACTTCCACTAATGGTCCCTCGTAAGCATTGAGCTCAGTCTTAAACTGATCAAGTTCTACCACAAGTTTCACCCACTTTCTTTTTTATTTTTCAGGCGGGCATGTCAGCCCACTTTTTTCCGCCCGCAGCACTGTTTGTACTTTTTGCCGCTTCCGCAGGGACAGGGATCATTCGGATAGATCTTTTTCTCTGTCCTCTGGGCAGGTTTCTTCGGACCGCTGTCGTCCTTGTTGGTGCCCGTTACCTTGGCCACCTGCTCTCTCTCCACCTTCTGTTCAATACGGACATGGTACAGCAGACGCACTGTATCCTGCTGGATGGAAGCTACCATCTCGTTGAACATATCGTAAGCGGCCATCTTGTACTCCACTTTGGGATCTCTCTGGCCGTAGGCCTGCAGGCCGATGCCCTGGCGGAGCTGGTCCATATCGTCGATGTGGTCCATCCACTTCTGGTCGATGACCTTCAGCAGGATCACCCGCTCCAGCTCCCGGATCTGCTCTTCCTGAGGGAACTCCGTCTCCTTCTCCTCGTAGAGTTTTACGGCGTTCTCCTTCAGCCTCTGTTTCAGTTCATTTTTCTTAAGGCCTTTTACCTCATCCGCTGTTACCGGCTTTAACGGAATCACCGGGATTAGCAGCCGGTTCAGCTCATCCAGATCCCACTCCGAGGAATCTCCGTCGTCGGAAATGCACATGTCCACTGTGCCGTCCACTGTGTCGTAGATCATCTTGAAAATGGAATCCCGCATATTCTCGCCGTCCAGAACCCGGCGTCTCTCTTTGTAGATGATTTCTCTCTGCTCGTTGTTGACCTGGTCATAATCCAGCAGGTTTTTACGGATTCCGTAGTTATTGCCCTCGATCTTCTTCTGGGCCTTTTCAATGGCGGAGGTCAGCATCCTGTGCTCGATCTGTTCGTTTTCGGCTACGCCCAGAGCGCGGAACATGCTCATAAGCTTTTCTGAACCGAAGAGACGCATCAGATCGTCTTCCAGAGAAATATAAAATCTGGATTCTCCCGGGTCTCCCTGCCGTCCGGAACGGCCCCGGAGCTGATTATCGATACGTCTGGATTCGTGGCGCTCTGTACCGATGATCCGCAGGCCTCCGGCTGCCCTGGCCTCATCGTCCAGCTTGATATCCGTACCACGGCCGGCCATGTTGGTGGCGATCGTCACTGCTCCCGCCTCGCCGGCATGGGAAACGATCTCTGCCTCCAGTTCATGGAACTTGGCATTCAGCACCTGATGGGGGATTCCCTCTCTCTTCAGCATCTTGCTCAAAAGTTCGGAAGTCTCGATGGTGATCGTGCCCACCAGCACCGGCTGGCGCTTCTCATGGGCTTCCTTGATCTCCTCCACCACAGCCCGGAATTTCTCTTTCTTGGTCATATAGACCGCGTCCTCGTAATCCACACGGATCACCGGCTTGTTGGTGGGGATTTCGATAACGTCCATGCCGTAGATATCCCGGAACTCCTGCTCTTCTGTCAGCGCAGTACCGGTCATGCCTGCTTTCTTTTCATATTTATTAAAGAAATTCTGGAAGGTGATTGTAGCCAGGGTCTTGCTCTCCCGGCGCACCTTCACATGCTCCTTGGCCTCAATGGCCTGATGCAGACCGTCGGAATAGCGGCGTCCCGGCATAATACGGCCGGTAAATTCATCTACGATCAGCACTTCATCGTCTTTCACCACATAATCCTGATCCCGGAACATCAGATTGTGAGCTCTCAGAGCCAGGATAATATTGTGCTGGATCTCCAGATTTTCCGGATCGGACAGATTTTCAATGTGGAAGAATTTTTCCACCTTCTTGACGCCCTCCTCCGTGAGGGTGACTATCTTGTCCTTTTCGTTGACGATAAAGTCTCCTGTCTCCGTGATCTCCTCGCCCATAATAGCGGTCATCTTGGTAACTTCCCCGGACGCCTCCCCGCGTTTCAGCTGCTGTGCCAGAATATCGCAGGTTTCATAAAGCTTGGTGGATTTTCCGCTCTGGCCGGAAATGATCAGGGGGGTCCTGGCCTCGTCGATCAGCACGGAGTCCACCTCATCAATGATGGCATAGGCCAGCTCTCTCTGCACCAGCTGTTCCTTATAAATAACCATGTTGTCACGCAGATAGTCGAAACCATCCTCATTGTTGGTCACATAGGTGATATCACAGGCATAGGCCGCCCGGCGCTCATCATTTTTCATGGAGTTCAGCACCACGCCTACTGTAAGACCCAGGAACTCATGAACCTGTCCCATCCATTCGGCGTCACGCTTCGCCAGATAATCATTGACTGTGACAATATGAACGCCTCTGCCTGTCAGCGCGTTCAGGTAAGCCGGCAGCGTAGATACCAGGGTCTTTCCTTCACCGGTTTTCATTTCCGCGATACGTCCCTGATGCAGGATAATACCGCCGATCAGCTGCACCCGGTAGTGCTCCATGTTCAGGACACGCTTTGCCGCCTCCCGGACAGTGGCGAAGGCTTCCGGCAGAATATCATCCAGAGTCTCGCCCTTGCCGAGCCTCTCTTTAAATTCCCGTGTCTTTCCCTTAAGTTCTTCATCCGTCAGCTTCTGCATCTGAGGTCTCAGAGACTCAATTTTATCCACGATCGGCATAATTCTCTTCAGTTCCCGGGCACTGTGCGTGCCGAAAATTCGCTCGGATAACTTCATGATTACTCGCTCCTATTAGAATTCATTCTGTGACACTGCCGTCCCCGGACGGCATGCCGATTTACATACAGGTCTTATTCTAGCACTTTCTTACTTATTTAACAATGAATTTTTCGTTAACAATTCATTCCCCGCTTTCATCCGGCCGCAAAATAAGGAGGCAGTCCTCCCGGTGAGGCTCCTCCTTATTTTCCTTTTTCTCTATTCGTTCTCAAACAGCGGCGTGCTGAAATACCGCTCCGCCGTATCCGGCAGCACTGTCACCACGGTCTTGCCCCTGCCCAGTTTCCTGGCCAGCTTAATGGCCGCCGCCACGTTGGTGCCGCTGGAAATCCCGCACATCAATCCTTCTTTTCTCGCCAGATCTTTGGCAGTTTGGATGGCCTCCTCATCGGAGATAATGCAGATATCGGAGTAAATACTCTGATTCAGGTTATCGGGGATCACGCCGTCCCCGATCCCCATCTGCAGGTGGGTGCCGATATTGCCGCCCGCCAGGATCGCCGCGTTTTCCGGCTCTACCGCCCAGATCTCAATCTGGGGATTCTGGGCCTTTAAGACCTCCCCGATGCCGGAAATAGTGCCTCCGGTGCCTACGCCGGAGCAGAAACCGTCAATAGGTCCCTCAACCTGCTCCAGGATCTCCACCGCCGTCCGGTAGCGGTGGGCATCATTGTTGGCAGGATTTGAAAACTGCTGAGGCACGTACACATTCGGGTTCTCCCTGGCCATCCGCAGGGCCGTCTGCAGACACTCCTCAATGCAGGCGCCGATATCTCCGGCGTCATGGATCAGGATCACCTCCGCCCCGTAATGGCGCACCAGTTTTCTCCTCTCTTCGCTGACCGAATCCGGCATGACAATGATCGTTTTATAGCCCCGGACCGCTCCCACCAGGGCCAGTCCAATACCCTGATTTCCGCTGGTAGGCTCCACGATCACGGTATCCTTGTGGATCAGCCCTTTCTTTTCCGCAGCCCGGATCATATTATAGGCAGTACGGCTTTTGATGGAGCCTCCCACGTTCAGCCCTTCATATTTTACAAGAATTTCCGCTCCGTCTTCATCTCCCATATGGTTCAGCCGGATCATCGGCGTATGTCCCATCGCCTCAAGCACATTATTGCAAACCATGATACAACCTCTTTTTCTCTTTACTTTCCTCCAAAACACGGCAGGATTACTCTATCTTATGCATTATACAGAAGATTGTGACATTTGGCAACCGGGAGCGAAAAAATGCCGCCCCGCCCATGACATTTCACAGGCGCGGCAGCATTCCGGCAAAACAGATTCATTCTGAACTTCCGAAAGCTTCCACTTCCCCGGCCCAGGGGATGGAATCGGCAGCTCCTTTTCTGGACACGGCAATGGCTGCGGCTTTCGCCGCGGATTCAGTGCTCCGGTTCGATCAGTCCGTAAGTATTTCCCTTTCTCTTGTATACTACATTTACCTCATCGGTTTCCGCATTGCAGAATACAAAAAAGTTATGTCCCAGAAGTTCCATCTGCACACAGGCATCTTCCGGATACATGGGTTTGATATCAAATTTCTTTGTCCGGATGATCTGAATATCCTCGTTTTCCATATAGTCGTTCTCCATGTACGCCTTCTGGAAATTCCCTCCGGACTGCTGCTTGTCCACGATCTTATTTTTATACTTGCGGAGCTGTCTCTCAATAACCTCCTCCACCAGATCGATGGATACATACATGTCATTGCTGACCTGCTCCGAACGGATGATATTGCCTTTTACAGGGATTGTAACCTCTATCTTCTGTCTTTCCTTTTCTACACTGAGGGTCACGATGACTTCGGTCTCCGGTGTGAAATACCGCTCCAGCTTGCTGAGTTTGTCGCTGATCGCAGATCTCAGTCCGTCCGTAACCTCAAGATTTTTGCCGCTGATGGTGATATTCATAACATCAACCCCTTTGCTATATATTTTACAGGCGGAAAAGCCCCGCTGCCTGTAAGTAGCTTTATTATACCAATGAACCTGCGGAATTGCAATCCTTCCGGCGCTTTTACTCCACACTCTTCAAAGACTCGATCATATCGATCTTTTTCAGACTTCTGTACATGACCAGATTGACCAGCACGGAAAAAATCAGGGTGATCACGCTGCTCAGGAAGTAGCTGAAAAAGCTGATCTTTCTGCCGAACATCATAAGATCCACTTCTACGGTCTGGATGATAAACTGGTGCAGAAATGTTCCCATAAGGGCTCCTGCCGCGATGCCGATAACCGTCAGTATGATATTCTCCCGGTAAACATACATGGCCACCTCCGTGTCATAGAATCCCAGCACTTTCAGGGTTGCCATCTCCCGCCGCCTTTCGGTGATATTAATGTTGTTCAGGTTGTAGAGTACTACAAAGGCCAGCAGTCCTGCCGAAAGGATCAGCACGTAAATAACCACGTTCAGGCTTTGGAGCATGTCGTTAATCTGCTGTTCCAGATCCGTCACAAAGGTAATGCCCGCACAGGCCCTCTGATTCATCATGTCATTTCCCAGCTGACGCTCCGCCTGAGCAGAAGTATCTGTATAGTTCAGTTCCAGCCGGTTATACTCCGGTGCCTTGCCAAAGGTCTCTTCATACTGCTCCGGCGAGAGGAACATGTAGTGCATGACATAATTTTCCACAATTTCCGTTACAGGGATCTCCACTATTGTGCCGTCCAGATCTGCCTGCACCGTATCTCCCACGGAGACCCCCAGCATCTTTGCCGTTTTCTCCGACAGAGCGGCCCCTTCTTCCGGATACGCGTACTGTTTCTTTGTCACCCGATCCTGCAGAGTCACAAAATCAGCTGCCTTCGCTGTATCCTCGGGCACATAGATCTGAACATCTATTGTATTGTCATTGCTGCTCAGCTGCGCGTTCTCCAGCGAAAGCTTCAGGGTTTCCGTGACGCCCGGATAATCTTTGGCATAAGCTTCCAGATCTTTTTTCTGGGTTTCTGAGGCGCTGGAGTCCAGAGATATTGCCGCGTCATATGTAAAAATTTCTACATACTGGCGCTTTGCCATCGCTGTAATGGAATCCTGCAGGCCAAAACCTACCAGCATCAGACCCATGCATCCGCCGATTCCGATGATCGTCATAAAAAACCGTTTCTTATACCGGAACAGATTGCGGAAGGTGGACTTTCTGTTAAAGGAAAGGTGCTTCCAGATAAAACGGATTCTTTCCAGAAGAATCCTCTTGCCGTTTTTCGGCGCTTCCGGGCGCATCAGTTCCGCAGGCTTTGCCTTCAGTTCATGGATGCAGGCCACCAGGGTCGCGATCCCCGTACTTGCCGCGGAGGCTCCCAGGGCCATTGCCCCCTGATCCCAGTTAATGGGCGTGTAGTAGGCCGGAAGACCGATATACATCATCCCGTACGCGTCCATGATCACATAGGGCAGGGCTTTTTCACCGATCCATACTCCTAAAACCGCTCCCGTCACAGTCGCCAGCATCGCGTAGCTGAAATACTTCAGCGCGATAACACCGTCGCTGTAGCCTAAAGCCTTCAGCGTACCGATCTGGATCCTCTGTTCCTCCACCATCCGGGTCATAGCTGTCAGGCTCACCAGGGCAGCCACCAGGAAGAAAAATACGGGGAACACCTCTCCCAGATTCTGCATTCTCTCGGCATCCTGTCCGAAGCTTACCGCAGAACTGACTGCATCCCGTCCCAGCACATACCATTCGGGCACTTCCAGTTCCTGCAGAGCCTCCTCTCCGTCCGCGATCTGATCTCTGGCATCCTCCAGATCCGGCTGGGCCTCCTCATAGGCTTTCTGGTATTCCTCCTGGGCGTCCAGAAGTTTCCGGCGGTTTTCCTCCAGCTCCTGTCCGCCGTCCTCCAGCTGCTGTCTTCCGTCTTCCAGCTGTCCTCTGGCGTCTTCAAGTTCCGTCTTTGCGTCCGTCAGTTCTGTCTTTGCCGCCTCCAGCTGTCCTCGTTTTTCCTCAATCTCCTGCCGTCCTGCCGCAGCCTGCTCTTCGCCTTCCCGGATCTGCCGGGCGGCCGCGTCCAGCTGAGCTTTGCTGTCATCCAGCTGCCGGCGTCCGGCCTCCAGCTGGGGAACAGCCGCGTCCAGCTGAGCCTTCACGCCTTCCAGCATCTGATCTGCCGCTTCCAGTTCTTTTTCGGCCGCCTCCAAAACCGGCGCGGCCGCGTCCAGCTGAGCCTTGGAAGCATCCAGGGTTTCTCGGCTCTCCTGAAGAGCTGCCTGCCCATCCAGAAGCTGTCCTGCCGCCTCCGCAGCCGGTTTCAGAGTATTCCACAGCGCGAGGATCTGCTGATACTCCTGGCTCTGGGCGGGATCTGTGCCGGAGGCAGCCAGTTCTTCCTCCAGCTGGGTCTTTCTGGCGTCTGTCTGGGCAAACAGATCCGCCGCTTCCTGGGGCTCCATGCCGGCCTGACTGACAAAATCATCCCAGGAAGCCTGGAATTCAGCTTCCCGCCCGGCATATTCTTCCTCGCCCTGCCGGTAAGCTTCCAGTCCCTGGTCATACTGTTCTTTTTGTTCCTGGTACGACGCGAGGCTTTGGTCATACTGTTCTTTCTGTTCCTGATAAGCCGCCAGCCCCCGATCATACTGTTCTTTCTGTTCCTGATAAGCCGCTTCCCCATCCTGATAGGCCGCCAGTCCATCCTGGTACTGGGCTCTGGCATTTTCCAGTTCCGCTTCACTTTGGATCAGGACAGCTTCGCCCTCACTAAGCTGGGTCTCTCCATCTGAAATCTCTGCTTGGGCAGCGTTCAGTTCTTCTTCTCCGTCTGCCAGTTCCCTGCTTCCGTCTTCCAGTTCCTGTTCTTTTTCATTCAGCAGATCTTCCGCGTCCGACAACTCTGTCCAGCCGTCATCGATCTCCTGTTTGGCGTCTGACAGTTCTGTCTCTCCGTCTTCCACCTGTTTTCTGGCATCCTCCAGTTCCGCTTCCGCCTCGGAACGCACCTGGTCATATCTCCTCTGACAGGCTTCATCGGCGATATCCTCCAGCTGCTGCTTCACCGGTTCTGTCACATCATCATACTCATCGCTGTAGCTGAAAGCTGCCGCTGCCCCGTCTACCTGGACATAAGCCTCCGTGTAAACATCCAGGGCAAAAGCTTCCGGCTCCACCAGCACAAAGGCATCCATGGTTCCGTCCCCGATGGAACTGCTGTCCCGGGTCAGTTCCATATAGTAGGGCAGCGTCCCTTTTCCTACGATCGTATAGGTATCATAGTTCAGCGAGTCCTCCAGAGGATCCTCTGTACCGGACCGCACGGTGATCTGATCTCCGATCTCAAAGCCCAGTTCCGAGGAGGCCAGAACATCCACTACGCATTCGTCCGCCGCCTCCGGCAGCCGTCCTTCTTCCAGCGTCACACGGTTGACTTCATCTGTCAGGGCGATCATTTTCAAAACACTTTCCACATCTCCGGAATCGCAGAGTACCTCCTGAGTGTAACCTCCTGTGACTCGCTCTACTCCCTTCACCTGCCGCATGTCTTCCAGATCATCATCCGTCAGCCCCAGGGTGCCTGCCACCCGGAAATTCATCAGAGCGGCATCGTCGTAATAACGGTCCGCCGAATATTTCATATCATAATTCGCGGACCGGATTCCCGCATAGAAAGCCGCTCCCAGAAGGACAATAAAAAATATAGAAATGAATCTACCTGAATTTCTCCGGATCTCCCGGAAAAAATCTTTTTTCAGCGCACTCTTCATTGTTTTTACCACTCGATTTCTTCCACCGGCATGGGATTTTTATTATCTTCTATTTTGCTCACCTTTCCATTGCGGATATGGATCACCCGGTCCGCCATGGGCGTAAGGGCCGTATTGTGGGTAATGACCAGAACGGTCATCCCTTTGTTCCGGCAGGTATCCTGCAGAAGCTTTAGAATAGACTTTCCTGTAACGTAATCCAGAGCTCCCGTAGGCTCATCACAGAGCAGAAGTTTCGGGTTCTTTGCCAGGGCTCTGGCAATGGCTACCCGCTGCTGTTCTCCGCCGGAAAGCTGCGCCGGAAAATTGTCGATCCTGTTTTCCAGCCCCACATCCTTCAGCACGGTCTCCGCGTCCAGCGGATTTCTGCAGATCTGCAGCGCCAGTTCCACATTTTCCAGGGCTGTCAGGTTCTGCATCAGATTATAGAACTGAAAAACAAATCCGATGTCCTCCCGCCGGTACTGGATCAGGCCTTTTCCCCTCAGCCGGCTGATCTCTCTTCCGTCCACAAAGACTTTTCCCTGGGTAGCTGTATCCATTCCGCCGAGAATATTCAGCACCGTGGTCTTTCCTGCTCCCGATGGGCCTACAATGATCACAAATTGTCCTTTCTCTATCTCAAAGTCAATTCCATCGCAGGCCTTGATAGAGACTTCCCCCATCTGATAGACCTTTGTCACATCTTTCATCGCCACATAAGCAGACATAACGATTCTCCTCATTTCCCGGCTTCCGCCGAAAATTGTACCTTTTTATAAACAAAATGATAGCACAATTTTGTGTGGATGTGTCTGAAAAAAATATTAAATTTGCAAAACATAAAGTCAACTTTCATGATATGATGGAGTATGAACTTACGGCCGGGCTTTCAGGCCGCGCCGCAAACTAAAAGCTTTTATGAAAGGGGAGTAAATGTAAAAAATGATCGTATTTGTATGTGTTGACGACCGTGACGGCATGATGTTCAACGGCCGGAGGCTCAGCCAGGACCGGAAGCTTCGGGAGGCGGTCCTGGAGACGGCCTCCCCGGGCCGTCTGTGGATGAACGAATACAGCCGCGGCCAATTTCCGCAGGAAGCTTCCATCTGTGTAAGCCGGGACTTTTTGTCCCTTGCCCAGGAGAAAGATTTCTGTTTTGTAGAGGATCAGGATCTCTCTGCCTTCTCCGAGCGGATCTCTAAAATCATCCTGTTTCACTGGAACCGAAGCTATCCCGCGGATTTCTATTTTGACCGGAGCCTTCTGGAAGGCCGCAGTCTGGTTTATTCGGAAGAGTTCAAAGGGTTCTCCCATGAAAAGATCACCCGGGAGGATTACGTATGACCAAACAGACAAAACGGCCTCTTTTTTTCCTGCTTCTTCTGCTGACCGCAGTGCTCCTGTCTGCCGGATGCTCCGGCGGAAACCTTTCCGGAAATCCCGCCGGAGCAGAGTCCGGAATTTCCCGGAGTGAAACATCGGAAGAAACTCCCTCGGATTCTTCCGGATATCCCGCTTACAGCGGACAGCCTTACACGGCAGTGAACGGCAATACCCCTTATTTTTCAGAGCAGGACCTGACCGCTGAATCCTTTGAGCAGTACAGTCCGCTGGACAGCCTGGGCCGCTGCGGTTCTGCTTTTGCCTGTCTGGGCCTCGATCTGATGCCGCAGGACAGCCGCGGAGATATCAGCAGCATCCATCCCACCGGATGGCACAGCGTCCAGTATGACTGTGTGGACGGAAAAAACCTTTATAACCGCTGCCATCTCATTGGCTGGCAGCTGTCCGGCGAGGACGCCAATGAAAAAAATCTGATCACAGGCACCAGGTATATGAACGTGGAAGGGATGCTTCCTTTTGAGAATATGACAGCCGACTACATAAAAGAAACCGGATGCCATGTTCTCTACCGGGTAACTCCTGTCTTTCAGGGTGACAACCTGCTGGCGGACGGCGTTTTGATGGAAGCTATGTCCGTGGAGGACCGGGGCGATTCAATCTGTTTCTGCGTTTTTGTATACAATGTTCAGCCCGGAGTCACCATCGACTATGCCACCGGGGAAAGTGCTCTCTCCGGCTCCGCCAGTGAAACACCCGCCCCGGAGACCAGCTATATTTTAAATACCAACACCCGCCGGTTCCACCTGCCTTCCTGCTCCAGTGTTTCTGAAATAAAGGATTCCAACAAAGAGACCTACACCGGCAGCCGGGATAATTTGATCGAAGAAGGGTACGTTCCCTGCGGAATCTGCAGGCCGTAAATCCCCGAAAAACAGATTTATTCCTGTCTCCTGCGTCCAAAGTATTTTCCGCCTCCGGCCAGCAGCAGCAATGCCAGGACGCCGGCTGCCGTTCCCCAGAACAGGGGTTTATTCATAAAAAACTGGATCAGCACGTTGGGCGTCACCAAAACAGACAGTTCCATCGGTACGCCCTCCCCTCCCGGCTCCTGCTGCCCCAGCACATTTCCGGCCTTATCCGCCGCCGTTATGGTGATCCTCTGACGGCGGCCGGAACCGGGCACAAAAATTTTCACTATTCCTCCCGCGCTTTCCAGTTCCTCCTGTGTGAAAACCTTCGGCTCTTTCTCATCAACTGTGACGCTTAACGTATCCAGAGCCAGATTATCTTTTACGTCCAGCATCACATGGATCCCGGCCGTCATATACCGGCCTCCGTCCCTGGCTCCGGACACAACTACTGTAGGCGCGGTTTTATCAACCGTAAACCGGATCGGCAGAGGTCCCTTTGTGCTTTTCACACTCTGATTGCTTACCTTATTTTCCGCTTTATCCTCAGACGTGATGATCACTTCATAGCTGCCTTCCTCCGAAAAATTTTCTCTGTGGATGTGATAATAATTCACAGCCCGGTTTTCGTCATTTCTGTACTTTGTGACATGAAAATCCTGCTCCTCTTTTAATTTTTTTACTTCTCCGTCCCGGTTTACAGCAATCATGTATTCCCCGATCTCGTCCACATTGATCTCCAGGATCCCGATCTCCCTTTCTTTATTGGCATATCTGTATTCCCCGTTTTTCCCGAAAGCCATTCGCAGGAATTCCGGTCCGGAACAAATACGGAACCGTATCGGTTCACGGAAAATTCCACCGTCTTTTCCGCTGTATTCCCCGCCAGATCTTCCGCTCTCACAGTCAAGGTATACAAATCGTCCATTTCCTCGGTTCTGGCAAAATCATCGTATTGGATCCTCCGCCCGTTTTCGACAGCAGACACCCTGCTTTCTGCCGTGACCCTGCCGTGATTGACCCCCTCCAGCAAAAGACTGACTCCCTTCTCGTCAAAATTCTCGTCCCTGCATTCCACTCCGGGAGCCACCGTATCTTTATTTGCTGACTGATCTTCAATATTAAAAATATTCACTTCCGGTTCCGTCAGATCCAGAGTAAAAGAATCCTTCTTATAATCTTTCGCTGTATTTCCCGCCAGATCGGCGCACTCAATGTCAAAGGTATATTCTCCGTCCGCTTCATACGTAATAAAAGCCGTATGAATATCGCCCTGTCCAAAAAAGCCGCTCAGTTTTGGAACCTCCCCGTTCTGCTCCTGCAGCAGGGCGCGGATCTCCGCGCGGACACCGGCCGCGTCAAAGTTATGTTCTCTGACTGTTACCTTCGCGGTGCGCGGTTCTTTGTAATAAAATCCGTGACGCGCGTCATTGTTGTCATACGTCACTGTAATAACCGGATCTGTTTTGTCCACCGTAAAAGTTTCTGCCCCCCGGCTGCTTCCTTCGTTGCCCGCCAGATCCCTGCAGTTTACAGCGAAAGTATAATCTCCGTCCTCCGGAAAAGAAATCCTGCAGACAGCACTGGCGCTGTCCAGGATCCCCATCTCTTTGCTGACGCTCCATGAGCCCATACGGGCGGAAACACCTTCCGGCCCGGAAATAGAAAACTGCACCCGGTCCGGATCAAAATTCCTGTCTCTGACCGTTACCTCCGCTGTCCGGGTCTGGCTGCAGTATCTCCCGCCGGTCAGATCCTCTATATTCCAGGCTACTGTCACAACAGGCGCGGTGACATCGATCCGCAGATTAACGGGGTCGCTTTTGTACTCATTCCCTGCCCGGTCCCTGGCAAAAGCTCTGACTGTCACATGATTGCTGTTGTAGATCTCCGCCGGCACCGTTATATTCCACGCCCCCTCCATCCTGCCGCCGAAATTCTCTGTCAGCGTAACGGTTTCCTGGCTGCGGACATTTTCCTCCGCCTGCACCGTATACCACACCTTCTCAAGTCCGGAAGCCGCGGCGCCCGCGTCGGGCTCCCGGGCGGTGATCTGCAGCTGCACGTCCCGGCTGAAAATGCCGCTTTCGTCCGAATCGCCGGAATTTAATATCTCTATCTTTATCTTTGGCGTTTCATTGTCTAAGAGGAATCCATCAGAGCTCAAGTAGGTTTCGTTTCCCGCGTAATCTGTAAGCTTTGCGTAAATCACACAGCGCTTATTGGGAGATAGTGTCTCACCCGTCTCCCCGGATGAATGGCCGGATTCATATGCGGCTGTTTTCCAGAGAATTTCCCCCTTCCGGTCTTTTTGGGTCAATTGCTTTTCCGTCAGGCCGCCGTCTGTCACCACATACTGAATGGTTTGAATGCCGGATATTTCATCCGCCGCCCTTACCGAAACAGTTTCCTCTTTAAAACTAAATAAATCAAACGTAATCCTCTCCAAAAAGCCGGACCAGATGCCGGGACGCACTGTCACTTCTATCTCTCCGGAGGGTTTCCCGCAGTCAACCGTAAAAGAATCCGTCAGAGGTTCAGCGGGATTGCCTGCCAGATCTGTATAATTCAGGGAATACACATATCTCGCGTCTCCTTTAAACGTAATGCTCCCCTGATACTGACAGGGCTTGCCCGAAACCTGCGTCCAGTCCACCCCGTCAAAATTTTCTCCCGTGCAGATCACATTTCCATTGATGTCCTCCTCGGTAACTGTAAGTTTCGGCCCTTCGTCCATGCTTCCGGTTAAAGTCCGGCAGTCATCCGGCATAAAATTCTTTTCTCTGATTACAAACTGCGCTGTCCTGGGTGCCCGGAAACAAGAGCCGTTTTCCGCCTCATTATTATCGTATCGGACCGGAAGAATAACAGGCGCTGTTGTATCGATCACAAACTCTTCAGCTGCCTCACTTCCTTCCCTCACGGTTATTTTCCCCGGCTGAGCCGCCTTTCCTTCCGTCCAGTCCTCTTTTCCCAGCCAGTATCCGGCCTGATCTTTGCAGTACAAATCTGTAATTTTATATTCCGCGTCCCGCTCAAAAAGTATCCGGACCGTTACAGTCCTGTCGTCCGTCAGCTTCGCCTGTTCTGTATTCTCACCTGAATCAATGTAATGAAGAATTTTTATAAACCCGTTTTCCTCCTGCTTTCCCTCTCTCAGCTGTTCCAGCGAACATGCCCAGTTTATTTTCTCCTCGTCCTCTGCGGCCTGGATTTCGATGCCGCTGGCGCCTAAATCCAGATTTCTCTCCCGAAACACAATATCCGCCTGGCGCGCACCTGCAAAATACTTTCCGTTGTTGGCGGCCGGACCGCCGTACTGCAGATAAATTCCCGGCTTTTCCGTGTCGATGGCCAGTTTTTCTGTCTCTTCTTTTTCATTTCCCGCATAGTCTTCCGCGTGAAGAACCACCCGCAGGGCATTACTGCTGTACTTGCTTCCCGGGACCTCAATCACCGTTTTTATACCTGTGACAGGTTCTCCTCCTTCACCGGAGCCGGCGCTGCCTCTTAAAATATCCAGGCTGTCTGTCCCTGCATTTATATTCTCCGCTTTTTGTCCGTCTTTCAGGATAAAATATGTATCCGCTGTCCCGGCATTGTCATCGATGATTTCGTAATATATATCTTTTAATCCGGAAGAGATATCCGGATCAGAAATCTCCGCCGAAATTTCCGCGTCCGAGGAATAGATCCCTCCGGACGGCTCTTTTAGTTTTGAAACTTTGATCTCCGGAAGCTTCTGATCCAGCAGAAAGCCGTCTGAACTTAAATACGTTTCATTTCCTGCATAATCCCTGAGTTTAGCGTATATAACATATCTTCCCTCCCTGCGGATCGGATCTGACTGTATTTCCGCCTCCATTCTTCCTTCCGGACAAAGGAGTTCTCCGGTCCATACAAATCCCGGCTGTCCTGTTTCCAGTTTCAGTTCTTCTATACTGCTGTAAATCCGTTCCGTTATAATATATTGGATTCCCTGAAGGCCCGATCCGATATCTCCGGCTGCTATGGCCGCTGTTTCCGTACTCTTTTTTGAAAAAAGCCGGAATGTAATATTTTCTGTAAAGCTTTCCCAACAGTTCTCTCCCCAGGACAGCGCGATCTTTCCCCGGGGAGGGGCGGTATCGATCACAAAATTCAGAGGCGCTTCCGTTCCTTCCTCCACTCTGAGATTTCCCTCTCCGCCGGAACTTTGATCCGGCTGATACCTGATCTGTTCCGTGTGGCCGGCAGTATCCGCTGCCTTTATGGATTCAATGGTATACTCCGCGTCCGCCGTGCAGGGAATGATCACTGTCAGATATCCTTCTTCTGCTTTTTCTCTGTTGATCTGAATCCCCTGGCCAAACACAGGCGTCCTTTCTCCTGTATCCGCCTGGGTAATTGCCGGATTTTCCACCTCTTCCGCGTCGAAACGAAAAGCCACCCGCAGATTTTCCCCATCGGCTCTCCCTTTTACGCGCAGATTCAATTCCCCGGCACCGCAGTCGATTCCTTCTTCATCTTCCAATATAAGGACCGCGGTTCTGGATCTGTTAAAGTATTTTCCGCTGACCGCCTGCTTATGGTCATAACTGATGGATACTGCCGGCGCATTTTCTTCCGCTGCCCCGGGAATTTCCCGATCCTCTCCGATATTTGACGGTTCCTGTCCCTCCGGGATAAAGTTCTGCTGTGCGGCCATCGTCCGGACAGCCCCGGCTGCCAGAACTGCCGCCGCCATCGCCAGAAAAATCCTCCGCCTGATTCTTTTCTTCATTTTCTCTGTCACCTCGTCTTCTTCTTTTCCGATCTCCTCTGGGGTAAAATTTCAGTCTCTTTCGTATACAATTCCGTTTTTCGCCAGAAGTTTTTCTGATATAGAAAACATATATTTCCCTGATCCGAAACTGAAAGAAAAACCAAACACACAAACCCAGACATACCAGGCTGACTGCCCTGCACGCCAGAAAGCATTCATGAATCATCTGAATTTCCTGTCCCATCTCTTTCATCCCCTTCTATGTTTTCTGTATTAAATACTGCCTCCAGATTATCTCTTGCCAGATCCAGATTTTCCCTGACCTTTCGCTTTAGTTCTATTTCATACTCCTCATTCTTATTTTCCGGTTTTATCCGGCTGAAACTCTCCTCGATCCGGTCCAATTCCTCATCCATCTGTTTTTCTGTCACTCCGGCATCCCTGAATTCCGCGGCGCTGCTGAAAATCTGTGCGGTCAATTCCTGATAGATCAGCAGTTGATTCATTTGATTCCGCGGCTGTTCCCGCTCCTGTTCCGCCATCACAACAAGATCCTCCCAGTAATCCCGGTAGGAAACCGCCGCGCCTTCTGACCGGCTGCGTATGTCTAGATTGTCATAATAACCGGAAATTTTGTACAGACTGGCAGCTCTCTGAATCTTTTCCGCGCCCAGTTTTTCCGTCGGCTTCGCCCGGGCAGCGATTCCCAGCCACTTCCTGGCCGCCGTTTTGCTGCCTTTCCCCTGATAGGAATAAAAATAAGCGATTCCCAGTTCATAGGCGAACCTTTCATAATCCCCTTTGTTTTCAGCCAGCCGATCCTCATTTCTGCGGCTGCGGTTCTCTGAAAGTCCCAAAAGTTTTCTCATCTCCTGTTCCTCTTTATCAGAAAACACACAGATCTGAGATCCATCGCCTCCGATATCCGCGTTATGTTTCCACAGATAAAAATTCAGCAGACCTTCATAAGCGTCTCCTCTGGAAGGATCCAATTCCACCGCGTCTTTAAAATACTGTACACATTTTTCAGGGTCTATATAAGACAGAGCCTCTGCTTCCCGCACATACCAGTCATAGGTCCTGGCAGTTATAATCTTCTCAGCCGTCCGCAGTCCCTCCGCTAAAAGCCCCGCAGCAGCCCCGGCAATCGCTGCCGCGGCAAATAACCGCCATTTCTTCTGTCCGGCTTTTCGCTCTTTTGCGCCGGCTGCGGCGCAGCGCTCCAGATCCTTCATCAGTTCCCGGCCGGACTGATAGCGTTTCTCCGGATCCTGCCTGGTACACTTTAAGATAATTTTTTCCATTTCAGCGGACAAAGCCGGATTCCAGCGCCGGATAGGATAAATTTCGTAGGGCGGGCGTCCGGGATCGCGGCCTGTCAGAAGATGATACAAGGTAGCTCCCAGACCGTAAATGTCTGTTCTGACATCCGTCTGCCCGGAACCGCCGTACTGCTCCGGCGCCGCATAGCCCCTGGTTCCCAGACACACGGTGTCCGCCCTGCTGTTTTCTTTAAATTCTCTGGCCGCGCCGAAATCGATCAGCGCCACGGTTCCGTCCGGCCGCAGAATTATATTAGCCGGCTTCATATCCCGATAAATAACGGGAGGATTTCTGGAATGCAGATAGCAGAGTACATCACACAGCTGTCTTCCCCACTGTTCAACAGTCCGTTGAGGCAGGGTCCCCCGCTTTCTGAGAACACAGTCCAGTGTTTGTCCTTCGATATAATCCATTACTATAAGAGACGCCTCTTCCGTTTCAATTATGTCAACTATACTTGGAAGATCCGGATGATCCAGTTTTTTCATTAATTCTATCTCCGCCGCCTCCCTCTGTCCTGCTTTCCCATTTCCCGGTATGTTCTTCTGGATCTCTTTGATCACCCATCTTTTATTCGCCCGCTCATTGACGGCAAGATACACGGTGCTCATGCCTCCCTGCCCGATTTGATCCAGTATTTTATATCTGCCTCCTACTGTCTGTCCTTTCTCCAACATACCTGTCTCCTCCCTGCCAAAGCGCCTGCGGCGCTTCTTGTGGACAGTCATTTTCCCTGATTTTATTTTACAGAAGCCGCATTTCCTTTTATCCTATCTTGGTGTATAATAATATTTTAAAAGCCATCTTGATTCCAGAAACACTTTATAAGGGAGCATTCAAATTTCCATGTCAAAGTTTTCAACTTTATTAGATGAATTGATTCAGGCCAAAAATATTAATGTAAATAACCTTTCTGCCTACTGCCGGGTAGACCGGTCTACGATGTATAAACTGATCAGCGGGAAGCGCAATCCTGGTTCTCTTGAAATTGTCCATAGGATTGCGGAATATCTTCATCTGTCTCCTTCCGAGGTCCGTGAAATGACAGAAGCCTACGACATCACCCGCCTGGGCGATGAAACCTACTACAGCCGAAAAGATGTGCTTGAATTTATTTTGAATGTACAGGAAATCCAGAGTTCTTCCGGGACGGCTTTTCCGTCCAAATATAATTTCTCCTATTCCGAGGCCACTGAACCTGTGGTCTCTCTGAGCGGCCGGATTTCCATCCTCGCAGCCCTCCAAAACATGATCCTTAAGGAATCTTCTGCTCCCGGAGGTGAACTCCGCATTCTCGCTCAGCCGGAACACCTGGAAGCTCTGGGGCTTATCCCGCTTTTGTCGGTTTCACACAGCAGACTTTCCGTAAAGCATGTGATCTGCATTAATAATGTCAGCTTTCCAAACCGCTATCATCATAATTACAACCTTCAATGTTTGAAAAAGATCCTTCCTTTTTACGGAACCCGCTGCAGTTATCAGCCTGCCTATTACTATGACAGTATCGCTTCGCATTTTAACAGCTTCAATTTTATGCCCTGCGTCTGCCTTACCAGCCAGGCCGCTGTTATTTTTGACAGTAAAGTAAATACCGGATTTTTCTTTCAAAGACCGGATCTGCTTCAGCCGTTCCGCAGCCAGTTTCGTGAAATCTGGAACAGTTCCGCGCCGCTTATGAAATCCTTTAAATTATCGCCGGATCTTCCGCTTCCCCGGGTTCCGGCAGCGGCTGCCTCGGATCCCGGCACGTATATCCTGGGCTTCGGTCCCTGCATCAGTTCCTGCCTGCCCGATGATATTTTTGACAAATATCTGAATAAGCTTCTTACGGATCCTTCTCTTTTAAAAGAACATCTGGCAGCTCTCTCCAGAAACAAAGGTCACTGCTATTTCTCCCGGAAAAGTCTGCTGCATTTTCTAAAGACAGGACTCTTATATGAGACACCTCAGAAGCTGTATTATCCTCTGGAAGCTGATGACCGCATGCGGCTCTTAAAAAAATTCCGGCTTTCCAGTTCCTGCAGGGACATCCGTATGTTTTCCGGAGCCTTTGAAAATTTTCCTCCGAATTTTCACCTGGTCATCTCTCCGGGCACCGGATATTTAATGTTTGTCAACCGCAAAAGACAGTATTTTTATCTGATTTTGGAGGAACAAAATCTTCTGCGGGCTTTTTACGATTTTGCCTCGTCTCTGGAAGAATCCGGATTAATTTTTTCTTCCGAAGAGACGAATAAATTTCTGTATGAAATCACCGAAAATGAAGGGGGACTCTTTTAGATATGTCTGAATTTTCAGAATTGCTTTCACTGCTCGTCCAGTCAAAAAATATCAACATCAGCGCTCTGACCAGCTTCTGCTCACTGGACCGTTCTACTATGTATAAACTGATTAACGGCAAACGGAACCCCGCTTCCCGGGAACAAGTCCGCAAAATATCTGAATTTATGAATTTAAATCCGCTGGAGGCTCAGGAACTGATGGAAGCCTATCAGATCAGCCATACCGGTTGGGAAACGTATTACCGCCGCAAAAATGTCCGGGAATTTATCATCAATTTTCAGGAGATCCAGGAAAAATCCTCCTCATCCCTCTCCTCCTCTTCCCCGGATGTCCAGCCTCCTCTCCTGGATCCCAGTCAGGGGACTGCCGCGCTGAACGGACGCCTTCAGGTAGGCTCATCCATTTATCAGATTCTGCTGCGGGCCTCCTCGGAAAAAAGCAGTGCGATCTATATTATATCCCAGCCGGAACACCTGGAAGCTCTGGATATCGCGGCTTCGCTTCTGCGCAGCCATTCCAGCGTGGATATCTTCCATATCATCTGTATCAACAACAGCCAGAGTTTTATTCGGTCTCAGCAGGATTATAATCTGCAGTGCCTTACAAAACTGATTCCGTTTTTCGGCACGCAGTGCAATTATCATTCCTACTATTACTACGATAATGTAAACTCTCACTTTAACAACCTGAACTTTATGCCCTGTGTATTTCTGACACCTTCTGCCGGAGTTGTCTGTTCCAGTGATATGAAGGAAGGTATCCTTTTTCAGTCGGAGGAGATGGTTTCCCTTTTAACAAACCGTTTCCATACGCTTCTCAAGGAAACCGCCCCGCTGATCCTTACCTTCCGCTCTACGCTGGAATTTCATCTCAAGGCTTTTCAAACGGCTATGTCCGGCTCCCGGGACGCCTACGGTCTCAGCGCTCAGCCCTGCCTGATGCCTTTTATGTCAGATACTCTTTTGGAAAAATACGCCTCCCAGCCGCTGCTCTCCAGAACAGATCTGATCGAGACACTCCAGAAATATGTCCGCACCTTCTCTGATTTTCTGCTGAATAATTTTTTTACCCGCAGCGGAGCGCTTCGGTTCCTGAAGACAGGAAGGATGCATGAAATTCCGGAAAAACTATACCGTCCCATCGAGTATCCGGACAGAATCCATATTTTTCAGCAGTGTCTGAAAAAATTAAAGGAAGGAAAAAATATCCGGCTGTTTCAGCCGCCCCTGGACAGATTTCCTGAAAATCTCCATATCTTCTCTTCCGGAGATTTCGGCTATATTCTTTTCAGCAGCAGCGACAATGATCTGCACTATCTTCTTTTAAAGGAGCAGAATCTTCTGAACGCTTTCTATGACTTTTCTTCCTCCCTGGAAGGCTCCGACCTTCTGTGCAGCGCCGATGAAACGGCTGCCTTCTTCCAGGAACTGATTTCAAAATAATCGGGAAATAATAGTGATTTTAGGAAGCTGCCGCCCTCCGCGGCAGCTTCCCGTGTCTCAAACGACACATTCAGATTACAGACAATAAACTTGTTAGAAATGAAAATTACTGGGGGATCTTCAGGCCGTCTGTCATCGTGCTTCCGTTTTCAAAAATGCCGTCTGCATCTACATAATGGTATCCTCTAAGACGATAATAATATCCTTTCGGCACTGAAATGGTATATCCTTTGATATTTTTACTGGCGTTATATTCTACTGTCTTCCAATATTGATAGCTGTCAAAACTAGTACCGTTATATTTTTCCAAATAGAGATATAAGCCCACTTCATCCGCATCTACTGCCGCCAGTGTTTCCCCGTGAATGCCAGCTTTTCCATCCAAATCTGTTAACTGGATATAACCTTTTACAAAAACACGGCCTCGTGTTCTAGGTACGTATGTGTCTTCCACCGCTGTTTCTGCTTCAGTATTTGCCTTCTTTAAGCTATCCTTTTCTCCTGCCATCGCTGGTAAAGTATACAGCATTACTCCCAAAACACCTGCAGCTAAGACAATCATTCTCTTTAATTTGTACTTCATTTTTCCCTTTCCTTTCTATTTTTTTATAAGGAATACGACAATTAGAAGCCTTAAATTACTCTATAAACTGCATATTTTGTAAGATTTCTGCTAATATTTCTTTATCTTTCAAACCGCTTAATTCATACCCACAGTTCTGATATGTCCACTTTCCAATATAACGATCATAACCGGATTCATCTGCTTCATCATCCAAAATCATTATATTAATCTGCGTTCCCTTTACATTTATTGTTAAACTGTCAATATGCTTTCCATTGGGATTGCCACTTTGCGCCGTTGCGTCTACATTATCCTTTACTGCTGTTAAATATATATATTCATTCTTTGCCAAATACTGAAAAACAACTCTTTTCCGTTCAAAATCCATTGTTGCATCTATAAATGTTGTTTCATCCGGCAGATAATAAAACTCCGGCACCGCTATTCCCAGTTCTTCCCAGGCCTGTTCTCTTGCTTCCTGTTCCGACATTTCTACAACAATATTATCTCCGCCGTTATCACTTTTTTCTGTCTTGCTTCCATTAAACAGACCTTGCCATTTCCCCAGCCAGTACATCCGGTTGCCCTCACTGGTCAGGGTCATGCCAAAGATCAGCACCGCAGCCGCCGCCAGAACTCCTGTAAGCTTTAAAGGATGACGCCAGAAAGATTTGCCGGCAGAGGCTCTTTTCTCCGAAGCTCTGCTTTTCTCTGGCAGGATTTTTTCCTCTGCCGCCGTTTTTTCTTCAAGGCTGTCCTCCGCCTGAATGCGTTCCATAATATTCCGGTACATTTCCTGTTTTTTTTCTTCAGAAAGTTCTGCCTGACAGGACCTGGCGCGCTTTTCAATTTCCTCCGCCTCTGCGTTCAGCGCCTCTATCAGCTGCTGTTTCCACTCTCTTTCTTTCTTCCTGCTCATTGCTGCTCCCTTTGCTGATCCCCTGTCCAATAGAGATAATGCCTTGACTTTTCGTCTTTCCGGACTAATAATATCATCATAACCAATCCCCAGGACAGGAGGAATTTTCATGAAACATATTGTACTTACCGGCGGCGGTACTGCCGGCCATGTCACACCTAATATTGCACTAATACCGAAACTTCAGGAACTTGGATATCAAATCTCCTACATCGGCTCCCATGACGGCATTGAAAAAAAACTGATTGAAGATATGGGAATCCCCTACTACGGCATTTCCTCCGGAAAACTTCGCCGGTATCTGAATCTCAAGAATCTTTCAGATCCTTTCCGGGTGCTGAAGGGAATCGGCGAGGCAAAAAAACTCCTGAAAAGCCTGAATCCCAATATCATTTTTTCCAAAGGCGGATTTGTATCAGTTCCCGTTGTTCTGGCCGCAAAACGCCGTAAAATCCCGGTTATCATCCATGAGTCCGATATGACTCCCGGTCTGGCGAACCGTCTGTGCATTCCCTCGGCAGCCAGAGTCTGCTGCAATTTTCCGGAAACCGCTGCCAGTCTCCCGGCTGACAAAGCTGTCGTCACAGGCACGCCTATCCGGCAGGAACTGCTGAGCGGCAGCAAACTGGCCGCCCTGAACTTCTGCGGTTTCACCGCCAATAAGCCTGTTATCCTTGTGATCGGCGGAAGCCTGGGCTCAGTGGCAGTCAATGACGCAGTGCGCAGCATTCTGCCGGAGCTTCTGAAAACTTTCCAGGTCATTCATCTGTGCGGCAAGGATAAGCTGGATCCTTCTCTGGAACACACAGAAGGATATGTTCAGTATGAATATATCAAAAAAGAGCTGGCTGATCTGTTTGCTCTGGCCGATCTGGTAATTTCCCGGGCCGGCGCCAACGCTATCTGCGAGATCAGCGCTCTGGCAAAACCCAATCTTCTGATTCCGCTTTCCGCGAAAGCCAGCAGAGGAGATCAGATCCTGAATGCCCGCTCTTTTGAAAAACAGGGCTTCAGCATGGTGCTGGAGGAAGAAGAACTCAGCGATGAACGTCTGCTTGACGCGATCCGTCAGCTTTACCGCAGCCGCGAAACTTATATCGCCGCTATGAAAAACAGCCGGCAGACGGATTCCATCGCCAAAATTCTTTCTCTGATCCAGGAATGCGAACGGAAAGATTAAAGCAGTTCCTTCAGGTCTTTTCCGAACACCGATCTCATCCAGCTTCTGGCACGGTGATGCTTGACTCTCAGGTGGTTGACAGAGATGCCAAGTTCCCGTGCCACGTCTGCTGCCGGAGTATCTTCCACATCTATCCTCATGACAATCTCATACCATTCCCTGTTCTTTTCGTACAAAGCCAGAAACAGATCGCTTGTGAATTCCTTCAGCAGATAATCGTCCAAAAGCCGGTCCGGACTGACGGGCTCCTGATAGATTTCCTTTTCTTCCGTTTTTGGCTTTGCTCCTCTTCTCTTGTTCCGCTTTCTCAGTGTATCGATGGCTGTCAGCCTGGTTACAACCAGAAGCCAGCCTTTGATGCTTTTCTCTTCCAGTCTTTCAATGCTCCGATACACTTTTATAAATACCTCCTGACAGACATCCTGAGCCAGGTGGTAATCTCTTACCGTATTGTATGCGGCATAGTGTACCAGATCCACATACTTTTGATAAATACGGTCGAAGTCCGAAATTTTCATCTCTGCACTACCTGTTCAGGAACTATCTCAACGCTTCAGTCATGCAGGCGATGATCTCCTGTTTATCTTTTTCTGTCAGTGTCCCCGGTGTCCATGTCACTCCTGCCCCATCTCCCGTATATCTAGGGATAAGGTGCATATGAAAATGAAAGACGGTCTGTCCGGCTGCTTCGCCGTTATTTTGAACAATGTTGTAGCCGTCGCAGCGCAGCGCTTTCGTCCCTGCGGAGGCGATCTTTTTTGCCAGAACCATGGCTTTTGCCGCCAACTCATCCGGTATCTCATAAAGGTTGGCGTAATGCGCCTTGGGCAGGATCAGAGCATGTCCTCTGGATGCGGGTCCGAGATCCAGAATCACCCGAAAGTCCTCATCTTCATACAGAGTGGCAGAGGGAATCTCCCCTGCGGCAATTTTGCAAAAGATACAATCCATAATCTGTTACCTCCTTAAAAAATATAGAAAGCCCTTAGCTGACTTGTCCGAATGCAGAGATTTCTCCGTCAACCAAGGGATTTATCTTCTTTATTGTGTCAAATTCCGTCGTAATTTGCAACACTTTTTTCATTGCAAACAGAAAATCCCCATGCTACACTTTTTGCTAAGAAAGGGAGGGCAGACCATGAACGCTCAGGAATACCGCATGCTGTTATCAAAATTTTCTCATGAAATCCGGAATCCGGTAGCTCTGATCAGCAGTTTTCTGCAGCTTCTGCTCCGGGAATATCCGGAAATTTCCTCCTGTGTATACTACAGCAGAATTCTTGACAACATGCGGCTTCTCCGGGAACTCCTGGATGATATGTCCCATTTTAACAATGCTGGCGGCCTTCACAAAGAGCCGGCGGATCTGGGACATCTGCTGCGTGAAGCTGCCGCTTCCGCCTCTGCCGTTTTAACGTCCAGAGGAATCCTCCTGAAACAGAATCTTCAGGAAGATCTGCCGCTCCTGCAGATCGACAAAAACAAAATGCTGCAGGTCTTTTATAATTTATTCCGCAACGCTGAGGAAGCTATGCCTCAGGGCGGCGTTATCTTTTTCTCCGCCTGGAAAGAAAATCACACTGTCTGTATCCGCGTGGAAGACAGCGGCCCCTCTATTCCGGCGGAATTTCTTCCTACTCTTTTTGATCCCCTGGTTACGCACAAGAAAGAAGGCACCGGTCTGGGGCTGGCTATCTGCCGGGAAATCATCTGCGCCCACGGAGGCTCCATCTGTGTATCCGGCGACGGCACTCCTGCTTTTACCATCTCTCTTCCCTGTGAAAGCGGGATTTCTGCCGCCTCAGCTGGGGAATGCTCATAATCATCATCAGGATCGCCCCGGCCAGAAAGCCTCCCAGGTGCGCCCAGCCGTCAACTCCTGCCGACTGGAATCCGACCCAGATCGAAAGCGCGGACATCAGAGCTACTCTCTGAATCGTCAGATCTTCCAGTCTTCCTCTGTGAAGCAAAAGAAGAACCACCAGCCCTCCGAGAACCGCGAAAATAGCTCCCGAGGCTCCGGCCGACACAGTGACCTCCCCCTGGCTGATCTCATGTCTCCAGGAAAACAGGCTGGCCGCCAGTCCTCCTCCCAGGTAAAGGACCAAATACCGGATCCTGCCGATAAAGCGTTCCATATAGTCTCCCAGAAAAAACAGCAGCAGCATGTTATTCAGCAGATGCTGAAATCCGAAGTGGAGAAACATACAGGTAAACAGTCTGTAATACTCTCCCGCCTCCACCAGAGGCGTAAAAGCCGCTCCCCAGCGGATCATGTGCATGGTATCTTCTGAACTGCCGGTGGCTTCCACCAGAAAAAAAATCAAAATGTTCGCGCCTACCAGAATATAGTTGACCCAGCTCTTATTCTGTCTCCTGCGCATTCGGTCAATAATATCTTCATTGGGGTTGTAATACGCCCCCGGTCCGTACTGCATCTGTCCTTCCTCCTGCTCCCGCGGTATTTTTTATCCGGAGATAGGCAGCATCCCCTGTGAGGTATACTATACTACTTTCGGTACAGATACGTCAAATCCGCAAATTGTATCTCATCTCCATCTTTCAGTGTCTCCCTTTTTTCCGGTTTCAGCAGTACATGATTGACCCGGGTGCCGTTTCTGGAATTCAGATCGCTGATCTCATAGGTTTCTCCGTCCCAGACCATCCGGGCGTGCACACGGCTGACTGCGGGAGAATCCAGAAAAACATCTGCGGTCTGCCTGCTTTTTCCTATCAGCAGCACCTCCTTTTCAAGCGGAAGCGCCTCCAGTCCTCCGGGAGATAGAGGGATCAGCCGACCGTACCGCCTTCCTTCCCGTCCTGACAGACAGACGGTTTCTTCCTTGGGCGGTTCCTCCTCCTGTTCTTTTGGCTCTTCTGTCTCCCTTATCTCAACTTCCCCGTCTGCTCTCTCTTTGTCTCCTCCGAAACTCTCCCCCGGATCTTTTTTCCCTGTCTTCTGCCTGTCATACAGGCCATAAACCAGCAATCCCGCCGCGGCAGACACACAGACAGCTGTCAGTCCTTCCGCCGGTCTGGCAAGCCATATGGAAATTCCCAGGATCAGGGCCCCGGCTGCGGCCGCGGTTCCCAAAAGCGCCGGTTTTTTCCAGTTTCTCTCCTTCTTCTCTCTTTCATTTTCATCATCCGCGAAAAAGGATTCCAGCAGTTCCTCCCGCGTACCAGGTACCCTCTCCCTCTCCCAATCTCTCCTTTCCTCCGGCGGCATATCCTCCTCCCCGGAAGCCGTTCCTGCTTCCAGAGAGACCTGGCTGTTCTCCTTATAGGAATAAAGCAGGGCCTGTATATCTTCCGCTGTAAGGCTTTCCCTGATCGTAAGCTGATAAAAGGCGTATCCCATGACCACGCCCCTGCGGTCGCTGTTGTCCAGCCGCGGAAGCAGGAATTCGCTGAATTCCCGAAGCTGCCGGGCCAGCGGTTCGGGATTTCCGGGCAGGTAGCAGAACCAGACCTGTTCTCTGTCCGGACTCATATAAATAAACCGCGGATCTAAAAGAAACCCGTCCATACTCAGGAGAAAACTTTTCACAGTATTCAGTCCGTCTACCATGCTGCTCAGAATTTTTTCCAGCACGCCGCAGGATATTTTCTGATGTTCAAAGATGGTTTCCAGCGACTGCCGGGAAGTGATATCATAATAAAATAGCAGTTTTCCGTCCATCTGATGCACTTTGCAGGTCAAAAAGCCTTTTAGCTCATTTGCCATCAGCATCCGGACCTGATAGGAAGACAGCTCCGGCTGCTGCTCCTCTGACAGCACCAGACAATTGCTGTATAGATCTCTCCGATAATCCACCTGCAAATTTTCTGTCCCCATTTTCCTACTCCCCTTCCAGCAGTCCGCTGATGGCCTGCATCTTTCTGATATATTCTACCGGACGGATTTTTTCTACAGAAGCAGCCACCTGATACTCCATCCATTCTCCCGCGAAACCGGTCAGGATATGGCCCTTTACCGCGACCTCTGTGCGGCTGCCCTGAACTGTTACCTCTGTATCCGGCATATCCCCGGGCATTACCTTATCCTGCATTCTCAGAGCCAGTTTTTTTTCCGTCAATTCTCCCGGATCGTCCTCTCCCTCCCGTCCGTTTCCGGCCAGAGCAGCCTCAAAGGCTGCCGCCTGATACCAGACTGCGTCATGGATATAAAAATTCAGGGCGATCAGCAGACCTGCGCAAATCCAGGAAACAGGTACGATAAAGGCTGCTTCCACAGTAAGACTCCCTCTTCTGATCCATGTTTTCACAGATACCATCCCATCCTTTCCAAAAAATACACCCCCAGTAAAAAAGGTACAAACGGCAGTTCCCCTCCTCTTTTTTCCCTGAGCCAGCTCCAGGTTCCAAAAACTGATGCCGCCAGCAAAGCCAGACAGAGCATCTGGAGAGTTTCCCAAAATCCCAGGCAGATTCCCGCCGCGCAGAGCAAAATCCCGTCCCCGGCTCCTATCTGTCCCCGGCTGAGCAGCCCGGCGCCCAGGCAGAACACTCCCGGAAGGAGGCCGGCTGCCAGACCGGCAGGCGACGCTTGTTCTGCCGCCGCTTTCCAGACTGCCGCCAAACCTCCTGCGGCCGCTGTAAATTTCAGGCAGATTTCCCTTTTTTTCAGATCCTGCCAGGTGTTTGCGGCCAGAAGAACAATCCACAGGATCCTTGCCGGACTCATGCGCCGCCCCCGGCTTCCAGCTCTCTGCAGCGGCTGCAGCAGGGAATTCCCTCCACAGCCTCCAGTTCCACCAGCCGCACTGCCCTTTTCAGTCCGCTGCATTCCAGGGAATTGTGGTAGCAGTCCCCTTCATCTGTAATCAAAAGGATCTCCTGTGCCTGGCCCTCTCCCACACATTTTTCGCAGGCTCTGTAAATGCCTCCCTGTTTATTTCTCAGAAACTGCAGATTTTCCCTGGGAACCCTCCGGATACTGAGAGAGAGATGGCTGCACCGGGAAGTGGTGTGATAAACGCTTCCGTTTTCTGTCATATAGACCAATACCGTTTTTGTCCCTTCCCCTTCTCCCGCCTCTTCCGGAGTTCTTCCGGTCCATGGCTTCACCCGGCTTCTGCAGTCAAATTCCAGCGTCAAAAAAGGAAAAAACGGAATTCTAAACTGCACGCGCTCTGTCAGGTCTATCATTTCCTCCCGGGCATCGGACAGTCCGTGGGCGTACATGCCCAGTTTTTCTGCCTGTTCCTGAAGGCGGACGGTCGTCTCCATATGTCTTGCGTACACTCCCATCAGACAAATGCAGGCCAGCAGACTTAAAAAGAACAGCGGGAGCACCATGGCAGCCTCCACGGTCAGGCTGCCTCTGCGGAAGGTGCAGGAGGCTGCCCTTTTACCGGATCTTGTATTCAACGCTTTCGGGGTAAGGGAATACCTGCCTTTTTTCAGAAGAGAGATTTGTTTATTTTTTGATATGATATATTTAGATTTGCCGTCCAGATTTGCTGTTTTAGACTTACCTCGATCCGAGTAAAAGGACACCCTTCTGCACCTCCTCCCTAATCTTTTTTATTTCCTGAGCTCTTATTCTTTCTGCATATCGTATCCGTAGCTTCTTGTAATCTGGATCTGCCGGGAGTCCGCCTGTCCCGTCAGTCGGATTTCCGCCGCGCAGACACAGGAATCCAGACTGAACTCCGGCCTTTTGTACCGGACACGGATATTATGCTCTGTCAGATCCATCGCCGCGCCTGTGAGACTTTCCTGGCTTTCAGCCAGCAGCAGCAGTCTCAGGTACCAGGTATAATCCATTCCGTTTTCGCTTTTCTCCCCCTGTCCGGGTTCCAGCAGTACATCTGACAAGCCGCTCAACGCCAGCTGCCAGGTACTGTCGTTTTTAACCAGAGGGATTTTTCCCCCTTTCAGAAGGGTTCTGAGATCTAAAATACTTTCCCCATAAGCCCAGCAGATTTTCAGCACCAGAGAAATCAGCGGCTGCGCCTGGGGCATCAGGATCATCAGGCTGATAGTCAGCGCCATCTGGTCTGCCTGGGCGCCCCGGACCGGGCTGGTCATCAAATAGAGAAAGTTCGACGCTTCCCGGATCAGCATCAGACGTTCCAGCACGATCTTCAGGTTTTCTCTGTCACTGCTCTTTTTTCCTATGGCGTACTCCACCTGATATTTCAGCCCTTCCTCCTGGCTCCCGCTGGTATAGCAGGGAAAGGTCTCCGCAAGAAATTCCAGCATCAGCAGCTTATCAAATGCTCCCGCTTCTTCCTCCGGCACCATTCCCATTCCTCTCTGGAGTGTTCTGGAACTAACCAGTTTTTCCTGGCCCAGCGTATAGCTGGAAAGATTTCCCGGATCCGGAACAGCCAGGCTTAAAATCCCCATATCCATGCAGCCCTGAATGGTATCGATCGGATTCTGAAAATCCTCCGGCAGGTTTTCTTCGGTGTCCACCGTTTTTTCTGCCAGAAGCGCTGTTTTTTTTGATCCTCCGGAGAAAGAAACTGCCGTTTCCGGTTCCTGCGTCTGCGCCGCCTGTTTCTGCTCCTCGTATTCCTGAAGCGCGCCTTCCGCGTCTGCGCTCTGCCAGTATTCCCCCTGGTTTCCGGATATTTCCCGGCCCTGCGTCAGTTCCGCCGCCAGCATCCGCAGACCTGCGGTTCCCAGTCTCTCCGTCATAATCTGCTGTATCTGCCTTTGAAATTCCGCTCCGGAATCATCTGTAGCCAGAAGATATCCTGTTATTTCCCCCCGGGTGATCTGAAAACCGGACAGTGTTTTATCTGCTCCTCCTCTCCCCTTGCCCGGATCCGCAATATATTCCGCGGCATCTGTTACTTCTCCGCAGAGTCTTCCGGGCTGAAAATCTTTTTCTCCGTATCCCCCGTCTAAAAACAGCAGCCCGTATTCCTGATAAAGATCTCTGTCATACCCGGCAAACAGAGAGTAAAGCCCCTGCTCCAGCGCGCTGGCCATCAGCACCCGCCCGTCCGCCACACGGACGGACCGGATACTGTACAGGACCAGAGACAGACTCAGCCCCAGGATCAATGAAAGCTGCAGCGTAATACTTCCGCGCCTCATCTTCTGCCACCCCGTTTCAGTTTTTCAGACTGTATTGCTCTGATTGGTGATCTTTTCCAGAATACTCTTTACCAGGCTGGTAATCTGATCCTTAAAAATAATCACCAAACCGATGAGAACTACCAAAATTAAAATAATTTCCACGACCCCTACCGCATCCTCTTCCTGTAAAAATACTTTCAGTTCACCCATACGATTCTCCTTTCCTCTCCGCTTTTATATGGACAAAAACGCAGGCACTACCATCAGCATAAGAACCACCAGAAGCATCAGACCCATAGGCAGCAGCAGCCGGGTAGCCGTTTTTTCTCCCTCCGCCCGGGCCAGACGCCTCCTTTCTTCCAGCGCCGAGCGCACCTCCTGTTCCAGCAGAGGCCCCAGTTCCCGCCTTCCCTTTTTCAGATTCTGTGTCAGCAGCACTGAAAGATTTTTAAATTCCGGCAGACGGCTGCGGTTTCCCATATTTTCATATGCTTCCTGTTCTGAAACGCCCCCCGCCATTTCGTAGTACACGGCGGCAATTTCTTCATATGCCGGCTTTTTTGCTCCTCTGCCTGAGGCTCTCTGCTTTTTATAGTCTGCTGTGATCCTTTCAAATATTTTTCTCATGCCCAGCCCCGCGCTGAGGAGAAGCTGGATCCGGCTTACCACCTGGGGATACTCCCGCTTCATTTCTTCCCGGATCTTCTGCTCCCGCTTCCAGGCATTCTTTTTTTCGGCAGCCGCCAGAAAAATTCCCGCGGCCAGAAACAGCGCCGCCACATACCCGCCTCTCTCTGTTTTTTTCCTGAACCATGTGATTTTTTCTCCTGCCGCAAAATCCGGCAGACGGTAACTGCCCTCCCGGTTTTCTTCATTGATCTGCTCCGCCTCTTCTCTTAAAAGTTCCGCCAGTTCTTTTGTTTCTTCTGTCTCTTCCCCGGGACAGACCCGCAGCAGACGGCTGTAGGTTACAGTTTCTCCCTGCAGAGCCAGTTCACCCTGCAGAAGCACCTGAACCCCCTCTTTTGGTATATTGCTGCCCAGCCGGCCGTCCCAGCTGAGGATTTCCGCCCTGCTGGTGCTCCAGCGGATTGTTACAGGAGAGTCCTCAAAAGTTTCCGGAAGATTCAGATCCCGGCGGATCTCCTGGAATGATGTGTTCTGTCCCAGAATGATCCCGTCCAGTTCCTCCAGCTTAGTCTGCAGAAGTCTTTTTACCTCCGCGCTGCTGCGTTCTGTCTGGGGGATCTGAAGCTTTACCGTCTCCCGTTTTCCGGATTCTGTTTCCGCTTCCAGTTCCACCTCCTGATCTTCTCCTGTTTTCCGCGCCAGTTCTGTTACCGGCTTCTCTCCTTCCAGCATAGCCGCGGCAGTCAGCCCTGTTCCCAGAAGATTTCCACATAAAATCAGGATAAAAACTCTTTTATCCACTTTTTTCCTGTAAATCCATAGAAACAGAAAAATAATCCCGTGAAATATCAGCATAAAATCCTTCCTATTCCTCTGCCCGGATCATTCGTTTTGCCAGCCAAAAAGCAAACAGGTACACTCCGAGACAAACGCTCATAACAGCGGCTCCGGCGGGATTTCCGTACAGCTGCTCAATAAAGCCCGCAAACGAAAACCGAAGATACAAAATCATTCCCACCGGCACCAAACTCATGATCTGCTGCTCATACCGCTTTGCCGCCTGAGCGGCATCGATTTCCTGAAGTGTCTCGATCTTCTCCCGGATGGTTCTTTCCGTGTCTTCCAAAACTTTATCGAGACGCCCTCCTGTATGTTTCGCTATCACCAGAACTTCCGCGAAATTCCGGATATCTTCCACCTGGCTCCTGTCTCCCAGTTCTTTAAATAATTCCCCGGCCGGGATCTGAAGACGGAGCTGCGCGCTCATTCTTTCCAATTCCCGGACCGTTTCATCTCTGGGGCCGTAAAGCTTTTTTATATCTCTGAAAGCCTCTGATATTCCGTTTTCTACGGAATACCCGGCCGCCAGCGCGGTGCGGAGAGCGGACAGTACATCTTTAAAATGGTAATTGAGACGTTTTTTTCTGTCCTCTGCCAGCTGTTTTTTCTTTGCCTTCACATACCAGAAGGCAATCGGAGCCCCTGCCGGCAGCGCCGGCCAGGCGTGGTAGCAAAGCCATACCGCAAAACCGCCCAGACCGCAGCCGGCCGCCAGATAACGGATCCATTCTCCCGCAGAAAAATCATACCGCTCATATATAATCTTTTCCGCCTGCTTTCGTTTTCTCATCTTTGTATTTCTCCAGTTTTTCCCTTCTTTGAAGTTCTCCGGTCTGTTCCAGCCGGCCATCCTGATTTCTTTTGTACAACGGAACCACCTCTGCCTTTCCCTCTTTTATACCGGTAATTTCTCCGATCTCCGCAACTTTTCTCTTTCCCTGCCTGTCTCTTTCCAGATGTACCAGCACTTCGATACCGGAAACGATCTGGCGCCGGATAACTTCCGCCGGAAGCCGGGTTCCCATCAGAGCCATCATCTCGATTCTCCCTGTCATATCCCGGATACTGTTGGCGTGGGCGCTTCCCAGGCTTCCATCATGGCCCGTATTCAGACAGTTTAAAAAATCTCCTGCCTCCCCGCCCCTCACTTCTCCGATAATGATTCTGGAGGGCCGCATTCTCAGGGCTGTCCGGATCAGATCCCGGATGCTGATCTCACTGCCGCCCTGAAGGCTCTTCTGCCTGGCCTCCAGCCGCACCAGATTCTCGATGCCCTGAAGCTGCAGCTCCGCGGTATCCTCAATGGTGACGATCCGTTCTCCCTCCGGAATGAACCCCGACAGAGCGTTCAGGAAGGTGGTCTTCCCGGTAGAAGTACCCCCGCCTACCAGAATGGTATATCTGCTCTCCACCAGCATTTTCATAAAGTCCGCGGCTTCCCCGGTAATGCTGTCAAGCTCCACCAGCCTCTCCATGGTAATCGGCCGGTCCGAAAATTTGCGTATGCTAAGGATCGGCCCGTCCAGAGCCACCGGCTTCATAACGACGTTGACCCGGGAACCGTCTTCCAGTCTGGCGTCCATAACCGGCATCTGTTCGTTCACGGTGCGGTTGCACCGGGCCGCGATCTGCTGGATCACATCTTCCAGCCGCTCCGGCGAGGAAAAACTTTTGTCCCACCGCCGCAGCGCCCCATCTTTTTCGTAAAAAATCTTCCGGTATCCATTGGCCATGATCTCCGTGACCCGGGGATCATCCGCCAGTTCCTGGAGAACATCCAGGCCGCGGACAGAATAGAACAGGGCATTTCTCAATTCTGTTTTCTCCTTTAGGGTAAAAAGCCTGGCATGCCCTTCCTCCAGGACCAGCTCATCGATTGCTTCTCTGATCTCCTTTTCTTCCAGTTCCCGCCCGGTATCCAGCCGTTCCAGGAGGGTTCTCCTTAATTGTTCAAACTCTTTCACCCCGGCTCCTTTCTCAAAAGCTGCCGCACAGTGTCGCCCAGCTCACTCCATACCAGATCCTCAAAATATCCGAGGCCGGTGCGGCTGGTGCTGTGAAAAGGCAGCTTTACCTTTCTGATCTTTTCCAGGACTCCCGTGTAGTCCCATACCCGCAGCAGATTTTCAAACTGGCTGATCTTGGCGGCGGAAAAGGCATCGTTTCTCACCGGCATATAAATCTGTGTACACAGATCCAGAATCCGGAACAGATCCCCCACTCCGTCCCCCAGATCCAGGATCACCGCCTCATAGCTGCTGTTTTCCGCGATCTGCTTCAGAATCAGAGTCCACTCTTTGATATCCGCCTCCTGAATATCCATAGGCCCCACTGCCGGCGGAACATAATCCAGATTCTGCAGGCTTCGGACCATTCCCTGAAGCTTATGGACCAGATTGACATTTTCCTGCCTGGCATAATACAGCAGATCGCTTAAATTTCTCTGGTAATCCTCTCCCAGAAGTTCTTCAAAGCCTGAATAGTTCTCCATATTCAGATACAGGACCGCCTTCTCCTTCGCCAGAATCTGCCCCAGAGTCACTGCGAAGGAGGTTTTCTGTGTTCTGCCCACCGGGCTGTAGACCCCGATTACCGCAGCCTCTTTTTTAAATACAGCATCCGCTGAAACAGCCGCTTTCTCCGCGCTGTAGCAGTCCATCACCTCCCTGATGATCTCATCGGACGCCTGGTATTTATAAACGCTGGGGTACTGGTCCAGTTCCGGGCTGTGCACGCCCTCCGAGAGGATGATCAGCTTTCCCACCTTCAGCCGGCGCACTTCCTCTGTCACCGCCTTATCAGAGATCAGCAGAATCTCCACAGGCTGTTTCCGCGCGAACTCGCACAGAACGTCCGGCCCTGTAAAGGCCTGTACTTCAAAAGGCAGACTCTTTTTTCTGTTCAGATACTCCATGAAATTGTACGCATACTCTACTTCCACATCGCAGACCGCAAAAACATGTCTGGATTTATTCTGCATTAATAGAACCCTCCAATCCACAGGAGTGTTCCCATCAGGATCGGAACCGAAAAATGGATATGTTCCGGACGGCTTCCCTCCATCCTGTAAGGAACCCTCTTTCCTGTTTGAAAATATAATTTAAAATAATTGGTAAAATAATTCAGACGCTGGGGAAGATCCCCACAGATAATTAAGATTGCGGCAGATAAAACCGCCCCAAAGATAACAGACCAGACCAGACAGGACAGGATTGCCGGAACCCCCATGATACCGCCCAGTACAGACAGAAGTTTAATATCGCCGGCGCCTATCATGCGGAAAATAAATAAAATCCACAGAAGCGCCACCGGCAGGAGGCTCCCCGCCGCAAAACCTTCGATTCCCTGTATCTGATTTGTCAGAAACTGGTATCCCAGACCACTCATCCATCCGCAGCACAGCCAGATATTCGGGATCTTCTGTGTCTGCAGATCCATGCCTGCCGCCCCCACAGCAAATAGAAGCGCCAGGCAGTCATCAAAAAGCACTGCCTCACCTCCTGAGTCTTTTTTCACTTGTAAACTTCGAGGGGAAATACAACCGGAAACCGGATTGCTTATCATTGAACTTTGATTGATTGTGAACTCATTATAGCACTCTGAAGGTGTTTGTCCAGTCATTTTCCGACATTTTTCCAACTTTGTAAATCTTTGACAAAATCGGCGGACAAATTTCTCAATCCAAAATTTTCCATTTATGAAAAAAATTCGTTTTTGCCTGTTCAGGCTCCGCTTCACAAGTACAAAAGCGAAATCCCGGAGAGGAAGTTGCTCTCCGAAATTTCGCTTTCCGCGCAGATATTTTTTATTTTTTTAAGGGTCATATCAGATTTTCCGGATTCAGGCATTCCAGCTGCGGAAGCACAAACCTTCCGTTTTTCCGGATCAGTACATCGTCAAAATAGATTTCGCCGCCGCCGTATTCTTCCCGCTGGATCCATACAAGATCCCAGTGCACCGCGGACACGTTTCCGTTGCAGGCGTCCTCATAACAGTTGCCCGGCGTAAAATGGATGGATCCCATGATTTTTTCGTCAAATAAAATATCTTTCATGGGTTCCAGAATATAGGGATTTACGCCGATGGCAAACTCTCCGATATATCTGGCTCCCGGGTCCGTGTCCAGGATCTGGTTAAGCCGCTCTGTGTCATTGGCGCTGGCCGACACGATCTTTCCGTCCTGAAAGGTAAAGCTGACCTTTTCAAAGGTAAAGCCCTGATACAGAGACGGCGTATTGTACGACAGAGTGCCGTTGACCGAATCTTTCACCGGAGCCGTATAGACTTCCCCGTCCGGAATGTTCATGTGTCCGGCACAGGGCACCGCGGGAATTCCCTTAATGGAAAAGGTCAGATCAGTCCCCGGGCCTTTCAGCCTCACCTGATCCGTCCGCTCCATACACTCCTTCAGCGCCTCCATGGCCCTGGCCATTTTAGAATAGTCCAAATTGCAGACTCGGAAATAAAAATCCCGGAAAGCCTCTGTGCTGGTGCCTGCCAGCTGAGCCATCGCCCGGTTGGGATAGCGAAGGACCACCCAGCGGGTTTTGGGCACCCGGATCTGATGATGGACCGGGGTGGAGTAAAACGTCTCATAGAGGTTCATTTTTTCTGCCGGCACATCCGACAGTTCCGACACGTTATCGCTTCCCCTGACGCCAATATAGCAGTCCATCCGGGACATCTCCGCCGCATCCCACTCTGCCATGGCCTCCAGCTGCTCCCGGTCTGCCCTCATAAGGATTTCCCTCTGCACCTCCGGATCCTCATAATGAGCAAACGGGATTCCTCCCGCGGCATACACTTCACGGATCAGCGCTTTGGCCAGTTCCCGGGTTTCCTCTCCGATATAATGAATCCACACTTTGTCGCCCCGGCCCACCCGGCAGGAATACGTCACCAGCCGCCGGGCCAGTTCTATGATTCTCTCATCCATTGTTTTGCTCCTTTGCTCTAGTTTTTCTGACAGCTAATAAAGACATTGCCGCAGGCCTTAAACTGAGCCTCCGCGTCCTCCCAGGCCAGAGCCCGCACAGCCTGAGAAGCCGGATCGTAAATCCAGATATTGTCGTAGATATCGTATCCCACCACCGTCACCACCGAGGAGGGTGACAGCCTGGCGGCTATGGGATTTCCGTGACTCAGCTGATAATACAGGCTTTCCAGCGGACAGCCTGTCAGGTCCAGAACGCTGCAGCTATCTCCCAGCGCTTCCCTGATAGCGGACACATCCACCGTTCCCTGTCTGAAAATTTCCGGCAGCTGCGAGGCCTCCAGCATGGCGGCGGTTCCCCAGTTTCCTCTCTCCCAGACATACTGCTGCCTGCTGTTCAAAACGGTTCCCACCTGTTCATCCGCCAGATTGACTGCCTCTCCCGGATCCGTGTAAATTCCCAGAAGATCTCCCTTCCCGTAAACGTAATATTTTTCCTGGTCCTCTTCCGGAAGATCCATAGCAACCTCCGGCATTTCGGAGGTTTCCAGATACTGAGTCCGCAGCACGATGGTATTCTCCGAACTGCCTGCGACGCTGAACTCCAGAATCACCTGGGTCTTTTTCCGCTCGCTGACGCTGAGCTTCACAGTAACAGTGTCTTCATCCGGCTGCAGATTATTCATAATGTGATCGCTGCTGATCTGCGTATAGCCTCCCTGGGAATCCCTCTGCACTCTTTTCAGTTCGATCAGGCCGTTGTCCACCGTAATGCCGGTCACAAAGGAGTTCTCTGCCTGATAATCCTTCAGGATCGTTCCGCTGAAGCTTTCTATGCAGACCCGGTACATGGCAAACACAGTGTCTCCCGCGGAATCCGTGAGGATATCGCTCTCCCGGGCCAGTCCGTATATAAAGTCTTCGTTGATAAAGCCAAGCGCTTTGATCTTCTCGCCTGCGGGAGCTGAAATACTTTTTGTCTCCCCGCTGTCCAGATTCATGACTGTGACATTGGAGGAGCCGTCCGGCAGCATCTCATCCATCCAGGCCACTGTCCTCTGGCTGTCGGACACCACAAAGCAGCCGGGATCGATGCCTTCTTTGACAGCCTCATAGGAGCCGTCCTCCAGCCGGATCCTGTACAGCGTCCGGTCCTGAAACAGATAAAGATTTCCGTCCGCGCTTACGTAAGACAGATGCGACAGGCTCTGCTTCATTTCCTGAAAGGCCGTGCTGCTGTGGAGAAACAGTTCTTCCTCCGCGGTATTTTGTTCCGCGCTGTAGGTGTATACGCCGATTCCCAGCTGTCCCTCAAAACGGTCGCTGTTCATATAGCCGTAAACTACAAAAGTGATATCCCCGGTCTCGGTGATCCGCACGATCTTTATATCGTAATTTTGTCCCTCTTCCCTCTCATCCCAGCTGCCGTTCCTGTAGCCGAAAACTCTGGCCGCTTTGTTGGTGCTGCGGTTGTAAGACCACAATTCTCCGGCCGACACAAAAGCTGCCATATCCGCCGGCTGACTGGTCATATACTGGACATCCGGGCTTACCACGCCCAGGTTCAGTCCCGAACTGGTCTGCACAGGAAGATTCCCGTCAAAGATCTGCGTAGCGCACCTCTCAAAATCCAGCAGGACTACCTGGCTCTGCGACATGCGCATGCGGTAAAATTCGTTCACGGTATAGTACTCGGTATTTCCCTCCGAATCCTCAGAACTGATGATATATTCCTGGCTGAAGCTGCCGGTCATGCCGTTTAACTCCTTCACAGAAGGAACCGGCGCCTTCACCAGTTCCGGATCCAGCGCTCCCCAGGTGATCATATCCTGGCTGGAATGGATGTCCACAGACTGAAAACTGCTGTTGGACGCGGAACTGTCCGGCTCCAGCTGGGAAATCTGGGCCTCGCTCAGATTCTTGTCCAGACAGTTTTCATAGAATTCTTCCATAAATTCCAGATAATACTCTGCCGTAACTCCCGAGCGCTGCACTACCCTGGTGTAATAGCGCACCGCCTCTTCCGCTCCTGTATCCACATAAAAAGTCAGCATATACTCCTGATCCAGCAGAATAGGAGCAGCCAGAGAAAAGGAGGCTGTATAAACTCCCTGATCCTCTGTGAGATTTTTGATCCTGGCATTCTCCACCAGGCTTCCGTCCAAAAGGGAAGTCACCTCATAGTCCACGCCCTGGATCTCATTTCCAAAGGCCTGGATTTCCACAGTCAGGGCACGGTCTGCCGCCACCGGAGTCACTGTTTCACGCATGCTGGCCGCATCTACATCCTGAAGGTAGCCGTACATCCGGTTTACTGTCACCCCGTCCACCTGCATATAGGCCACCGGAAGAGTAGGGCTGTCCATCGCCCTGGTGTCTACAATCTCTTTCCGGTTAAAAATCCCGGAGAAAATAAGAACACTGGCAATAAATATGCCAATGAGTATCCCTGCCCTGATCAAAAATTTTTTCATAGCGCAAACGCTCCCCTTATCTATTAAATCCTGCCTCCGGCGTTTCCCCCTGCCTTTGGGTTTCCCCTTTCCCCTGCGGCCTGCCGGAAGCTGTCCCCGGCGGGTTTCCCCTGCCGGAGACCGGCTGATTGTCTGATTACATGACTCTATTGTAATCGGTTTACGTAAAATCAGCAACCGGAAATTTAAAAAAATCTCCGGCATTTTCTCCTGCGGCAGCGGCGCCGATACATCTCCCCGCAGAGCAGAACACCGATCAGATCCTCCAGGTCTTTTTTCCGGCCTCCGGTTTCCGGCCGGAACTCCTGCTCCAGCTTTTCCTCGATCCTCCGGCAGATCCGCCGCATCATAAATTTATCCGGATAATCGTCAAACATCATGCTCCCGTCATACTCCATCCGGTCACATTCCTGCTCGGCAAGTTCCTGGATCCTGGCAGCCCTTCCGGAATAATAGGACTTCATAATCCTCAGATCCCGCTCCTGTTCCCATTCCTGATCAAAAAATTCCGGTACAGGATACGCCATATAAAAGGGTACCGGTTTTTCATAGAACATTCCTGCACACCTGCCCATTTGATTTCTCTATTACTCTATGCATTTATTAAAAAAATGTGAATCTTCTTGATAAATCCCGGGATCCGTACTACAATCACCCATAAATACAGCCTGATAAAAGCAGGCGCTAAAATCGAAAAAAAAGGAGAGCATTATGGAACAATTTGAACTGATCAGCCGGTTTGCCGGCCAATTTCATTCCTTCAGTGTCTTCCTGCAGAAATACGGAACCCTTCTCACCGCGGCAGGGCTTATCTTCTCCCTGCTGAACTGTTTTCTGGGCTACCGCCTGCGGAAACTGTGGAATCTTATTGTAGGTTTTCTGGCCGGCATGACCGCCGGCATGGCATTATGCCTTCATTTTCATTTTTCTCCCCGCTGGTCCCTGCCCGCTTCTTTGGGCGCCGGATTTGTCTGCGCGGTCCTGGCGTTTCTGCTGTACCGTCTGGGACTTTTTATTCTGTGTTCCGGGCTGACCGCGTTTCTTCTGTTTCAGCTGATCCATCCCGGCTCCATGGCGGGAGCAGCTGTCTGCCTGGCAGCGGGAATCGCGGCGGGGATCCTGGCGCTGGCCCGGGAAAGAGTTACCGTCTCTCTGGTAACGGCTATCGGCGGAGGCTTCGGATCCTCCACCTTCCTGTTTTCTCTGCTGGGCCTGGATAATCCCATCCTCACTCTGCTGGTCACAGCGGTGCTGGCATTTCTGGGAATTCTGGTCCAGCTTCAGCCCTGGCGTCCCAGAGACTACTGGGAAGAAGAGGATCAGGCCCTGAAGCGGGAACGGAAAAACCAGTCCCGGCTTCGTTCCCAGCGCCGCAAAAGCCGTAAAAAGCAAAAGAGGAAAGAAAAAAAGGCGAAAAAGAAGGCCAAAAGCAGAGAAAACCAGAACCGGACGCCAAAACAGCAAAAACAGACTTCCTCCCGGCCTCAGTCCAGACCTGCTTCTTCTCAGGCTTCTACTTCCCGGCCCGCCTCCCAGGCTCCTGTTTCTTCTCCAGCCGATGCCCCTGTCCGGCCTGCCGAACCAGAGACTGCGGGCGCAGCCAAAGAGGAACCGTCTTTTTCCGACATCCAGCTTCAGCTTGCCAAAGAAATTTCTCAAATTTATGAAAAACAGCAGACCCCGGAAGATCCTTCGGCTCCCAAAGAGCCCTGATCCTCCGGGGTCTTCCCCGTTTATATTCCGTCATATAAATATTTCTGATTGCTTTCGTCGTCGATATTTCCCTGATCCAGCCATACATAGCCGGTATCAATAAAAAAGTCCATAGAAAATCCCGATACCGCTCTCAGGGCAGCTGTCACAGACACATATCCCATTCCTCTCGGATTCTGGCACACGGTTCCAAACAGCTTTCCCTCACGGATTGCCCGAAGCTGATCCGCATTCGCGTCAAAACCCGCTACCAGTATTTTATTCTCCTGCGTATTCCCTAACTCCTCCAGCACCTGCTCCGTCACAGTAGCGCTGGTGCAGAAGATTCCCCGGAGATCCGGATACTGCTCCAGAGTTTCCGCCACCGGAAGTCCTTCTTCCGTTTCATAGGCCACCCTGACGATCTCCATCTGAGGATATTTCTCCTGAACCTCACTGCAGAAACCCTCTGCCCGCTCCCGGCTGGTCTCCGAGCTTTCCCCATGGGCAAACACCGCGATCTGCCCTTTTTCTCCCAGTTCCCCGCAGAGTTTTCGGGCTGCCTCTGCCGCTGCCTGCTGATTGTCTGTCATACAGACCGCCGCGGCTCCCACATCCTGATTCTGCATCCCGGAATCCAGGATGATCACTGGAATATCGCTTTCAGAGGCCGCTTCCAGCTGCGCGGTACAAGATTCCCGGTCAATGACCGCCAGACAAAGGGCTGCCGGATTCTCCGCCAGCACCGCATCGATGGTATCGATCTGGGAATCCACATTTTCCCCGTCTCTTCCCTGGACTCCATCCACTGTAAGGCGCACCTGGTCCTCGCCGGTATACCCAAGGCTGGCGTTTAGTTCCTCTACCGCTTTCTCCGCTCCTTCTTTGACTGCCTTCCAGTACGGATTATCCAAATCCTTCAAAACCATGGCTATGTAAGTACCTTTTTCCACCTTCAGATCTTTTACGGTGGTGTAATCCGCTTTTAGTTCCTGGCCGTCCGGGATTTCTATTTTATCGGTTTCCTCCTGCTGAACCCCGTAAGATCCCGATGTGCTTAATTCCCCTTCGGAACCCCCGCACCCGGTCAGCGCCGCTGCCAAAATCCCTGTCAAAATTATTCCCGGCAGACTTTTCCTCATGGTTTTCCGCCTGTTTTTCATAGGCCTGCTCCGCCTCCGATCCCGAATCTGATATGTTCCTGATGATATCTTCATTATACACAAATATATTCATCCGTCCAGTGCGAGATCAAAAATACGGAAGGCTTCCCCTAAAGGGCGTACTCTGAACCGCAGAGGTTCTCCCGTGACAGGATGATGAAAACTTAGTGTCTCTGCGCACAGCCCCAGTCCTCCTTTTCCCGGGTTCTCCCGGAAACCGTACTTTCTGTCTCCGGCAATCGGCATTCCCGCATGAGCCAGCTGCACGCGGATCTGATGATGCCGTCCGGTCAGAAGCCGGATTCTCAGCAGCGCTCTGCCGGATTCATGCTTCTGCAGACACCGGTATTCCAATACCGCCTCTTTTCCTCCCGGCGTCCCCGGCGCAGCAACCCGGGAGCGGTTTGTCCGGCCGTCTCTCAGCAGAATATCTGTCAGGCGTCCGCTCTCTTCTTTTGGTGCGCGCTCTACCACCGCCAGATATTCCTTCACCATTCTGCGCTGCTGCAGCTCTCCGGATAAAATCCCCGCGGTTTTTTTATTTCTGGCAAACACCAGCAGTCCCTCCACCGGCTGATCCAGCCGGTGGATCACCGACAGGTACGGCGTCCCCTTCCCTGTTTCCTCCTGAGCCAGACAGCCCAGAAGCCAGTGCTGCAGATCCATCTCTCCTACTCTGGCGCTCTGCACCGCGATTCCCGCCGGCTTATAGACCACCAGAAAATCTTTGTCCTTTTTCTCAATTCTAATCTGTTCCATAATAACGTTTATCTTTCCTTCCGGCTGCATCGTAACGCAAAAAAAAATCCCTGTCAAGGGTCTTCCTCACTGTTCCCCAGACCCGCGGCAGAGAATTTTCACACACGTCGACAGCCGTTCTATCAGATTCTTTTACCTTGATAAAACGGCTGTCTTAATGATCTTCTTTATTCAATTTTCTTTCTACCCTTTATCCTTTTCTTTATTTTTTTGTATTTCTTTCTTCCCTGCCTCGTAAGTTCTTTCTTCATCCTCTTTGAGATTACTTCTTAAGAACCTTACTTAGAAAGTTTCATATGTAATCTATCTGGGATAATAAAAAGTTTCCTATTATAATTTCTCGTCTTATAATATTCCGGCCGTTCCGCTTATACTTTCACATTATACAGTGCCTGTTCGATTTTTCTTTTCTACTAATGACTGGAACTTTTGTTCCCTTCCTGTAAGTCAGATCAATATAGGGAATCAACCCTTTTCTCTTCGTTTCTTTACACGGAGGAAAAGTCTTTTTATTATTTTTGTGGTATCTGTTCAATATGAGTACCTGCTACATATACCTTCCATTTTCTGTCCTGCCGCTTTCTTCTGCGGTCTGACCAATTTTCCTCTTTTCTCACTTATGAAAGGTCTTTCTCGCCGGGATTGTCAGGCAATACCACTCTCATATTGATGGTTTATCTCTGTCTCTCCCAATGGACTGCACCTCCTTTTTCTTTTTTCACTCACTTATCTGGTCTTCCTTACCAGATTCGTTTGTTCCTTTTGTTTATGTTTGTATATTACCAGATACTTTTCTCTTTGTCAATATATTTTTATAAAAAAATTCAATTTAATTATTTTCATAATATTCATACATTTATAATTGTTATATTTTCTGTAAAGCATATACTTTTCAGATTATTTTAATTATTTTCCCATTTTGTCGTTTTTCCTTGCCCGTCCCATACCTCCATGCTATAATTATTTTTATCAATCGATCTACCATGAAGGAGGAGATTTTATGAGTTTTTGTCCTCACTGCGGCGCGCCGATTCCGGAAGGAAATAAATTCTGCAGCAAATGCGGCAGCCCGGTGCCTTCCCAAAGTCCTCAAACCACCGGTTATCCCGACAATTCTTCTTATCGTCCGGCGGCGGACCCCTATTATAAGCCCGGAAGAAAACAGGGCGGCAAACTGCTGCTCATTCTACTGGCCGTCATCGCGGTTCTGGCAGCGCTAATCATTCTTCTAATCTTTAAGATTGGTCCTTTTGCGGACAGCTCCGGTTCCGGCATATCCGGCGCAAAGGCTTCAAAGGCCTATGAACAGCCGGTGGCGGATCTCTTTTCAGCCATGGAGCAGAAAGATGCCGAAATGATCCTGGATCTGTTCCCGGAAGAGATTTCCGATCTGTTCACCGAAATCTACGGTTCCCGGGATGCGGCGGCCCAGGCTCTGGAAGAATCCGCTTTCGGAACCCTGAATACTTATGATGACATCCGTATCTCCTATGAAATTACAGATGTCTATCACATCAGCGAAGATGACCTGGAAGACCTGAGGGAAACTTATCTGGATGAAACCGGCATCTCTATAGATATCACCGATGCCTATTCTCTGGGCGTCGACGCCAGTCTCACTGCTGACGGCACATCGGAAGATGACTTTGCGGAGCTGACAGTCATTGAGTGCGGCGGAAAATGGTATCTGGACATTATCAGTATTGCAGAGCTGTAATGAAAAAATGTGTCCCGCACATCCTTTCGGCACCGTGCGGGACACATTTTCTATCAGCCTCTGTAATAATTGATCAGACAGCCTTTCAGAATAATCTCTCTCTCATCTTCAGTTAAATCTCCCAGCTTCAGTTCAAAGGCAGTGAGTTTTCCGCCTGAAACTGCCCAGGCACGGATGGTCTCCGCTTTTTCCTCTACGGCTTTGCGGATTTCCGGAAGGAAAATATAATCTCCGTTGGCAAAGGGCAGGCTGCCTGCCGGGATCAGCAGGGGCAGCATTCCCCAGTTGATCAGATTTGAACGGTATCTCTTCGTGGCATATTCGTTGGCTATGTTAGCCCAGCCTCCCAGCACCTTCTGGCAGGAAGCCGCCTGTTCTCTGGCGGAACCATCTCCCGGCTTCACCGCGAAAATGGTAGAGCCGATACCCAGACTGCTGTTGTCCACCTCCGCGAACTCTTTCTTCACCGTCTCCAGAACCTCCTTCAGTTCCGGCAGAGCCGCGATCGGATCTTCTCCTGCCTCCAGGGCCTTCTCAGCTTTCTGGACTTCTTTTGCCCGGCCCACATATGCCGGATCCTTTCTGGACAGAGTAAATTCTGCCAGTCCCAGGGGATTGGAGCGGTAGGATGAAGTCTCTCCGGAGGGGATCAGCTCATCGGTGGTGGTAACGGGATCATGAATCTCGGAAACCACTTTCAGCAGCAGATTCTCCGCCAGCTTCGGCATGCTCGGCCAATCCTTGATATTGGGGCCGAAGTGGATCTCCACAGAGGGATCCGCCTGCCCGTGGCTGTCAAATACCCGGTTGGCATAGATCTGGCTGTCAAAATGATATACCGGACGGCTGTAGGTTCCCGCGTACTCTGTGGCCGGCGTCAGATATCCCTTGTTGGCCGCTGTGGCCGCGATCGAGCGGGCATCCATCAGGGCGACTGAAGAGATCTGGCCGTTCTGGATCTTGGAGCCCTCACGGTTGGGGAAGTTTCTGGTGGTATGACGGATGGAGAAGGCGTTGTTGGCCGGCGTATCTCCCGCGCCGAAGCAGGGACCGCAGAAGGCCGTCTTCACGATCGCTCCTGTCTCCATAAGGTCCGCGATCTTTCCGTTCTTCACCAGTTCCATGTAGATCGGGGTGCTGGCAGGATATACGCTTAAGGTAAATTCATCCGCTCCGATGCTGTGGCCTTTCAGGATGTCAGCCGCGTCACAGATATTCTCAAATCCGCCGCCGGCGCATCCGGCGATGATCCCCTGATCTACCAGAAGTTTTCCGTTGTGTACTTTGTTTTTCAAAGTAAAGGGAACTTTTCCGTCCAGGGAAACGGCGGCTCTCTTCTCTACCTCATCCAGGATATCCATGAGGTTGCTGTTCACTTCCTCGATGGTATACGTATTGCTGGGATGGAAGGGCATGGCGATCATCGGCTTGATCTTGTCCAGTTCCACAGTGATCACGCCGTCATAGTAAGCTACAGCTCCCGGATTCAGTTCTTTGTATTCGCCGCTTCTGCCGTGAATCTCATAGTATTCTTTGATGGCGTCATCAGTCCTCCAGATCGAGGACAGGCAGGTGGTCTCTGTCGTCATTACGTCCACGCCGATACGGAAGTCCGCGCTCAGGCTGGAAACGCCGGGTCCTACAAATTCCATGACTTTATTCTTTACATAGCCGCAGTCAAACACCGCGCCGATAATGGCCAGCGCCACGTCCTGGGGGCCTACCCCCGGAGCCGGAGCTCCTGTCATGTACACAGCCACCACGCCGGGCATGGGGATATCGTAGGTTTTATTCAGAAGCTGTTTTACCAGTTCCGGTCCGCCCTCGCCCATTGCCATCGTGCCCAGGGCGCCGTAGCGGGTGTGGGAGTCAGAACCCAGGATCATCCTGCCGCCGCCGGAGAGCATCTCTCTGGCAAACTGATGGATCACGGCCTGATGAGGCGGAACATAGACACCGCCGTACTTTTTGGCGCAGCTCAGTCCGAACATATGGTCATCCTCGTTGATCGTGCCGCCTACCGCGCACAGAGAGTTGTGGCAGTTAGTGAGCACATAGGGGATCGGGAACTTCTCAAGGCCTGAAGCCCGGGCCGTCTGGATGATCCCCACGAAGGTAATATCATGGGAGGTCAGCTTATCAAATTTGATCTGCAATTCTTTCATGTTTCCGGAAGTATTGTGGGCTTCCAGAATACCGTAGGCAATGGTCTGCTTCCTGGCTTCTTCCGGGGAAACGGATACTCCCGCCTCAGACTGCAGTCTGGCCGCGGCTTCTTTTCCCTCCGGGATCACGGTCTGGCCGTTTACCAGGTAAGCGCCCCCATCAAGTAACTTTATCATGGTCTTTCCTCCTTCAAAATCAGTGTCACTCTTTTTGACCTTACCCATTAGCATATATTATTTTCCTGATTTTCGCAAGATAAAATCCTGCCCTCCTCCATGACCGCCACCTGGATCCCCAGACTTTTGGCCTCTTCAGGATCCCGGGTAGCGTACAGAACAGTCCGTCCTGTACGCCCGCAGAGTTTTTTCAGATCTGCCTGAAGCTGGATCCGCAGCTTTTCGTCCATATTGGCCATGGGCTCATCCATCAGATAAATCTTCGGGTTCCGCACCGCGGCCATTCCGATGGCGGCACGCTGGCGCTGTCCTCTGGAAAGCGCTCTGGGCTTTCTGTCCAGAAGATGGGAAAGATCCAAAATCCCCGCCGTCTTCCGGACGATCCGGTCGATCTGTTCTTCCGGCACTTTTCTCAGTTTCAGGCCGAAAGCCAGATTATCGTACAGGCTCATATGGGGATACAGGGAAAGATTGTGATGGATCATGGCGACGCCCCGGTCTTTCTGATCCAGATCACTGATGACCTGTCCGTCCAGGATAATCGATCCTTCTGTTACCTCCTCCATCCCCGCGATCAGCCGCAGGACCACGGATTTTCCACAGCCCGAAGGCCCCTGAAGAACCGCAAACTGCCCTTCAGGGATCTCCAGGTTAAAATCCGCGACTGCCTCGCGGCCATTGGGGTATTTTTTACTGACATGCTTCAATTTCAGACTGCTCAAATTTGCCGCTCCTTTCTCTGAGCCTCCGGAAATGTAAGGATCGCCTTAAACAGGTCCCCGTCCACATACAGCTCAAATCTGCCGCCCATGAGCGTGACCAGATTTTTTGCGATGGACAGCCCCAGCCCGCTTCCCTCTGTGGTCCGGGAACTGTCTCCTCTGACAAACCGCTCCATCAGCTCATCCGCGCTGATATTCAGAGTCTGCTCGGAAATATTTTTTATGGAAAACATGACCATTCCCGCTTTTTTCATAACATCCACATAAACCCTGGTGGCAGGCATAGAGTATTTGGCCGCATTTCCGTATAAATTCTCCAGCACCCTCCAGATATACCGTCCGTCTCCCAGAAAAAGGGCGCTGTCCAAAGGCAGATGGGAAACCAGCTCCAGGTTCCGGCCAGAAAATCTCTCGCTGAATTCTCCGTTTACCTGCTGCACCAGCTCATTCAGGTCCAGCGTAACGATTTCCAGCTTTACATTGCCGGAACTGGCTCTGGAAACCTCCACCAGATCCTCTGCCAGCTGTTTCAGTCTCTGGGATTTCCGTTCCAGAATCTCAATATAATTTCTGACTTTCGGATCTGAAATATTTTCCCGTTTGAGAAGATCCACGTAGTTGATAATAGAGGTCAGCGGCGTCTTCAGATCGTGGGAAACATTTGTGATCAGATCCGCCTGCATCCGCTCATTTTTCATCTGCCGGCTGACAGACTCCTTCAGCCCCTCTCCCATACTGTTGACCAGCTGGGCCAGTTCCAGGTTATCTCCCCGCAGTTCCGTGATGTCTACCTTATAGTCCAGGTTGCCGGACCCGATCTGTTTCAGTCCTTCCTCCACAGTCTGCTTGCCTGCGGCGTCCCGAAGAAGATAGAGCAGGACCAGGATATCTGTTACCAGGCAGAAAACCACCCCGAAAAATCCCGCTCCCGGCAGCAGGAAGAAATGCAGCAGGATCAGAAGAACTCCCATCCAGATCACTCTTGTAGATGCCTTTCTGGCCGCGTAGGCTCTGTGCCCCAGCCGGATCACCGCTCTGAGAAGGCTTTTTTCCCAGAGATTTCCCGCTTTGATCCGGCGCACCAGCGCATAGTAAAGCAGAAGATAGATCCCCGCCGCCGCGGTGATGGAAAGGGCTTCAAAAACCAGCATCAGCGGGCTGACGGAAGTCCTGTCAAAAGTCTGCCAGAATCCGCCTCCCAGCCCCAGACCGAAAATCACCGCCAGGATGCCGATGGAAAACGCCGCCTCCGTAGGCAGCCGGTCAAAGGCATACAGCCGGATCTCACTGCTCCCGGGGCTGCGCCCTGCCTGGAAAGTCCCCGCTGCCAGACACACCGCTGTCAGGATCAGACCTGCCACCGCCAGCGCCAGCAGAACATTTTTTTGCGGGATCAGCGTGTCAAATCTCTGGGCATTCTCCTGGTAGCTGTCGCTTATGGGATATCCGGGCCGCAGACCGATACACACATTTTCATTTTCCGAAAGAATAGAATTAACCGACAGATATTCGCTGAGGCGCCATCCCGCCTGAGTATCCGGAAAGGATCCGCCGTTTTCCAGTTCTCCGCTGTTTCTTTGATAGCTGATCCGCATGGGCCAGCTTTGCATCTGCGTTTCCACAGCGGCCTGATCCATGTTTTTCCAGGTATTGACATTGGTATATACTCTGGAACCATCTGTGATGAAATAACAGAGATTGCTGTTCTGAAGGGCCGCCGCTTCCTCCAGAGCCCACATATAGGCCGCTGCGTGTTCTGAAGTTTCGTACAGGCGGATATACAGGTCATAGAGCGAAACCTCGCTGGGATGAGCGGCGGCGTAATCTGCCAGTGTTCCGCCGGCGGCTGTGCGCACTCCCGCGTCCAGTTCCATCTGATATCCGTATCCGTACAGATAAAGGAACTGCTGGCTGAACTGGGTCCCCGGGGCCACTGTCTGCAGATGGTTCCAGACATTCTCGCTCATGTAATAGCCTCCGTAATCCGTATCCGCGCTTTCCGCGGCATATCCGGAATAGCCGTCCGCAGCCAGCTCCCGGGAGGAAACTGCCTGATCCCTCAGCTGTTCCGCAATCCCGCTGTTATATAAAGTATACAGATCCTCCATCGTATAGGAGGTGTTATCTGCCGCCTGGTTCTCCGGCGCTGTATCGTCCATGATATCCACAAGCCTGTTCCGTTCCCCGCTGCCTCCGCTGTCATAGCGGCTCCGTTCCTCCAGATTTTGGGAGAGATGGACCAGGTCGTACACCATTTGTTCTCCGCAGCCCTCTGTCTCCTGATAATCAGTCTGCTCATCCAGCGTAAAAGGATCGCTGCAGCTGATGCTCCCCAGATTCAGAACAGCGCCTCCGAACATCCCGCACATCAGGATGCCCAGAAAGGTCAGCAGCACCACCAGCGCTTTCATGGGGGCTCCGTAAAATATACGTCTCTTTTTTTCCGCTTCCATTCGCTTAACACTCCTCTTTGGAGAAAGGCCGCCCGTTTCCGGGCCAAAGCAGAACTACATCTTTTCGATCTTATACCCGACTCCCCATACCACTTTCAGATAACGGGGCTCTCTGGGATTGATCTCGATCTTCTCCCGGATATGCCGGATATGGACCGCTACCGTATTGTCTGCTCCGATGGCCTCTTCATTCCATATATTCTGATAGATCTGTTCGATGGAGAATACCTTTCCGGGATTCTTCACCAGCAGCAGAAGAATGTTGTACTCGATAGGCGTCATCTTTACCGGTTCACCGTCCACGGTGACTTCTTTCAGGTCATCATTGATGGTCAGCCCGCCTACGGAATAGACATTGGCCCCCTCGCCCTGTATATTTCCCAGCTTCGTATAGCGGCGGATCTGAGACTTCACCCTGGCTACCAGTTCCAGAGGGTTAAAGGGTTTTGTGACATAATCATCCGCTCCGATATTCAGCCCCAGAATTTTGTCCACATCCTCGGATTTGGCGGAAAGGATGATAATGGGAATGCTGCTCTTTTCCCGGATCTTCAAAGTAGCCCGGATCCCGTCCAGCCTGGGCATCATTACATCTATGATCAGCAGATGGACTTCGTTTTCCTCCAGTATTTTCAGAGCCTGCACCCCGTCGTAGGCTTTCAGGATCGTATACCCTTCCTGGGACAGATAGATCTCTATCGCCTCCACGATCTCCTTGTCATCGTCACACACCAGTATATTCATACTTCCCTCCCTCTCATATCAAAAACTCGGAACGGTTTTCTCCCTCTTTCCGGGGATTTCCCGCCCGCTTCAGTATAACCTATCCCCGCCGGGAACTCAAGGGTCCCGCCGGGTTCTCTGCTGCTTCTGTTCTCAGCTTAACAGAGAAATCTTTATTTAACAGTGGGGAAAAAATTAAGATTTCCTGAAATATTTTTCCCTGCCGGGGCATTTTTTTAATCCGGATTGCCCCGGGGACATATTTATGCTAGAATGAGGCTGAAATTTATCAGTTCCGCTTTTCATCATGAAAGGAGTTTTCTCATGTTCCGGCTGTGGGGGAAAATTTTTAAAGACAATCGTATGTTAAAAGATATGACGGTATCCAATGACACGGAAGATACCCGCACTCACAAAATTTTTCAGGCCCTGGAGACTATCTGCTGCGCCTGGGATCTAAGCGTCCCGATCTGGCTGGATTCTACTGTGGCGGAATTTAAGCGCCGCAGCAAAACCCGCTTTTATCAGGACAATTTTATGGATTCTGTTGATTTCGATTACCTGGAAATCCAGATCCTGGAAGAATAGGAATCCGGACTGCCGTCAGCAGATCCGGTTCCGTCCCGTGCCCTCCGCAAAGGACTGCAGATTTTCTTCCAGCTTCCGGACCAGAAGCTGTCTGGATTCCCGGGAAGCCCAGGCAATATGCGGAGTGATCAGAAGTCTCCGGCTGTCTTTGAATTTCAGCAGAGGATTATCCGCCGCCATGGGCTCCCGGCTCAGCACATCCAAAGCAGCGGCGCTGATCTTTTTTTCCTCCAGCGCCCGCAGCAGCCCTGCCTCATCCACGATGGGGCCCCTTCCCACATTAATAAAGACTGCCTCCGGCTTCATCTGGCAGAACCTCTCATAGGTAAACAGCCTCTCCGTGGCCGGCGTCAGGGGCGCGTGGACGGAGACTACGTCCGAACAGCCCAGAAGTTCTGAAAGTTCCATTCTCTCATACCGGGGATCCCGGTCTTTTCCCGCGGAAGAGTAGTAGACAACCCGGCAGCCGAAGGCTTCCGCAATGGAGGCTGTCCTGCTTCCGATGGCTCCCAGCCCGATAATTCCCCAGGTCTTTCCTTCCAGCTGGCTGAATTTTTCCTGAAGATTGGAAAAAGAATCGCTGGCCGCATACCCGCCGCTTTTCACATACTCATCAAAATATCGCAGCTTCTCCGCCACATAGAAATACATTGCAAAGGTGTGCTGAGCTACACTGGAAGTAGAGTAGCCGGCCACATTGGCAACGCCGATGCCGCGCCTCTTCGCGTAATCCAGATCTACATTATTGACTCCTGTGGCGGTAACGCAGATCAGCTTCAGCTTTTCCGCTCCGGCCAGGGTTTCCTCATCCAGCATCAGTTTGTTGGCCATGATCACATCCGCGTCCCGGATCCTTTCCGGACACTCCTCTTTTACGGTTTTTTCGTAGATCTCCAGTTCCCCGTATTTTCTGAAGCCGCTGAAATCCAGGTCATCCCCCAGACTGGCAGCTTCCAGCATTACAATCTTCATATTTCCTCCTGTCCCTTTCCCCGGATCCCGGACCGGGATCTCCGCAGAATAAAAACGCCGCCTGCCGGACATCCGGCAGACGGCATGTCTGAATATCCGCAGCGCCAAAACCGGCAGGGCGCCGTTTTGTCCGCGGATTTACAGTCTCTTCATGAGCTCCTCTCTCTCCTTCTCATAGCCCGGCTTTCCAAGAAGAGCAAACATATTCTTCTTGTAGCTCTCCACGCCCGGCTGATTAAAGGGATTTACGCCGGACACGTAGCCGCTGATGCCGCAGGCGAACTCAAAGAAGTAGAACAGCTGTCCCAGATAGAACTCATTCTGCTCCGGAATATCCACCCGGAGATTGGGAACGCTTCCGTCGGTGTGAGCCAGGATCGTGCCGTTCATGGCACTCTTATTGACAAAGTCCACGGTCTTTCCGGCCAGATAATTCAGGCCGTCCAGATCCACCGGCTCCTCCCCTATGGTCAGCTCCACTCTGGATTTTTCCACATTCATGACTGTCTCGAACATGATCCGGGATCCGTCCTGAATAAACTGGCCCATGGAGTGCAGATCTGTGGTCAGATCTACAGAGGCGGGATAGATTCCCTTCTGATCCTTGCCCTCGCTCTCGCCGAAAAGCTGTTTCCACCACTCGGATACGTAGTGGAGGCTGGGCTCGTAGTTGGCCAGGATCTCTACTGATTTGCCCTTGCGGTGCAGGATATTGCGGACTGCCGCGTACTGCATAGCGTCGTTTTCCGCATAGGGCAGGTTCAGCGCCATCTCTCTTCCGGACGCGGCGCCCTCCATCAGCTTATCTATGTCAGCTCCGCTGACGGCGATGGGCAGCAGGCCAACAGCTGTCAGTACGGAGAATCTTCCTCCAACATCGTCCGGCACGACGAAGGTCTCGTAGCCCTCTTCATCGGCAAGATGCTTCAGGGCTCCCTTGGCCTTGTCCGTGGTGGCATAGATCCTCTTTGCCGCCTCCTCTTTGCCATACTTTTTCTCCAGCATCTCTTTAAAGATGCGGAAAGCGATGGCCGGTTCCGTAGTGGTGCCGGACTTTGATATAATGTTTACAGAGAAATCACGGTCGCCGACTACATCGATCAGGCCCTGCAGATAGCTGCTGCTGATGCTGTTGCCCGCGAAATAGATCTCCGGTGTCTTTCTCTGGTCTCTGCTGATGTTATTGTAAAATCCGTGGCGCAGGAACTCAATGGCCGCTCTGGCTCCCAGATAAGAGCCTCCGATACCGATGACTACCAGCACTTCTGAATCGCTGCAGATCTTTTCTGCGGCTTTTTTGATGCGGGCGAACTCTTCCTTGTCATAGTTGACCGGCAGATCGATCCATCCAAGATAATCATTGCCCTGTCCGCTTCTCGATACCAGCACCTCTTTCGCCGCCTCAGCGATCCCCTCAAAAGACTGCATCTCGTGCTCACGGATAAAACCTGCTGCTTTGGAATAATCAAATGCTACTTTTGTTCCCATTTTCCTTTATCTCCTTCGTGTAATTTCTACACAGTCCAGCCGGCCTTTTCGGCCATGGGGCTGATCTTTTATTGTGCTTTTAGTTTAGCAAATCCACTCTGTGGAATCAAGTCAAATATTCCCGAATCACCTCCCTCATGAGCTTCTCGTCCTCCGGATTCATCAGTTCGGCAAATTTGCTTTGGGGGCTGGCCTTTTCGCGGATTTTTTCCTCTACCCGGGTGATCGCCGCCTCCTGTTCCGAACGTTTCATAGGACTGATCTTTGTATTTTCCGGAGCCAAAGTACCGGCTGCCTCTTCCGGTGATTCCTGCGCCGCCTCCAGAGGCTTCTGATTTTCCAGATAATCTGTCCAGCCCTCCAGGATCCTCTGCTCTTTTCCTGAAAAATCCAGCGTCCACCGGGCCAGCAGAAGAAGGCTGATGATGCTCCCGGCCGTCAGCATATACTGGTAGAGCACATACCGCTCATACTGCAGGAGGTAAATGCCCCAGATCCCCAGCAGCAGAAACACCCCGCATAAACCCGCGGCCAGGCTGACGCCGTTTTCCAGGCTTCCGGCCCGCTGCCCCAGGATTTTTCCCTCCTGGAGGCTGCTTCTTATAAAAGACTTTGGATCCTTTACAAAGGCGCCCCGGCTGGAAACCGCTCCCATCACATCCCGGGTCCACCGCCCTCTGGGCGCTTCCCGGCGCTTCATATCCTTAACCACTGTATGATAAAAACGACTGCTCCAAAACAGGCACCATACTCCCAAAAGGCCTGCGGCTATCATGCCGTATAGAAAAAAGTTTTGATCCATGCATATCTGCAGCATAATCATTACCCCCTGTTGTTTTTTTGTGAGGCCATGATATACCCGCAGGACAGGCTTTGTAAACAAAAACCGTTCGCCTTGTTCCGAGGTTTTTTTCAGATTTACAGGCGTTTTACCATATTCAGCATCAATTCGACACTGTGGCGGATCGCCTCCCGCTCGAATGCCGGATAATCTACGGAAGCGCTGTCGTCCGCTTTATCGGAAATCGCCCGCAGCACTACGTAAGGGATTTTGTTGAGATAAGCCGCCTGGGCAATGGCAGCCCCCTCCATCTCCGTGCAGTATCCCTGGAAATTCCGGCTGATCCGCTCTTTTGACTCTCTGTCTGCTACAAACTGGTCGCCGCTGACCACTCTGCCCGCAAAGACCTGGATTTCCGGAATCACTTCCCTGCAGACCTCCTGGGCCAGTTTGACCAGCTTTTCATCTGCCGGGAACGCCAAAGTGTCCATTCTGGGGATCTGTCCCAGCGGATAGCCGAAGCCTGTAGCGTCCATATCATGCTGCACAGTATCGGTGGAAACTACGATATCTCCGATGTTGATCTCGTTTTTCAGGCTTCCGGCGATTCCCGTATTGATGATATAATCCACCTGGTAGTCGTCCGCCAGGATCTGGGCGCAGATTCCCGCGTTCACCTTGCCGATGCCGGAGCGCACTACCACCACAGGCTTTCCGTTCAGATTTCCCCGGTAAAATTCCATGGCCGCTTTCTGCTTTACCTGCACATCCGTCATCTGCTCTTTCAGCTGGCTGACTTCTTCCTCCATGGCTCCGATGATTCCTACTAAACTCATACTTTTTCTTCCTCCTGATATTCATTGTAGAATCTTTTCCTCATTTCTGCTATAATAACACGATAGGCCGGAGCCAGTCAAACCGGGGCCGGCCGCAACCTGCCCACGAAGAAAGGAGAATTCAGTTATGGTATACAAGACAACGGGAACATGTTCCCAGTTAATTTCTTTTGAATTAAAGGACGGCAAGATCCACAATGTTTCCTTCCAGGGAGGATGCAACGGAAATCTGAAGGGCATCAGCGCTCTGGTAGAAGGCATGGACGCCAAGGAGGCCATCGCCAAGCTGGACGGGATCAAATGCGGGTTTAAAAACACTTCCTGCCCGGACCAGCTGGCTCAGGCTCTGAAACAGGCGCTGTGATCTTTTCGCAGGTCTTTTGCGGGCATGCGCAGGCCGGGCTGTTTTGCCGCCTTTTACGGCGTAAAACAGCCCGGCCTGCTCTTTTTTTACATCATCGTCTTTACTTCTATCGGTCCCATTTGTCGCAGAGAGAATTGATCTGATCTGTAAATTTCGCCAGATCCTTGTTGGCTCCTCCCTCGTTGCGGCGGATAACGGTAAGCAGTCTCTGCCCCGCGGCCAGCAGCCGGTCAAAGACGGTCCGGGGCCTATGGGCTTCTGTCTGCTTCTCCGCTTTTTCTGCTTTCACCGGAGCGGGAGCCGCCACCAGTTCATCGGCTGCCAGATCATACACCGTTCCGCTGTACGGCGCCGCGGCGTCATACCCCAGCTCATGGCGCAGACTTTCCGCAAAAATCTTTGTCACCTCATCTTCCCCGTGGGTCACAAACACTTTTCTGGGTCTTTCCTGAAAGGCAGATGCCCACCGGAGCAGGCCCAGACGGTCCGCATGTCCGCTGACGCCGGGCAGTTCTTTGATTTCCGCCGCCACATGAACTTCCTCCCCGAAAATTTTTACTTTCTCCGCCCCTTCCACCAGGGTTCGGCCCAGCGTTCCGTTTGCCTGGTAGCCCACAAACAAAATGGTGCATTCCTTCCGCCACAGATTATGCTTCAGGTGGTGCTTGATCCGGCCGGCATCGCACATTCCGCTGGCGGAAATAATTACTTTCGGCTGCTGGTTGAAGTTGATCTCCCGGGATTCTTCTGTAGTGACCGAAACTTTCAGCCCCGGAAAACGGATGGGATTGATGCCCTGGTCCACCAGCGCCTTTGCTTCCCGGTCAAAACAGTCCTGATGATGCTCATCGAAAATGCTGGTGGCTTCCACAGCCAGCGGGCTGTCCACATAAACCGGGAAATCAAAGGATACCATCCGCTCCGCCTTGATCCGGCGGATGAAGTAAAGCATTTCCTGGGTCCGCCCCACCGCGAAAGAGGGGATGACCAGATTGCCCCCTCTGGACAGCGTTGTCTCTATAACTTCCGCCAGGGCTTTCGCGTAATCCGGCGGAGCCTCATGCTCCCGGTTGCCGTAAGTGGACTCCATCACCACGTAGTCCGCCTCCCGCACATAACTGGGATCCTTGATCAGAGGCTGGTTCAAATTTCCGATATCCCCGGAAAATACAATCTTTCTCTCGGTCTCTCCTTCCTGCAGCCAGATCTCAATGCTGGCGGAGCCCAGCAGGTGGCCCACATCCACAAACCGCACCCGGATGCCCTCCGCCAGGGTTATGACCTGGTTATAGGGGCAGCCCGCCAGGTGCTGGATCAGGCCCAGAGCGTCTTCCATAGTATAGGCAGGTACATAATCCGGCTTTCCCGCGCGCCGGTTTTTCCTGGTCCTCCACTCCGCTTCCATCATCTGGATGTGGGCACTGTCCCGGAGCATGATATCGCACAGATCCGCCGTGGCCTCGGTGGCATACACAGGTCCTCTGAATCCATGGGCGTAAAGTGCCGGCAGGTTTCCTGAATGGTCAATATGGGCGTGCGTCAGAAGGACAAAATCCAGTTCTGATTCCGGAACAGGGATCGGCTTATTTTCAAAAACATTCGGCCCCTGCTCCATTCCGCAGTCCACCAGGAATTTTTTCCCTGCCGCCTCCAGATAATAACAGCTTCCGGTCACCTCATGGGCTGCGCCCAAAAATGTAAGCTTCATAGACACGCCTCCTTTTCGCGTTTCTTTCAGTATATCCGAAATATTTCTTTTCATGTTTTCTCAGGTTCCGCAGATTCGGCGGTACAAGATCCGCTTTACTTCAATATAGCATAAATTCCATATCTTGTCACAAAGATTTCTGACTTTTCGCGGCATAATGGAAGGTTCTTCCCGAAAAGCAGCGGTCTGCCGCCTCTACCGCTTCCGGTCCATGATCCTGCAGAAAAGAACCGCCGCCGCTGTGCTGACCGCGGTAGCCAGAATAGCCGGCCCGATGACCGCCGCGGGATTTACGCTGCCGTACTGGCTCCGGTAGGCGATCACGCTGACCGGAATCAGCTGCAGGGATGAGATATTGATGATCAGAAAGGTGCACATTTCATTTCCCGCGGTTTCCTTTTCCCTGGCAGGTCCCGGCAGGCGCCCGGCCCGGCGGTCTTCCTCCAGTTCTCTGAACGCTTCCATCGCTTTCAGCCCGGCTGGGGTCGCCGCCCATCCGAGTCCCAGAAAGTTGGCGATCATATTCATGGAGACAGCTGCCCCGGCGGGATGACCTTCCGGAAGAGAGGGAAACAAAAAGCGCAACAGAGGCCGGATTTTTACAGTGATTTTCTCGATCAAACCGGATTTTTCCGCAATCTTCATGATTCCGCACCAGACCGCCGTAATCCCCGCCATGGAAATGCACAAGGATACCGCCTCCCTGGCGGAATCCAGGACCGCCTCCGTCACCTGGCTGAGATTTCCCGTAAACGCGCCGTAAAGGATTCCCAGCAGCAGCATTCCTCCCCATAGATAATTCATAGCACCAGACCGCCTGTTTTTTTACCAGTGTATGTGTCTGTTTTTTCTTCTATGCCAAAGGATCGTCCCCGCGCGGCGCAAAAAAAGGAGGCTGCCTCCTTTTTTGAAGCGCAGTCTCCTTTTATCTGTTTCCGCTTAATATTTCCCGTATTTTTCCACTGCCTGCAGCAGAGCTTCCATATTCTCCTCCGGGCAGTCTTCCAGAGAATAGCCGGTGGTGAACAGATAACCGCCTCCGGGAGCCATAATGTCCAGGAGTTCTTTGACCTGCTCATCAATCTGCTGCGGTGTCCCGTAGCGGACTGTATAGACCGGGAATCCTCCCATCAGACAGGCGGTGTCTCCCAGTTCTTTCTTGGCCAGCTTAAGATCCACCTCTTCAAAATGGTAGATCACCTTGTGCTCCGGCACCTCTTTCAGGTATTTCAGGCGGGTATTGTAAGCCCCTTCCGTGTAGACCACCGGGGTGATATCATGCTCGATAAGCCCCAGGATCCACTGCTGCAGGTAAGGCCAGTACAGTTCCCGGTAATCCTCATCGCTGATAAAGTTGTCAAATCCCTTGTGCAGCATGACCCAGGCGTACTTGCTTCCGGTTGCCCGGCAGAAATCCAGGCTGTGTTTCAGATGCAGCTTCACGAAGATTTCCAGGGCTCTCTTCACATTGTCCCTCTCCTCGATCAGATCCGGCATCATGCCGAAGGTGCCCCGCAGCGTATCTCCCAGCATATCAAAGGCTGTGGCGGATCCGCCGCCGGAAATGGAATAATATCCCAGTCCCCGGAGTTTTTTCTCATACTTCCGGATGATTTCATTCATGCGGGCGTTTTCTTCCGCTGCCGCCAGCAGACGGCGGTATACCGGGATCGCTTCCGGGGAAGTGAGTTTTGCCTGGGCCCCCTCTGCGATCAGTTCATAGTAATCCAAATCCGCCAGGGGTTCAAAGATCCCCAGGGTCCGGGGCAGATGCTTGCTGATCCAGAAGCCCGCCGGATCCCGGAAGAACTCTTCATATTCTCCCTCAAGAAGCGTGGGAAATTCAATAAATTGATAGGTGTTGTTTACATCCAGACCCTTTGGATCTCCCGGCCATCTGGCTGTCTTCACATCCAGATTCTCCAGGACTTTGGCCGCCGGCATAAAATTGCTGACGCTGCCGGTATCTGTATAAGAGTATTTCTCATAGAAAGCCAGCATGGCCTGGCAGGCTTTTTCGTGATCGATCATGCTCTCTGCCATGGTCATTCCCGCTTTATGGATGGGATAGGTGCCCACCCTGAGAACATTCGGGACCCGGTCCGGCTGTCCTCCCGCCACTGCTGTTTCTACCCTTGTTTTTCTTTCTTCATACAGTTTCTCATAATCTTTCACGCAAAAACACCTCCTTTGCGGTTTTGCTTACCCCTTTTTCTCGGAGTCTGCCTGGGCGTAGACGGTTTTCTTCGGCGCGGCCGGTTTGGGGGGAGGATTGTATCCTGCCTTCTCCCACAAAGGCCCGTTGTAATCGTACAGCGCGTCGATCAGCGGCTCGCTGATGGTGGGATCCACCATAGTCGGATGCGCCACCCAGTTTCCGCCCGGCCCCATTAATTTCAGCCGGTACATGATCTCATCGTACCGCTCCTGATAGGTAGCGCCCTGGCGGTCCAGCACGCCCTGGTTGTCGAATCCGCCTACAAAGCACAGCTGGCTGCCGTATTTCTGCTTCAGCTCGTAAGGATTGTTGGTAAGCTGAAGAGGATTCAGCCCGTCAATGCCGATCTCGATGAAATCCTCGATCATAGGAGCGATGTATCCGCAGGAATGATGCTCGTAGATCATCCCCAGCCGGTGCACTTCATCCACGATCCGCTTCAGTCTCGGCTTGATCAGTTCCCTCCAGGTCTCCAGAGACATGAACATCCGGTTGTTTGTGCCGTAATCGTCATGCATCTGTATTTTGTCCGGCTTATAATATTTCGCGATCAGCCGGATCTCCCGGATCCGGTAATCGGCAATGGCGCTGAGGAGTTCCCCTGTCTCCTCCGGATCCGTCAGAAGATAGCACAGCGCGTCCTCAATGCCGGTCATGGCGTGAAGCTGCTCGAACAGCCCGTCCACAACGATGACGCTCTGGATCTTGTTTTCCCGGTCCCAGGCGGCGGTATCTTTTGCCGCTCCGCCCTCCCAGTCGTAAGATTCCGGATCCGGAAATTTCACCACATCTCTCCACTGGGAAATATCGGAGAGCAGCTTTGTCCCCACCGTCACCATAGGGCCCGGCATTCCCTTTTCAAAGGTCCAGGAAACGCCGAAAGCGTCAATGGTCGTTCCGAACCCTGCCGGCCCCTCCGGCACGCAGGAGGGCAGGCAGGTGTTCTGATCCAGGATCTGTGAAGGCACCCACTGGGTCGGCTCATGCCGGTAGGCCCTTAAAATATTTTCTCTCGCAGTTGTCATTGATCTTCTCCTTTTTTCAGGCAGACTTTTTCGGCTTTACAAAAATCAGCGCAATAAATCCGATGACGCAGCCCGTGATGATGGCAACGCTGGCCACCTGCCAGTCTGCCCGGCTTCCGGTCAGGTTCAGAGCCCCGGTGACAAACTTCAGAATGTAAGCGGACAGGAACTGGCCCACGCCGGTGCCGCACACATAAATGGAGATAGCCATAGGCGTTTTGGAAGGTTCCGTTACGCAGGATGCCGCTTTCAGGGTCAGGGCCGGGTTGGTGAATCCAAAGCCCAGTCCGAAAACAACCGCCGCCGCGAACAGCACCGGAAGAGACGGAGCCGCCACTGCGATGGCAAAGGCCGCGCCTACCAGAAGAATCGCGATTACAGGAGCGAATCTCTTAAACACTTTTGCAAACAGAACATAGATCAGGCCTGCCACAAAGGAAAACGCCGTAAAGGTACTCAGCACGTTGGCCGCGTCCAGAGCCCCGCCCAGTTTTTCGCCTGTTACCACAAAGGACATGTCCTGCATAAAGGAGAACTGCACGACATTCAGCAGGAATCCTACGACAAAGCAGACAGCCAGGCCCTTGGTGAATTTTCCGCTGCTTTTTGCTCCGCCCTTTTTGGACTGAACGCCGGTATCGGGCAGGAAGATCACTACCATGATCAGAATCGGGATCACCAGCAGGAATCCCAGGAAAGAGTATCTCCAGCTGTAGGAAGTGAGCACGCCGCCCAGAGTCTGGAATACAACTCCTGCCAGGGCTCCGATGGCGCTTTTCCATCCCATCATAGCGTCCTTTTTGGCTCCCTCAAACAGATCCGTCACTACAGCGGAAGCTAAGGGGAAGATCAGGCCGTAGCCGGCGCCGAACACCACCCGGGTGAAAATGATAAATTCCATCCCGCCGAAGAACGCAGGCAGGATACCCACAAAAATAAGAACGCTTGAAAAGATAATACATTTTTTAATAGACAGCTTTGTGGTCATCCACCCGGATACCAGCGAGAACACGCACAGCATCAGGGAGGGGATAGATGAAATCAGTTTGACCGTCTCCGCCGCGGCATTGGGAAATGCTTCCTGTATAGCGGAAAGGGCCGGCGTTGTCATACTGGTGGTATACATCAGCAGAGCAACTACCAGGGTGGTCACCTGTACCATAATACCATATTTGGGTTTTGTCTGTTCACTCATAAGGAACCTCCTCATTATTTTGTTTTATCAAATGTCGGTCCGCGGAATTCATTTACACTTCGCCGCACAGCACCTTTCTTCCGGTAACGTAGATTGCCTCCCAGGGATCGATGGAGCAGTCCGGCTTGGTGTTGACCAGCCAGCAGATATACCTGCCGGAGGGACCGTAGGTCTTGATGGTATCCGTGATCTGGCGGATGTATTCTTCATCTGTGCACTCCGGATTCGGAGAATAAACGGAAACCTGTCCCAGCTGACTGCCGTACTGATCCAGCAGCGCTTTTTTGTCATTGCAGTTGTCCTGGCCTTCCCAGAAATCGAAGCCTGCCTCTATGTAGTAGGGAATCAGATTTCCCACGCAGCCGCAGCTGTGATAGTTGACGTACATGCCCATCTCATGTGCCGCGCGGTTCATTCTCTGGTAGTGGGGCACCATCAGTTCCTGGTAAGTGGACGGTGACATAAAGGAACTGATCTGAGTTCCCATGTCATCGTGGAAGGTGATCAGATCAGCTCCGTAGTACTCTTTGGCGATCTTCATCAGCGCGATGTGGAAATCCGTAAACTTCTCAAACAGAGCGCTGACCTCCTCCGGCTCCTCCAGCAGGTACATCAGAGCATCCGCGAAGCTGGTCAGATCTCCCAGCCGCTCGAAACATCCGTTGACAATACAGAAATTTGTGGCCCGGTCCGGTTCCATCAGAGCCGCGTAATTTTCCTCATAATCTTTTTTCCAGTCGATAGCGTCCAGATCTGGAAAGACCAGTTCTTCTCTCCATTTTGTGATATCGCTTAACCTGCGGGTTCCGGGCTTTACCATCGCCGCGTTGGATCTGGGCTCATACTGCCACTCGATTCCAAACCAGTCTGTTCCTCCGTAGCAGCGGGCCTGGGCGTCAGGCATAACCAGCGGCTGGATCGAGTTAAATTCCGACGACATATTTGGAACCCAGAGAGGTTTCTCCTTTCTTGCCATTCTCAGGAAATTTTCTTTCGGGGTGATCGGCGTGTTGAATTTTCTGGCCGGCCTGCCCGGCATGCCGTAGGGTTTCGGCACAGGCTTGTATTCCCCCATCTCCTTCAGTTCTACTTCCGGGTTAAAAGCATATTCTCCCATTTTTTCCGTACCTCCTTTTAGTCAAAACTATATGCTTTTTTCCCCGTCAAAAAAAGAGTGCCGGAATACAAAATTCAGGCCGGCGGGAAGACTCCCGCAGCCGCTTTTTGTATTCCGGCACCAAAAATTTTCAGCCGTTTCCGGAACTATATTTTTTGTTCTCAAAATGCTGTTTTTCACCCTGTCTCCTGCCCGGTCACCGCTTCCCATACGCCTCTTTTGTATTTCTTCCGAAAGAAATCCAGGACCAGGATGGACTGTTTCATATAATCCTTTGTATAACTGTCATTCCAGTCATAATTCATAAGTTCCGTCAGCTTTCCGATCCTGTATACCAGCGTGTTCCGGTGCACATACATGGCTTTTGCCGTGTTCACCAGAGAGCATTCATTGTCAAAATAATTTTTCAGCAGATCCATCCAGCCCGTCTTTTTCTCCTGATCCAGCCGTTCCAGCCGCAGCACATCCGGATGCAGCGCGCAGTAAAGGGAAGACGGGTCATTTTCCTCGATCATATAGTACAGGGCATAATCATAGAAATAATACTCCCGCCGGCCGGGATGAAACATTGTTCCGTAGGAAATAGCCGCCCGGGCCTGCCGGTAGTACTGTCTCAGCTGCCACAGTCCCGGCGCCGGGCTGCTGATCCCCACTGTATAATCCATGTCATGGCTCACAGACATGCGGATATTCTCCAGCATGGTGATCTTGTCCATATATCTCAGATCGTAGAGGATGATGATTTCTTCCTTGTGGGGCATCAGATACGCGTTCAGGGAATTTCTGCGGATATGATTGCTCACCAGGCCCCTGCTTCCCCCATCCATGTATTCTTTCGGCAGACGCAGAACACAGACCTGGAAAATGTCGTCTTCCTTCCAGTCCAGATAATCCATCTGCGCCTTCATCATGGAAGCGGTCACGGATTTTCCCCGGATCAGTTCGTGAAAGACGCTTCGGCTTTTATCTACAGCGTCCTGGGTCTGAAGCATATAAAGCGAGGGAGTGATGATCTGCAGAAGATACTCGATCACCTGAATGTCACCTTTATTAAACTCCCTCTCCTTTGCCAGAACATTCAGCCGGCCGCAGTAATAGTCCTGGTAATAGATGGCTGTAGTCAGCGTATCATAGTAGACTTCCACATTATCTTTGTGCAGCATCTGCACCCGGTTTCTGGAATACATATCCACAACAGAGTAGGAACGCCGCATTTTCCGGATAAATTCCAGGGAACTGCACCCGTTTCTGGCCACGTACTGCCATTCGGGATCCACCTCATTTTCGGCGTACTGGCTGCACTGAGCCAGGCACCGGTTGCTGCCGTCCATCAGAATCAGCGGGTTATCAAAAAACAGCCAGCAGTCATCCACGATCTTCTGAAAATCCATGTCATATGTAGCCTGCTGTACCGACGCTGTCCAGTCATTGTAATAGTCGAAAATCCCCTGCACCAGATTCAGCGCGTAATTAAATCCCACATCCCGCAGCAGGATATAGTCCTCCCCGGACCGCACATATACATTATGATTCTGTTCATAAACATGGACGCAGTTCGGCGCCACTACGCTCCTGGCCCCCCGAAGTTCCATCGGCGCGTCACTGATGATGTGCACCTCCGGCTCCAGGGCGTGAAGCCGGTTCGCGATCACCCACATGCTCAACCGCATTTCATGGTACTCCTTTCCCTTTTTGAAACTTTGGTAAGTTTAGCACAAAATTTTGCTCTCCGTCAATGCGCTGTTGTCTGTTTTTCATATTCCCCATACATACTCCCTGCTCATTTCTTCTATTATAATAGATTCCAGAACATGCGATAATGAAAGGAGTCCAAAAATGAAAATATCTGAAATTGAAGTATGCGCACTGAAACCGGTAGCTCCGCCAGCGCTGGATGTCAGCCTTCCTGTCAGCGAGAGAGACAACATGCTGAAGGCTCTGAATCATGAAAAACCCTCCTGGATGCCCAACCAGTACAGGACTACCCAGTTTGCTTTCTGCAAGGCAAACCAGGATATGCCCCGGAGCATGAAGGGCGCCACAGACGACTGGTTCGGCTGCCAGTATATCTTTTCTGAAAAATATGGAACTCCCACGCCTCACGGAATTATGTTTGACGATATCACAGACTGGGAAAAAATGGTGAAATGGCCGGATATGGACGCCTATGTCTGGGAAAAAACCCCCAACTTCCAGGCAGATCCCAACAAAGTGCTGGCCACCCCCTACGGAAATGGAATTTTTGAGCGGATGCATATGTTTATGGGCTTTGAAAACGCGCTGGTGGCGCTGATTACAGAGCCGGACGCCTGCAAAGCCTTCTTTAACGCAATGGCTGATTACAAGATTGAAATATTCAACCGGATGGCTGATGTTTATGATTTTGATTTCGTAATCTATAACGATGACTGGGGCACCGCCAAAGATACCTTCTTCTCTGTGGACACACTGAAAGACCTCCTGCTGGAGCCCACCCGCCGTATTTTTGAGGCCATCCACAAGCGGGGCGTAAAGGTGGAATTCCACAACTGCGGCCATATCGACCGGTTCATCCCCTATATCCTGGATCTGGAGCCGGATGCCCTGGAGATCCAGACCCTCAACGACATCAAACACATCATTTCCACTTACGGAGATAAAGTGACGGTGGAATACGCGCCCAACCCGTTTTTTATCAACGACAAGGATGTAACCCCCGACCAGCTCCGCGCCTACGCCCGGGAGATCGTAGATACTTACGGCGCTCACGCCAACAAAGGCGCCGGCGTCATGCTGAACATTAACTGCAACGATCCGGAGGTTTACAAGGTATTTGAGACGGAGATCATCGAATATTCCATGAAGATGTACCGCTGAATCTGAATGCCGACCCAAAGGCAGAAACGCGCCGCACATCCGGGACGTATATCACTCCTCCTGCTTCAGGAGCTGCTGATATACGTCCCTTTTGCTGCAGCCCCGGTCTTTTGCCACCTGCTTCATGGCCTCTTTGCGGTCCATGCCCTTCCGGGTATAAAAAGCCATGTGTTCTTCCAGAGGCATGGTCTTCCAGCTCTCCTGCTCCTGCTGTCTGGCCTCCCGGCGGGACCGTCCCTCAACGACCAGCACGCACTCTCCCCTGGGCGCCTCTTCCCTGTAATAGGAGCAGGCTTCTTCCAGGGTTCCTCTGAAAAAGGTCTCATGTTTTTTGGTCAGTTCCCGGCAGACTGTGATCCTGCGGGTTTCTCCCAGAAGTTCTCTCAATTCCTCCAGCGTCCTCAGCAGCCGGTGGGGCGCTTCATAGAGGACGATTGTCCGGAATTCTTCTTTCAGTTCTTCCAGGATTTCTTTTCTCTCTTTTTTATCCTGGGGCAGAAATGCCTCAAAGGCAAAACGGCGGGAGGGAAGTCCCGACAGGACCAGACCCGTGACGCAGGCCGCCGGTCCCGGCACCGCTGTCACCGTGATCCCGGCTTCCAGTGCCATCGCCGCCAGCTCCTCTCCCGGGTCGGAGATCCCGGGCATGCCGGCATCTGTGATCAGGGCGATATTCCTGCCCTCTTTTAACTTTTCCACCAGTTCTCTGGCTTTTTCTATCTTATTGTATTCATGGTAGCTGGTCATGGGAGTGCGGATCTCAAAATGGTTCAGCAGCTTGATACTGTTCCTGGTATCTTCCGCCGCGATCAGATCCACCTCTTTCAAAACGCGGACAGCCCGGAAGGTCATATCCTCCAGATTGCCGATGGGCGTCCCGCACAGATACAGTGTTCCCGGCATTTTTCCCTCTCCTTTTTTTATGCTGGCCTTTATCCTTCAGCGCCCGTCTCCGTACATATCACGGACCTGCCGGGTATATATGCCCGGTTTTTCATAGACGATCAATGGCTTTTCTACTGTAATTCTGGGATTCCCGTTTTTGCAGGCCTCCAGCAGCACCATATTGGGCTCCCGGTCCACATAGGGATACACCAGCTGCATCCTCTTGGGCTCCAGCTTATATTTCATCAGCGTGCCCATGATCTCCGCCAGACGGAAAGGGCGGTGCACCATGTAAAACCTGCCCCTGGAGGAGAGCACCCTGGCGGTCTCCCTTACCAGATCCTCCAGGGTGCACAGAACCTCGTGGCGGGCAATGGCTTTTTCCATGTCCGGATTCACCAGCCCGTGGCGTCCGGTCATATAGGGCGGATTGCTGACCACCACGTCAAAAGAAGCCGGACCGAAGATGGCCCCGGCTTCTCTGATATCTCCTTTTACGATCCGGACTCGCTCTTCCAGACGGTTGTACGCCGCGCTCCGCCTGGCCATATCCGCGCTTTTTTCCTGGATTTCCAGACCCGTAAACGACTGTCCCCGGGTCTTTGCCGCCAGCAGGATGGGAATGATCCCGGTTCCGGTTCCCATATCCAGCACCTTTTCTCCCGGCCTGACTCTGGCAAAGGCTGAGAGCAGAACTGCGTCGATGCCGTAGCGGAAGCCCGATCCGGACTGGATGATCCAGTATCCGTTCTGGAGATCATCCAGCTGTTCGCCCGCCTGAAGCTTTACGTTTTCCATGCTCCGTTCCCTTCCTGAGCTGGCGTTTTTTCTCCCTGCCCTCTTCTTTTTCACGGCGGCCGCCGGTTTCCTGCTGTTCCTTTTCCAGCTTTTCCAGCTCTTTTCTCTCTTCGGAGGTCAGTTCTTTTTCTTTCTCTTTCTCCTTGTCCCGGCCCTTTTTATGCTTCTGCCGGATCTTAAGTTCACTGGCCGGATACTCCCGGATTTCCTTCTCGTCCTCCACATTGACGACAACCTTTACCAGCTGCCGCAGCACGTTAACGCTCTGGACCTCTCCCAGGATCCCCTCCGGCGTAGATACCAGGTCTCCGTTTCCCGGAAGCTTTTTATTCAGATATTCATAGGTTTCCTGCTCGTTTTTAAGGCAGCACATAAGCCGCCCGCAGGTTCCGGAAATTTTGGATGGATTCAGGGAGAGATTCTGCTCCTTAGCCATTTTAATGGAAACCGGGGCAAATTCCGAAAGATACGTATGGCAGCACAGCGGTCTGCCGCAGATGCCGATGCCCCCAAGGATTTTCGTCTCATCTCTGACGCCGATCTGGCGCAGTTCGATCCGGGTTTTGAATACGGAAGCCAGATCCTTCACCAGTTCCCTAAAGTCCACCCGCCCGTCGGCGGTAAAGTAAAAGAGGACTTTGTTATTGTCAAAGGTATATTCCGCGTCGATCAGCTTCATTTCCAGATTGTGAGCGGCAATCTTCTTCTGGCAGATCTGGAACGCTTCCTTCTCCTTCCGGCGGTTGCTCTCCTCTCTGGCGTCATCCTTCGGCGTGGCGATGCGGATCACCTCTTTCAGAGGCTGCACGATCCGGCTGTCCTCCACCTCTCTGGGGCCCAGGACTACATAGCCGTATTCTACGCCTCTGGCAGTCTCCACGATCACATGATCGCCGGTTTCTATATTCAGAGATTTCGGCCCGAAATAGTATACTTTTCCCATATTGCGAAATCTCACTCCGATAATTCTGGTCATTTCAGTTCTCCTTTATGGTCAGGAACAAAAGTTCCATTACCAGATCAAAATTAACATTGGCGTGCAGCCGGCTGTCCGCCGTATGTATCGCGTCGATGATCTTTTCCAGCCCTTCATAGGAGCTTCTGGTGGCCCGTTCCTTGATCGCGTTGATCTCTTCTTTAAAGACCAGGTTGTCCACTTCCTTGGTGGCTTTGAACAGCAGCACATCCCTGAACCACATCAGAAACAGATCCAGATAGTCATAAATATTATCCTTTTCCTGGGACATGCCCCGGATGGCTTCCACCATCTCATAGACCGCCATATCCCCGGCCCGCTTCAGCAGCTGCAGAGCGTTGGCTGTCATCTGAGCGAACTGCGCGGAACCCGCGGCCTGTTCAGCTTTTCCTATATTTCCCTGGGCAAAAGCTGCCTGCACTTCCGCCTGATAGTCCGGAATATGCATGCGCTCCATGAGATAATCCTTGACCAGCCTGTCTCTCACCGGCTTCAGGTTCAGCAGCACACACCTGGATGTGATCGTGGGCAGCAGAGCGTCCGGATTATCGGCCAGCAGAAGGATCACCGCGTAGGCCGGCGGCTCTTCAATGGTCTTCAGCAGAGCGTTCTGGGCCTGCAACGTCAGTTTGTCCGCGTCGTTGACTATATAGATTTTATAAGGGCTCTCATAAGGCCGGATCCCCACATCATTGATCAGCTGCCCGCGGATCTCATCGATTCCGATAGAGTTCGGCTTCTCGTGGACAATGCTGATGATGTCCGGATGATTCTTATTCAAAGCTTTTCGGCAGGAAGAACATTTCATGCAGGGCTCGATCCCCTTCTCCCGGCACTGAAGCGTCATGGCAAACAGTGTGGCCAGAAGCTTCTTTCCTGCTCCGTGCTCACCGCCGAAAATGTAAGCATGGGATACTTTTCCCAGACGAATGGCATTCTGGAGATGAGAAATGATTTCCTCGTGGCCCACCACGCCGTTAAATCCTTTCAATTCTTTCATTTCTTCCATGAAGATCACCTCCTAAACTGACGGCGCCGGTTATGATCAGTACCCCATTTAGTATAGCATAAATCCGATTTAAGATACAGCGTTATTTTTCTGTTTCTATATAGCGGATAATTTCCCTCACGCAGTCCTCCAGCGCCCCGTTGTTCCGGAATTTTCCGGTAATCCCTGCCTGACGCAGTTTTTCTTCGGAAAAGTCCTCGCAGTCCGCCAGAAATCTCCTGCACATTTCTCTGTAGGCCGGCCGTTCCTGCTTCTTTTCCCGGTCCAGGGCTCTCTGCAGGCGGATCCCGTCTTCCGTCTCCACGTAAACAGGACAGATCTTTTCTTTTCCGAAATACCGTTTCATATTTTGAAAGGACTCCAGCGTGCCGATCCCCAGATAATTCCGGGACTCCAGACGGATCTGTCCCGCGTCCGCGGTAAAATAGTACCAGGGGCCAAAAGCCGTGTCGTAGACCCGCTCCTCGATGATGCGGCCGGCCAGCCTCAGCTTCACCAGCGTCTCTTCATCCACAAAATGATATTCCCGCCCGTCCTGCTCATTTTTTCGGATCGGACGGGTAGTATAGAGCACCAGCGGTTCCAGTTCCAATTTCTGTTCCCGCAGCAGGGCTTCGTAAATATGATCTTTCCCGGATGCGCTTTTGCCCATAATATAAAAAATCTTTCCCATGTATGTACTGTCCTCCTGACATTCGCGCCGCGGTATCCGTGGTTTAAGCGCCGCAGCACTGAATATTGTGTCATACCGCTGTATAAAAGTCAAGAGGACCGGCCCGCTCACTGCTCCATCTGTTTTCCCAGAAACAGAGAGGCCGTCATAGCCAGCTTCTGCTCCAGTTCTCCCATTTTCTGATCTGTCCCGTCTTTTCCCAGCAGGATCACGGAACCGATGGCGTCTCCGGCGCTGATGATCGGAATGATCACCTGGGTGCCGGAGATGGCCTGCTCCTCCTGGACCACCGGGATAAATTCTTTATCGTTTCTGGACGCGCAGATGCTCTCCCGGTCGGAGATGGCCTGCTCCAGCTCTCTGCTGATGATTTTTCCCAGATATTCCCGCTGTTCCGGCCCGGAAGCGGCAATGATCTGATCATGGTCGGAAATGCAGACCAGATGGCCGCTGACCTGAAAAAGGGACTGGGCGTATTCCCGGGCAAAGGCTCCCAGTTCGCCGATAGGCGAATATTTCTTAAGGATGATCTCTCCCTCTCTGCCCGTAAAAATTTCCATGGGCTCTCCTTCCCGGATCCGCATGGTTCTCCGGATTTCTTTCGGGATCACCACCCTCCCCAGATCATCTATCCTCCGCACAATTCCTGTCGCTTTCATATAAAAATTCCTCCGTCTTACAGTATTTACATTCCTTTTCCTGTGTGTCAGTAAATGTAGTATCTGTAAAACCGAGGAATTTATGCCTGCCGGCCGGAAATCTTCAGCGCTTCACGCTTCACGGCCGGACAGCTGGTTTTTCATAAATTTTTCTACTTCTTCCATGAAGGGAATCGAAGAGGACGCCCCTGGCCGGGACACGGCTATGGCTGAAGCTGCCGCCGCGGTTTCCAGCGCCTGGGGGATCTCTTTTCCCTGAAGAAGAGAGGCCAGAAAATATCCCGTAAACGTATCTCCGGCAGCCGTTGTATCCACTGTCTTTACCTGAAAAATCCCCTGACGGTACTGACCGTCAGCGTCCCGGTAAACCGAGCCCTCGCTGCCCAGAGTCAGCACAAATTTTCCCCGGGGATATTTCTCCAGCAGTTTCTCCGGCATGGCGGCTTTAGAGTGCTCGCCGGTCATCTGCTCCGCCTCCACTTCATTGACCAGAAAACAGGAAACCTTATTCAGATCACAGCTGTTCAGTCTTTCATCAAAGGGGGAGGGATTCAGGACGATCACCATGCCCCGCTCAAAAGCCCTGTCAATGATGTAGTCCAGAAGATTGATCTCATTCTGCAGGATGATCATGTCGCCCTTCTCAAAATGGCTCAGCACTTCATCGATATGTTCCCTGGTCTGGCGCTGATTGCTTCCGCCAAAAAGCAGGATGCCGTTCTGCCCTTTCCGGTCCACCTGGATCACTGTATGCCCGTTTTTTCCCGGTGTTTTCCGCACAAACCGGGTATCCACCCCGTTTTGCCGGCACAGTTCCAGCAGCATCTGTCCGCCTTCTCCCCAGGTGCCCGCGTGAAACACGCTCAGCCCCGCTCTCGCCAGGGCGATGGACTGGTTCAGTCCCTTCCCGCCTGGAAAGATCTCCAGCTTTTCAGAGGAGATTGTCTCCCCTCCCTGCAAAATGTGATCCACAGAATATACCTGATCGATATTCAGAGATCCAAAGTTCAATACCTTCATCCTTTTCACCCCCTGCCGGACGGTCAGGCCTTTTCCCCGGCCGCCTCTTTTCCCTCACTGTCCTGTCCGGCTGCCGCTTCCCGGGCCGGACGGCTTTTAATTCTCAGCACCAGCAGAACGATTCCCGCCAGGAATGTAAATATCCCCATAAACTGGGAGGTAGACAGAGGTCCCACAAAGCCTCTGCTGCTGTCCCCCCGCCAGAATTCCAGGACAAACCGCCCCGCGCTGTAGAGGATCAGGTACCAGGCTGTCACTTCTCCCTCTTTCTTCTTGATCCTTTTGTCGTAAAGGATCAGGAAGAAAAACATCAGGAAATCCAGCGCGCTGGAGATCAGCTGGGTCGGTACCAGCGGAACATGGTTCGGCGCGAAATCCGAATTTGTAAAGGTAACAGCCAGAGGACCGCTGCTCTCTACTCCGTAGCAGCAGCCTGCCAGAAAACAGCCGATCCGGCCGAATCCCTGGGCCAGCGCCACGCTGGCAATGCCCAGATCAAAATAATTCCAGGCCGGAAGTTTTCTCCACCGGCAGTAAAGCCATCCTCCCAGAATCCCACCCAGGATTCCTCCGATTACCACCCAGCCATTGGCCAGAGATGACCAGAATACGGAAGGATCCGCCAGGATATCCGGAAGTACCGTGATCAGATATAAAAGCTTGGAACAGGCATAGCCCGCAGCTACGCAGCAGATCACCAGCCCGAAAACTTTGCTGCTGTCCAGCCCCTTTTTCTTGGCCCGGTACTCGGCGCAGAAATAGGCGGCCAGAATCCCGATGGCAGTCATCAGTCCATAACCGTGGATCGTGACCGGTCCGATGGTCAGTAGATCATTATACATAATTTTTCCGCTCTCCTCTAGTGTTGATATCTGCTCACGTTCTTTCTGACGGGATCTCCTGCCTCAGAACTCTGATAAAGTCCGGCGTGGTGCCGCAGCATCCGCCGATAAGATCCGCTCCCGCCTCTACCAGTCTTTTCATATGGCCGGCAAATTCCTCAGGCGTCATCCGGTAAACAGGATTCCCCTGGCGGTCAGTCTCCGGCAGGCCTGCATTTGGCTTGACTGCCAGCGGCACTTTCGCTGCCTGTTTCATCTTCTCCACTACCGGCAGCAGCTGGTCCGGCCCTACAGAACAGTTGACTCCCACCGCACTGGCTCCCTCCGCCTGGAGGACCCGGACAGCTTCCTCCGCGGTTCCGCCGAAAAGGGCTCGTCCGTCTTCCTGGACTGTCAGGGTGCAGATCACCGGCAGGTCTGTCTCTTCCAGGGCCGCTCTGAGAGCTGTCCTGGTTTCTTCTACGCTGAGCATGGTCTCGGCTACCAGCAGATCGACCCCGGCCTCCGCCAGAACGCTGATCTGTTCCCGGTAAACCTGAACCAGTTCCTCCTCGGTCAGTTCTCCCAGCGGTTCCAGCAGTTCCCCGGTAGTCGTAATATCCCCTGCTACCAGCACATCCGTTCCCACTGCCTGACGGGTAAGTTCCACAAGGCCGCGGTTCAGCTCCCTCACCTGGTCTTCCTTTCCGTGCTTTTTCAGGCAGATCCTGTTGGCGGCAAAGGTAGGCGCGTACACAATATCACTTCCCGCGTCCCGATAGCCTCTCTGCAGTTCCAGGATCGGCTCTCTGTGTTCCAGGATCCATGCTTCCGTGCAGATGTTTTTCGGCATTCCTGCTTTTACCAGATTGGAACCCATGGCTCCGTCCAGAAACAAAATTCTTCCGGCTGCCAGGGCGGCAAACTCTTCTCTCTTCATAACTCTGCCCTACTGCGCGGAACTGCTGGCGGCGCTGTCAGAACTGCTGGTCGTACTTCCGGAGCTGCTGGCGGCGCTGTCAGAACTGCTGGAACTGCTGTCGGATGTATCCTCTGCTTTGACAACATAAAGATCTTTATCTGTCACCCGCAGATTATCCCAGCCGGACTTTGTCTCCACTGTGCTGGCATCCACCCACTCCTGAAGCTTGTTGTTATAATTATCGCTTTCTCTTTCGGAGATAATGGTCTCTTTTTCATCCTCTGTCGCTTCCGCATCAAAAGCCTGATCCAGGCGCACCACATAATAATAATCGTCTGTCTCGATCACGCCGTCGTAAACCTGGCCGTCTGACAGTCCGCTGACTGCCTCCTTCACCTTGTCATCCATGATCGTGTCATCGCTGCCGTAGCTGAAGCTGGTGGACGTAAAGTCTTCATTAACGCCCTCGGAAATAGTTGAAAAATCCGCTGTGGACGGATCTGAGGAATTCTCGATCTGTGAAAGGACTTCTTCCGCGTCTGACTTAAGCGCTGCTTTCTCATCATCGGTCAGTTCCGCGTCATCATCGCCCTTCAGTGAAATCCGGGCATAGCTGATGGTTGTCTGGGCTGCCTCTTCATCGGTTACTTCCCGATCTGTATCCTCGATCATGGGATCATACATCTTCTGCTGATAGGTATACAGTTCCAGAACCTGGACCACGTCTTCCTTTGAGGCTCCCATACGCTCCATGGCATCCGCGTTGGCATCCATAACCTCCTGGGCTGCCGTGTCGATCTTCTGTGTCTCATCCTCACTGAGAGAAACACCGTACTCCTCCGCGTGCTGGCGCAGAAGCACCATCTCCACCAGGCTGTCCTGGCAGTTGCTTTTCAGGGAATCTCCGTAAGTCTGGCTGTCGCTGATGGCGTTATCCCACATAAGATCTGAAGAGGTCAGGCCGTAACTCTGCATCATATTGGCTGTCTCCGCCTGCTGATGCCGAAGATAAAAGTTGGCAGTGCCTACATTGATCTCCTCATCGTTGATGACCATTGCTGTTTTTGTTCCGTCCACCTTATCTCCGCATCCTGCCAGGCCGGCACAGGCCAGGGCCAGGGATGTTATTCCGCAGATGGCTGCTGTCTTTGCTGCTTTCATAATATCCTCCCGTACAAACATATTCTAACTGATTATATCCTTTTTTCACAGGACCGGCAACTATTTCATGGTTTTTTCACAAAGCGGCCGGTCCGGCTACGGCTGCACATACCGGCACAGGCCCTCCGCAAACCCCCGGGCCCGGTCCAGACTGGTGGGTTTCCCGGTTTTCGAGGATCTGAATTTCAGCAGGAAATAGGGGTTGTTTTCCAGCTTGAAGCTTAAATCGCTGCCGTACTGTTCCAGCAGCTTCGGAATCCCCTCCGCTTCCAGACGGGCTTTTTCGTAGAGGGTGATCCGGATCACCGCATCGGTCTGCTTGATCTCCGTAATATAAGCCCGGTGGGCCAGAGCCTTCAGTTCCGCCACAGCCAGCAGGTTCTGCACGGATTTCGGCGGCTCCCCGAACCGGTCCAGAAGTTCTTCCAGCATATCTTCCGCCTCCTCGCTGTTCTCGATGCCGGCGATCCGCTTGTAGATATCCAGCTTCTGGCTCTCGTTTGGAATATAGGAAGGCGGAATGAAGGCATCCAGGCAAAGGTCGATGGACGTTTCAAAATCCTCCTCGGTCTTCAGCCCCTTGGCCTCCTTGACGGCCTCGCTCAGCATCTTGCAGTACAGATCGTACCCCACAGCCTCCATGTGGCCGTGCTGCTCGGCTCCCAGAAGATTTCCGGCTCCCCGGATCTCCAGGTCCCGCATGGCGATCTTTACGCCGCTTCCCAGCTCCGTAAACTCCCGGATGGCGTGAAGACGCTTTTCCGCCACCTCTTTCAGCATTTTATTCCTCCGGTACATGAGAAAGGCATATGCCGTCCGATTGGTGCGCCCCACCCGGCCCCGGAGCTGATAGAGCTGAGACAGGCCCATCTGGTCCGCGTCGTGGATGATGATCGTATTTACATTGGAAATATCCATTCCCGTCTCAATGATCGTGGTGGATACCAGTACATCGATCTCTCCGTTAATAAAGCTGTACATGATCTGCTCCAGTTCCCGCTCCTTCATCTGCCCGTGGGCAAAGGCCACGGAGGCCTCCGGCACCAGAGCCGCGATCCGGTTGGTGATATCCACGATATTATTCACCCGGTTATACACATAAAATACCTGGCCTCCCCGGGCCAGTTCCCGGCTGACCGCCTCCCGGACCATCTCCTCATCGTACTCCATCACATAGGTCTGTATGGGCACCCGGTCCAGAGGCGCTTCCTCCAGGACACTCATGTCGCGGATCCCCACCAGGCTCATGTGCAGAGTCCTGGGAATGGGCGTGGCTGTCAGCGTCAGCACATCCACATTTTTCTTTAACTGCTTGATCTTCTCCTTGTGGGCCACGCCGAAGCGCTGCTCTTCATCGATGACCAGCAGCCCCAGATCCTTGAACTGCACATCTTTGGACAGAACCCGGTGGGTGCCGATGAGGATATCCACCAGTCCTTTTTTCAGATCTTCCAGCGTTTTTTTCTGCTGGGCGGCTGTGCGGAACCGGCAGAGCAGATCAATGCGCACAGGGAAATCCTTCATCCGCTGGACAAAGGTATTGTAGTGCTGCTGGGCCAGAATAGTGGTAGGAACCAGCAGCACCACCTGCTTGTTCTCCTGGACTGCCTTGAAGGCCGCCCGGATGGCGATCTCTGTTTTTCCGTACCCCACATCCCCGCAGATCAGCCGGTCCATGATCCGGCTGCTTTCCATATCCGCTTTTGTGGCCTCGATGGCCGCCAGCTGGTCCTCGGTCTCCTCGAAGGGGAACATTTCTTCAAATTCCCTCTGCCAGACTGTATCCGGTCCGTACTGGTATCCCTGCTCTTCCTGGCGCGCCGCGTACAGGGCCACCAGGTCTTTGGCAATATTGGCCACGGCGCCCCGGACCCGGCTCTTGGTCTTATTCCATTCCTGTCCGCCCAGCCGGTTCAGTTTCGGCTTTTTGGCGTCGGCTCCGGCGTATTTCTGCAGCGCGTCCAGCTGGGTTGCCTGGATATAGAGACAGCTGCCGCCGGCATATTCGATCTTCATGTAATCCTTGACTACATGATCTACCTCTACCTTTTCGATGCCCCGGTAAACTCCCAGGCCGTGGTTTTCATGGACCACATAATCCCCCACAGACAGTTCCGCGAAGCTGTGGATCTGCTCCCCGCTGTAGGCATGTTTTTTTCGTTTTTTCTTTTTCTGCTCCTTGCCGAAAATATCCGATTCTGTGATCAGGACAAATTTCTGCATGGGATATTCAAAGCCCTTGCGGGCGTTTCCGTACATGACCAGGATCTCGCCGGGATTTAAAAGGCGCTCTTCCTCCTCGCTGTAAAAAGCGCTCAGTTCTTCCTCCTGCAGATTCCTGGCCAGCCGGGCTGCCCTGGTCCTGGAGGCCGACAGAAGGATCACCCGGTAGCCCGCCTTCTTCCAGTGCTTTAAGTCCTTTACCAGCATGGGGAACTGATTGTTGTAGGGGCTTATGGATTTCACTGTCACGGAATACTGGCCCGTGACCTCAAAAAGTCCTTTCCGGCTTTCCAGCAGAGAAAGCCCCACACAGTTTCTCCGGTTCAGGCTATAGGCCAGCTGCTCCGGACTCAGAAGTCTTTCACACTCCTCCGGCTTCGCCTGTCCGTTTTCTATCCGGTGGGCCATGCACTCCCGGTATTCCCGGAACTGTGATCCCGCGCTTTCCAGAATCCTTCCCGGCTCATCCAGGAAAAATCTGGCGTCCTCCGGGAAATAATCCGGCAAAGTATCGGTCAGGCGCCGGAAAAATCCCTCTTCCTCCCGGCCGATCTCCTCGGCGGCCGGGTATATGGAAATAGTTTCCAGATTTTCAATGGAACGCTGGCTTTCCGGGTCAAAGCTGCGGATGGAGTCGATCTCATCCCCCCACAGCTCGATCCGCCAGGGGGTCTCCTCTGTCAGGGAAAAGACATCCAGGATCCCGCCCCGGACCGCGAACTGGCCGGCAGCCTCCACCTGGCCGCAGCGTTCATAGCCCATGGCGGCCAGCTTCCGGGAAAACTCCTCCAGATCCAGCTCGCTGTCATTTTTCAGAGTCAGAACATGATTTTTGAGCACGCGAAGAGGCAGAAGATAGTCCATGCACCCCCCTGTACTGGTGACCACGGTCACTTTCTTCTGCTCCAGTATCGCCTGTATGACCCGCATCCTCTGTCTTGTCAGAAGATTGCCGGATATATCCGCCTGGTAAAAAATCAGATCCCTGGCGGGATAGTAGAGGACCTCCCGGCTGTACAGTTTCAGGTCCTCATAAATTTCTTTGGCCTTCAGCTCATTTTCCGCCACGATCAGGGAAGCTCCCTCTTCGGGCAGCAGCGAGGCGGTCAGATGAGCCTTCTGAGATTCCAGACAGCCCGATACCATGATCAGGCCCCGGTTTTTCTCCAGCTGCCGTTTCAGATCGTCAAATCCCGCAACCTCCCGGAAAGGCTGCATCAGCGCTTTCATCATTCCTTTGACTCCCTTGACGCTTTGCGGTTATAACGGTTCATCGCTCCGTCCGTATCGCCGGAGAGGATCATCTCCAGAGCGTCCGCCGCGTCCCGGACGGCATCCTCCACTTTCTCCCGGTTTTCCGGGGTAAAGGGAGCCAGCACATAATCCGCCAGATCCCAGCGGTCCGGCTTGGCCCCGATCCCTACCCGGACCCGTTTAAATTTATCCGTACCCAGGCAGGAAATAATATTTTTAATGCCGTTGTGGCCTCCGGCGCTGCCCTTTTTCCTCACCCGGATCTGTCCCGGATCCAGGCTGATATCGTCATAGACCACGATCAGTTCTTCCTCCGGGTCGATTTTATAATAATTGACCAGGGCGGCCACCGCCTCCCCGCTTAAATTCATGTAGGTCAGCGGCTCTGCCAGCATAACCTTCTGCCCGGCGATGATCCCTTTTCCGCACTCCGCCTGGAACTGAATGCCCGAAAAAGGAATCCCGTGCCGGTCCGTCAGATAATCTATGACATCAAAGCCCACATTGTGCTTGGTCCTCTCATATTTTCTGCCCGGATTTCCCAGGCCTGCGATCAGATACATGTTGTTTACCTCATTGACGAAAATAGAAGGCAGAAATCTCCGTTTCCTTTGGATCCTGCCGGTATCAATTAAAATATACCAGCTCCGATTCCGGCGCTTTGGCGGAGCGGATGGCCCTGGCTTTCAGGACCGGCCCTTCCTCATGGTAGACATCCAGATACTTCCAGTCCACCGTGGCCGTTACCTCCACCCAGCTGCCCATGGGCAGCTTCTGGGCGTTTTTGCTCTGGCACACGTAGCCGCTAAAGGTGGTGTCATCCGCGCAGCAGGTCATAGCCATGCGGCCGGGCACAAAGAAATTCGCCCCCACATCCCTGCTCTTTAAGACCATTCCCTTAAACTTTACCGTTTTTCCCTGATAGCGTTCCGGATGATCCCGCATATCCACATAAAAAATACCGTAGTCGATATCCTCGATCTCGATCACGTCCGCGTTCAGGTCATAGGGCACCGCGTCCTCGAAAATATCCGTCAGTTCTCCCTCTTCATCTTCAAAGAGGATCTCGCAGCCCGGGTTCACCACCTTGATGCTCCGGCGGAAATTTGCCAGAGGCTGCTCCTTTTTACAGCGGTTGAACATGACCATATCGGCATTTCTCACCATCTCCACAAACAGAGATTTCATATTGTTCATATAAATCTGGAAGGTGCTGGCATCCACCGTCACAATGTGCTGGACAATCCCCCAGCCCCGGGGAAGATTCATCTCCTCCAGATTTTTTACGCCCCACAGAGGGTTATATTCCAGTATCACCCGGTCCGGCCGGTACTTTCTCTGGAACATCCGCAGCTTATCCCTGGTGAGATCCTCCGGCTCCTCCAGAACCTCCAGCACTGTGTTGTGCTTCAGAAGCATGGCTTCGTCGTACTCCACCTCCCCTTCTTCGCAGGTAATGAGAAGTGTAGGCTCATCGATCTGAAAATATTCCTGCTGCACGGTGAAGTTAATGAAAGTCGTCTTGCCGCTTTCCAGAAAACCTGTGATCAGGTAAATCGGAATCTCAATTTCCTGTTCGTCCATTGTCTGTTTCTCCTTTCCCGCGGCGGGATCATTCCCCATCCGCCACAAAACTTCTGTCCATCGTGATCACGCACTGATACCGGGAATCCACTTCCTGCATCAGCGCCATAACCTGCTGGCTGAGCCTGGTTTCCTCTTTTTCGCTGTAAGTAAAAGGCACCACCAGGTCGAAGATCAGATTAATCTGCTCTTTTCCGAATACCACCCGGAAGTCGTGAAAGGTCAGCTGCTCGTCCAGAGCGCTCAGTACCCTTCCGAGTTTTTCCTTGATAGCCAGCACCCGGGCGTCATGGACCTCCACCGGATCCATGTGGATCACCAGGAACAGGCCCAGCTTTTTGCTGACCTCCCGCTCCGCCCGGTCAATGATCTCATGGGACGTTTCAATATCCACATCTCTGGGCACCTCCGCATGGATGGACGCCATGCTGCGTCCGGGCCCGTAATTGTGCACGATCAGGTCGTGGGTGCCTACGATCCCCTCATAGGATTCCACCATTTCTTTGATCTCTGTATACAGTTTGGGATCCACACCCTCTCCGATCAGCGGCTCCAGCGTATCTCTGGCAATGCTGATTCCGGACCAGATGACCACCACAGATACGATCAGACCTACGATCCCATCGATGTTTGCTCCGGTAAACCGGCAGATAATAATGGAAATCAGCGTAGCGCTGGTGGTGATCACATCCCCCATAGAATCCGTGGCCGTGGCCAGCATCACCTTGGAGTCGATCCGCCGCCCCAATATCCGGTTGAAAAACGACAGCCAGAGCTTTACACCCACAGACAGCGCCAGGATCACAAAGGAAATCCAGCTGAAAACCAGTTCTTCCGGATTCCGGATCTTTTCCACAGAGTTTTTGAAAAAGGTAATTCCCACCTCGATCACCAGGAAGGAAACGATCAGCGCGGCAATGTACTCCATCCTCCCGTGGCCGAAGGGGTGGTCCTTATCTGCCGGCTTGTTGGCCATTTTAACCCCCACAAAGCCGATAATGGAGGAAGCCGCATCGGACAGATTATTGAAGGCATCCGCTGTAACCGCCATGGACCGCATCAGCAGGCCGATGGCAAATTTCACGCCGAACAGCAGCACATTGCAGAAAATCCCCACCACACTGGAAAGGACTCCGTAGGCGGTGCGGACATCCGGATTCTCTGTATCCTCATGATTTTTCACAAATCTGCGAACCAAAAACTGAATCATACACAATCCCTTCTATCATGATATGGAGTGCCAGGACAGCCTGACATCCCCGGCATCCTGTAAGCATCCTTACTATAATATAGCAGTTCGCCGGAATACGTCAATCCTAATTTTATATAGAAGCAGTGCTGGCCAGAGCCTTTCTTCTGCTTCACGCATAAAGGTCTGACCAGCACAATAAGTTTGTTACACTTAGGTGTATCAATATTTTGAATCATACAGGCAGTTCTAAAGATTCACTGTAATATTCCCTGCTATAACAATATAATTCTTGGAGTCCACCCCATAAAGCATCCTCTCCAATTGCAAACACAGTTGACATCATTCCCCCATCTTTCGCAAGTTCATCCACCTGTTTATGCATGCTGGCAGCGGTTTCCGCTTCTGTAGTTCCTCTGATTACCGCATCGAATCCCAGTCTATGCCCAAACTGTTTTTTAAAGCTGCACAAATCATTTGCCCTCGCCTGCAGCTGCAGGAAATCCGGTCCAAGTTCAATCATATACGGAACAAAACGTTTAATATTCCCGCAGCAATGAAATACCATTTTTACGCCTCTTTTCTGAGTATGCCTGAAAAATATTTCATTTGGTTCATATACAATATTTTCCATCATTTCACTGCTGAAAAATGTATCGCGTTCTGTCCCCCAGTCATCATGATACATAATCAAATCTGCCGGAAAATACTTCAAAATTTTATCCAGCATTTCACAATGAAAATATGAAAGCTGTGTCATAAAATCTTTGCACGCTTCCGGCTCCTCGGCAAACGCGATCATAGCTTCCTGATATCCTCCTAAAACCGCAACCAACCTTTCTGTACATCCCTGTCCGAAATCAAAATAATTCATGCGTTCCGGATGATAGTACGATTGATTCATGTAGCTTTCACAGCATTGTTTAATCTGTTTTTCATTCAATTCAGGCCAAACAATTTCCTCCTTCCATCTGGTAATATCTTCTATAACAGGCTTAGCGCCTGGTTTCAGCATGGATCCTCCCGCCTCAGGAATCCATTCCCACACACAGCCAAACATGTCTGTCCAATCACAGCGGTCTTTAAAATCAAATCGCAGATCTGCCAGTCCTGTCAACGTTCCTCCCAATGTATAATTAAAATCTGTAGCTGCCGTTGGTACCCACATCGGAAGATCTCTTTCCAAAACTCGGCGAAAATTTTCTCTGGGATCAATAGGATAATCAAATCTCGGCACCTCAATGATCTGTCCGCCGATGGTTTGAATCTGTTCTACCGTTGTATTTTTCTTTTCCGCGTAGGGAATTCTTTCCAATTTCATTTCTAATTCCTCCTAACTTTTTACAGTAATACATTTCCTAATGGATATAAAACCGCCATGCAGACAACAAAGCAAAGCGCAATAGCAATCAGGTTCCATTTTAGCGCATTTCTTACAGTTATATGTCCCGGTCCAAAGAAAAGCGGTGCTGTAACAGCGGCAGACGGCACTAATGAAGCAAAATTAGCTACCAGGCATATAATGACTGTCACACTGATCTGACTGACTCCGGTTCCCGCAATCACCGGAATGACAAGTCCAAAAAACAGCAGCATAGACACTACATTCGACACAAAATTTGTCATAACCAGACACATTAAAACTCCCAGTCCGACTAATACCGTTATGCTGAGAGAAGATGTTAAAGGCTCCAGTACATGATTCAGCGCTGTCGAAATTCCACTTTCCGGCGAACTGACCGCACTTCCCAAAACAGTAACTGCACCGATAAATACCAATAATGACATTGGAGCAGCTGATGCCATTTCTGAAAATTTTCCAATTGGTTTATCTCCAACACGAATCACGCACAGCAGACACATAACAATAATCGCCGGAACCGTATTCCCCCATGTACTTAAAACAGTTTTCAGGGACTCTGGAAGGATCATCGGAAATACTTCCGGAACTACCCATACAGCAATAAGTGCAATAAATAAGACTGTCGCGATAATTCCTTCTCTGGAAAACGGTATTTTCTTTTCCCTTGCTGCATCCAAATTATATTTCTGATATTTAGACGCTTCCGGTCTCCAAATCACACAAATAACCAGAAGGACCAAAAGGTACATAATAATCGCAAAAGGAAGACCTATCGTCATATACTGTGTATAGCTGATCTGTATTCCTGACGCGGCAGCTGTCCCGATAATAATCAACGGAACCGCGTGGCAGATCGGAGTTGCTGCATTTGTAACATTTCCCAGCCAAAATATTCCAAGAATTAATGCTGTATAAAAGGGATCTCCTTTTTTGTATCCTATCTCTTCGCACACTTCCTTTGCCAGCGTAATAAAAATAATACTCAGCGTGGCCACTTCCAAAAAGAGGCCGAGAAGTGTTACAGCCAGTAAAAACATAGCAATAAAAGCATACGGCCGATTTCGCACAATATTTCGCGTCAGAAACCAATGGGATATTTTTTTAATGACTCCCGTATCAGATAGTACTTTATTAATCCCCATGCAGGTCAGCACAATAATAATTGTTGTACTTCCCATAGATGCGCCGTATACAGATTCCGGTGTTAAAACTCCCGTCATGACAACCCCTGCCAAAGCAAACAGGCTAACCCAATCTGTTCCCACGGTAAGCCAGAGATATAGAACCGGCAATAAGACTGCCAAAACATTGACTCCGATTTCTGTCAGCCCGGCAGCTGGATGCACAAATAGTTTTACGGCTGCAAACAGAATTACCGCAATAATAATGTGCCCGTAAGAATGAAATATTTTTTTATAACTCATATAAAAATCGTCTCCTTATTTTATTTACAGCGGGCCCACTGCATGGATTTATTAAAATAGCTGTTTTAAATTCAGCTATTTTTACTGAATTATGTTATAATATGTTTTATTACTCAGGGAGGCAGCCTTATGCTATTAAGTCTTAATAATTTGTCTGATTGGCTCTCTAGAAAAGGCTATCATGTAAAATCGGATTTTGAATTAACCAGCGCTTCTTTAAGCGGTGTTCGTCTTCTCTCCCATTTAGACATAGATAATAAAAATGATAATGTCGCTTATATAGGAAAATCAGAAGATTTTATTCATTCTGTTCTTCCCGGCACAGTTATTTGCTGCAAAAATGATATTCTCTATATAAACAGTACGGATTCGGAAGCTATTTTTAATGAATGTATCAAAGCCTTTGATTTTTTTAATCATTGGGAACTGGAACTTCTGGAAGCAATCATAGAAGATAAACCTCTGGATTACTTTATCGAACTCGGCCACGAAGTTTTTAAATCACCTATGTTTATAAGCGGTATCAACGACCAGACATATGCTATTACTGCGCAGTATCCTGCTGATATACATCCGGTCTGGCGTCATCGCCTTGAACAAGGCAACCTGGCCTTCGATTATGTAGCCGAAAATTATGAAGGTGAATATTTTAAAAAAACCTTTTCAAGTCATTATCCTGTCCTTACTTATTCACCTATTTGGAAGGGAAATGTTATGTACGCCAATCTGCGCAATCATCAAGAGCGCTTTGCAGCTATTATGATCTATGAATATAAACATCCTTTTCATCCAGGCGATATACAATTACTGCATGTATATGCGAAAATCATAGAAAAAAATTTGCTGCTGCATCCTCAGCAGATTATTCCCATGTCTGAATTGGAAAATCTTTCTCTGCAGCTGTTGACGGATGCCGTAATTGATTGGAAACACGCGGAAAAAATCATCCATTCCTATCGCTGGGATCCTCATCATGCATATAAGGTTCTGTGCATAAAGTCACCATCCGATATTGACTCTATCATGTTTGCCAGACTGCGCGATATAATACGTACAAAATTTAATGGAATTTGTACGATTATCTATAAAGAAGCTTTAGTACTTATTGTAAATCTATCCCTTCGGAAGGGATTGCACGATTTAATTCATTCCCTGCAAAATATTTCCAGCAGTACCCTGGTAATCGGAAGCAGCCTAACTTTTCTCGATTTTACAAGGCTGAAATATTATTATCTGCAGGCTTCACACGCTGTACGAGAAGCCCAGATTCAGCAGGAAACATATCTGTCTTTTGAACAAATTTATCTTAAAGAATTCAAAAACAATATAAACCAGAACCCGCATTTGTGCTCTATGGTCCATTCATCTGTCATCCAGCTAAAGGCATATGACGCAAAACACAATGCAGATTACTGCAAAACATTATATGCATATCTTCTAAGCGGATGCAACTATCGAGAAGCTGCACGCATGCTTTACGTTCACCGGAATACGCTTCTTTATAGAATCGATAAAATTAAAGAATTACTGAATTTGGAATTTGATTCTCCACACTATAAGCAGATCCTTTTAATTTCTCTTCTGCTTGAGGGTATTTCTTTGAACTAAGGCAATTGTAACATACTGCTTTTATAGATAAAATGTCTTACTCTACATAAAAAAAGCGTTTAAATTGTGCTGTATAGCACAGTAGGAAAAATCTCTTTTCCAGAAAAATTCTTCTAGGATGCACATTTCCTTGCGGCGCCGCTTCTGCCCGTGGTATACTTTTATCAGACAGGATTTCTCCGGGAAACGGAGGAATATGAGAAAGAGACTGAAAGACCTGACACTGAAGGATAATTTCATGTTTGGAGCTGTCATGGCGGAAGAAGCCAACTGCAAGGCGCTCCTGGAGCGGATCACAGAAATTCCCATTGAGAAGGTGGAAATCAGCCGTGAAAAAACGATTGTATACCACCCGGAGTACAAGGGAGTTCGGCTGGATATCTACGCGAAAGATGAGAACAATACACATTATAATGTGGAAATGCAGGTGGCCCAGAAAGCGGCACTGGGCCGTCGGGCTCGATTCTACCGCAGCCAGATGGACATGGAACTGCTCCTGGCCGGAGAAGAATACGCCCGGCTGCCGGACAGCTATGTGATTTTTATCTGCGATTATGATCCCTTTGGAGGCGGCTATTACCGCTACTCTTTTGAAAGCCGCTGTCTGGAAGATGCTTCCCAGGATCTGAAAGAAGGCTGCCGCTATATTTTTCTGAATACTTTAGGGAAAAAGGCCGGCCTTGTATCGGAATCCCTGATCCGCTTTCTGCATTATATACACGCGGATCTTGAGGCTAGCAAAGGAGATTTCCAGGATCCTTTTGTCAGGCAGCTCCAGCAGACTGTAGCACGCGTCAAAGAAAGCCGGGAAATGGAGGAACGCTATATGGTATTTGAAGAAATGCTCCAGGATGAGCGGAAAACTGGCAGAGCGGAAGGCAAGGCGGAAGGCAGGGCAGAAAGCAGAGCAGAGGATATCCTCGACTTTCTGAGTGAAATGGGGCCGGTGCCCGCAGAACTGGAAACCGAGATCCGCTCTCAGCGTGATCTGGAACTGCTGAGGTCCTGGGTACATCTGGCTGCCAGAACAAACTCTATCGAAGAATTTACAGAAAAAATGCACGGTTAAAACAACTCTCCGTTTCTGCCAGGCGCTGCCTGAACGCGCCTGACAGAAAACTTTTTCTATCCAGATTCTTTTATCTTTGCCGGTTCCGGCAATCTTCATCCATCTGAAACCGTTCTGCACCGGCAGAACAGCACATATTTTATCGGAGAAATCCTGCCTTTTCTTTAGACTTTACTCACTGAAACACTTCCCTCTCTAAAACGTTCCGTCCTGCCGCAGAAATTGTTTCAGCTCATCCAGCCGCTCTGTAAAATCCCGGATTCCCAGATCGTACAGCTCCTGTTCTGCTTCTTCGTCGATGGTATAGGTTCCCACTTTTACCGGCCGGCTGGGGGCAAAAACAAAGGCCGTTCCGGACCGCTCCAGTTCAAAAACCTTCTGCAGATTCCGGTTATAGGTAATATGGGTCCGGTCAATGGCAGCAATCGTCTCCGGATACTTCCGGCACAGATGCCGGTAAAGAAAGCGCAGACCCTGGGGCTTTTTTACATAATCCCTGGTCTTGGATAAAATGACCACCAGCCGGTCACAGCCCTTTGCCAGCGCTCTTCCCACCGGCACCGCATCCGTAACGCCGCCGTCATAATAGGGGACCCCGTCAATTTCCACCGGCCGGCAGGCCCCGGGGATCGCGCAGGAAGCCATAATGTGGCGGTAATCATCCTGCCGCATGCTTTTCTTGCTGAAATACACCGGCGTTCCGGTCTCCGCATTGGTGGCCGCCACCTCATATTCCGCCGGATTTTTCAGGATCGCCTGGAAGTCCAGCGGATCCGGCCCCGCAGAGTTAGTCAGTTCCCCGTAAATGTACGGAAGGCCGAACAGATTTCCTGTCTTTAAAAAGTTTCTGAAACTCAGATATTTCGGAGAACGGGTGTGTTCCTTAAAAAACCGGAGATTCCGGCCCCGCTGGCCGGCCAGATAGGTTGCCGCGTTTCCCGCGCCGCCGGAAACACCGATGCAGTAATCAAAAGAAATCTGATGATCCAGGAAGGCATCCAGAATGCCCGCGCTGTAGGCGCACTTCATTCCCCCTCCCTCTATAACAAGTCCGGTTTTTCTCGTATTTTCCAATGTTCTCTCCTCCTGCCAGTGCCAGAAACTCTCCCGGCTTCTTTAAAATCCGGGACTTTTTTCGTGTGATTTTTACGATAACACCCCGGGGGCAAAAAATCAACGGCTGTTTCCCCGCAGCTTCAGGTCTGTCCTGCCGTATACCGGCAGGGTTTCTTCCAAAAATGGAGAAGCGCTGCAGGAATACTCATAGTTAACAAAAACCAAGGATGAAGGGATGCCTTCCCTTTTGAAAGCATCCCTTCGGAGAGAATTATATAAAGTTTTTGGTCTGAAAATCAAAGCAATGCTGCCGCATATTTTTCTTATCTTTGGATATGATTCAAATCAGGAAACCAAAAAGATTTCTTGCTTTTAAGGGAATATTATCATATAATAAATTAAACAAAAATATCTTTCCACTGATCTCCCGTTTTTATCCCTCTTATTCATGGATTTATCATACATACGAAAAGGTGAAAGATATGAACACAACTTGGCACGGCACGTTTCGGGTGATGATTGTAGAAGATGAAATCGCCATTGCAAACCTGATTCAAAAACTAATAGATTTCGACCGGTTAAATCTGGAATTTTCCGGCTGCGCCTACTCAGGACAAAGCGCATATGAAAAAATCCATAAAGAAAAACCCGATATTGTAATCACCGATATTTCTCTTCCGATTATGAACGGTCTGGAACTTATTCAAAAGATCCAGGAAGAAAATCTTTCGGTGTCTTTTATTATTGTCAGCGGGCTGACCTATTTCAATTATGCCTTATCCGCTATTAAAATGGGAGTTGAAGATTACCTGTTAAAGCCCGTAAACAAAGATGAATTAAACAATGTTCTTGAAAAAACAATCCTTAAAATCGCCCAGTCCATGCAATTAGATTATGAAATCCAGAAGCTGAATATCGATATGCACATGCAGCTTCTCCGGCAGCGCCGGTCTTTTTTGATGGATTTGCTTTATGAAAAGGAACATTTGGCGGAATACGCGGAAGAACAGATCAATCAGCAGTACCACTTTTCCTTTTCCCCCGATACCTCTTTTCTGATCGGCATCTCTCTGATCGACGGAATTCTGAAGCTGGATCTGTCTACACAGACAAAAATTATAGAGCAATTAATGCGCAGTTTTCAGGTATCTGTTAAAGATTTATGCATTGATATGGAGGTTTACAATAAAAGCAACCAATTTTTATTTGTAATGAATTATGAACCCTGCCGGGAAAGCCATATTCTCGGGGCTGTAGAGGCGGCCCAGAGCGAAATGCTGGAACGGCTGAGTTCCTACGGCAATCTTGCTCTTACCATCGCATGCGGAATGCCCGTGGGATCTGTCCAAAAATTGTCTTATTCTCTCAGCACTGCGCAGAAAGTCATAAACGCCCGGATTCTGCTGGGTTCCCAGCATATCCTGCTTGCTGAAGAACTTTTAAAGAAAAACGCTCATCCCCGCATTTCTCCTTCCACCATGGGACTGAACTCCATTCGTTCATGCATTGAAATCCGGGACGTTCAGAAACTGAAGGGACTTCTGGGCGAACTATTCAAGAACACCGCGGCAGCCTGCCGGTCCTGCCCCTGCTTTTTATTGGATACTTTCTGCGATGTGTGTTCTGCTTTGCTCGCTGATTTGTATCAGCATAAATTTATCTCTAAAAATCTGAATGATCTATATATTCAATACTGCGGCGCCATAGAAGGATATTCGGATTTAAAATCCCTGATCCAATTTACAGTTAATTTTCTGACGGATCTCCTGCCGATACAGGAAAACTACTCTGCTCAGGAAAACCGCCAGATTCAATCCGCTAAAAAATATATAGAAGAACATTTTAATGAAAATCTGCAGCTGGAGGACGTTGCCGAACAGGTATATCTCGCCCCGACCTATTTTGGCGTATGGTTTAAAAAAGAGACCGGGGATTCTTTTAACTCCTATCTGACTTCCGTCCGCATGGAAAAGGCAAAAAAACTTCTGCAGGATATTCAATATAATATATCCGAAATCGCAGGCATGGTAGGATATCAGGACAAGCGTTACTTCAGCAGGCTTTTTAAAAAGATTGTAGGTGTCACACCCAAAGAATACCGAAAAATTTATTCCAGCTGAGGCGAAATATGTTGAGAAACCATTTCCGGGAAATCAAACAGAATATAGAACGGTTCTGTGCCTCCCAGTACCGTTCTGTATTTTTCAGAAATATTTTTATTACCGCTGCGTTCTGCGTAGTTTTTTTCGTGACCTTCCTGGTCATATACCCGTTCGTTCCGGCCGCTGCATTCTTTCCGCTGGCCGGCGCCAATCTGCTGCTGCTTATTTTATTTTTTATCTTTTTCTGGCGCGCCTTCTATCGCACAGTTATCCCCACCGCCCTGCAGATGGACACTATCAAAGAAAAATACGATCTGCTTGAGACAAGACAGCTGGACGGTTATTCCGAATCTCTGCTGTATATCATGGATCTGATCGATTCTTCTCTTGAACGGCAGTATTCCAGCCGGCTCCTGCAAAAGCAGGCAGAACTGGACGCGCTGCAGAGTCAGATCAACCCTCATTTTTTGTACAATACGCTGGATACGATCCGGGGATACGCATTAATGGAAGACGCTTCTCTTACCGCCGACATGGTGGAAGTTTTATCCCGGCTGTTCCGCTATATGATCAGCCAAAAACACACGCAGGTTACTCTGCGCCAGGAGCTGAGTATTCTTCAGGACTATATTAAAATAATGGAATACCGTTTAAATCAAAATATTGTGTTTATCCAGAATATCGATCCGGATCTGCAGGTTATGAATTATGAAATTCCCAAACTCATCATCCAGCCGTTTATAGAAAATGCCGTTCAGCACGGACATGCTGCCACAGAAAAAGAACTGATCATTACTCTGTCAATTTTTCGTACCCAGTCCCGGCTGATGATCAATATTGCCGATAACGGTCTTGGAATGAGCCCGGATCAGCTTTTGGCTCTAAACCAAAAGCTGGCCGGCAGTGAAATTCAATTCTCATCTTCCTTTTCCGGCAAGAAAAAAGGCAGCGGCATCGCTCTGACAAATGTAAACGCCCGTATCCGCCTGTTGTACGGAGATGACTACGGCGTAACCGCATTCAGCACACAGGGAAAGGGCACGAAATTTCAGATCGCACTGCCTTATCATTCCGATTACCCAGGAGGAACCGAACATGCAGCAGGAAGTCTTGCGTCTGACTCACATTGAGCGTATTATCAATCAGCAGGTTACGGCTGATATTTCTCTTAGCCTCTGCGCCCGGGAAGCTTTATGTATTTTAACAGAAGATATAGACACAAAAAATTTCCTCCTGGATTTTCTCCAGGGGAAAATTTCCCCGGTTCACGGCAGGTTATATATAAACGATACAGCCTGCTCTCTTTCAGGTGTAAAAGGAGCCCGTCAGGCCGGTATCTGGGTCGTAAATGAAGTTCAGCTGGTAGAGTCTATGAGCGTGGCTGACAATTTATTTCTTATTTCCTCTTCCTTTCGCAGACACGGAGGATTTATCAGCACCCGCGCCATGCATGCGGCGGCAAAAGAACTCCTGTCCCGATTTTCAATGGAATATATCCAGCCATCTTCCCCAGTCCATGCCCTTTCAAGTTTTGATACCTTTCTTGTATCGATTTTATGCGCATACACCCAGGGAGCGAAAATACTTGTCCTCAACACGCCGTCCATCATCTGTGAGAAACCGGCGGAAGTAAAAAAGCTCCAGCATCTTGTTAATATTTTACGGCAGCTGGGACTCGCATTTCTATGGTTCTCCAGCAAATGGACTCCCTTATTTCAAAATTTTAACCGATATGCAGTTATTAAAGGCGGAGTCGTCACCGAACTGTCCAGGCTGACTGTTATCCCCCCTCCTGTTTCAGCAGGCAAGTTCTCTCCGCTGGCATTCTGCGGATTAAATGATAAACCGCGGTTCTCAGAAAAAGTCTTATCTGTCTCATACCCTGCGGATCAAGGAGCCTCCGCTGTCTGCTTTGATTTATATAAAGGTGAAATCCTCGGAATCCATGATGAAGAGCATCTGCTGTTTCATTTGTTTTCTTCACCGGATAAATTTCTGCCGGAACGAACGGCTGTCTTTTACCCGCAGGCAGGCCAGGACAGGATCTTTCCTCTCATGCATTTATATGACAACATTACTTTGCTCCTGAACACTCCGCTGTATAACTCTATTGGATTTTTGAACCGGCGGATCCGCAATTACCTGGCCCTTTCCGCTCTCCGTTCTATCCACGCCGAAGATCTGGCCGGCAAATACGGTGCTGCCGGAAGCCTGGGCAATATTCCCATGAAAGACCAATTTCTGATCGAAATTGCCAAATGGCTCTGCATCCATCCCAAAATATTTGTTTTTTTTGATCCCCATACGGTTTATGATCACTTGACAGAAACTCTCTTTGCAGAACTTCTGTCCGATCTGCAGGATCAGGGCATTTCCATTCTGATGATTTCCAGAAGCGAAGAAAGTTTATCTAAATTCTGCACCCGGCTGATCACCATCTGATAAAAATGCCCCCGGAGATTCATTTAATTCTCCGGGGACATTTTGTTTACAGCGTCGCGATCAGTTCTTCATAATTGTCCTGGGTCATATGCTGCATTTCTATATTGGTTCTGTCCTCAACTGTCTCGCCTTTATACACCTTTTCGGCAATTTCACCACACAGAGTCCCGATGGACGGCCAGCTTACAAATACCGCGTAGTCCTGTTCCCCTCCTTTGATCAGATAGCCGTCGTCTTCTACACTGACTACTCCTACAGTTGTCACAGCATCCAGCATATTGGCCCCTTTCAGCGCTTCCACCGCACCTACCATCATTTTTCCATCGGCGGAAACGATACAGTCAATCTCATCTCCGTATGTCTGAATCCAGTCTTCTGTTACCTGCATGGCAGTTGCGGTTTCAAAATCTCCTGTCTGGGAAGAGATAATATTCAGATCATCTCTGGACGAAATCCCCTCTTCAAATCCCTCTTTCCGCAGAGTCGTAGCTTCGCGGCCCGCAGTGCCTTCCAAATAGCAGATGTTCGCGTTCTCAGGAAGATTTTCCGCGCACCACTCTCCCTGCATTTCACCCAGCTGTTTTTCCTCAAAGCCGATGAACTTCCACTCGCCGCCGCTGGCCTCTGTCCCCACCATAAATACGGGGACATTTTCCTCATTGCATGCCTGGACAGCCGTTGTGTTTCCCGCTGTATCTACTCCGATAATAAACATCATGTCAACGCCTTTGCTCAGAAGCGTTTCTACGTTAGTTGTCTGTTTTTCAATATCTTTTGCGGAATCTGCTGTTAATACTTCTACAGAATCCGCTCCGACGGATTTTGCGAAGTCATCGCTCTCCACGTATTCGACAAACTTCTGCATGGCAGGATAGCAGCAATTATCCGCATTGTCGATATTGACAAACCCTACACGGTATACATAATCCCCATCGGATTTTTGACCCGAACCTGAATCCGCTCCTGTGTTTTTGCTGCTGGTCTTTGCCTCTCCCTGCCCGCTGTCTCCGCAGCCGCCCAGGGCACTCATTCCCAGTACTGATGCAGCACACATCGCCGCAATGCGCATAACTGTCTTTTTCTTCATTTTCTCATCCTCCTTTTATGCTTTTCTTTTTTTCCGCACCTGTACATCTACAATGACTGCAAGCGCGATAATGAGACCTTTTACAATGCGCTGCCAATATGCGGAAACATTCATCTGAGTCATTATATTGAGCAGCACTCCGACGAACAGGGCTCCGACTACAACACCGTATACTTTCCCTGTACCGCCGCTCATCGATGTTCCGCCGATAATCGCCGCGGTAATCGCGTCAAACTCATATTGTTCTCCGCCGTTGGGCTGGCCTGAGTTCATCCGGCTCATAAGGATCACACCGGCTAATCCCGCGGCCGCGCCGGCAAAGAGATATGCCTGTGTCTTTATTTTTTTCGTATTGATTCCCGATGCCCGCGCTGCTTCCCTGTTTCCTCCCACAGCATAGACATAGCGTCCAAAGCGGCGCCGATTCATTAAAATCCAATAAAAGACCAGAACCAGGATCAGAATTAATGTAGGTACTGGAAGTGCTCCGATATAGCCCTGGCCGAACACTGTATAACTCTCATCAAATCCGGTAACCGGCTGGGCGTCTGTCAGAGCAAGCACTGCGCCCCTGCATATAAACTGCGAAGCAAGAGTCATAATAAAGTCCGGAATTTCGCACATTGTGATCACCAGGCCGTTTACCAGTCCGCAGCCGGCACCGATCAGGATGCCCACAACCAGAGCGACGACCGGGCTGCCTGTCTGCAGCATAGTCATAGTGGAAATCACGCCGGACAGCGCGCAGACAGAACCCGGAGACAGATCGCAGCCTCCCGCGATCAGTACCATCTGGGATCCGAAAGCAATGATCATGACTACCGCGTTTTGGCGGACAATGTTGCTTAAATTCCGGGGGGTCAAAAACGCGTCACTTAAAAAAGCCGCGATAATAATTGCAATAATTAAGATAATAAAAATCCCAAAGCGGCTGTATATATCTGCCGCGCTCCACTTTTTTGTCTTTGCTTTTGTCATTGTTCAAATCCTTTCATTGCCTGTTCCATAATCATTTCCTGGGTAGCTTCTTCTGCGGATATTTCACCGGTCAGGCAGCCCTGTGACATAACAATGATCCGATCGCTCAAGCCGAGGATTTCCGGCATTTCTGAAGATATCATCACGATCGCCACTCCCTGGCCGGCCAGCCGGCACATCAGTTTATAAATTTCATACTTGGCTCCCACATCGATTCCCCTGGTAGGCTCATCCAGGATCAATACCTTCGGCGCCTTTAAAAGCCATTTCGCCAAAACTACTTTCTGCTGATTTCCTCCCGACAGAGAAGAAACCGGCGCTTCCGGAGTGGAAAGTTTGATAGAAAGTGTCCTGATCATTTTTTCCACATTGTCTTTTTCCTTTTTCCGGCTTAAAAATCCGTATCGTGCCACGTTTTTAAGACTTGCCAGTGTAATATTTTCACGAATGGACCGGCAGAGGACTACTCCTTCTCTTTTTCTGTCCTCGCTTGCCATCAGCACTCCTGCTTCAATTGCCTGCTGCGAACTGTGGAATTTCTTCCTTTCTCCCTCCAGATACAATTCCCCGGATATAATAGGATCCAGCCCGAACACCGCCCGGAACAATTCGCTCCGCCCGGCTCCCACCAGCCCGGCAAATCCTACGATTTCGCCGGCCCGCACCTGAAAATTGATATCATGGAATCTCTTTCCGGAAAAATGTTTTAATTCCATGACCACCGGACCTATTTTCGCGGGAGTTTTCGGAAACTGCTCTGTAATTTCCCTCCCGACCATCCGCCTGATAATTTCATTCTTTGTAATCGTCTGAATCGCACCGCTGTATACCCACTGCCCGTCCCGAAAGATCGTTACTTCATCGCATATTTCAAAGATTTCATCTAACTTATGCGAAATATAGATAATTCCCACTCCGGAGGCCTTTAATTTCCTGATATTTTCAAAAAGAATATGTACTTCTGAATCTGTAATAGAGGATGTGGGCTCATCCATGATGATGACTGATGCGTTTCGTGAAATAGCCTTTACGATCTCGATCAGCGCAATGTCAGAGACGGTCAGGTCGCCCATCATAGCTTTTGGATCGTATCGGAATCCAAACCGCTCCATCAGTATTTCCGTATCCGACCAAAGTTTTTTCCAATTAATCATTCCTGCGGCATCCAGCGGCTCCCGTCCGAGAAAAATATTTTCAGCCACCGTCATATTCGGCAGAGGACTCAATTCCTGATGTATGGTAGCGACGCCCATATCCAGCATAGCTCCGGGACTTTTGGGAATAATCTGTTCCCCTTTATACCAGATTTCTCCTTCGTCCATTTTATAAATTCCATTGATAATTTTCATCAGCGTAGATTTTCCCGCGCCGTTTTCCCCGCACAGAGCATGTACGCTTCCGGATCTCAGCTTTAAATTCACGCGGTCCAGCGCCTTTACCCCTGGGAATGATTTTGAAACATTCTTCAGTTCCAGCAGATATTGTCCGACTTCATTCACAGTTATACCTCCTAGTAAATTTTTTCTTCTCCTTCCTGCTTGTTTTAGTAATCTCCCGTTTGTGCGTTTATCATATCATTGTCCATTTCGTCAGAAAATATTTTTGCCTTATTACCTTTTTTCTGTCACACCCATTCATAGTTTTGTCATACCCGTCCAACTTTTTCCTTCTATTTATTCCGTTTTTATACAAAATCCACTATATTTGATTTTCCTATTTCCAGGGAACTCTCCTGATCTTCACCGACTCGCCAGTTTTCTGCCAAATCGTCAATGACATTTACAAAACCTTTACATTGAGAATTGTTTTTTGTCTCCTCCGGTGCTATGATAGAAAAAATGCATTCCTTTTCTAATAACGGAGGAGAACCCATGAGAGCACAGAATCTGACCCTGCTGACAGATCTCTATGAGCTGACCATGATGCAGGGTTACTTTAAAAATCCTACAGACCAGACCGTGGTCTTTGACGCTTTTTACCGCAAAAATCCCTGTGACGGAGCCTACGCCATCGCGGCGGGCCTGGAGCAGGTCATTGAATATGTCCGGGACCTGCACTTTTCCCCGGACGATGTGGACTATCTGCGAAGTCTCCACATGTTTGACGATGATTTTCTGGAATATCTCCGGGGCTTTCATTTTACAGGCGATATCTACGCCATTCCCGAAGGAACTGTTGTATTTCCCAGGGAGCCTCTGATCAAAGTCATCGCCCCGGTGATGGAGGCGCAGCTGATCGAGACAGCTGTCTTAAACATGATCAACCATCAGTCTCTGATCGCCACCAAGGCGGCCAGAGTTGTCTATGCCGCCAGAGGGGACGGGATCATGGAATTCGGCCTCCGCAGGGCCCAGGGACCGGACGCCGGCATCTACGGGGCGCGGGCTGCCATGATCGGAGGCTGCATTGGCACCTCCAACGTTCTGACCGGACAAATGTTTGATGTGCCTGTAAAGGGAACCCATGCTCACAGCTGGATCATGAGTTTTCCTGATGAATATACGGCCTTCAAAACCTATGCCCAGCTGTATCCCAGGGCCTGCATCCTGCTGGTGGATACCTACGATGTGCTGAAATCCGGCATTCCCAATGCCATCCGGGTTTTCCGGGAGATGCGGGATTCCGGCATGGAGATGACCGGCTACGGCATCCGCATTGACTCCGGAGACCTGGCCTATCTCTCCAAGAAAGCCTATGAAATGCTGGATGCCGCCGGCTTCGGGGACGCCATTATCTCCGCCTCCAGCGACCTGGACGAATACCTCATCGACAGTCTGAAGGTCCAGGGGGCCAAGATCAACTCCTGGGGCGTGGGCACCAATCTGATCACCTCCGGGGACTGGCCGGCCTTCGGCGGTGTTTACAAGATGGCCGCCATCCGCAACCGGGGAGATGAGGACTTTACTCCCAAGATCAAGCTTTCCGAAAACTCGGAGAAGGTGACAAATCCCGGAAACAAGACCATCTACCGGATCTACGACAAGCAGACCGGAAAGATCCGGGCGGATCTGATCTGCCTGGTGGGAGAGACCTTTGATACCTCCAGGGATCTGGTGATCTTTGACCCTGTGGAGACCTGGAAAAAGACCAGGATCCTGGGCGGCACCTACACGCTCCGGGAGCTTCTGGTCCCTGTCTTCCAAAAGGGCGGCTGCGTCTACCATTCTCCCTCTGTAATGGAGATCCGGGATATCTGTACCCGTGAAAAGGAAACTCTGTGGGAAGAGTCCATGCGCCTGGTAAATCCCCAGGAAGTATTTGTGGATCTTTCTGATAAGCTTTACAAAATGAAAACGGAACTGCTGGAAGAAATGAGTATGAAAGCTCTTTAAAAATCATCATAAAAATCCCCCTTTCGCATATACTGGTGATACAGGGCCCGCAAGCCCTGCTTCACCGGTGTATGGAAAGGGGGGTTTTTTATGGATCCGTACAGCTGTCTCGTCAACCGGGAGCATCCCCTTCCGGATTCTTATATTCCGGAGGATCTGGTGTTCTGTGAATTTCCTTTCGCGGTCTCAGAACCCGGAGAAAAGAGGATGCTCTGCCGGACCGCCGCCGAGGCCGGAAAACGGCTGATGGAATACGGAAAATCTTTTGGCTGCCATCTCTATGGAATTTCCGGCTACCGCTCTTTTTCCAGGCAGAAAGAAATCTATGAAAAGCGTCTGGCCGAAGCGGGCGCAGCCCATGCGGATCAGTACATAGCGCGGCCCGGAGAAAGCGAACATCAAAGCGGCCTGGCTCTGGACCTCTCCTGTCCGGCTGTGCGGCTGGAACTGGAGGAAGCCTTCGCCGCCACCCGGGAAGGCCGCTGGCTGGCTGCCTACGCTCCTATGTTCGGCTTTATCATCCGCTATCCTAAGGGTAAAGAGCGGATCACCGGCTACGCCTGGGAGCCCTGGCATATCCGTTATGTCGGCAAATCGCTGGCCCTGTACCTCTCCCTCACCGGCATGACCCTGGAAGAATACCACAAAATCTGATCTTTTCCGGCTCCGGTTATTTCTGGAAATTCGTTTTTTTCTGTGTTATACTGGCCTGGACAGCAGTTTCTGCCACAGAAAAGCTGCAATTTCTGAAGAATTGAGGTATCCCTATGACACACATAAGAAAGATCTGGCGGTTTATAAAGAATCATCCCCGGCTGACTCTGACTTTTGCCATACTCATCTCCGCCTGCCTTGTATACTATCAGTATATCTTCGGCGATTCTATTTTTCTTTTCAATGACATCGGGTCCGACACTCAGCAGCAGTACATTATGCACTATAATTCCGTGGCCAATCATCTGGCAGACGGGAATCTCTCGTTCTGGGATTTCAGCAATGGATTCGGAACCAGCATGCTGCAGCTGAACCTGTTTGATCCGTCGCTGATTTTTCTGTATCTCTGCGGCGCCCTGATGGGTCCCGGGGTCATCGCCGGTCTTCTGATCTACGTCCATATCGGAAAAATGATCCTGGCAGGCCTTTTGTGCTTCCAGTTCCTGTCCTGCTTTTCTTTTTCCAGAAAAGCCCGGGTCCTGGCTTCTTATCTGTACGCGTTCAGCGGCTTTTTAATGGTTTGGGGACAGCACTATCAATTTTCCATCATCACTGTCTACCTGCCGCTGTTTTTGTATCTTCTGGAGAAAGCGCTCCGCAAAAAACGCTTTGCGCCTTCTGTAGCTCTGATCAGCGCCTGCGTGGTCATTAATAATTATTACACCGGATACATGATCCTTCTGGCGGCGGGCATCTATCTGATCATCCGTCTGTTTTTCATGGAGACCTCTCCTCTGCGGGGACGCGCGGCCGCCTTTTTCCGGAATGTCGGCACTATGATCCTGGGCGTGGGAATCAGCCTGGTCACTCTCATCCCCAGTCTGATGCTGGTCAGCGGCGTATCCTCCCGACTGGAAAGCAGCAGTTCTGTGTTTGAGCGGCTCCTTTCCAGCCTGTCCCCCTACAGTTCCGCTTACTACGAGACGCTGGCAAAACGGTTCTTTTCCTCAAATCTGGAAGGCATCGGAAACGCTGCCCTGCCCTTCAGCGGATATACCAACTATTACGAGGCCCCCAGTGTGTTTTTTTCCACTCTGCTGATTATCCTGGCCGCCCAATTTCTTTTCTGGCTGTTCCGTTCCAGGGAATCCTTCCGAAGAAAACTGACTCAATGGGTGCTGATCCTGCTGACCGGGTTTCTCCTTTGCGTGCAGGCAGGCAGCCTGGTCTTCAACGGCTTTGTCTCTCCGTTTTCCAGGCACACCTTTATACTCCTGCCTCTCTTTGCCCTGCTGACGGCTTACATGGCCGACCGGATTTTCCGGGATAAATTTTTCAGTTATGCCGGGGCGGCGCTGGCGGCGGCGGCCATTCTTCTGGTCTATGTGCCCGGCTGGAAACATGCCGTTACAGTCTCCACAAAGCTGAACTGCCTGATTCTCTGCGGAACAGGTATTCTCATGACCGTCCTGCTGTTTCTGGCCTCCCGGAAAAGGAAGAAAACATGCCGGCCTGCCATTTCGGCCTCAAACGTCCTGTTCTGCCTTCTGGCCCTGTGCGCTGCCCTCAATGTGGTCAGCGACGGCCACCTGACGGTCCGGGACCGTTCTTCCGTATCTAAAAATTCCGAGGAATATTTCGGCTATCTGTATAACCCGGACATGCAGGAACTTCTGGATTATGTCAACGAAACCGATCCGGAATTTTTCCGTCTGGAAAAGACCACAGCCCAGGCTTCCTACTGCCTGGAATCCTGCGCCCAGGACTACCGGGGCGTCAGCACCTATAATTCCACTTTGAACAAAAATATCATGGAATTTATAGAAAAGCTGCTGCCGAAAATGAATCTGGTCAATTACGCCCACCTCTCCTACCGGCAGATACAGGGGGACGATGTCTTTGCCATTCTGTTCGGCATTAAATACCTGGTGGCAGACACCCCGGACTACGGAAGCGATACCTGGAAACTGGCCCGGCAGGCCGGAGATCTTTACCTGTATGAAAATCAGTACAGCGCTTCCCTGGGCCGCCTCTATACGCAGACGGTTTCCGCCTCCGATTACGAGGAGCAGGCAGCTTCCATCGCCCCCTCGAGTCTTCTGTCCCAGGCGGTTATCGTGGATGAGGCCGGCAGCCTTTCCCTTCCGTCCGAAGAACTGTCCGCTTATTACAAACAGGAGCTTCCCAGCTATCTGGCTTCCTCCGAGGATTCTATTCAGCTCAGCGGTGATCTGACAATCCCTCTGGATGAAAGTCTGGCCCGGCAGGAAGCCCCTGTAACTATGACCCTGGATCTGTCCCCGGCCGCCCAGCCGGCGGAGATCCGTTTCAGCACCAGCAACGGGCAGACGAAAACCACCGACTATTCCCTGACTGCCGACGGATCCCAAAACCTTTACCAGGTTTCTCTGACCATTCCGGCAGACAGCCGATCCCTGGAAATTTCCGCTTACGTGGACTGTACGATCTCCAATATCCACTTTTATACCCAGGGTTCCCCGGAGAATTTCTCGGATGAAACCGGTGTGACGACAGAGAATACCCGCAGCGACAGCCATATTTCCGGGACCATCTCGGCAGACTCGGACAGCTTTGCCTTCTTTGCCATTCCTTATGAGCAGGGCTGGAGCGCTGTCCTGGACGGGGAACCGGTGGAACTGGTCCGGGCGGATTACGGATTTACAGGATTTTATGTCTCTGCCGGAGAGCATACCTTCACCCTGACTTATGAACTTCCGGGGCTGAAAACCGGCGGCGCCGCCAGCCTGATCTGTCTGGCGGCAGCAGCGGCGCTGACAGTCCTCAGCAAAAGGAAGCGTCTCAAAGCGGCCTCCGCCGCATAAAGAAAATAAAACAGCACTGGACCGATGAAGCGCCAGTGCTGTTTTTTGGATAAAGAATGTCTTTTTTTCTTATACTTTAAACCGGTACCCTACCCCCCAGATCGTCTCGATGTACTGAGGTTTGGCTGTGTTGAATTCAATCTTCTCCCGGATCTTCTTGATATGGACCGTCACGGTGGCAATATCCCCGATGGACTCCATATCCCAGATTTCCCTGAACAGTTCTTCTTTGGTAAACACATGATTGGGATTCTGGGCCAGGAAGGTCAGCAGATCAAATTCCTTGGTGGTAAAGTTTTTCTCTTCTCCGTTTACCCAGACCCTCCGGGCCGTCTTATCAATCTTGATGCCCCGGATCTCGACAATATCATTTTCCGGCATTCCGCTTCCCACCAGGCGCTCATACCGGGCCAGATGCGCCTTCACCCGGGCCACCAGTTCGCTGGGCGAAAAAGGCTTTGTAATATAGTCATCTGCTCCCAGCCCCAGTCCCCGGATCTTGTCGATATCATCCTTTTTTGCTGAAACCATGAGGATCGGAATATTTTTCTTCTCCCGGATCTCTTTGCAGATTTCAAAGCCGTCCATTCCCGGCAGCATTAAATCCAGAATCACCAGGTCAAAATCTTCCTTCAGCGCCTTTTTCAGCCCGGCGTCGCCCCGGTTCTCAATCTCCACCTGAAAATCCGAAAGTTCCAGGTAGTCCTTTTCCAGATTCGCGATATCTTCTTCATCCTCTACGATCAGTATTCTGCTCATCTACAGGCACCTCCTGATATTTTCTTAATACAAAGCACATAACTGTGCCCACTCCCTCCTTGCTGGTAGCCCAGACCTTTCCTCCGTGATCCTCCAGGATCTTCCGGACAATGGACAGGCCGATGCCGCTCCCTCCTTTGGTGGAATTTCTGGAGGCGTCTGTCCGGTAAAACCGGTCAAAAATTTTCGGCAGATCCTTCTGGGCGATGCCTTTTCCGTTGTCCTCGATCTCCACCTGGATAAAATCACCGGCATCCTTTAAGCGGATGTTGATGACTCCCTTTTCTTTATTCATGTATTTGATGGAGTTGCTGACAATGTTGTTGATGACCCGCTTCAGCTGTTCCGCGTCGGCGATCACCAGCACATCCTCGTCCAGATAATTAAAATACGTCAGATCGATGCCCTGGGCCTTCAGTTCGTAGCTTAGTTCTTCCACACAGTCTTCAAAATAATCCGCCACATGGATCTTGGCGAAGGTATAGGGAATCCGGTTGGTATCGATCTTGGAATAAAAGGTCAGTTCATTGATCAGCCGGTCCATTTCATTGGCTTTGTTATAAATGGTGTGAATATACCGGTTGATTTTCTCCGGCGTATCCGCCACGCCGTCCATGATCCCCTCCACATATCCCTTGACGGCGGTAATGGGTGTTTTCAGGTCATGGGATATATTGCTGATCAATTCCTTATTGTCGCGGTCAAACTCCACTTTTTCCTGGGCGGATTCCTTCAGCCGCTTTCTCATCTCTTCAAAATCCTCGCAGAGATCATTGACTTCCTTGACACCGTTTCCCTCCACGGTAAAGTCCAGATTTCCCTCTTTGATATTCTGGGTGGCTTTCTTCAGCTGGTTCAGAGGTGCCACTACCCCGCGATAGATCCAAAGGCTCATGGCCAGACTGGTGAGCACCAGGATCAGCAGGATCGCCACCACTGTGTCAAACAGCCAGTCCTGGGTCTCCGGCAGGATCTGGTTCAGCTGGGAGATCAAAAAAATGCTTCCGGCGCTGCCGTCCCGAAACCGGAAATCCATCTGCTTTACCAGGACCTGCGCCTGGGTCTCGATGTAGGAACGCCCTGCGGAAGTCTGCCCAGCCTCCCCGTAATCCGGAAGAGTCTGCAGAAGTTCATCATCTGTGAGACTGGTGGACCCGTTGTAGTAAATACTGTCCTCCTTGCGGATGGCAATACAGGAATTTTGCTCCGCCAGCTCAGCGTTCAGACGGTTCAGATAAGAATTGTCCTCGATCTGCTCCGGATTTTTCTCCGCCACATCCTGGAGTTTGGCAAACTCCGCGTCCATTTTTTTTGAAATTGCCAGTGAACTGTTGTAGAGACTTTCGTAGGTCGGCTCTTTGATCCCGTATTCCTCCCCCAGCGCTCTGATCTTATTGTTGGCAAACCAGCACAGAACCACTGCGGTCAGCAGAAACGGTATGATTATGATAGCCAGAAAAGCGACAATGATCCGGGTCTTTAATTTCATGCATTTTTTCTGTTTCATAGCAATCACTCTCTTCAATTTAAAAGGCCAGCTTCCCCGCGCCCGGCGCCGCAGAAGCTGGCTCCCTTATAAATTATAGCATACCGTCTGCCTGATTTCATCTAAACTAAACAGGATGTTTCTAAAGTTTTTATAAAGCATTGCAATTTTTTAAACAGGCTTTAGCTGTGCCGATTCTCTTCCCTTCCCATCTCCAATACTGTGTCCGCCGCCTTCAGGGTGGATCTCCTGTGGGAAACCAGGATCAGGGTCTGGTCTTTTTTTGCTTCCTTCAGGGATTTCAGGATCACGCCCTCGTTGAGTGCGTCCAGATTGCTGGTAGGCTCATCCAGCAGGATAAACGGCGCGCCGTGAAGGAAGGCTCTGGCCAGGCCGATCCGCTGCTTTTCCCCGCCGGAAAGGGTGTCGCCCAGTTCTCCCACCTCTGTGTCGTAGCCTTTGGGAAGTGTCTCGATAAAGTCATGGATGGAAGCTTTTTTTGCGGCCTCCCGGATCTCCCCGCGGGAAGCCCCCGGTTTTGCCAGACCGATATTATTCGCGATAGAATCGTGGAACAAATGGGTTTCCTGGGTCATAAAGGCCTCCATATCCCGGAGATCCCCGGTATTCACCCGGCGGATATCCCAGCCTGAAATTTTTACAGAGCCTCCCTGCACATCCCAGAACCGCATCAGCAGCTTCAGCAGGGTGGATTTTCCGCAGCCGCTGGGGCCGTGGATCCCCAGGATTTTTCCCTTCGGTACATCCAGGCAAAAATCCTTAAGAATTGTTTCCCCTTCATACGCAAAGGTAACTTGCTCCGCCGCCGCGCCTTGAAACACTGTCGGCGGCTGGCCGGAAATTTCCTCCACCTGGGGTTCTTCCTCTAAAAGAGAAAGCACCCGCTCGCCGCTGGCCAGAGTTTGATTCAGGTTGTTGGACAGATTGGCCAGAGCGGAAACCGGCCCGAAGGAACCCATCATGGCGACAGACGCGATCACCATGCCCGTTTCATCTGCCAGACCCCGCTGCCTCAGGAACACCATCAGAAGCAGCATGCCGAAGGAAAATCCCAGGATCGCCAGATTGGTCGCCGAGCGCTGAAAGGTTTCCATATTATTTAATTCTTTCTGCGTCAGACTTAAATCCACGGACCGCTTCTCCATGGCTTTTCTTCTGGCTTCTCCCCGGCGGTACTGGATCGTCTCGTCCAGACCCCGGAGGGAATCCAGCACAAAACTGTTCAGATCCCCAAAACGGTTCCGGAAGCGCATGCCTGTATCCCCTCCTTTTTTTCCGCAGAACAGGGGGATCACCGCTCCCACCGTCACATAGGCTGCCAGGGCCAGAATTCCCGCAGGAAAAGAAAATCTTCCGATAAAGACAGTCATGATCAGTGATACGGCCGCGGCGATGGCAATAGGGGAGATGGTGTGGGCGTAAAAGACTTCCAGAAGTTCCACATCCGTAGTGATCATGGAGATCAGATTTCCTTTATCCTTCCCCTCCAGCTTTGCCGGACACAGCCGCCTCAGCACGCCAAAGACCCTGCTGCGGATCAAAGCCAGCAGCTTAAAAGCTATAAAGTGGTTGCAGTACTGCTCCCCGTAGTGGAGAACCCCCCGCAGTACGGCCAGGATCACCAGAACCCCAAAGAGGATTCCTCCCGCGCCATTCCAGCCGGCAGCCAGATGCAGCAGTCCGTAAGCTGCCAGAATGGTCAGAAAGATGGCGCAGAGATATCCCAGGGTCCCCAGAAGAACAGCCAGGATCATCACCGGAAGCAGGGGCTTTACCAGGCCGATCAGGCCTCCCATAATCTGGATTCCTTTCCGTCTGTGCCGTTCTTGGTTCATGCTTTTTCCCCCTCTCCGTATTGTTCCAGTTCTGCCTGGGACCGGTACAGCTTCTCATAGGAACCGCCCCGATTCATCAGTTCTTCATGGGTGCCCTCTTCCGCGATCTGCCCTTTTTGCAGCAGATAGATCCGGTCGGCGTTCACCGCGTTAGCCAGCCGATGGGAAATGAGGATTACCGTATGATCCCGGGCCAGTTCCCTCACAGTTTTCATGATCACTTCCTCGCTCTCCACATCGATGTTGGAGGCAGCCTCATCCAGTATATAGACCGGCGTGTTTCTGAGCAGCGCCCTGGCCATGCACAGCCGCTGGCGCTGGCCGCCGGAAAAGTTCTGCCCCCGTTCCAGAAGCCGGGCCTGAAGGCCTCCCTCCCCTTTCAGAAAATCCCAGAGATTTACTTTCTTTAAAGCATCCACCATTTTCTCTTCCCGAAGTTCCGGCCGGGCCATCCTGAGATTCTCCTCCACGGTTCCCTTAAAGAGATAGCTGTTGTGGGCTGTCAGCGTGACTGCAGTGAGAAGGCTCTCCTCGGAAATCCGGGAAAGTTCCCTGTCTCCCACGCGGATACTGCCGGAGTAACCCCGGTTTCTGCCTGCCAGCAGGCCGGCGATGGTGCTTTTTCCGCAGCCGGAGAGCCCCGCCAGACAGATAAAACTTCCGAAAGGAATATCCATGTCCACGCCCTGGAGGATTTCCCGGTCCTTTTCATAAGAAAACCGCAGATCCCGTATCCGGATATCCGGATGTTTCTCCCGGATCTCCTCCGTCCCCTGTTCCGGCTCCGGCAGGTCCAGCAGCGCGAAGATCTTATCGCTGGCCGCCATGCCGTTCATGGCAATGTGGAAGAAAGATCCCAGAAGGCGCAGCGGAAGGAAAAATTCCGCCGCCAGCAAAAGGATCATCAGAGTTCCCTGAAAGCTTAAGCTGCCGGCCGCAAACTGCCCCAGCGCCGCGATCATCCCCGCCGCGGCCCCGCCGTAGGCCACAATGTCCATGACAGTGGTGGAATTCAGCTGCATGGTCAGCACCTTCATAGTGATCTGCCGGAACCTCTGGGATTCCCGGTCCATCTCCTCCGCCTTCTGCCGGTCTGCCTGATAGATCTTCAGGGTGGTAAGTCCCTGGATATTTTCCAGAAAACTGTCTCCCAGTTCCGTGTAGATCCCCCAGTATTTTGACAGCAGGCGCTTGGCGATCTTCTGCACCGCCACAATAGACAGGGGGATCAAAGGCACGCAGATCAGCAGCACCAGGCTGGCCGGAAAGCACACAAAGGACAGCACCGCAAAAAGAGTCACTGGCGCCAGCAGGCTGTAAAACAGCTGAGGCAGATACTTTCCAAAATAAGTCTCCAGCTGTTCCGCCCCCTCTCCGGAAAGCTGGACCACCTCCGAGGTGGAGACCTGCTCCCGGTAAGCGGCCCCCAGTTTCAGAAGCTTTGTGTAAATCTTATCCCGCAGGATCCTCTTTACATCCATAGAGGCCCTGCAGGAAGCCCGGGAAGCTCCTCTCTCACAGCATACGCGCAGAAGGATTGCCAGAAGGATCAGGCTCCCGTACCCTGCCGCCATCCGGGGCGTAACCCCTGCGGAGAGTCCTTCTGCCAGGAGTGTGGTGCCGCAGAAAACCAGCAGGATCTGGCCAAGCAGGGAAAGCCACTGCCAGAGCACCTGATAGACAATGTATTTTTTCGCGTGGGATAAAAGTCCCACCAGACGTTTCTTGATCATGCGCCTCTCCCTCCGTCCCCAGTCCTTTCTGCCGGAATCTCTTCTCCGGGCTTCAGGGTCTTTACCCGCACAAAGAAGTACAGAAGATGGCAGATCCATACCACTGCCAGACAGATCCTTCCCGCCGGCACAGCGCTCATCAGAATAAATCCGACCGCCATAACCACCGTCACCGTGCCCACGATCGTCAGCTTTGTCTTCATGGACATCGCCCGCTTCTGGACAAAGCTCTCCAGATTCTTTTTGTACAATTTTGTACCAAGGAACCAGGTGTGAAGTTTTTCAGAACTTTTGGCGAAACAAAACACTGTAGCCAGATAAAAAGGAACTGAAGGGAGAATGGGGAGCACCACGCCCACCGTTCCCAGCGCCAGGCAAAGAAGGCCCAACAGAAGCCAAAGCAGTTTCAGCGGATTGTGTTTCATGTGTACTTTCCTCCCTTTCTCAGACCGCCAGCACAAATTTGCGCCCGTCAATCTCTTTCACTTCCAGATCAATGCCGTACATTTTCTTGATACTTTCCCGGCTGATGGCCGTTTCAGGATCTCCCTGGACCGTCACCTTTCCCTCCTTCAGGCCAATGATCTCATCTGAAAAATAGATGGCCTGATTTATATCGTGAAGTACCATAAGGATAGTCATGCCAAACTCCCGGTTCAGGCGCTTTACCAGCTCCAGAATCTCGATCTGATAACGGATATCCAGGTAGGTGGTAGGTTCATCCAGAAAAAGAATCCGGGTGTTCTGGGCCAGGGCCATAGCGATCCACACCCTCTGCCGCTGTCCTCCGGAAAGCCTGGACACCTCACGGTTCCTGTACTTTTCCACTCCGGTCACTTCCATGGCCCAGCGGATCATCCGTTCATCCTCCTCACTTCTGCCCCGCATCATTTTCATATGAGGGGTCCGCCCGAAAGATACCAGGCGTTCCACGGTAATATCCCCGCTGGAAGTGTTATATTGATGGACGATGGAAACCTTTTTCGCGAACTCCTTCAGTCCCAGATTCAGGATATTCTTCCCCTGAAGAAAAATATTGCCTTTCCGGGGCAGAAGGTTTCTGGTCATCAGATTGAAAAGAGTGGATTTTCCGCACCCGTTGGCTCCCAGAATAGTGGTGATCTTTCCTTCCTGGATTTTCAGGGATACCCCTCTGAGCACTTTATTTTTTCCATAGGAAAAATACAGATCCCGGATCTCCATAGCCGGTTTTTTCTTGATTTCATCCCGCATATTTTTTGGACCTCCTGAGCAGTAAGATAAAAAAGGGACCGCCGGCCACACTCATGATAATCGAAGCGGAGATCTCGTAAGGGGCGGCAATGGTCCGCCCGATAGTATCTGCCAGCAGATAGGTAAAAGCTCCCAGCAGCATGGAGAATGGAATCAGCGCCCGGTGGTCGCTACCCACCAGCAGCCGGCCAATATGGGGAACGATCAATCCCAGAAAACTTATGGCTCCCACCACTGCTGTGGAAATGCCCGCCAACAGCACCGCCGCAAGAGAAATCAGAATCCGCAGCGAATTTACATTGATTCCCAGGCTCCTGGCTGTTTTATCCTCCAGGGACATAAGATTGCACCGGCCGGCAAAGCAAACGGACAGAATCAGGCCCGCTGCCACATAGGGGAGCAGAGTCCACACATCCTCCCAGGTTTTCATGGTAATATTCCCGTTGACAATCGATGCCACTCCGGAAGTATTCCCTCCTGTCATGGAATTCAGGGCGCTTGACAGTCCGGAAAACATGGCGTTCACCGCCACGCCCACCAGAATGATCCGCAGAGGGCTTAATCCTCCCTTCCAGGACAGACTGTAGACCAGAAAGAATGCCACTACCCCTCCCAGAAACGCGAAAACCGGCGTGAAAAAAAACAGCGAGGGCACAAAAGCCGTCACCGCGGCCGCCGCGAAACCGGCGCCGCTTGAGATGCCGATGATCCCCGGATCCGCCAGGGGATTTTTCAGCACTGCCTGAAACAGTACGCCGGATACAGCGATGGCGGCTCCCGCCAGCATGGAAATAAGGATTCTGGGAAAGCGCAGGTCAAAGACTGTAGCAGCGTTCCCGCTCATATCTCCCAGCATCCCCCGGAGCATTTCCAGAAATCCCACCTTTAAACTGCCAATATTGACAGAGGCGAAAAAAAGGCCCGACAGCAGCAGAATCATGATTATAAAGGCCAGCGCGGCCCGGGCCTGCTTTTTTCTCCTCCTGCTTCTGTCCTGCGCTTCTACGGAAAGCTCCGGTTTTTCCCGGGTCTGTTTTTTCTCTTCCATCTCTCTTCCTCCTTTACTGCACCGTTTCCTTCTGCCCTTCTTCATCCGGATACAGCAAAGGCTGCAGTTCCTCCAGCGCTTCCGGATAGCGGAATGTAGCGCTCATGCCAAAGAGCTCATAGGACAGATTGTAAACCCGGTCGTTTTGGACCGCTTGAAAATGCTTCCAGATATCATTGGTTTCAAAATCCTTCCGGAACATCTCCGTGACCTGATCCGGCAGGGCGTGGGCTGCGCAGAGGATCACATCCGGCTCTTTTGTCTTCATATCTTCCGTGTTGACCGTGAGGAATTCCTGGTCCGTACCGGCATAAACGTTTTCCCCTCCGGCCAGTTCCACCAGACTCCCCACATAGGAATTCTCCGTGGCGATAATATAGGAGCCGGGAAGTCCCATGAGTATCAGCACTTTGGGAGCTTCTTTTCCTTTGTTTTTGCTGCTGTATTCCCGGTAAAATTCTGTAAATTCTTCTGTCATTGCCCGGGCCTGTTCTTCCCGTCCGAAAATTTCCCCCAGTTCCTGGATAGAACGGTACATGCCCTGCACGCTGCGGAGATTCAGAAACGCCCAGTCTGTATCAATGGATTCATATTTTGGCTGAAGATCCGTCTGAAGGCTGGAAGGACTTAAAATCCAGTCCGGAGCCAATGAAGCCACGATCTCCATATCCGGAGCCATGGCCGTCCCGACCTTCTGCAGATCCTGATACCGCTCCGGGAGACCAGAGACCGTACTGCTGCAAATGCCGACAAGATCCAGCTCCAGCCGGTCACAGATCTCCGCCACTGCGGGGGAAGTGGCAATGATCCGTGGCTCTTCCTCCATGGACGCTACCTTGGCTTTTGCCGCCTCCACAGCGGCTTTTTCCTCGGGATCGCTGATCTCAAGCAAGGTTTCCAGCGAATCCGCTGAAACGCTTCCGGAGGAACTTTCCTTCGCGCCTGCGGAGCAGCCGGACAGAACCAGCCCGGCGGCCAGCAGAGAGGCCGCCAATGTCCTTCCTTTCCGCATCCGCTTCTTATTCCTCTTCTTCATCGCCGTCATCTTCATAACCGCCTCCCCATTTTTTCCAGTTTTTCCGGAACAGGTAAACAACTCCGGAGCCGGCGGCCAGCAGGATCAGACCGGTAAGGGTCCGGGAAATTATATATTCCGCGATCCGGGATCCGTCCGTCCCCTCTGCGCCGGTTTCCCCGGCCGTCTCCTCTTCTTCCGTGGACAGACTGAGACCCTGGGCCTTATCCAGCGTCTCATCCCCGCTGCTTTCCGACACCGGATCCGCCGCTTCCGTAATGGAATTCTGCAGTTCTTCTGTCTGGTTCTGAGGAGTGGGAGTGGCCGCAGGTGTTTCTGTGGATTCTGGAGCGGCTGTGGGAGCAGGCGTACCGGCATTTTCCGCTGTCTGCGCAGGCTCCGCTGCGGCTGTCGGAGCCGGAGCCTCCGTTTCCGCTGCTTCTTCGTTATTCTGCACGTCTGTTCCGGAAGCAGCAGTAACCATAGTGGCATTCAGATCCGTACTGTTCCCGGCTGTAAAATCACTGGGATACAGATAGAAAATCACATCCCGGCCCATGGACTGCACATACATGGAACCCCGGATTACGCAATTTTCACTGGGCACCTGGATACAGACATCTGTGGTTCCTCCGTTGCTGTCCGTACCGCTGCCGGTTACGCCAAGCGCCGGCGTGGACCAGTCGGAGCCGCCTGCAGTCTGTACCCAGAAAGAATGGTTGCTGGTATAATCCATAAGGCTTAAACGGATGGTCAAATAATAGTTTCCACTGTCCGTCACCTCCAGGATTCCGGTGGTGTACACCGCGCTGTCGACCATGCCCTGACCAGTCGCATAGGAGGCTTCGCCCCCGGAATCCTCTATTACTCCGGTCACCGGATGCGCATAGCAGGGATGGATCACGCAAGTATAGACGGTGCCGCTTTCCGCCCGGACAGAAGCAGCGGAAAACACCGTTCCCAGAAGCAGGGCCATCGCTGCCCCAAATCCACCCAACAGCCTTTTTAATCTTTTGCTTTCCATTATTACGTCTCCTTTCAGGCGTTTTTCCAAACCGGCACAGAAAAGCTTCCGGCAAAAGAAGGCTGGGGATTAGTCTCTGCCAGCCTTCTTTTCTCTCTCCGCTCTTAACGGCTGTTTCTTTTTTTCAACACTGCGGCCGTCAGCAGAATTCCAGCCAGCACCAGAGAGGCTGCCCAGACCTCTGCCGCGGAAGCATCTCCCGTTTTGACGCCGGAGTTCAGGGAACTGCTTCCCAGTCCGCTGCCTTTTAGCCCGGATCCGCCGTTCAGGCTGCTTCCCCCATTTAAAGAAGCTCCTCCATTTAAGCCGGATCCGCCATTCTGATTATTTCCACTGCTGCCGTTCCCGCCATTGTCCGTAAATCCCGGATCATCCGCCGTCGTCTCTTTAATACTGCTCCAGTCCAGTTTCAGATACACAGGCTGGGTGCCTGTTCCGCTGGCTATGGCATCCATCAGCGGGACAAATACCTGCAGTGGGACATAGCCGTCCTCCAGTGCCTCCGGAATCATCTCAAAGGTCACTTTGTCTGGATAATCCGTACCGTAAATATCGCTGACCCTTGTGCCGTCTGCATTGACCTGATAAGAGTCAATGACCGCATCGGCCAGCTCTCCCTGCGGATTCCCATACTGATCCACCGTATATCCGGTCAGAAAATATTTCATCCCGCTTAAGTAGCCGTAGGAATCATTGATCTTCAATCCCTGAAAGTCCAGAGTCAGATAATATGTTCCATCTCTCACCGTCAGTTTGACCGTATGGTTAATGGCATCGTTGGACATAGAATAGGTCTCCCGGTCTGCCTTGACCATGGTTCCTGTAACGGAATATACGCCGTCCTCCAGATTACGGATATCCAGAGGCTCGTCCCCGGAATCCGGATCATGTCCGGTGCCGCCGCCCGTTTGATAGGAAATGGTAAAAGTCGTAGTGCCGGTATAATTCCCCGGTTCCGCTGCAGCCGCGTCTTCCGCCCGGATCAGGATATTCCCTGTCAGAACAGCATTTTTTTCGGACCTGGCAGAATTTCCTGATGACGCGTCAACGGTCTGGGTGCCGAAATCATTGGAGAATTTCAGATTATTTTTACCGTTTTGGAGCAAACCGCCCTCCGGGGCAGACACTTCTACCCGCCCTTCTTTATTCTGCAGAGACACCTCTATTTCATAGGGCTGGACATTGTCGCTGCTCTGGCTTAATCCCCCCAGCGCGATAGACGCCGGCACAGAAATCTGGTAATCCGGGGAAGAAATCTGTTCTTTTACCTGCGCTGTAATCTGCATACTGCTGGAATCCTCCTGAGATCCCTGTTTTGTCAGCGTATCCCAGTACATGGTTACAATGCAGTCCACATTAAAATGCCCGTTTTCAAACACAATCCCGCTGATCTCTCCATTGAGATTGCTCATGGCAGGCACATGCAGGTACAGATTCTGATAGTAATACTGACTCATCCCGCCGGTCAGAGGAAAAGACACGTCCGTTACCACCGTATACTCACCGGCTTCCCTGGTATTGTAAGAGGCTTGTTCCATAGTCAGCATCCCGGAACGGCTGTTATCCTGGTAATAGCCGTTAAAGCCCAGAACATACAGAGGCTCCTGGTCAGTTCCAGAAACCAGCGTGTAGGAAAGCTGCATGTTGCCCTCTTCATCCACCTCCAGAACCGCCTGTGTTGTATCACTTTGCACCAGGCTATGGTCTACCACATCACTTCGGACCGCCACCGTAATTTCATAGATACCCGCTTCCGGGATCTCCGCCGGAACCTCCGGGGCTTCCGCTTCCGTATCCAGCTTCAGCGCCTCCTTGACCGCCGCTTTAATCCCATTCGAAGAGTAGGTGGCTCCGGATACTGCGTCCACATTCTGAATTCCTTCCGCGTCCGTATCCGACAGCCCGATCAGTTCCTCTGTCATGCCTTCTGCCGCCGCGTTCAGCTTTCCCCTGTTTACATCGGCGTAAGTACCTCCGAAATTTTCTCCTGTAATATCCACATCGGAAATCACCCCGTCTGTCACAGTCACATCGGCACAGATATCATACTCGCCGAACTGGTCGATATGAAAAACTCCTTCTGCCGTGTAGGAATCGGAGGATTTCTCTGTCGGCGCAGCCTGGACTCCCGGAGGGTAACAAAACATTCCCAGAGACACGGCTGCTGCCAGCAGTCCGGCACTCCATTTTTTCACGGCCTGATTTCGTCTCATTTTTTCCTCCTTATCTGTTTCTTAAGGACGGCGGAAATACTCACGGCCCGGGCCGGAGGATTTCCGCCTTTTTATAAATAAATCTAAATAAAAGTCCGAAATTTTAATTAGCCGCGTAGGAAATAGCGAAGGTGGTGGTTCCGGTATAGTTTCCCGCGGCAGCAGCGGCCGCTGCCTCTGCTGTAACGGTAATATTGCCGGTCAGATCCGTTCCTTCCGTATCAGAGCTGACTGTCTTGGTCCCAAAATCATTGGAGAATGCCAAACTATTTTCTCCGTTTGTCAGGCTGCCCGTTCCGGGCGCGGCCACAGAAACCGTTCCATTGAGATCAGAGGCCGTCACCTTTACGGTATATTCCTGAGAATTATCTTTTTCCGTACTCAGAGTTCCAAGAGAAACTGCTTCCGGAACAGTTACTGTATAGGAAGGCGCGGAAATCTCTTCTTTTACTTCAGCGGTGATCTGCATATCCTTACTCTCCGCCCCAGGCTCCTCAGAACTTCCAGCCGGCTGCAGATCCGTTACTTTTATAAAGAAGTTCTGGGTAGTGTTCATAAATACGTTGATATAGGCGCTGGCAGATACTGTGCCTGCTTCCAGATCATCCAGCACATCTCTGGGCAGTTCCACCGACAGGACCTGGGTGGGAAGTTTATCTCCCTCGTTAATCCCAAACAGAGCAGCAGTTGTGTCGAAGACTTTCTCCGGCTTGGAAGCAATGTCGGACTGCGCTGTATACTGTGTTCCGTCTGCTGTAAGAACTACATCTTTGACAGTTCCGTCTGTACCCTGGTCTGAAAAAGCAGGAATGGGGCAGGCCACATAGAAGGTCAATTCCGCAGTATTATCGGTCAGCACAACCTCCGCCTCATGGCAGAAAATGGGATCGCACATGCTGTTATTGCCGGATCCGTTGGCGTTCAGAAAATGAATCTCCCCGGTATATTCCCCGTCAGCATAGTCTGCGGCGAAGGCAGTGGTGCACATCATAGTTCCCAGCAGGGCGGCCGTTACGGCGCCGGATAAAATTTTTTTCAGTTTCATAACTGAATCCTCCTTTATTCTTTTTTATGTTCAGCGCTTTTCGCGCAGCAACATCGCTACTGAACGATCAGGGTGCAGTTGACCTCCGCCCCGTTTCTGGGCTCCATCGCCTCATCGGCGGTATAGGTGGCATACCGCACGGTCAGAGGATACTCCCCAGCCTCCATCTCTTTGTCCAGAGTAATCTCATAGATGGACTGTCCCGGCCGGATCAGATCCGAAGTATAAATCGTTTCCTCTGTCTCCGGCAGGTAAAAAGAAATTTCAAAATAAACATCATTTTCCTTTGGATTGGTTAGTTCTACCAGGGCATTTCTGGAACCCGCCGGGATGACAATGGATTCATAGCCGGGAATCTGGATCCCCTCCTGCTGCCCCCCGGCCTCAGCCCCGGCTTCCGGGCTTTCCTGATATTCCTCAAAGGACTTTTCACTTTCATAGTTTGTCACTTCCTTAGGCTTCCGGTTCCCATAAACAGCCGGGATCACAGCCAGGACCGCCGCTGCCAGAAGAATCGGTATCCAGATTTTCTTCTTTTTCACAAGTGTCTTCCCTTCTCTCTTTTAATTAGTCTTAACTAACTTATGTATATAAAAAAGCCTGGTCTCTCTTCAACCTTTTCTCCGTAATATACACAAATCGCACTTCTCCTTTTTCATCTCGGGCTCCCATTTATTAGTTTCAACTAACTTATTCAGAAAAAAAATAAGCTTTCCGCGTTCCAAAATATATATACCACGGATAAACTTTCCTGTCAACATTTTTTCACAAAAAAAGGACGCCGAAGCGCCCTTTTTTTGAATCTATTTTATATATTATCCCTCAATGGCGATATGCTTTTTTTCCTCCACCTTCTGCGGGTTTTCTTTCGGCACAGTCAGTTTCAGAATACCGTTCTCGAATTTCGCGTGGATATCTTTCTGCTCCACGCCCTCGCCTACGTAGAAGCTCCTGCTCATCGCTCCGGTATAGCGCTCTCTGCGGATATATCTTCCCTTCTTATCCTGCTGGTCTTTATCCAGACCCTTGGAAGCGGAAATGGTCAGATATCCGTTTTCCAGAGAAGCCTGCACTTCCTCTTTCTTGAAGCCCGGCAGATCAATGTCCAGCTCATAGCCCTTCTCTGTTTCCTTTACATCTGTCTTCATCAGATTCTTTGCGCGTTTGCCGTACAGCGGATTCTTTCTTCCGAAAAACTCATTCTCAAACGAGAAATCCATCATATCATCAAACAAATCTTCACCAAAAATGCTAGGCAGTAACATAAGTCATATCCCCTTTCATATGAATCATCTATGTTTGCACTGCCGGACCATCCGGCGTGTAGTGATCGGAACTGTGGAGGAGAAATCCTTTTCTTTTCCCTCTTCCTTTGTTCTATCTGTAATATAACACTTATTATCAGCACTGTCAAGTGCCGAGTGCTAATTTCACAAATTGTTCACATTTTCGCAAAGGCCCCTGTTACAGCCCGCCTGTCAGCCATTCCGCCGCGGCTTTCACCCCGCCTGCCAGCACCATGACCAGTATCGGATTCCAGCGGAATTTTTTCAGCAGCAGAAAACAGCCTGCGAAAATCCCCGCCATCTGCCAGTTTGTCTTTTCTAAGATCACCCGGCCGGCGCCGCCCCAAAACGCAGAACTGAGCATGGAAATTCCCGCGGCGGCGATCATTCCCACCACTGCCGGCCGCAGCGAACCCAGTACGCCCTGGATCAGAGGCAGCTTCTGATATTTCAGGTACAGCCTGGCGATCACGGTGACAAGGATGCAGGAAGGAAGGATACATCCCAGAGTCGCCACGGCAGCTCCCGGGACGCCTGCCATGCGGATTCCCACAAAAGTAGGCGAATTCAGGGCAATAGGCCCCGGCGTCATCTGAGAGATCGTAACCAGATCTGTAAACTCCGGCATGGTCAGCCAGTGATGGGCATTCACCACCTCATTCTGGATCAGAGGCATCGCCGCGTACCCTCCGCCGAAACTCAGGAGGCCCACTTTAAAAAAGCTGAAGAAAAGCTGCAGATAAATCATCGCATGTTCCTCCTTCCCTTCAGCCGGGTCCTGAGAATTCCCAGGATCACACAGGCTCCCACGATATAGGCCGCGTTGAGGCCCAGCACCCAGGAAGCGAAAAAAGCGCCGGCCATGATCGAAATAGAACAGGCATCTTTGTCGGCGGCGATTCCGGCTGCCATGTCGTAAACAACCGCTGCGATCACCGCCGCTACCGCAGACTGCATTCCCTCCAGCACCGACGCGATGATCCGGTTGGCCCGGAACGCGTCATAAAAAGCCGCGATCAGCCAGATAATGAAAAAAGGCGGCAGGATTGTAGCCAGAATCGCCGTCAGAGCGCCGGCCAGCCCGGCCAGCTTATACCCCACCACAATGGCTCCGTTGACGGCGATAGCTCCCGGCGCTGACTGGGCCACTGCGATCAGATCCAGCATCTCCTGATTTTCAATCCAATGATACTGATCCACAAATTTTTTCTTCATCAGCGTAACGATCACATATCCCCCGCCAAAGGTAAAGGCGCTCAGATACAGCGTCGATATAAAAATCTGAAACAAGATCTTCCTTTTTTTCATCGGTATTTTTCTCCTCTCCGCTTTCTCCCTCCCTTCTGTTATATTGCAGATTGAGAAATATGTAAAATAGTATTATTCTATAATATAGATAACAAAAATATTATATATGTTTAAGAAAGGAAAAATCCCCATGACTCTCCGCCATCTGAACATTTTCGTATCGATCTTTCAAAATAACAGCGTTACCGGCGCGTCCCGGGAACTGCATCTGGCCCAGCCTTCCGTCAGCCTGGCTCTGCGGGAACTGGAGGAGCACTATAAAATCAGACTGTTCGACCGGATCGGCCGCCGCATCGTCCCCACAGAAGCCGGAAAAGAATTTTATTCCTATGCCGTACACATCACCGGCCTCTTTGAAGAAATGGAAACAAAGCTCTGCAGCTGGGATACCGCCGGCCGGATCCGTATCGGCTCCAGCATCACCATCGGCACTCACATCCTTCCGGGACTGATCCGTTCCTGCCGCGAGAAATATCCGGAACTGACCATAGAAGTACAGGTAAACCAGTCCGCCTATATTGAACGCTGCATTCTGGATCACTCTGTTGACCTGGGCCTGATCGAAAATCTCCCCTCCCACACGGATATCCTGGCAAAACCTTTTATGGAAGATGAAATGTGCGCAATTGCCGCCCCTTTTCATCCTCTGGCCGAAGAATCGTCCGTTTCCCTGTCCCGTCTGGCAGAGTATCCGTTCCTTATGCGGGAAAAGGGCAGCGCCGGCCGTGAACTTTTAGAAGCCCGCCTGTCCCTGGAAGATCTAAGCGTTCGCCCTCTCTGGGAAAGTTCCAGTACCCAGGCGATCGTCAAAGCCGTCTCCGAGGGCCTGGGCGTAGCGGTCCTTCCCTGTCTGCTGGTAGAAAAAGATCTCCGGGAAGGGACTGTTGTCTCTGTTCCTCTCCGGCATCCTCTGCGCCGGACCCTCTATATCATCCGACATAAAAATAAGTATCTGACCGACAGCATGCTTTCTTTTTTGGAGCTGTGCCAGAATAAAGCGGGACAAACCGGCTGATTTTTTTCTGGAAGAATCTTCTCTTATCTGCTACACTAATCACGGAAAGCTCCCTTATTTGCCGGGAGCTGTAAACTTCAATATAAAGAGAGGTGTTTTCTTTGTCCGCCGGATATAAAACCATTCCTTCTGCTCCCTTCCATCTGCCGGGGAGCGCCCTGAAACTCACAGCCTGCGCCGCCATGCTGGCGGATCACGCGGCCAAAGTCTTTCTGTCTCCCTCTTCCCCGGCTTATCTGATCTTAAGCGGCCTGGTGGGGCGGATCGCCTTTCCCGTATTCGCCTTTCTTCTGGTGGAAGGTTTTCTCCACACCCGCAGCCGTCCGCGCTATGCCCTGAATCTGCTGCTCTTTGCCCTGGCCGCAGAGATTCCCTTTGATCTGGCTCTGTACAAAAGGCCGTTTTTCTGGCTGCACCAGAACACGCTGTTTACTCTGTTTCTGGCCCTGCTCATGCTGATCCTGCTGGACACAGCCAGCACCAGGCTTTCCTCTCAGACGGCTCTTCTGGCTGCCCGGATCATCATTATTACAGCCTTCGCCCTGGCTGCCTGGATGCTGCATACAGACTACGATGCTCTGGGGATCGGCGCTGTGGCTGCCATGTACCTGCTGTGGGGTTTTGGCATCATGGCTCCCGGCATGGGCTGTCTGGTGCTGAACCTGGCCTCCTTTTCCAACGCCGGCGCCTTCCTGGCTCTGCTGCCCATCGCCTGCTACAGCGGAAAACGGGGACCGGGGCCGAAATACCTGTTCTACCTGTTTTACCCGGCGCATCTGCTGGCGCTGTACGCGCTTTCAGTCCTGGGAAATATCTGAAATCCTGTCGCAGAATTGCTGCAGAAAATCCTCGTGATCTGAAAGGATCAAAACAGGAATCTGCAGCTTCTGTATGTCGGCCAGAATATTTTGAAAATCCCTGGGAGCAAAAGCCTGGAAACTGTCGCAGGGCTTATAAAACACAAAAACCCTGGGCCGGACGCAGAGCCAGCGGGCCACTTCCAATTTCAGCTGGTCACGGATACTCATTTTCCGCAGTTCCTTTTTTCTGCCATACCTGCGCAGCATATCTTCCTCATGGATCAGTTCCAGACAGTAGCGGGCCATATACCGCTGATATCTGCGGTTAATGATCCCCAGCTTATTGTAGATCAGATCTTTCTGCATGATCGTTATATTATCGTAAATACTCATCTGATCGAAAACCCGGCGTTTTCTCTCATCGCCTGAAACCAGAGCGATCTTATAGTCAAACAGCGGATTCTTCCCGAAAAGCCGCAGCGGACATCCGTCCAGCAGCAGCTTTCCCCCGCAGTCTGTCTCCCCTTTTAATGCTGACCGGAACAGCGGCAGCGTGCTCCACTGCCGGTCGCAGATCCCCAGTATTTCTTTTTTATATAGCCGGAAGGAAATGGCTTTTGTCCCTGCCGTGCCGTGGGGACGCAGATTTTCCGCCTCCAGAACCGCCGGGCCCTGCTCCCTGCCCGGTCCGGGGGATGCGGGCAGCTTTGTTCTGCTCTCATACATCCATAAAAGCTGTTCCTCAATGTCCCGGCCGGCCGGAAAAGTTCCCACCGTCACATGATTTCGGATCACGGATACCTCGTCAAAAATTCGGAACCTGCGGTTTAACTGATTCGCAATATATAAAATGCCGATCCCTTTCTGTTTTACCTTCTCGCAGACCTGCTGCAGCCGCTCCGTCTCCTTTTCCGACAGCTGGCCGCAGACATCATCCAGCACAATCACTCTGGCATTGAGCGTCACTGCTTTCAGGATAGAAACAATCAGCAGATTGCCCAGCTGCCGGGTCTTCAGCTTGTCCGCCGGGCTCATCCAGCGGATGCCGTACTCCCGCAGCAGCCCCTCTGAATCCTTCTGCATTCTGACCGCGCTGGTCACTCCGCAGGAACTGTAATATTCATCATTTGTCAAAAAAAGATTAGCGGCCACACTCATGGTAGAAATCATAAGACCTGAATCAGCAAAAAAAATCCCCTGTTTCCAAGCCTCCTCCGGCGAGCGCAGCTGCGCCGCCCTGTCATCCACATAGATCCGTCCGGCATCCGGCCGGCATTCTCCGCTCAGGATCCGGATCAGCGTCTTTTGCGTATCATAGTTATCCGTGACTACGCACAGTCCTCTTCCCGCCTCCAGGCAGAAAGAAACGCCCCGCAGGACCGGATAGGAATCAATATTCTTAAAAAGATTTTCCAGCCTCAGAATGTCATTTCTCATAATTATTTTCCCTCAGCGGAAGCATGATCTGAAAGTCCGTCCCGAACCCCTGGCCGCTCTGGACGCTGATGCCGTATTCATCCCCGTACAGCAGCTTGATCCGGGCATTCACATTAGTCAAAGCGATCCCTGTGCCCTTTCCCTCCTCTTTTTTTCTGTTCGGAACCGGCATTTCCGCCTGCACAAATTTACGGTTCAGCGCGGACAGTTCTTCTGTATCCATGCCCCGGCCGTTATCGATAATATGGATCAAAAGCCTGGTTCTGGTGGATGTGATGTGAATGGTGATGACAAATTCCTTCGACAGATTCCGCATTCCGTGTTTGATGGCGTTTTCTATAAAAGGTTCCAGGCTCATTTTGGGTATTTTATAATTCATGATACCCGCCTCCTGCAGATCTCCGTCAATATTCTGCAGCAAAAGAATGGGGCGGTTTTGCCGGTATTCCTGGATTTTAATATAATCCTGAATAATATCGATCTCCTGGCCTATGGTAATCAGTTCGTTTCTCTGGCCGATCATGTACCGGAACAGCCTGGAAAGCATCTCGATCATATGGGAGGTGGCAGGCGCCTCCTCGATCAGCGCATATCCCCGGATGGTATCCAGGGTGTTGTACAAAAAATGCGGATTAATCTGGTTTTTCAGCGCTTCAAATTCTGTCTGTTTCTGGAGCAGCTTCGCGGAGTATTCCCTCTCTATAGATCCGTCCAGCAGGGCGAAAATCCGTTCCAGGTAATCATCATAGGTTTGGCAGGAAGTTCCGAAATTAACTTCTCGTTTCTCTATGATACTGAAAATGCGCACGCCGGGACGGATATAAAATCTCCAGCTTACAACGGCGCCTCCCACGGCCAGCACCGCCGCAAGGCAGAACATCCACAGGGCCGCGGCCTTTTCCTGCCCCCTGTACCAGACTCCCGCGGCCAGGACCGCTGTGATCAGGATCAGGATCAGAAACCCTCCCCAGACCGGCTTCCACCTCCTGTAAAACAGGGTCTGCCGGAATTTCCGGAATACTTCTGTCTTCTTTTCTCTGTTTTTCTCCATATCCCCCTCCTGTCAATACAGGCCGCTTCCGTGGAGTTTCCTATATTCTTTCGGCACCAGCCCCACGTATTCCTTAAACAGGCGGCTGAAATGCCTGACATCCTGATACCCCACCGCATAGGCCACCTGGGAAATATTATATTTCCTGTCCCTCAAAAGTTCCTTTGCCTTCTCCACTCTGACCTGGATCAGATAGGTGCTGAAGGTAATCCCTGTCTCCTTTTTAAAGAGGACTCCGAAATAACCCGGAGTCAGGTAAACCTGTTCCGCCACATCTTCCAGCCGGATATTTTCCTGATAGTGCGTCCATATATAGTCTTTGGCCCGTGAAATCGTTCTTGCGTCATTTTCTCCGTCTTCTGCCCCCGGAGCTGCCGCGGCGGAAATCTGTGCCGCGATCATATCCAGCAGTTCTTTTCCGGAAGAACAGTGGGGCATTTTATCTTTAATCTGTCTGAAAATTCCCGCCGCGTCCTCTTCGCTCCCCCGCTGGCGTCCCAGATCCGTCAGAAGATAGTACACAGCCTTTCCCAGATTATCCAGCAGAGTCATAGGTGAAGACTTGGAGGCATGTATCACTTGCTCCAGATATCTGCGTATTTCACCGTCCCGGCTTTCAGAATTTTGACTTTCCAGGGCGCCCTGAAGCCTCAGCCTGAATTTCATCAGTTCCGGCTCTATCAGAGGCCGGCCTCCGTCCTTATAGTCCCTGGCCCGGTAAATTCTTCCGCAGCCCTGAAGGATCCGGCAGGACAGTACCTTTTCCGCCTGTCCCAGAGCCCCCGGGATCTCCCTGCAGGACAGCACAGGGCCGCCGCAGCCCATAGTGAGCCGCAGTTCATCATAGCTTCCGGCCAGCTTTAAAAAAAGCTGCCAGATTTCCCCGATCCGGTCTTCTGCTTCCCCGAATCGTTCCTGGGACACATTCATTAAAAACAGGAGAGAATCATTATAAATACATACTTCCCTTTCCAGGCAGCACTGTCCGGCCTCTCTTTTAAAAATCCGCGCCAGCTGTTCCAGAAAGGCTTTTCTGGCAACCAGATTCCAGCCGGAGACCCCGTCCAGACGTACAATGCCTGTCAAAAACAGCGTCCCCTCCTGAAAGGCGTAGCTGTAATCTGCGTTAATCTCCTTCAGTGTCCTCTCTCCCCAGGTACGGCTGTTAAACAAAAGGTCCAGAAACAGCCGTTTTCTGAGTTTCTTCCTCTGAAGTTTCATACGCGAATTCATCCTTTCCAGAGAATGAGCCGCGTCATTTTCCGACCGGATGCTTAAGACCAGTTTTTCCAGCACATCATTCAGTTCTGTTTCGCTGATAGGTTTCAGAAGATAATCTTCCACCCCCAGTTTAATGGCTGTCACAGCATACTCAAACTGAGAATATCCGCTGACGATCACATACTTTGCCCGGAAATTCTTCTGTTTCGCCTTTTCGATCAGTTCCAGCCCGCTCATTTCCGGCATACAGATATCCGTGATCACAATGTCCGGATCTGTCTCTTTCATGATCTCCAGCGCCTGACTGCCGGTATCTGCCGTTCCGGCCAGTTCCAGCCCTAATTTTTCAAACTGGATCAGCTTCTTCAAAAGAGCTGTAATGCCGATCTCGTCTTCCACTATTAAAATTTTCAGCAACCCCGTGCCCTCCCTTTTTTAATCTGTCCTGTCTCCGGGCTTCATCGCAGAAAACACGTTCAGCCCGGTCCGGCATCCTTTCAGATACCGGCTCAGGCCTTTGCTCCCTCAATATTTTTTTATTTTCTGTAAGCCCGGATGGCCTCTGCCACCGCCAGAATATTTTCTTCCGGCGCATCCCGGGGAATCTCGCAGCCCGCCGCGATAAAATTGCGGTTTTTATCCTGAATGCCCATGCATCTTTTCACATGTTCATATACCAATTCCGGCGTTCCCTGGTAGAGGACCGTGGCCGGGTCAAAGTTTCCGCAGATGCACATGGATTCTGGAAAAATTTCCGCCGCTTTTTCTATATCCACCATATGGTCAAGATCCACTATATCACTGCCGGTTTCTGCCAGATAAGGAAGAATCGGATTGGTATTTCCGCAGATGTGCAGCTTTACTTTCGCCCCCATGCGGTGGATGGCATCGATCAGGCGCTGTTCATAGGGAAGCGCGTATTCCTTATATAATGCCGGTCCGATCAGGGAGGCGGCCGCATCTCCCATTCCGATGATGCAGGCTCCCATCTCGATCTGGTCCCTGGCAAATGATACGGCCTGCTCCAGACAGATCTCCATCATCTCCTCTATTCTTTCCGGCTCCTCAATCAGATATGCCAATACCCTCTGCATATCCATCAGATCGCAGCTCTCAGCCAGGGCTCCCTCGATCCAGCCCACCACCGGCACATCTTTGCCCACCTGTTCTTTCATGAGCCTGACCGCCTCCACCCGGTCATGCATCCTCCAGGATTTCATGGGATCCGCCGGCTTCAGACCGGAAATATCCGACAGTTCCTTTACTCTGTGAACCCTGCAGTAAGGAGTCCCCTCCTCCCGGATCACCACTTCCGCCCCGAATCCGGCGGTTTCCCGCAGCGGATCCGAAATAGCGCAGACCATGTCGATCTTATATTTTTCATGGCACCGCAGGGCTCCCTCCGCCAGATAATGATAATTTGTGATGTATTCCCCGAAGGTCACCCCTGCCTCTTTTGCCCCCAGCAGCATGACCAGTCCGAGATTCGGGAGATAGTCCACCTCCCTGCCTTCCAGCCGGTTCATTACTCTCTCATATGAATTCATGCTTTTCCTCCGTCTCCTGGGTTACTTTCCGCTGTTGTAATCTTCAATGGCCCGGAACATGGCGATGATGTTTTCCGGAGGAGTCTGGCTCTGAATATTGTGCGTAGTGTTAAACACAAAGCCTCCGCCTCCGGCAAATAGCTTCAGCCTTTCTGAAACTTCTTCATATACCATCTCCGGAGTGCCGAAGGGCAGCGTTTTCTGCGTGTCCACCCCGCCTCCCCAGAATACGAATTTATCTCCCCACTGTTCTTTTAATACTTTACCGTCCATTCCTTTTGCAGACAGCTGGACCGGATTGAGGATATCAATGCCGGATTCATAAAAATCCTGAAGGAAAGGCATAATAGAACCGCAGGTGTGGAAAAATGTTTTCCATTTTGTGTGCTCATGGATCCATCCGTTGATTTTCTGATAACAGGGTTTATAAAATTCCCGGTATGTATCCAGGGACATAAAAGGCCCGTTCTGGGTGCCGAAATCTGTCCCGGAAACGTAGATCACCTGGAACTTGTCCCCGCAGGCCTGGTAAATCAGTTCCGCGTTTTTCAGGGCAACCTCTGTATGATATTCAAAAATCTCATGGACATAATCCGGACAGATCTTTTCCGCCATCATAAAGTCCGGCAGCGAGCGGATTCCCCGGGGATGCTTTACGCTGGGCCCGGGAATAATGGCGAAATCGCCGATGGCCGCAAGGCCGAGATTTGCCACGATCCCCAGATCTGTGTCCTGATACAGCCTGCTGCAGGTTTCCTCCATATAGCGGAGCTGGCTGTCTGACAGCACCTTATAATCCTCGGCAAAATCCTCCCTGCCTCCGGTAGTATCCTCATCAAATTCTATATTGCCTCTTGTAATATTGTCAAAGAAAAATCCGTTTTTCGGCATGACCGCCGATGGGGGCACCGTCATATCCCCCTGGGGATAGATATACGTGCGGCCGCTTTCGTCCACCGTGGTGTTAAACTCCAGCGGCACGTCTACCTCCAGGCCGTTTTGCATCACCCAGGGCTTGCGTCCCCGGTTTGAGAATCCGAAAATATTGGAATCCGCGTTCAATTCCACGCAGTCCAGATGCAGCCGCCGGATCAGATCCTCCTCTACCTCTCCCAGAAGCTGAAACGGTTCGCTGATCTTGATCCGCCTGTCCTCCATCTGGAGAGCTTTCCGCAGCCGGTTCAGAGCGTTGGCGTTAATCCCGGTAACGGACGTGGCTCCCATATCCACCACTACCCGGTCAGGCTCCTGATGATTCAATGTCTGTATCAGTCGTTCTCTGCTTGTCATCTCACATTCCTCCTGTCCGGATATTTATGAAAAATATTCATCCACATTGTCCGCGGTGATATCTACCAGATCCATATAATTGGTCTCCGGAACCTCTTCGCCATTCAGCTGCATTTTGCACACTTCTGCCATGGTGTCGCCCAGAGTAGCAAAATCCACATACACCGCATATTCTACATATCCTTCTTTCACCAGATCAGAATCCCAGCCGCCTTCCGTGATCCAGCTGTTCACTTTAATCTGGCCCACCTTGTTGGCTGCTTTCAGTACTTCCACTACACCCTGGCCCATCTTGTTGTCCTGAGTAACAATCCAGTCGATGTCATCTCCGTATGCCTGCAGCCAGTCCTCTGTTACCTGCATAGCTGTCTCCGCTTCAAACATCCCCGACTGTTCCGCAATAATCTTGATCTCATCCTCTTTTCCGGCTTCGGCGATGGCATCCGTAAAACCGTCTTTCCTCTGCTCCACATTGGTCTGTCCCGGGATTCCGGTAAGATAGCAGACATTGATTTCTCCCTCTGTATTTTCAGCCAGATATTTTCCCTGCTGATATCCGCACTGATACTCGTCAAATCCCACAAATTTCCACTGGCCCTCCTCTGACTCGGTAGCAACCATAAATACAGGAACCCCCGCGTCATTGCAGGCTTTTACTGCAACAGAACTTCCGGAGGTGCTGACGCCGATCATAAACAGCACATCGATATCCTTCACCAGCAGGGTCTCGATATTGGAGGTCTGCTTGTCGATATCTCCGTCGCTGTTAGCCCACTCCACCACCACGGATTCCGCGCCCACGGACTTGGCGAACTCATCGGATTCACAGATCTGTCTCATGGTATCGCAGGCCAGAAAGCAGTTGGCGTCGGCATCGTTAATATTGCAGATACCTACTTTGTACTCTTTTTTCCCCTCTGAACCAGCTTCGCCGCCGGATTCCCCGGCTGTACTCTGGGAACCGCTCTCTTGCTCCGGCTCTTTTTCATTCCCACATCCTGCCAACAGACCCAGGGCCAGCATTCCGGCCGCCAGCATTGCTTCCACACGTCTCTTCTTCATTTTCTTTTCTCCTCTCTTGACTTACAAAATTTTCCGCGGGTTTTTATGGGAACCCTTCCCATTTTCACTATTTTTTAGAATTTCTGACCTTCGAGTCGATGATCACAGCCAGAGCGATGATCACGCCCTGTACAATCTGCTGGAAATAAGAGCTGATATCCAGCAATGTCATAATATTCGTCAGAACGCCTACAAACAGAATGCCCGCTACGGTTCCGTATATGTTTCCCACACCGCCGCTCATGCTGGTGCCGCCGATGATAACGGCCGTAATGGCATCAAATTCCAGATCCTCGCCGCCGGTAGGCTGTCCGGAATTGACCCGGGACATAAGGATGATGCCGCCCAGCGCGGACATGATTCCCGCAAAGGTCATGGCTTTCGTCTTGACAGCATCCACGGAAATACCGGAAGCCTTGGCCGCCTCCCGGTTGCCGCCCACTGCGTACATATATCTTCCGAAACGCAGCCGGTTTAAAATAAACCAGGTCAGCACCAGAATAATAAGAAATATGACTACCGCCACCGGAACCGGCCCGATATAGCCCTGGCCCAGCCAGGTAAAATTTCCCAGGCTGGTAATGGGCTTTGAATCTGTGATGGCCAGAATCGCGCCCCGGGCAATCTGCTGGGTCGCCAGCGTCATAATAAAAGAAGGAATCCGGCACTTTGTCACGATGATCCCGTTTAAAAATCCGAATCCGGCTCCCAGGGCCAGGCCGGCAGCTACCGCCGCAGCTACGTTTTGGGTGGACACCATCACCATAGCGGCCATACAGCCGGTAAACGCTGCCAGGGAACCGGGCGACAGATCTACCTCGCCGCAGATCAGGACCAGCTGTGCGCCGCAGGCAATAACGCCCACTACCACATTCTGCCGCAGTACATTTAATAGGTTATTTCCGGTAAAAAATGCCGGATTCAAAAGGGAGGCCACAATAACTGTTGCCAGCAGAATCACGAAGATTCCAAAACGGCTGTATAAATTTCCCAAACTGATTTTTTTATTTCTATTCCTGTTCATTTTCAAATCCTTTCACTGCCAGGGCCATAATTTTTTCCTGTGTCATTTCCGCCCCCTCCAACTCTCCGGTTTTCTTTCCATTGGAGATGACGGCAATCCGGCTGCACATGCCCAGCAGCTCCGGCATTTCAGAAGAAATCATAATCACCGACATGCCGCTTTGCACCAGCTCGCACATAATCTTGTAAATTTCATACTTTGCTCCCACATCAATTCCCCTGGTGGGTTCATCCATGATCAGCACCTTGGGGCTGTGCAGCAGCCATTTGGAGATAACGATCTTCTGCTGATTTCCTCCGCTTAAGGCCCCTGCAGGCGTTCCCTCCGAGGGTGTTTTTATACTGAGTTTTTTTATCATGGCATCCGCGTTTTTATGTTCCAGCCGGTCATTGATCACCCCGGCCTTATATTTATCCAGATTGGGCAGAGAAATATTTTCAGCTACAGACCGGCACAGCACCAGTCCCTCTCCTTTCCGGTCTTCCGGAATCATCATAATTCCTCTCCGGACTGCGTCATAGACCGAACGAATCTGGACGGTCTCTCCTTCCAGGCAGATTTCTCCGGAATCATATTTATCCAGGCCGAAAACCGCTCTGAAAATTTCCGTGCGCCCGGCTCCGATCAGTCCGGCGATACCCAGGATTTCTCCCCGCCGCAGAGTCAGATGAATGTTTTGGAATACGCCGGCCCTGGTCAGGCCTTTTAATTCCAGTACCGGCTCTCCCGGCTTTGTGGGATTTTCCGGATAGATTTCCTTCATATCCCGGCCCACCATCAGGGAAATCACTTTGTCCTTGGTCAAACCTGCCAGACCGCCGGTGTGTACCAGTTCCCCGTCCCGCAGAACCGATACCGTGTCTCCGATCTGAAAAATCTCGTCCATCTTATGAGTAATGTAGATGACAGCGATGCCTTTTTCCTTCAGTTTCCGGATCTGATCAAACAGCACAGCCGCGTCCCTGTCCGTGATAGAAGAGGTGGGTTCATCCATAATAATGACTTTCGCGTTTTTAGACAGAGCCTTGACCATCTCGATAATCTGCATATCCGACACACTCAGCTTCCGCATCTTTTCCCTGGGATTATAGGAAAATCCCAGAGAACGGATCAGGCGGTCTGCCTCCTGATACATAGTTTTCCATTTTATGAGCGTTTTTTCCCGTCCCAGAAAAATATTTTCCGCAATAGACATGTCCAGCACCGGGCTCAGTTCCTGGTGGATCGTCGCCACTCCCAGATCCATCATGTCTGCCGGCGTATGATGGAGCACTTTTTTGCCCTGAAAAATCACCTCCCCTTCATCCGGTGTATACATGCCGTTAATGATCTTAATCAATGTGGATTTTCCTGCTCCGTTTTCCCCCACAAGAATATGTACCTTCCCGCTCTCGATTTTCAGATCCAGATTTTTTAAGGCCTTTACACCGGGAAAAGACTTGGAAATGTGCTTCAGTTCTAAAATCGGTATCGCTTCCATAAATCCCTCCCACACGCGTCAAGTTATCGTGTTATTTTCTTTGTTTCTGGCAATATTCTAATATTTCTCCGGTTTTTCGTAAATAATTTCAGCGATTTCTCAAAGATTCACCCCATAAAATCACAGTTTCACCCCACATAGAAGGCAAATCCCACAGAACCCTAAAGAATATCCGACTTAAAACTGTGCATTTTAATGTTTCTCTCTTCAAAACCCAACCTTCTGTTTTTCAATTTTCGCGCCGAAAATAAAAAATCAGCGGCTTTTTCCCCGGGTTTTTCCGAAAAAAATTAAGTATCATTGACAAAACCGGGTATTGCTGTTATTCTTGACTTTACAAAGTTGATACAGGAAACGCATACAAGGACGTATTCGCTGCCGGGCGGATACGTCTTTTTTTCCGAAAGGAGACAGGGAAGCATGAAACATCACACACTGGACGCAGCCGATAAGATCATTCTGGACATTCTCCAGAAAAATTCAAAAACACCGCTGAAGGAGATCGCCGGACAGGTTTACCTGTCCGCTCCCGCCGTATCCGCCCGCATCGAGAAGCTGGAAAAGGAAGGATTTATCACCGGCTACCACGCCCGGGTGGATCCCGCGGCCCTGGGCTATCGCATCAAAGCGCTGATCCACCTGGAGGTACAGCCGAAAGACAAAAAAGAATTTTATCCCTTTGTCCGGGCCTGTCCCAACGTGATCGAATGCAACTGTGTCACCGGGGATTATTCTATGGTAATGGAGGTGGTGTTTCCGGACACAGTCACTCTGGATCACTTTATCGGAGACCTGCAAAGATTCGGGCGGACAAAGACGCTGATCGTATTTTCCACTTCCGTGGAACACCGGGGGATTCCCGCGGAAGATCCCGGCGATTTCCTCCAGTCTTTGGACGGAGGTGAACAATCCGCCGCAGAAAAGGGTTGACAGCACCTGAAAATGGGTGTATAGTACGACATGTCTTAAGCAGACAGCTTGAAACCAGAAGAACAAGGACGTTCATTCCCGAGGGGATGGACGTTTTTTTGTGGCAACAATGGTTTCAGGGTACCGGCTGTATCAGGCTGCAGACGAGACAGCCGGTGAAAAAAAGAAAAGATGTGATTGGACAAAGGCGTTCGTTCCGAAACCGGAATGGGCGCCTTTTCTGCAAGGAGGAGATGATTATTATGAAACGAAAAATGACAGCTTTTTGTATGGCAGCGGCACTGGCTCTTTCTGTGATGTCCGGATGCGGAACTTCCGGAAACACTTCAGGCAGTTCTTCCGCGGAAGCCTCCGGCTCCGCCTCCCCGGACAATGTTCTTCGCGTGGGAATGGAGTGCGCGTATCCTCCCTTTAACTGGACACAGATGACGCCGGAAGTGGCGGAGGGCATTACCGCCGAGCCGATTTATGGAACAGATACCTACGCTTACGGATACGATGTGGCGGTGGCCCAGAAGCTGGCGGAAGAAATGGGGATGGAACTGGAAATCCACAAAGTAGAATGGAGTTCCATCGGCACCTCCCTGGACGCCGGAGTCTATGATGCCGTGATCGCCGGCATGGGCAGAACGGCGGAGCGTGAAAAAGCCTACGCCTTCACAGAGCCCTATTATTACAGACATAACTGCATTGTGGTCAAGGCAGACGGCCCTTATGCGGATGTGACAAAACTCTCTGACCTGGCCGGAACCGGCTGCAAAGTCACCACCCAGCTGGGAACCGGATGGGTTCCCCTTCTGGATCAGATTGAGGGAGCCGTGCAGTCCGGAAACTTTGAGACTACCTCCGAATGCTTTATGGCTATCTCCAACGGAGTCGCGGATGTCTGTGTGGTGGACCTTCCCACAGCGGAGTCAGCAGCATTGACCAATAAAGACCTGAAGGTGATCACCTTAGATCCCTCTGATACCTTTACCAATGATGATGAAATGGTAAATGTGTGCATCGCCGTCCGCAAAGACGACACAGAACTTCTGAATTCCCTTCAGGAAGCGATGGATGCCATCGGCTGGAACGATTCAGAAGCGATGGATCAGCTGATGGAGGAGACGATTCCTCTGCAGCCGGCGTCCTCTGTCTGATCAGACATAAAAAAGCAACAGGAAAGGGGAGATTTCTTTTATGATCACCAATCCGACAAATACCTTTGAATGGATGATTTATCTGGCCCAGCATTATTCCGGCATGTTCCTTCAGGGAACTCTGCTCACCCTTTATATCGCGGTGATCGGCACGCTCCTGGGATTTCTTTTGGGCTACCTGGCCGGGATCGTCCAGGACATCCGGATCCGGCCGGCGGATCATCCCGCGAAAAAAACCATCCTGCGGATCATAAAGGCCGTATTTACAATCTATGTGGAAATTTTCCGTGATACCCCGATGATGGTGCAGGCCATGGTGGTTTATTACGGCATCCTCCAGGCGGGATTCGACATTTCTCCGATCACCGCCGGAATTCTGGTAACTGTCCTGAACACCGGGGCCTATATGTCAGAAACCGTCCGGGCCGGAATCAGTTCCGTTGATCCCGGACAGCGGGAGGGAGCCCTGGCCATGGGCATGTCCCCCATGCAGACCATGTTTTCCGTGATCCTGCCCCAGGTGCTGCGCAACATTCTGCCTGAGATGGACAACACTTTTTTGACGAACCTGAAAATGACTTCCGTGCTGAATGTCCTGGCCATCAACGAACTGTATATGGCGGCAAAAACAGCCGGATCTGTAAACTACAAATATTTTGAGTCCTTCCTTTTAACCGCTGTGATCTATTTTGTGCTCTGCTTTGTCTTCAGCCGTCTTTTCCGGCTGGTCGAAAAGCGCCTGGAGGGCAAAAAGGATTACGTTCTGGCGGTGGAATACATGGACGCTCAGTAAGGAGGCGGTATAGAAATGGCGGAACAAATCCTCAAAATCGAAGATCTGAGCAAATCCTTCGGACAGCATGAAGTGCTGCGGAAAATTGATATCTCTGTGGACAAAGGCGAGATCATCTGTATCGTGGGCTCCTCCGGCTCCGGAAAATCCACCCTGCTGCGCTGCATCAACCGGCTGGAGCATCAGACCAGCGGCAAAATCTTGTACCACGGAAAAGAAGTCCGGGATATCCAGAAGGAGATCAATCAGTACCGCTCCCGGGTGGGCATGGTTTTTCAGTCCTTTAATCTGTTCAACAACATGACCGTGCTGGACAACTGCATGTGCTGTACCAGAAAGGTCCTCCATCTTTCCAAAGACGAGGCCTTTGACCGGGCCATCACCCACCTGAAAAAAGTGGGAATGGCTCCCTACATCTACGCGAAGCCGTCCCAGCTCTCCGGCGGCCAGAAACAGCGGGTAGCTATCGCCAGAGCCCTCTGCATGAATCCGGAGGTGCTGCTTTTTGACGAACCCACCAGCGCCCTGGATCCGGAAATGGTCGGCGAGGTTCTGAATGTTATGAAGGAACTGGCGGAGACCGGGCTGACGATGCTCATCGTGACCCACGAGATGGCCTTTGCCAGGGATGTGTCTACCAGAACCATCTTTATGGATAAGGGCTATGTGGCGGAGGATGCTTCTCCGGAGGTGCTTTTCACCAATCCGAAGAATCCCCGCACCAGAGAATTCTTAAGCCGTTACCTGGCCGGCTGACCGGCAGCGGAAAAAGGAGGAAAACATGGGAAATTATGTGGTGACATTCGCCAGAGGCTTCGGCTCCGGCGGAAAAGAAATCGCGTCAAGTCTGGCGAAAGAGCTGGGGATCCACTGCTATGAAAACCGGATCCTCACACTGGCCAGCCAGCTCAGCGGCCTGAACGAACAGCTGTTTAAAGAAGTCAATGAAAAAATCCGTTCCAGCGGAGGCTTTTCCAGCTTTATGCGGGGACTTCCCCGGGCCAGACACTATATCGCGAGAAACGAAAAATTTGTATCCGATGACACCCTGTTTCAGTATCAGCGGCAGATCATCGAAAATCTGGCGGAAACAGAGTCCTGCGTCATCGTGGGAAAATGCGCCGACTGGATCCTGCGGGGAAGAGAAAATGTGGTCAGCATTTACATTGAAGCGCCCCGGGCCTTCTGCCTGAAGCGGACCATGGATCATATGGGCGTCACGAAGGAGGTGGCCGCCGCCACCATTTCCCACACCGACAAATACCGTGCGGACTACTACGCCCACTATACCCACGGCAATTACTGGACCAATCCGGTCAATTACGATATGACCCTGAACAGCGAGCGGGTCGGTGTGGACAACTGTGTAAAAGTAATCAAAAATTATCTTCAGATCAAGGGTCTGATCTGAAAACAGGAGGGACAAAATTATGAGACTGAAAGATACCGGATACACAAAAGAAGAGATTATGGCGCTGGCCGGCAAATATATGATCGATACCTACGAGCGGTTTCCGATGATCGCCGAGCGGGCAAAGGACATGTATATCTACGATGAAAACGGGGAGGCCTATCTGGATTTTTACGCGGGAATCGCCGTAAACAGCGCCGGAAGCTGCAATGAAAAAGTAGTGGCCGCCGTCATCGATCAGGTGCAGGACGTCATGCACACCTTCAACTATCCCTACACCATTCCCCAGGCTCTGCTGGCTGAAAAAATCTGCACGGCCATCGGCATGGACAAGATCTTCTTCCAGAATTCCGGAACCGAGGCCAACGAGGCAATGATCAAAATGGCCAGAAAGTACGGGGTAGAAAAATACGGCCCCCAGCGCTATAACATCGTAACCGCCAAAAATTCCTTCCACGGCAGATCCTACGGTTCCATGAGCGCCACAGGGCAGCCGGACAACGGATGCCAGATCGGCTTTAAACCTGTGGTTCCCGGATTCACCTACGCGGAGTTCAACAACCTGGAAGCATTCCGGGAGGCTGTGACGGAAAACACCATCGCCGTTATGGTGGAGCCGGTACAGGGCGAGGGCGGCGTTCACCCGGCCACCCCGGAATTTCTCACCGGCCTGCGGAAGCTCTGCGATGAAAAACATATGCTGCTTCTGCTGGATGAGGTGCAGACCGGATGGTGCCGGACCGGCGCTGTCATGTCGTATATGAATTACGGCATAAAACCGGATATCGTATCCATGGCCAAAGCCATGGGCGGCGGAATGCCCATCGGCGCGATCTGCGCCACCGAGGAAGCCGCGAAAGCCTTTACTCCCGGTTCCCACGGAACCACCTTCGGCGGCCATCCCGTATCCTGCGCGGCAGCGCTGGCGGAGATCGGAGAACTTCTGGACCGGGATCTGGCCGGAAACGCCAAAAAGATGGGGGCCTATTTCATGGAAAAGCTGAAAACGCTGCCCCACATCCGGGAGGTCCGCGGACAGGGACTGCTGGTAGGCGCGGAATTTGATTCTTCTGTCAATGCCACCGAGCTGAAGCACAAATGCTTTGATAAAAAGCTGCTGGTCACGGCCATCGGAGACCGCGTGATCCGCATGGTGCCGCCGCTGATCGTTACGGAAAAAGACTGTGACGCTGCCGTTTCCATACTCCGCGAAGCAGTCTCGGAACTGACGGCCTGAATCTTTAGGTTATTTACAGGGGAGGAATCATCTTGAAGGATTCATTTGAATTTTATCTTCCGGTCAATCTGATCTTCGGACCGGGACGGCTGGAAGTTCTCGGCACAGAAGCCGTAAAATACGGGAAAAAGGTGATGATCGTCACCGGACGGCACAGCACCAAGGCCTCCGGCCTTTTAAAGAGGGCCGGACAGCTTCTGGAACAGGCCGGGGCGGAAGTGTCTGTTTTTGACGAGGCAGAGCCAAATCCCACTGCCTCCTGCGTCATGCGGGGAGCGGCGGCGGCGCGGCAGCAGGGCTGCCAGGTCATTGTCGGCCTGGGCGGCGGCAGCATCATGGACTGCAGCAAAGCCATCGCCTTCGCCGCCTGCAATGATGGGGACATTTTTGACTATATCTACGGGCGAAAGCAGGGGGAGCGGGCTCTTCCGCTGATCCTGGTCCCCACGACCTGCGGCACCGGAAGCGAGGGAAATGCCTTCGCGGTGCTGACAGACGATGAAACAAAGGATAAAAAGGCTCTGAAAAGCGCCGCGGTGATCGCCCGGGCCTCCATCGTAGATCCGGAACTGATGAAAACCATGCCGAAAAGCGTCCTGGCCTCCGTGGGCTTCGACGCGCTGTGCCACTGTATGGAGGCGTATCTGAGCAGATCCGGATCGCCGGTCACCGACACTCTGGCCCTGGAAGGGATCCGGCTGCTGGCCGGACATCTTCCGGCTGTCTATCGGAACTATGAAGATCCGGAGGGCTGGCGCTGTGTCACCCTGGCCAGCACGCTGGGCGGCATGGTGATCGGCCTGGCCGGGACCGCGGCGCCCCACGGCCTGGAACATCCCGCCAGCGGCCTGCGGAATATCACCCACGGCCGGGGTCTGGCAGCCCTGACCCCTGTCATCTTCCGCCGTTCCATCGACGCGGCCCCGCAAAGATTCTGCCGGATTTCCCAAAGTCTCGGCGGAGAAAACGAAAAGGACTGCGTTTCCCGGATCCTGCAGCTGCTGGAACAGATCGATCTGAAGACCAGCCTTTCCCGGGAAGGCGTAAAGCCTGAGGATGTGGAGTGGATGACAGAAAATGCCCTGAAAGTCTCCCAGGGAAATCTGAACAACCATCCCCGCAGCTTCAGCAGAGAAGAAATCCGTGAAATCTATGAGGAGGCGCTTTAAAGAAGGCGTCTCTGCCTCAAAAAAATCCCTTTGGATTCCAGGTACAGCCTGTTTCCAGAGGGATTTTTTGATTTTTCAGAACCGGAACACCGCTACCCCGTAGGCCGGCAGATCATAGCCGATGGAGAAGGTCTGTCCGTCACATTCTTTTTTCACTGCCCGGTAAACTTCCGGCGCCTCATGATCGCCGCCGTACTTGACGCTTCTGCTGTCCAGGATCAGCCGGTACTGTTTTCTCTTGGGCACGCCCACCCGGTAATCCGGCCGGGCCACCGGGGTAAAGTTGCAGACAAACAGCAGATTGTTTTTGCCTGTGGGAGACCATCTCACAAAACTGAAGATACTCCGGTCCCCGTCGTTGGCGTTGATCCAGGAGAAACACTCATAGCCCGTATCATTCTGCAGCGCCGGATACTTCCGGTACAGGGTCAGCAGATCCCGCACGTAGGCCTGCAGATGCTCATGGCGCTTATCCTCCAGCAGGAACCAGTCCAGTTCCCGCTCCTCACTCCACTCCCTGAGCTGTCCGAAATCCTGTCCCATAAACAGCAGCTTCTTGCCGGGGTGCCCCATCATAAAGCTGTAGCCCGCCTTCAGATTCTCAAACTTGTCGTCCGGGTAGCCCGGCATCTTGTTGATCATGGAGCATTTCAGGTGCACCACCTCATCGTGGGACAGCACCAGAATATAATTCTCACTGAAGGCGTAGGTCATGGCAAAGGTCATCTTGTTGTGGTTGTATTTGCGGAAATAGGGATCCAGCTTCATGTACTCCAGGAAGTCGTGCATCCAGCCCATATTCCACTTGAGGGTGAAGCCCAGGCCGTCCTCTTCTACGCTGCCGGTCACCTTGGGCCAGGCAGTGGATTCCTCCGCGATCATCATCGTTCCCTTGTTCCGCCCTGTAACCAGAGTATTCAGGTGCTTAAAGAACTCGATGGCTTCCAGATTCTCCTTGCCGCCGTACTTATTGGGGACCCATTCTCCGTCCTTCCGTCCGTAGTCCAGATACAGCATGGAGGCCACAGCGTCTACCCGGAGCCCGTCCACATGGTACTCCTCCACCCAATAGAGGGCGTTGGCCAGAAGGAAGTTTTTCACCTCCGGCCGCCCGTAGTTAAAGATCTTGGTGCCCCAGTCGGGATGCTCTCCTTTTCTGGGATCCGCGTGCTCATAAACCGCTTCCCCGTCAAACTCCGCCAGCCCCTGGGCGTCCTTGGGGAAATGGGCGGGCACCCAGTCCAGGATCACGCCGATCTTGTTCCGGTGCAGGTAGTTGACCAGATACTTAAATTCCTTGGGGGTGCCGTAACGGGAAGTGGGGGCATAGTAGCCCGTCACCTGATATCCCCAGGAAGCGTCCAGGGGATGTTCGGCGATGCCCATCAGTTCCACATGGGTATAGCCCATATCCTTTACGTACTCCGTCAGCGCTTTGGCGAAATATTTATAGTTGTAGAAGCCCTCCGGATTTTCCTCAGACCAGGGATGTTTCTTCCAGGAACCCGGATGCACCTCATAGATCGCCAGCGGAGAGGTTTTTGGAGAAAATTCCTGGCGGGCCGCCATCCAGGCGTCATCACTCCATTTGAAGCCGCCGATCTGCGCCACCTTCGAGGCGGTTCCGGGACGCTTCTCCGCCCAGAATCCGTAGGGATCCGCCTTGTAAAGCTTCCGGCCGTCCCGGGCCTCAATGCAGTATTTATACAGACTGCCTTCCTTTACGCCCGGAATGAATACCTCGTAGACTCCCATATCCGCCGCTTTCTCCATGGGGTTTGCTTCCTCATCCCAGTCATTGAAATCTCCCACCACGGAAACGCCCAGAGCATTGGGGGCCCAGACCGTGAACCACACACCTTTCTTCCCGTCCTTGACATCCAGATGCGCTCCCATCTTCTGATAGATCTCGTAATGGGTTGCCTGGCCAAACAGATACGCATCCAGTTCTCCGAAACGCGTCTCTTTTTTCTTTTTCTTCCTTGCCATGGCTCCTTCTCCTTTTTCTTTCTATAGTTTCATACTGCCTCAGAGGGGCAGTTCTCCTCTCACTTCTTTTCGCAGATCAGGATCCTGCAGCCGCAGGGCTCCAGTTCCAGAGAGAGCCTTCCTCCCTCTGCCGCCGTCTTTTCCCCTGTGACCGCGTCCTCGTAAATTCCTTCCGCCGGAACCGGGAAGGAAACCGGGGCGGATGCCCCCTCATCGTTATTCGCCGCCACCACCAGGGTTTCGGTTTCTCCGATCCTGGCAAAGGCGTACTGCCGGTTAGTCAGCAGAAGCTCCTGGTACCGTCCTCCGGCGCAGGCTCCCAGATGCTCTTTCCTGATTTTTCCCAGGGTCCGGATCCACTTTGTCAGTTCCGGATGGGGATTCTCCTTCCGGATGCTCTCCAGATCCACCGCCGGCCGCAGGGCATCGTCCCCTCCCTGGTCCTTCCTTCCCTCGATGCCGAACTCGGATCCATAGTAGACCGAGGGAATGCCGGGCAGAAAATACAGCAGGGCGTGGACCGGCAGCAGATGGCCCGGCACTTTCAGCTTGCTGCTGATCCGGTCCACATCGTGGTTGTCCACAAAGCTGTACAGGGTCTTGCCCCGGTAGATGCCTCCGTTCTGGTCAAACTCCCGGCGGATGGTGTGGGCGATCTCAAAGTAGTTGTGGTCGTTGTGGCCGGAATAAAGGCCCTTGTGAAGCTCGTAATTGGTGACGCTGTGGATCATCCGGGTGCCGTCGCCGATGTAGCGGCCGTAATCCCCGTGGATCACCTCCCCCATCAGCCAGAAATCCTCTTTCTTCGCCTCAGTTCTCCGGCGCATATCCTCCAGGAAGGACAGTTCCAGACAGTCGGCGCAGTCCAGGCGGATGCCGTCAATGTCGAAGGTATCGATCCAGAAATCGATAACGCCCAGCAGGTATTCCCTCACAGCCCCCTCCCAGGGATTTAAGTTCACCAGCTCCGTGCAGCCTCTCCAGGACTCATAGCAGAATCCATCGTTGTAGCAGTTGTTTCCGCCGAAATTCACGCCCTTGTACCAGTTCTTGTAGGGGGAATCCCATTTCTTTTCCTGAATATCCCGGAACGCGAAAAACTCCCGGCCCGTGTGGTTGAACACGCCGTCCACCACGATCCGGATGCCGGCCTCATGGGCCCGTTCCAGAAATTCTTTAAAATCTTCGTTGTCCCCCAGCCGGCGGTCCACCTGCTTATAATCGGTGGTGTCGTAGCCGTGGCTCACGGACTCAAACAAGGGGCCGATGTAGACGGCGTCGAAATGCATTTCCCGCAGCCAGGGGATCCACTCCCGCGTCAGCACAGGCAGCCGGTGCACCGTCTCTCCTCCCTCATTTCTTCTGGGCGCTCCCAGAAGTCCCAGCGGATATATGTGATAAAAGTTTGCCTCCTCATACCATTTTCCCATGTGTCCCATAACCTCCCAGTCTAAGTATAAATTCCGTATAAGAACTGCTGCAGCAGTTCCGAGATCTCCTCATCCCCCACCTGCAGGGAACTCAAATCCTCCGTATCCCTGGACAGCACCAGCAGATAAAACTGCAGGCAGCCGGTGAAGCTGACGGCAAACTGGTTCTGCCGTCCCCGCATGTTGCCCAGTTCCCCGGACGCTCTCTCGAACAGGTCCACGTAAAAGCGGTAGTACCTCTCCAGAAACGGATATACCGTCCGGAAGCCCTCGCTTTTCCGGCCTGAAAAGAACAGAGACATGAGCAGCATATAAAATTCCGGATCGCCGCACACCGCGTCAAAGAAAGCCCTGGCCGTCCGATACAGGGTATCCCGCAGGTTGCCCTCGTAGACAGTGGCCTTTCGCATATCGGCCTCCAGCTTCTGGAAATTCCGGCTCAAAAGCTGCTCCAGAAGTCCCTTCTTGCTCCCGAAATAATAGTAGAGGGTGGGCTTCGTCACGCCGGATTTCTCCGCGATCTCCTGGACGCCCACTCCGTCATAGCCTCTCTCATAAAACAGAGACTTCGCTGTCTTCAAAATCAATTCCCGATTGTCCATCTGTCACCTCTCTGTAGGCTATAGTATACCAATCGGTATAGAAAAAGTCAACAAAAACCGGAGAATTTCTCATTCTCCGGTGTACATTTTGACTATTTTTTCTGCGGTTCTTTTCCTGCCGCCCGGCCTGCTTTCTGAAAGAGCCTTCTGGCGTTTTCTTCTGTGATCCGGATCACTTCTTCCTCTGTAATCCCCTTCAGCCGGGCAAGTTCCCGGGCCACATAGGGCAGGTTCAGGGAAGAATTTCTCTTTCCGCGGTTGGGTTCCGGGGCGAGGTAGGGGCTGTCCGTCTCCAGAAGGATCCTGGAAAGCGGCGCCTCCGCTGCCACCTCTCTGAGTTTTCTGGCGTTTTTAAAGGTCAGGACTCCTCCGATCCCCAGATACAGTCCCATCTTTAAATATTCCCGGGCCATCTCCCCTGAATAGGAAAAGCAGTGGATCACTCCGCCGATCTCCCCTCCCCGGAGGGCTTTGACGATCTCCAGGGTATCCGCCGCCGCGTCCCGGCTGTGGATGATAAAGGGCAGGCCCTCCTCTCTGGCCAGCTCCAGCTGCCGCTGAAACCACTCCTTCTGGAGCGCGCGGCTCTCCGGATCCTTGTGCCAGTAATAATCCAGGCCGATCTCTCCCACAGCCACGATCTTGGGCCGCCGGCAGAGCCGGCGCATCTTCTCAAAAATCTCTTCATTCAGGCCGTCCACATGATCCGGATGGATTCCCACGGCGCCGTAGATAAAGGGATACCTTTCCGTAAGTTCCGCCGTTTTCTCCAGGCTCGGCACATCCGCGCATACATTGATGACGGTCCCGACGCCGCCGGCTTCCAGGGAGGAGAGCAGCTCCTCCCGGTCCCCGTCAAAGGCCTCGTCATCGTAGTGGGCATGGGTTTCAAAAATCATCTTTCCGGCCTCCGTCAGCAGATCTCTGCTCCGGCGGGCATATCCTTCTCCGGAGCGACAACCGCCAGATTTCCTTCCGGATCTTCCGCGCAGAGGATCATTCCCTCAGAGAGAACGCCGGCCAGCTTCGCGGGCTTCAAGTTCACCAGCACCATTACCTTCTTGCCGACCATCTCCTCGGGAGAATAGTGAGCCTTGATGCCGGAGACGATCTGCTTCACCTGATCTCCGATCTTCACCTGGGAGCACAGCAGTTTTTTGGATTTCTTTACCGCTTCGCAGGCGATGATCTCTCCCACGGCAAACTGCATCTTTTCAAAATCCTCAAAGGTCACTTCCGGCTTCAGTTCCAGATGGACCGCTTCCTCCTGCTTCTCTTCCGCCGGGGCTGCCTCCGCCTTCTGGGCTTCCTGGATCTTCTCCACTTCTTTCATCACTTCTTTCACGTCCAGGCGGGCGAAAAGGATTTCCGGCTTGTCTGTCACCCTGGTTCCCGAGGGGTACAGGCCGAACTGATCCAGTTCCTCGTAATCCCGCTCCGAAGCATTCAGCTGCTCCAGAATTTTTCTGGTGGTATCCGGCATAAAGGATTTCAGCAGGGAAGCCCCCAGGACAATGCTGTCCACCAGATTATAGAGGACAGTGGCCAGACGGTCCTGCTTCGTCTCATCCTTGGCCAGCGCCCAGGGCATGGTCTCGTCAATGTATTTATTGCAGCGCTTAAAGAGGCTGAAAATCTCTGTCAGGGCATCCGCCACTCTGAGTTTGTCCATCTTTTCCACTACCCTGGCCGCGGTTCCTGTCACCACGGCTTTCAGGTCGGCGTCCACCTCCTCGGCCTCGCCTCTGTCCTCCACCACGCCGCCGAAATACTTGTTGGACATGGAGATGGTGCGGTTGACCAGGTTGCCCAGGGTATTGGCCAGATCGGAATTCATCCGCTCCACCATCAGCTCCCAGGTGATCACGCCGTCATTCTCAAAAGGCATTTCATGGAGCACAAAGTAGCGGACCGCGTCCACGCCGAACAGTTTTACCAGGTCATCGGCGTAGATCACATTTCCCTTGGACTTGCTCATCTTGCCGTCCCCCTGAAGAAGCCAGGGATGGCCGAACACCTGCTTCGGCAGGGGAAGGCCCAGGGCCATCAGGAAGATGGGCCAGTAAATTGTGTGGAAACGGACGATATCCTTTCCGATCAAGTGCAGATCCGCAGGCCAGTATTTGGCGAACTGCTGGCTGCTGCTGCCGTCACAGTCGTAGCCGATGCCCGTGATGTAGTTGGTGAGGGCGTCCAGCCACACGTAGACCACATGCTTGGGATCAAAATCCACCGGGATTCCCCAGCTGAACGAAGTTCTGGACACGCAGAGATCCTGCAGGCCCGGCAGCAGGAAGTTGTTCATCATCTCATTTTTTCTGGAAACCGGCTGGATAAATTCCGGATGCTCGTTGATGTACTCGATGAGTTTCGGCGCGTACTTGCTCATGCGGAAAAAGTAGGCTTCCTCCCTGGCCGGCGTCACCGGACGGCCGCAGTCAGGGCATTTGCCGTCCACCAGCTGGGACTCCGTAAAGAAGGACTCGCAGGGCGTACAGTACATTCCCTCATAATATCCCTTGTAGATATCTCCCTGGTCGTACAGCTTTTTGAAAATTTTCTGCACCTGCTTCTCATGGGGAACGTCCGTGGTCCGGATAAATTTATCGTAGGAGGTCTCCATCAGATCCCAGATCGTGCGGATCTCGCCGGAAACCTTGTCCACCAGTTCCTTGGGGGTGATGCCCTGCTCTTCAGCCTTCAGTTCGATCTTCTGTCCGTGCTCGTCGGTGCCGGTCTGGAAGAACACATCGTATCCCTGCTGCCGGTGGAAGCGGGCGATGCTGTCCGCCAGCACGGCCTCATAGGTATTGCCGATATGGGGCTTGCCGGAAGTATAGGCGATGGCCGTGGTAATATAATATTTCTTTCTGATCTTTTCCATATTTATGTCTCCTTACTGCTTCCCATTTTCGCTTCCCTTATCATAGCATAGACGGGGATTTCTGACAATGGCTGTCTGGCACGCCCGGAATTGAAACTTGACAATCCAGGATTTCTGTCATATTATAATTTAAGTAACTATTACTATTATTATGATTCTGAGGCATCCGCCCCGGGATCCGTATCAAAGGAGGGTATGTATGGCAACACTTAAATACAGCCGCCAGCGGGAATCGATCAAGGAAAACCTGATGCACCGCTGCGATCACCCGACTGCAGATATGATCTATACAGATATCCGGAAGATATACCCCAATATCAGCCTGGGTACCGTGTATCGGAACCTGGCGCTTCTCTCGGATCTTGGAGAGATCAGAAAAGTGACAGTGGACGGCGGTGCAGACCGGTTTGACGGCAACACTTCCCCCCACAACCATTTTACCTGCCGTCGGTGCGGAGCCGTGATGGATCTGGACATGGAAGACATCAGCCGGATCAAAGAGTTCGCCGGCCGGAACTTCCACGGCACCATCGAAAGCTACAGTGTGAATTTTTACGGCCTCTGCCAGGACTGTACTGAAAAATCTTAAAAAACAGCCGGAAAATGCCTTGACATTTGCGAGTTTCAGTGATATATTAATTTCAGTAACAGTTACTAATATTAAAACTTTATAAAATTCATCAATAGAAAGAGAGGATTCAAAAATGAAAAAATTTGTATGCAGCGTTTGTGGTTACGTTTACGAAGGCGAAGCAGCTCCCGAGAAATGCCCCATCTGCGGCGCTCCCGCTTCCAAGTTCGTTGAGCAGTCCGGCGATATGACCTGGGCATCCGAGCATGTAGTAGGCGTAGCTGCCGATGTTCCGGAAGATATCAAGGCTGACTTAAGAGCAAACTTCGAGGGCGAGTGCTCTGAGGTAGGTATGTACCTGGCTATGGCAAGAGTCGCTCACAGAGAGGGATATCCGGAGATCGGACTGTACTGGGAGAAAGCCGCTTATGAAGAGGCTGAGCACGCTGCCAAATTTGCTGAGCTGCTGGGTGAGGTTGTAACTGACAGCACCAAGAAGAACCTGGAAATGAGAGTAGAGGCTGAGAACGGCGCTACCGCCGGCAAGACCGACCTGGCAAAACGCGCGAAAGCTGCCAACCTGGATGCGATCCATGACACTGTTCATGAGATGGCCAGAGATGAGGCCCGCCACGGCAAAGCTTTCGCAGGCCTGCTGAAGAGATACTTCGGCTAATCTATCATACGATGATACCCGGACGCGGATCCAAAAGGATCCGCGTCCTTTTTGTATTGGAAGCGATCCCAATCCGGGCTTCATACGGATCCGGCTTTTGATCCGGAAAAATATTTACGCGGATCCGGCCTTTGTGCTAGTATAAGAGCAGAAACCCGCGCAAAGCGGTTAAAGGAGCAGCGATATGAAACAACTGTCAGAGGAAACCATTCAGGCATTTCTGCACATAAAGCCTGCCTATAAACGCATTTATCTGACCCTGCGCCAGGCGCTTCTGACCGGTGAAATTTCACCGGGAGAAAAACTTCCCGAGGAATCGCTGGCCCTGCAGCTGGGCACCAGCCGCACTCCTCTGCGCCGGGCCCTGGAAAGTCTGAAAAAAGAAGGACTTCTGGGAGCAGCTTCAGAGAACTTCTGCCCGCACATTTCAAAAAAGGACATGAACAGCCTGCTGGATTTTGACGTGCTCCTGGAATCCCACGCCGCCTTCCTGGCCGCCCAGACCGGCATTTCCCGGGAGCACATGGATACTCTGCGGGAGATCAACCAGCGCCTGCGCACGGCTGACAATTCCCTGCGCTATGACAGCCGGTACGAGAAAGATCTGGTAGGCGTCCGGGATCTGCATCTGCAGTTTCACCTGATGATCGCCCGGCTTTCCAGGAATAAATATCTGTACCAGGCCATTGTAGATGTCCGCTCCAAACTGCGGCAGTATTCCTCCCTGGACGCCTTTCCCCAGGATCAGACTCCGGCGGAATACTACCGGAATATCATCGCCCCCTGCCACGATGAGCTGCTGAACGCCATCGAAAACGGGGACGCGCTGAGCGCCCGGGCCTGGATGTACACAGACGCGGTCCGGGCCAGAAGCAAATATTTTCACAGCTACAAAAATCCGTACGTTGTCCGCAGGGCAGCCCGTCATACGGCTGTCTCCCGGGAATCCAGGGAGCCTTAAAGCCCTGGCAGGCGGCAGAAAGCGCAGGAGGCGCGGGGATGTTTTTCATTCCCGGCGCCTCCTGCGCTTTTCCGCGGACAGATTATTTCTCCGCGTTCTTTCTTGCCTTGATCTCCGCCTGCATCTTCCGGACTTTGTCATCCGTCAGGGGGAAGATTACCATCAATACAATGCCCACCAGCAGAAGGATGCAGGGCAGCGCGCTGAACAGAATGCGGATTCCGTCTACAGCGCTTTCTGTCACATTGGCGGCGTCAAATCCCACAGCCACCAGGCCGTATCCCATGACTACGCTTCCCACGGTGGTCCCGATCTTGGGAACCAGATTGAACAGCGACATCATAAAGGGTTTCAGGTCTTTTCCGCTCTTCCACTGAGAGTAATCCACCACGGAAGAATACACGGTGATTTCCGCGGCGTGAGCCACTGAATATCCTACGTAGCCCGCGCTCATCAGAATCGTAAATACTACAGCGTCCTGTCCCAGGAAATACGCCAGCGCCAGGCAGGCCGCGTAGAGAGCCAGTCCCAGGATGTATGTCTGCTTCGCTCCTTTCACCAGCCGGCTGACAAACGGCATGATAAAGGATCCGAAAATCATCAGGAATGTGCTCAGGGACAGATAAAAGGTCAGCATATTCTTGTCGCCTACTACGTAGGTGTAATAGTAAGCCGCCAGACCGGTGATGATAAAATACGTGGAGCCCTTGCAGGAAGCGCCTCCCAGATACAGAAGGAAGGGTTTCGTGATGGCGAATTTGATCATCTCCCAAAGCGAGGCTTTGTACGCGTCCCCGGACTTCGCTCCGCCCTCTTTCTTTTCTTCTGTCTGAACTACATCGATCTTTTTGGTTGCTGTAAACAGCTGGAAATAAGCCAGGATCACCAGCACGCCGATCAGCAGCGCCAGCATGGAATATCCCAGGGCGTCATTTCCCCGCCCGAAGGCAGCTACCAGGGACACGCTGAACAGGGAGAACACAAATTTTCCCGCGGAGTTGCAGATAGATTTCGCTCCCGCGTAAGCCTGCCGGTCATCCGGGTCTGTAGCCATCAGAGGCAGCAGTCCCGTGAACGCGGTAAAGGCTATATTATAGCCGACATAAGTCAGAATATAGCCGCCGCCGAACCATACCGCCTGGGCCACGCCTGTCAGTCCCGGGTCCGTAAAGGTCAGCCACCGGAACACCGCTGCCGTCACCGCTCCCAAAATCAGCCAGGGACGGAATTTTCCGGATTTGAACTTTGCCTTCTGCATAATGATTCCGATGATCGGAACCGAAACCATGTCCACAATGCTGGCGGCGGACAGGATGCCTGCCATGACTGCCGTCTGAAGCCCCACCGCGTCGGTAAGGAAAATCGCCCAGTAAGTGCTGGCCATGGTGGTGATCAGTGTAGAAAAACCATTCGTCAGTCCATAGCGGAAGGACATGACCGAATACATTACCTTCTTTTTATTTCCCATTACTTAAACCTCCCTGCGCCGTTTATTTTCCCGCTTTTTCTCTGGAATAGCGGTATACAGCTTCAAAGAAATAGGGGTTCTGGATCTCTGAATTATAACCGATCATCGCCGGAGCGCCCGGAACCATAAACTCTTCCACATATTTTCTGGCCGCTTCATCCACCTGATCCTTTGGCATATCTGCCGGGATCTCCGGTGTATCCACGCCGATCAGAATGTCTTTTCCGTATTTATGATAGAGCATGGCCTTATCATTCATGGGCTGGCCGGACCAGGAGTCTACGCCGGCTTCGATCATGGCCGGAATCAGAGCCTCCACCTGCCCGCAGCAGTGCATATCGTAAAACAGTCCCTTGGAATGCACATGGGACACAACCTTGCTGATGTGCGGAACCAGCATGGTACGCACAGTTTCCAGCGAGAAGAAAGGCGCTCTCTGGCTGCCCCAGTCGTCATGGACAGTGAATCCGTCAATGCCCGGGAAATATTCCAGATATTTGTCTATGATGCGGCAGTAAAGATCCGCCAGCTTGTCCAGAAATTCATGGACCGCCTCCTGCTGGTCCTCATCGATCAGCGCCATAGCCGCTCCCTCGAAATCCATCATGGAGATCATCCGCTCAAAATATCCGGTCATCAGCGTGGGAACCAGGGCCAGTTCATCCTGTTTGATAAAATCCTTGCTGATCTTAACCTGTCCCTCCCAATCCCAGGAGTCAATATCCGGCCATACTACTTTTTCTTTCCATTCGTTCATATCCTCCATAAGAGGATTGCCCGGCTCTACCATAGAACCACCGGCTACCGGAATAAACATCCAGTTGATTCCAAACATATCTTTAAAGCCTTCCGGATGCTGGGCCGGAGTTCCTCCGTCCATAATAAATCCCCTGGCTTCCACATCAGGTACAACTCTCGGAGTAAAATTCTGATAGTATCTGTAGCTGGGCATGAACAGGGGATCCTTGTCAAAGATCGCCCTCTTCATATTTTCTTTTGCCGTAATGGGGGCGCTGTAGACAGGCATATCGAGTCTTCCTCTCACTCCCGGGATTACAAACCGGACTTTCATCTCCTCTTCTGAAAAAACTGTGCTCATAAAAACTTCCTCCCTTTCAGTGAATCGCGGGACGCGGCGTCCTGGCCGGGGTCTCTTTCGTCAAAGCATTCTTTTTTCCCCCGGAACAGACACTGCCGTTTCCCGCCGGAATCAGCCTGCAGGCGCGATCCGTTTCTGGCACCATCATAAAATATTATTTTTTCAGCGTCAATGCAAAAATGTATACATTTTATATTTTCATCACCTTACACAAAGGATGAAAAAGATACAAATGTATACAAATATTATTTTTGATATTTTGTTTTTTTCACCCTTACTTGAGCGGCACGAAAAATCCGATTTACTTATGCTTTAACTATGTTAGAATACAGATAAATGCATTGTTTCGTTTTAAGAAAGGAGACCGCCATGCTTCAGTTTCCTCAGGAAATCGTAGATATGTACAGGGACTTTAAGCCTGCCCACCAGAAAATCTACCGGATCATCCGGGATACTATTTTTTCCGGCCAGATCCCTTCCGGAGAAAAATTTACCGAGGAGGGGATTGCCAAAGCTCTGGGCAGCAGCCGGACCCCGGTCCGGTCCGCTCTGGGCCGCCTCCGCAGCGAGGGACTGCTGCAGAACATTACCAAAAGCAACCTGGGCATCCGGGAGTATTCTCTGGAAGAAAAGGAAGATCTCCTGTTCCTGGACAGCCTTCTGGAGGGCAAAGCCGCTTATCTGGCGGCCAAACGCGGCCTTTCGGAGGAGGATCTGTCCACTCTTTCCGAGATCAACGACACCATCGCCACTTACCGGGAACTGCCCCCCTCCCCGACTCAGCTGAATGTCTGCGGCGTGCGGGATCTCCACATGCAGTTTCACCTTCTGATCGCCAAATTTTCCGGCAACCGCTTCCTTTATAAGGAAATCGTGGAACTGCGGAATATCATGCGGATCCTGCGTTCAGAGCTGGTGTACACCAAGCAGCGCCGGAATGACTACGCGGATTTTATCGCGCCTCTCCACCGGGAACTGATCGAGGCCATCCGCTCCCGTTCGCCCCAGGACGCGGAGACGATCCTGCGCTATGAGATCAGCCACGCGAAAGAGATCTACGCCGACAGTTCCATCGATCTGGGCTGCCCGGAATAACTGAAAAAGAACAAATTTGAAAAATCCTCTTTTTTTCAAACTTGTTCTTTTTTGTCTATTTCTGTTTTTTTGTGCAATTTTACGATTCTTCTTTTTATTATCTCGTGAATCTTGTTATCTTTTCTTATTCGTGCTATAATCTCGACAATTAAATGAAGTGTTCCCATTTCTCTTTCGTCAAAGCAGAAGGCTGAGGTACCGATATGAATTCTACTGCTATGGCAGGAATCTGCCTGGCTGCTTTTGCGTTATCTATTTTTCTTTCTTACCGGAGGAAGCTGAACACCGGCATTCTCGCCATGGCGTTCGCCTACCTGATCGGCTGTTTTGTCATGAACCTGTCCGTCAGCGATGTTGTCGCCCTGTTCCCGGTAAAAATTCTGTTTCTGCTGTTTTCTGTCTGCTTTTTCTACGGATACGCCATAGAAAACGGCACTCTGCAGATTATCGCCTCTCATATTATTTACAGGTTCCGGAACAAGACAAAATTTCTGCCCTTTGTGCTGTATGTCCTGGCCTTTTTTATGGCAGTGCTGGGAGCCAGCGCCCCGGCTGTATCCTCTTTTCTGGCCCCGGTCTGCATGGTGATCGGAGCGGGTACGGGGATCCACTATCTCATCATGCTGGTGCTGATCTGTCTCGGATCCGGCGCCGGATCTCTGGTTCCCTGGGGCCAGGGCGGCCTGATCATCCGGGGGATCGTGGAACAGTCCAGCTTTGCTTCGGAGGCCGTTTCCCTTCCGGCGAAGATCTGCCTGAATCTGTTTTTTACAGGACTGATCGCCCTGATCCTTGTCTATTTTATTTTCAAAGGATACCGGGCCGCCCCCTGCGAGATCAAGAAGCCGGAAAAACTCAACACGGTCCAAAAGAAGACCCTGGCGGTGCTGGCTGTCGTTCTGGCTCTTGTACTGGTTCCCACAATGTTCAACACCCTGCATCCCGCCGAAAGCATCCGCCGTTTTTCCCAGCTTTTTGATATCCAGATGCTTTCCATTGTCGGCGCCGTTGTATGCGCTCTGATGGGACTTGGAGATGAAAAGAAAATTCTCCTGAAATCCGTTCCCTGGAATACCATCGTTCTGGTGTGCGGAGTCTGCATGCTCCTGGGAATTACGGAATACACAGGAATCTTTGACTCCATTACAGGGGTGCTCAACACAAATCTGCCCCAGACCGCCATCGGCTGCATCCTGGTGCTTCTGGGAGGATTTATGAGCTTTTTCAGCGGCGCCATGTCCGTGGTCATTCCCCTGTTTCTGCCTATGGTCCTGACAATTTCCGCCGGCGGAGGCCACTCCCCGGTGGCCCTTGCCTCTGCCCTGTCCATCGGCGCAGTTATGACCTGCACCTCCCCCTTTTCCACCGCCGGATCTTTTGTGCTTTCCTGCCTTCCGGACGCGAAAATGCGGGATCAGATTTTCGGGAAACAGTTTGCGCTGACCTGCCTGCTGTTCGCGGTGCCGGTACTGCTCATGGCCGCAGGGGCCTACAATCTGCTTGGATGATTATTTCCGGATACTGTTCCGGATCCAGAAAGGAGAACTGAATTTATGAAAGATTATATCCGCGCGCCTTTTGTTCTTCCCGGTCTGATCCTGACCGCGGCCGGGATCCTGGCCTCTTTGCTGATCCGTTTTATCGACAGCAATCTTCTGTCCATGCTGGCCTCCATCGGCTGCGCCGTTCTGTGTTTCGCGGGCATCTCCCCCACATTGAACTATATCAATACTCACCGCCGGCAGGAATAAATTTCTGGCAAATTTCTCCTGCGCGGAATATTGACATACACTTTTGCCTTCCTTTATAATACCTGTATCAGTATGCCGGTAACCGGCGGCTGCGCGGCGGCCGGCATCTTTTTGCTCTGTAATCTGTCAAATAAAGGAGGATTGTTATGTCTAAGTACGCAGGAACAAAAACAGAACAGAACCTGATGGAAGCCTTTGCCGGGGAATCCCAGGCCAGAAACAAGTATACCTACTACGCTTCCCAGGCAAAAAAGGCCGGCTATGAGCAGCTGGCGGCTCTGTATCTGGAGACCGCGGACCAGGAAAAGGAACACGCGAAAATGTGGTTCAAGGAATTCCACGGCATCTCCGACGTGCCCGCCAATCTGGAGGACGCCGCTGCCGGTGAAAATTACGAGTGGACGGATATGTATGCCAGAATGGCCAGAGAAGCCAGGGAAGAGGGCTTCCCGGAGCTGGCGGCCAAATTTGAGGGGGTTGCCCGGGTGGAGGCTGCCCATGAAAGAAGATACCGCAAGCTTCTGGAATCCTATAAGGCAGACAAAACCTTTAAGGGAGACGCTCCTCTCGGCTGGAAGTGCCGCAACTGCGGATTTGTCTATGAGGGAGAGGAAGCTCCGGAGGTTTGTCCGGTCTGCGCCCATCCGCGGGCATATTTTGAACGCAAAGTAGAGAATTACTAATTCAGAATCGAGTAGGAGGGAGTGATTAGCTCCCGTCCTCTCACAGCACCGGACATACG
>ERZ1643246.35-NODE-35-length-187937-cov-46.482276_pt1 | contig 187937 bp, 136 predicted proteins | sample MGYA00579265_ERZ1643246 | MGnify/ENA primary metagenome ERZ1643246 (study PRJEB29033, sample SAMEA4952261) | chicken gut metagenome | biome: Broiler Chicken; feature: Gastrointestinal Tract; material: Caecum | place: Ireland | collected 2018 | study: Broiler... | reverse complement strand
TTAGAGGTCTATAGAATTAACTCTTTCATACCGAATTTACTTTTTCAATTCACGTGATGTTCTGCAGTAACTGTTCACAGTAGCGTTCTGTATAACGAGGATTTCCTGTATATCATAACGAAGATACGGGAAGAGTTCCAATATCCGCTCTTCCCGTATCCAAAAATGAAAGGAGTATCAAGAGTCTATCCCATGGCAGTTTATCTCGTCTCTCTTCTCCGTCTGTAAACTATAACGCCTGCCGCTGCCGCCAGCGTCATAGCCGCCGCTGCGCCCACAATCGGAGCCGCAGTATCACCGGTCTTCACACTCTTCTGCGCGCTGCTGTTTTCTGCAGATCCTGCCAGGCCTGCGGAACTTACCTTTCCTGCAGCAGCCCTGCCAGAAATATCTGTACCGTTGTCACCTGTACTTGCGACAATCTGGCCATTCTGATCCTTGCCGCTCTGGTCCTGAATATTCTGATCCTGACCGCTCTGCCACTGATCATTTCCACCGGATCCAGTATTACCTTCGTCACCGGAATTGTCCGGATCTTCCGTATCCCCAACTGCTGCGTGCAACTGATCGAGCGCTGCCTGCAGGCCTTCCTCTGCCGTCACAACCTCTTCCTCTGTAGCCTGCTCGTTGTCATATACACTCACTGCAGCAGCGAGAGCTTTCTGGAATGCAGCGATCGTCTCTTCATCAGCACCCTCTGTGCTCGCGCCGTTCGCCTCGTCGATCAGATCCTTGAGCGCATCCTTGCTCGGCTTAAGCCTTAGCTCGCTCATGGCTTTCAGCAGGTCTCTCCAGGACTGATCTACTTCATCCTGCATTGCGTCTCCATTTGCCAGGACTGCTTCCGCTGCTGCGAGGGCGTCTGTAAATGCCTGCTTGCCTTCGTCCAGATATTCGCTCAGGTCGAGGGACTTCGCCATGTCGACGACTTTCTGGAGATCTGTCTTGTCTCCCTGCTTGAAGGACAGATACTGCATCGCCTTGATCAGGTTCTGCCAGCTTATATCAACCATCTCCTGGGTGAGAGACGGGTCGCCTGCCTGTGCTCTTGCGAGAATGTCCTCCGCCGCTGCCCTGGCGTTGTTGAAGTTATTCAGCACAGAATCGACCACGCCTTCGGTGTCGGCTGTCTCCGCAAGGCTTAATGCGTATTCAAGGACGGTTGTGGAGATCTCTTCTGTATCTTCTTTGTGCGTATACACCTTCGCATCCGCCCAGTCCACATGAGTATTATATCTTGCTTCCGGATTTTCCGTATTCTCGCTCCACACTGCCGAAAGCTTCAGGACTTCCACTCCGGCAATGTCCAGACTGATAAACTCGCAGTTATCATCCCGCATCATAACCGGGCTTTCATACAGGAGCTCATCATCCCCGTATACGCGGAAAATCGCCTCGCCCCCGTTTTTCGATGCATTCGCATTGATTCCGATATAGGATTCAAAGCGATCATATTTTCCTGGCTCCAGTGTATAAACGATCTCGGAATTCGTATCCGCACCGAGGCCTTTTGCAAAGTCTCTCCGTCCTTCTGCTGTGTTCAGGACAAGACCGCCGCCGTATGCCGCCTGATCCTTCTTGACGTCCGTATAGTCAGAGTGTGCGCTGGTCCATTCCAGATCACTCAGATACTCATACTTTTTAACCGGCTCCGGATCGGGCTCTTCATACTCATAGCCGTACAGCATCCACTCAGCCATTCCGATCTGGTACACGCCGCCTGCCTCTACATTTTTGATCGTGACTCTCGCCGCGATGACATTTTCCTGAATCTCCTCAAAGACCTCCGGCTTATAGTGCTGTCCGCCGACTCTCAGATCCTGGATCACCGGCTCCCATGTGCTGCCATCCTTTGTGACTTCCAAGTCATATGTATACCAGCTGCTGTCTTTTTCCCAGTAGATCCGGCTGCCGAGCAGCGTCTGCGGTTTTGTGAAATAAACAGTCACTGACTGTGGAAATTCTCTGCTCTCGCTCAGCCATCCGCTTCCGATCTCAGTGACACCGTCACGGAGCTTCTCCGGTCCTCTATCCTCTGCTGATGAAGTCGCTTCGATCCTGTCGACTGCAGAGTCGGGGATCAGCTCGCCCGGCTCCGGCGTCTCCGCCTCTTCATCCGGAATGATCCTGAACTCATACAGGGATGCCCAGCCGCTGCTGCAGCCTGTCACCGTCAGCCGGACATAACGTCCCGACGCTTTCTGAAGCTGTGTTTCCGCATATCCGTTCACCTGCGTATTATCACTCATATCCACAACTGTCTCATAATTGATCCGGTCGTTGGACACTTCGATCTTATACTGATATACTGCAGCACCGTTTTCCCACAAAAGCTGGAATCCGTTCAGCGCCGAGGCCTCTCCGAGATCAACCTCCGCCCACTGCGGGAAACTGCCGCCTGATGCGCACCATCTGCTTGTGTCATCGTCGTCAACCAGCTTCTCCTTCGTATTTCCGCTCTGCTCCGTGGATACAGTGACTTCTTTTCCGTATGCAATATTTTTATAGTTATTTTCCGGATCTTCCAGGTCTGCCTCTGTCTTCGTCCACTCTGTGTGGTCTCCATCGGGCACGAAGGTATCGTCTGACACTGCTGTTGTGACAGTTCCGACGCCGTCGGCAAGTCCTTCTGCCTGTGCTGTGATCTGTATCTCGCCTGCCTCCATCGACGTTCTCACGAATGCAAATCCGATTCCTTTTTCCGGAGACTGATCCTGCACCTGGATCCTCGGGATGTCTTCTCCTACAAGACTGCCGCAGCCGCTCACTTCGACATGTACTTTGCCCTCATAGTCCGGAACAACGGTTCCATTCTCATCTACTACTTTGATGTAGACCGGAATCAGATCTGATCCGTCTGCCACAGGCTCTATACCTCTGTCTGCGACCTCGATCTGCAGTCCGGCCGCTTCTCCCGGAGTATTGACTTCATGTGTGCAGACGACTTCGCCGTCCACGATTCCTTCTGCCGTCAGCGTACCTGCCGCAAACTCAGAGAGCTGGAAGTCATAGATCGGACTTCCTCCCTTTGCCATAAATAACTTCTCGGAATCTTCAGCCCTGATTTTATAAGGCTTTCTGACCCCTATCTCAAAAAAATCACCCACTTTTTTTCAAAAAACGCTTGACAAATCGCTCAAAATTTGCGGCGAAGCCGATTGATTATATTTTATTTCAATCGACTGGAGGCGATTTCTTTGTTACCTTGTAATCCTGGCGGCCATGCCGCCTATCAGGATACTTTCGTATCCGATTTCCTTAAGTTTTATCCGGATCCCTTCGTGCTCCCTAAAAGCACCTGGGATTATATCGTGCAGTTCTGGTATCTGGATCTCTCCCTGACGGATTCCATTATGCGGGAGTGTTACTCTGTTTTTGGCCCTGAACCACGGCTCCCTTCCTGCATGCTGCGTTCCTATCTGCTTGCTTTGAAGCTAAAGGTAACTTCCATCACAGTCTGGTGCCGCATGCTCAGGGAAACTCCCCTTTATGCCATCCTCAGCGGTTTCCCGTTCGGAGATACTCCCGGTGTCGGGACTTTTTATGATTTCTTTTCCCGCATCTGGCAGGATGACAGGAACAACCTTTCTCCCAAGGATCGTTTTCCTAAAATGAAACCGCCCAAGGGGAAAAGGAAAGGTGATAAAACTCCCTGCGATTCTTTCAGTACCGCGTCCAAACTTCTTCCTTTGCTGGAACGCTGGAAACTGAAACCGGAAAATCCTTTTTCCCTTGTTTTCCGGCTTTATCAGCAGCAGTTCCTGGATCGGTCTATTAAGAAAGGATTGATCGATCCAGACCATCTGGCTCTTGCCGGTGACGGCACGCCTGTCCGGACTGCCGCGCAGCAGCGGAAAAAGCGGATCTGCGATTGCAAGAAAAAAGGCTGTTCTTCCTGCAGCTGCAAACGCCATCATTCTCAGCCTGACTGTAACTGGGGATGGGACTCCCATCGGGAATGCTATTTTTTCGGTTACCACCTCTACATGTATGTGGCCTCCGATTCCTACAGCGATCTCCCTGTATTTCCGCTTTTGGAAAGAGCTTCCCGGCATGATATGCTTTCTTTTCTACACTCTTTTTTCACCATGAAAGCATACCTTCCGGAGTTCCGTATTGAAAAACTCCTTCTGGATTCCGCCCATGACGCTTATGCTGTCTATGAATACTGCAGGCGGGAAAATATCACGCCCTTTATCGACCTCAATCCCGGTCATACCGGACATTTCACTTATAAGGACGATTTCACGATTGATAAGGACGGCGTCCCGATCTGTAAGATGGGCTTACGTATGCATAAAGATGGATATGAGGCTGCCAAGCATCGGGCGAAATACCGATGTCCAAAAGCAAACCGAAAACGTGGCTGCTTTTGTGAACAGCCCTGTTCGCCGGCGAAATACGGAAGGACCGTACACATCTTTACCGATGACAATCCAAGGTTATTTAACATACCGCCAAGGGACAGCAAAGCGTGGAAAAAGGAATATGACGGAAGAACTTCCGTGGAACGCTCCAATAAGCGTGAGAAAGAGGACTATAAATTAGAAGACGGCAGGCACCGCTCTACGAAGATGTGGTACTGCCGCCTCTACGGCATCATGATGCTCCAACATCTTGATGCCTGGGAAATGCCATCTGTTGAGGCATTTCACGAATCATTATTAGGATTGACCGCCTAACAATGATATCTTAAACGACTCCATAAGATTTTTCAAGGCATAGTACCCGCTATGTCCAATGTTTATGTCCATTTCTCGTAAATTTCTTTTCCTGCACGATATTCAGTTGTCAAGTTTCGGTTGGAATCTCATTCATTGAGATTCCGAGAAGTTATCCTCAGTAAATAATGCTTAATGGAAATACTACAAAATTCCGTCTATATAAGTATAAATGCATAATCACCAGCCCACAATGTAGTATTTTGTCAGCATTTTGTACTATTTTGTTTTTCTTCAAAGAAAAGCAGATAACGGAAAGAGCGCCCCCCTTTTCAGAACGCTTTTCAATATCTGTTATTCTATTTTTCTACTGTATCGCATTCTTGGCATCAGTGATTCGGAATGGAAAGAAGCTTGCGCACTCTTTTTTCAAGATGTTTCTCGATCGCTGTCAGATGTTCTTCCGGAAGATTAAGCCTCGGATGTCGTTTAAACCGGAAACCGATCATGCGCCTGAGCTGCTCCTTCTGCCTGCTTCCCATAACTTCTAAGCAGACATCTTCATAAGAAATATTGTAGGGATTGGAACGAGTGCCTGCATACTCGTCAAGGTTGAGGAAGTCCTCTTCTCCCGCATAACAGAATAGAGAAAATCCATTATCAAAAATAGGTGCGGGAGCGATGATCTCACCGCTGTGATTATCCCGCAATACTCCAAAATTGCCAAAATGCCGGTCTTCATTATAAATCAGGGCATCGAACACCAGCATACTGCGGATCTGCTCGGAATACTCTCCGCCAAGCTGGTCATAATACGATAAACAGGCAGCGATCCCGCCTTTTCGGACAATACGGCCGATAGGGATATATGAGGTGTGAATATCAGTAAACAATGGACATTTAGAAGCGGTAATTCCTTTCCAGTTCTCCAAATCATAATGTACGGCATTGAGTCGCATAGTTTCAGCAATCTGAGAGGCATAAAATTCACAATAAGGCTCCCGCCCCGTATTCGAGGCACCGGTGGTGCCTCCTTTATAGAGATAAATCCCGTCATGCTCCACATAACGCCATGCCTTCGGAAGCATACCTCCCGTCGTCAACTCGGGAGACGTACTAAATGCCTGGCGGCTCTGCCCTGCACCGGTATATGCTACCAGAGCCAGAATCTCCGAAAAGCGGTTTTCATATAAATTGTACTGAGAAAATTTTCCCTCAAATCCTTCCGGCACAACCCAATAGCTGTCATTCAGAGACAGCCCCTTGCATACGTCAATGATTCCCTTTGTATCGCTATGGCTCAACCCTAATACTTTCAGGATCTCGTCCACAAAAGCCCGGTTCTTAGGGATTACCCGCCGCTCCAGCCAGCGAACGATACCCTCACCCGTACGTTCCATATCCAGCGGCAGAAGATGCGCCTTCTCATTATTAATATACAGGATCTCTGCTACTAAGCCAGACAATCCCTTCTTTTCCATAGAAAAACGCATTAGCTCTGTATCATAAATACGGAGACTGTAGTGATTCCTTCCTGCCCCCTCTTTGTCATTCAATAAAAGAGAAACATCTTTTCCCAGGGCAGATGCGATCTTCACTATCATATCCAGCGTCGGATTTTGAGTACCGCTTTCCAGCCGGCAGACATTAGAACGCTGTGTCCCAATCATGCGGGCAAGCTCTGCCTGAGATATCCCTTTTTCCAAACGCGCCTCAACAAGCTGTGAAATGATTTTCCGGCGCTGCCTCAGTTCTTCCATGTTCTCACCATCCTTTATTCGTATGTTATCATAAATGATAACGCACAGCAAGAAAAATTCTGATGTGATATTAACTCGTAACAGTTCAGCCATAAGGGAAGGGGCAGACTGATTTATGCTGGCATAAAGATCAGTCTGCCCTTTCCCTTATGAACTGAGCGCCCGTATATGAGCAAAGGAGCGGCGCAGCCGCAGGAGCACGTATGTGCGGCTTTACGAATGGCGCGGGCTGAACTGTTACATTAACTCCTGCCTGCCACAAAAATTTCCTTGTATACTGGCGGTCATTATGCTATATTATGAATAGAAAAGGAACAACTGCCAAAGTGGTTGACCTGTAAGTTTAGTTATAAACCGCCCTTACTCGCCAAAGTACAAGGGCGGTTTTGCTATGCTTTAAACACTACTTTAAATTCGCAAAAACGAATGTCAGCAATGCCAGAATGAACATTCCAAAAGCCATCAGATCTTTAAAGTCAAACGGTTTCTTGTCCATCAGCACCACCCCCATTCTATGTAAGAATAGAGGTCAGCCACCCTGTAACACGGTTGTTCCTGTCCACATACTACCATAAGAGCAGACAGCGCACAATATCTATTTCGGTATCGTCCGGATTCCCGGCATTCCACTGATCTGGCAGATTAACCAACGCACTATATAGCTGAATGAGCCCGCCAAAAAGGCGGGCTCATTCAATATACTCATTCTATCTCATGGCAGTTTATCTTGTCTCTCTTCTCCGTCTGTAAGCCATAACTCCTGCTGCCGCTGCCAGCATCATCACTGCCGCCATTCCTGCGATCGGAGCCGCAGTATCACCGGTCTTCACGCTCTTCTGCGCACTGTTATTCTTAGTCGCATCTGTCTGAGCTGACGCATTGTCTTTTCCTGAAGTATCCGCGCTGCTGCTGCCGTTTCCAGTATTTCCATCGTCACCGGAATTGTCCGAATCTTCCGTATCCCCGACTGCCGCGCGGAGCTGATCGAGCGCTGCCCGCAGATCTTCCTCTGCTGTCATGACCTCTTCCTCTGCCGCCTGCTCATCGTCGTATACGCTCATCGCCGCTGCGAGGGCATTCTGAAATACTGCGATGGTCTCTTCATCTGCGCCCTCTGTACTCATAGCGTTTGCCTCATCGATCAGATCTTTGAGCGCATCCTTGCTCGGTTTCAGCCGGAGCTCACTCATGGCTTTCAGCAGGTCTCTCCATGACTGGTCCACTTCATCCTGCATCGCGTCTCCGTCCGCCAGGACTGCTTCCGCCGCTGCGAGGGCGTCTGTGAATGCCTGCTGGCCTTCATCCAGATATTCGCTCAGGTCGAGGGACTTCGCCATATCGATGACCTTCTGAAGGTCTGTCTTGTCTCCCTGCTTGAAGGACAGATACTGCATTGCCTTGATCAGGTTCTGCCAGCTCTCATCCACCATCTCTTGTGTGACGGATGTATCGCCTGCCTGCACTCTTGCAAGGATGTCCTCTGCCACTGCCTTGGCATCGTTGAAGCTCTTGACTACAGAGTCGACCACGCCTTCGGTGTCAGCCGTCTCTGCGAGGCTTAATGCGTATTCGAGGACTGTGGTAGATATCTCATCATCCGGAGTCTGCGGCTTCTCTGCAAATGTAGTTGTGAATTTTGCATCGCCGTAAGAAACATGATCACTCCACTCATGCTGCCCCGCATCAGCATACAGCCTTAATTCCTTTGCATCTTTCACGGAGAATGAGATCTGTTTCATCGCCGTGTCCTCCAGCATCTCGTTTTCCTGTCCGTCATATGGAATCTCCTCTGCATCTTTATAAAATGCAAACCGTACGCTGGACTCTCCTTTATCGACCTCCTGGTCAATTCCGAAATAAGTGGTGAATGTATTCACCGCCATTCCCTCAATATCAAAGTAAATGTCGGCTGTTGCGTGCGCGCCGATTCCCCGCTCAAACGTGCGGATGCTGCCGTCCTCCTGAAGCAGTGTGATGTCTGCCGGAGTCACTACGTTGTTGACCTTATTTCCTGTACTTTTATCGTACTGTATCTGGTTTTCCGACGCATTTCCACAGTAGGACTTCTCTGCGTTATATGCCAGATCAGATAAATAGATTACCTCCGGGGCCTCAAATACAAAACGGTATGTCTGCTCATGTTCTCCGTCTTCTGAGCACACCTGTACTTCCACCACATTTTCACCTTTATAAAAATGCAGGTTCTGTTCCAGCCTGTGTGCTGCTGAGGCTGTCTCCTCTCCATTCTGCTTCACATGGATCACCGCATTTCTCTCTTCTGCGGTAAAGGTAAAAAGTATTTCCTCCGCAAAGACCTTTCCGGTATAGTTGTTTTCTTCCGGCGAAAACTCTTTGTCCAGAACTGCGAATTTTCCTGCGTCCACTTCTTCCAGCTTTGCATTAGCCGCATCCGGCTCCTGGATATCCGAAACAGTATTATGCAGAACAATAAATCGATACACACTCTGTGTCACTCCATCCTGTGCGGTCACAAAGACTTCCAGTGCATTAATCCCGGAGCTCAGACTGATCTCATAGCTGTTATCCTCTGTCTGTTCCAGGTGTGTTCCGTTTTGAGTCACAAGCACATCAGCGCCTTCTTCCGGAAGGAAGCTCATGCTCACATGATCCGTCTCAGGCGCGCTTGCAAGATAATAATACTCGGATTTCTGGAATGCTCCGAAGTCAACACTGCTCTCCACAGCTTCCAGTCCTGAATTTGCAGGCTTGAGCTCCTCCATCTCTGTTTTCTCTGTCTTCACCGCCTGCTCCGCGGCAGCCGGCTCTCCGTAAGAACCGTTAGAGATTCCCGGAATTACCACTGCCTTGAAATAGGATCCGGACAATTCATAAGGAACTTCGATCTGGTTTCCTTCCATCCCTGCCACAAGCTCATAAGCTCCGTCTTCCTCTTCCGCTTTCATCCATCGTACGATATCAAAAGCTTTGCTGTCTCCGCTTGTATCGTACTGTGCAGACAGGGTGTTCGACTCTGCATCATAGATTGTCTGTACATCAGCCGCTTCCGGCAGCACCGCCGGCTCTGCAAACGGAACCTGTTCTCCATTCACTGCAAACTGGGAAAACCTGATTTCTGTCACACCATTTCCGCATGCACAGAGGATCCCTGCTTTGAACCCATCCTGGAGTCCTGTGTTCTCAACAGTCCGCACAAGAGTCCACTCACTTCCGTCTATGCTGTAAAAACCGCTGATCGAATCTCCGGTCTTCTCGAGCTTGAAGTACACCGCATTCTCCGGAATATCCGCAATGCCTGCTTCGGAAGGCGATCCTGCATTTTCAGTCGTGACATTGATATTCGGGCTGCCGCCGGCATGTTTTCTCTGGATTGCCGTATAATTATCGCTGTCTTTATATAAGACAATACCGCCTTCTTCATATCCGTTTTGTGTCTTTCCATCCATTTTCACAGTTACGGAAACGGTATCTGCATCCGGGACATCTGTCAGGAAAATGTTCGTCGCTCCATTTCCTGCAGCCCATTCACTTCCTCCGGTCGGCCAGATGCTGAGACTTTCGTCCTCCGGATTGAGCCTCCACATCCCGCTCGTCTCTTTTTTGATCTCAAAAGCATCGGACAAAACGATCCCGGCCTCTTTGATCACAACAAGCTTTCTCGCTGTCATCCCATTGGACGCCGTCGCTCTGACCTCTACCGCTCCTGCCGCTTTTGCGGTCAGCACTCCATCTGATGAAATTTCAGCGGCAGACGTGCTTTCTCCTGTCCTTGCATCTGCCACGCTGTAGGTCACACTGGCGTCGGATACGTTCTCCGGCATCACAGCCGCCGTAAACTGCATCGTGCTTCCCACGCCCTCCAGGACATCCCCGTCCGATGTGAGGATCACAGACTGCGGATATACTGTGTCTCCAGTTTCAGCTACATTCACCGTCTGTACGTTAGATACGTATTTTCTTCCATTCATCACAGAATACGCTGTGATATCCGCCGTTCCCTCAGATACTGCTGTTACAACTCCGTCATAGGAAACTTCTGCAACAGACGGATCACTGCTCTCATAGTGGATTGTCCCAACAGCCGGAGTCGCCTGTCCGTTTCCGATCAGGATTCCTTCCTGCTCTGAAATCTGAACATCTGATTCCTGCATATTGCTGATAGATGCGTTCATCTTAAGGCCATTGTCATAAGAATTGTCCGCGATCACCACATTTTTACAGCCGTTGAAGCCGTAGATATCTGCATTCAGCGCAGAAGCCCGCGCCTGCACGTCCAGCTTCATTGTCTGCCCTATTGTAAGCTCTGTGTCGGCCGCTGTCAGATCCAGCGCTACATTAGGATTAAACCGATAAATCTTGTTTCCTTCTATGGTCAATCCATCCACGCTCTTCGCATCCACAGTCCGGTTGCCCGACTGATAAAACTCATTGTTAAGGATCCGGATATTCTTATGCACAGTACTGTCCGTAGAGACAGTCGGATTCGTCGGCTCTATAAAGATAACGCCGTTTCCTCCGCAGCGGTAAAAGGTATTATTCTGGATCAGGACATCCTCAACTCTTCCGGATTCATACCAGCTCTGCGCGTCACACGAAATGTAAATGGCTGCCATTGACATTCCTTCAAACACGTTGTCCTCGATCACGACCGGCTGTCTTGTCGTTACCAGCACTCCCCTGGTCGGGATCTGGCGGAAAAGGTTTCCTTTGATATTGACGCTCGGTGTATAGGTGATGTTTTCCGCCACGTACTCGTTCGCCGTCACTTCCTCCGGGATCGGTTCGGTAAACCTGATCACCGTATCCGTAAGGCTGATCCCTTCACTGCTGTCTCCGGTCGGGCCGCTGATCACACGCTCCACCGTGCGGACGGAATCTTCTACCGGGAGCATATTACTCTGCCTGGTAAATTCCACCTCATCGCCAGCCGCAAAGCTCGGGAATCCCGCCGTCTCATTATGTTTATACCGGACAGTCACCTCACGTCTGTCTTCGCTGATATTGACCACCTGCTGGAACGTCCCGTGTATATTGATCGGATCGTCATGTGCATTTGCAAAATAGCAGTCCTGGATGTCGATCAGCCCTTTACAGCCGGACATCTGGACAAAGTCCGCATATCCCGCTGTCGTGCGCCCTGTATTTTCCGGCGCTTTGAAGTCCACATCGTGCAGTGATATATTCTCAGATGTCTGTCCCACCATTCCAAAACCATGGAGGAATTTAATATCCAGCTGCTCCATCTTGATATCCTTACTCAGCCAGAAAAAGGTTCCCGGAGTATCCCTCACCGTCGGACGCATCTGATAACACATTCCGGCATTGACACTTCCCGGTTTCTCAGAATAAGTAAATTTTACTCTGTGATTCCCAAGATCTTCAATGCCCGTTTTATTATTGAACAGATCATTCGACCTTGTGGTGATCCCCGTTTTCAAGTCTATGCTCTGAGGATAATTGTTCGGGAATTTGTCCGTCCCGGTCCAATAATATTCGTCTGTATACGGGCTCTTATCGCTGTACCAGTACAGACTGTTGTTTTCTACCTTATAGTTATAGCACTCAGGAATATAGACCGTCGCCGTGTTCCCGTCGGTTTCCTCAACGGTCACATCTACAACAGTAGGGACCGCGAAATCTACGGAAAACTCTTCAAACGTAACATTCTCACTCCGTATCGCTGCAAATGTCGTCATTTTCCCGTGAAAGATAAAATCCGAGCCGTTTCCATCAATCGTAATATTCTTCAGGTCTTCCACCAGGATACCGATCTTTTTATCCTTATATGTCGTATCCGCACCTACTGTATTGGATACGTAAAGCTCCCGCTCTTCCGCTTTATCCGGATAGATCTGATACTCTCCCTTGGGGAAGCTGATCACAATACTCTCATCCGGAGATTCCTCCTGGATCCGCTCTGCCTCGTCAAGCGCCTTAATGACCGCCTCTGCACTGTCTCTTGCTCCCCCGGGATCCGCCCCGAAATCTGTCACATCGATCGTAGTGACATTCTCTTCCGCTGCCTGGACCTGGGATATCCCGCCTGCATAAGGAAATATACTGCTGCCTGCCAACATCACGGCGAGCGCGGCGGGCACTGCCCGTCTGCCTCTGCAGCGCTTATGTATACTTCCCGCTGTCCCGGAGTTCCTGCATCTTTTTGCTTTCATGAATTTTCCCTCTCCTTTCCATAGATTTTGTAAAATTATCCACAAAGCCTCACACGTATAAGTATAAATGCATAATTCTCAACTCTCAATAAACTATTTTGTCAGCATTTTGTACTATTTTGTTTTCTCATCCTGCCAAAAAGCGTATAAAAAAAAAGCGTCATTTTTCAGAACACTCTTCCAAGATCCGACCGAGTAATACCTAGGAAAAAATTTCGTATGTCCGAAACAACCGCTGCCGTGAACAGGATCAGACAGACCAGGACTGGCGCAAAAATTTCCTTGTATACTGGCGGTCATTATGCTATATTATGAATAGAAAAGGGAAACCGCAAGCGGCTTACCCCGAATCATATGCAACTACCTTTACAGGCAGCCGTCAACTATTCGCAGTAGTTGGCGGCTTATTTCTTTCCCCTGAAAATCTGATAACACAGACTGACAAGGGCGACAATGAAGAGCAACAACTGGAACAGGTCCGAATATGTAACATTCATTGGCATCGCCCTCCTTTCTTTCGTCTGGAGGGTTCGCCCCTCCGAAAAAAGTCAGAGGGTAAGCCGCCCGGCTTTGGTTTCCCTGCACACATACTACCATAAGAGCAAACAGCGCACAATATCTATTTCGGTATCCCGTCAGCCCTCAAGTCTAACAGATCAAGCCGGCGTATCATATAGCTGAATGAGCCCGCCAAAAGGCGAGCTCATTCAATATACTTTTTCTATTTCATGGCAGTTTATCTCGTCTCTCTTCTCCGTCTGTAAGCCATCACTCCTGCTGCCGCTGCCAGCATCATAGCCGCCGCCATTCCTGCAATCGGTGCCGCGGTATCGCCGGTCTTCACACTCTTCTGCGCACTGTTGTTCTTTGCTGTGTCTGTCTGAGCTGACGCATTGTCTTTTCCTGAAGTATCCGCGCTGCTGTCGCCTGCGCTTCCGACGATCTGGTCATTCTGATCCTGACTGTTCTGGTCATCCTCGTCGCTCTGATCCTGTCCGCTTCCGCCGGAGCCAGCGCTGCCGTCGTCACCGGAATTATCCGGATCTTCCGTATCCCCGACTGCCGCGCGAAGCTGGTCAAGCGCTGCCTGCAGACCTTCCTCTGCTGTCATAACTTCTTCCTCTGTCGCCTGCTCGTTATCATATACGCTCATCGCCGATGCAAGGGCATTCTGGAAGGCTGCGATCGTCTCTTCATCAGCGCCCTTTGTTCTCATAGCGTTCGCCTCATCGATCAGATCTTTGAGTGCATCCTTGTTCGGTTTCAGCCTGAGCTCACTCATAGCTTTCAGCAGGTCTCTCCAGGACTGATCCACTTCATCCTGCATCGCATCTCCGTTTGCCAGGACTGCTTCCGCTGCTGCGAGGGCGTCTGTGAATGCCTGCTGGCCTTCATCCAGATATTCGCTCAGGTCGAGGGACTTCGCCATATCGATGACCTTCTGAAGGTCTGTCTTGTCTCCCTGCTTGAAGGACAGATACTGCATTGCCTTGATCAGGTTCTGCCAGCTCTCATCCACCATCTCCTGGGTGACGGACGTATCGCCCGCCTGCACTCTTGCAAGGATATCCTCTGCCGCTGCCTTGGCGTCGTTGAAGATCTTGACTACAGAGTCTACCACGCCTTCGGTGTCGGCGGTCTCTGCAAGGCTTAATGCGTATTCGAGGACTGCTGTAGAGATTTCTTTATCAGGTTCCTGAGCTTCTTCGTACCGAAAGGTCAGGCTGACCGGAAGCGAAGTATTTCCATTCTGATCTGCTGCGACCACAGAAACCGTATAGACTTCGCCTGCTTCGAGATCGCTCATCTGATATTCCAGAGGATCTGCAGCAGCTGTCTCTGCCGTCTTTGTTCCATTGACCCACACGATGTACGAAACAATTCCTTCTGACGTGGAGGCCGTCCATGTGACCTTTCCCGTCGTCTCATCGAATGCAAGATCTGAAATCTGTTCCGGAACTGTCTCGTCGGTCTTCTGTTCCGTTCTGACCGCAATAGATGCTCCATCTTTTGCTCCGGTTCTGCTCACCGCATTTACAGTAAATCTGTATTCCGTATCCGGCGTCAGTCCAGATACACGGTAACAATTCTCTCCCGTGGTTCCGATCACTTCTTCTCCCTGCCGGATTTCATAAGACACCGCATCATCCACATCTGACCAGATAAGCATCAACGTACTGGTTTCAAGCCCAGATACATACAGATCCATATCACTCACATCCGGCTTCGGCGGTTCAACTGCCGTAAGTCCAAGCGACGCTGCCCTAAGGCTTTCAGCTGCCGCATCCGCGTCTTCCTGGGATACTGCCGCGTTATTCATCGCGTCCACTGCTGCTGAGAAAGCCTCTTCAAAAATCCGATATCCTTCCTCTTCATACTGCTCCGGATATCGATCCAGGTTCTCCTGCAGGGCTGTCTGGAGTGTGCCCTTATCAATGCCTGAGAATACGCTGTCCCTGGTATCATGCACGACGAAATAATCGAGTCCGAAGTTTGCTCTTGTGGCATTCTGAGAACCGTCGAGCTCTCCCGGCGCAGCAACCGTCAATGTCAGTACATGCTCCTTTTCACGATCCAGCCCGCTGTAGGATGCTACTAATTTCTGATATTCTTTTTCCGCCTCTGTACTGTAGGTGCAGATCGGCTCCAGCTCTTCTCCATCCAAGGTCACGAACACGCCGCTGGTGGATGGATTCGTAGGTGCATAGACATCAATACCTGTCCCATAGAAGCGATAGGTCACTGTATCTCCCGCTGTACTGGACTCTGTCTTGTGTCCGCCGTGATGATCTTCACCGCCGCTCCACGGCGACCATGATCCGTTATACTGGATCTCCGGATTCTTCACTCCTCCTTCGGAATCTTCTATGACCGTTGTCACATCAGTGCCCGACTGTATCGGTGCATATGTTTTAATATAGTCCAGACCTATTTTAGTTATTCCGTTTTTGCTCTTTACAGTGATCGTCACTGTATGCTCCGTATTCTCCAGACCTTCGTAAACTGCAAGAAGCTGATTGCGCAGGCTTTCCTGAAGAGATACATCCACATCCTCATAGTCTGTTCCGTCAATATTCACGCCGAATTTCGAGAATGTATAATTGATCGGTCCGTAAATTTCCAATTTTGTTCCTGTAAATGTAAAGCTTACGGTATCTCCTTCATTAAATCCGTCCACCTTATTTCCATTCAGATGTTCGGATTCTCCCCACGGACTCCAGCCGTTTCCAGTCCAAGTCATGTCTTCCGTATTCAGAGTGCCTCCGCCGTTATTTTCGCTGCCCGCGATATTGAACTCCGTAATCGTTCCCTCATCCAGGATCCCGCCCTCTGCGGGAATGTCCAGAACGATCTCTGTCTCCCCGCTGACTTCCGGATCAAGTTCTGAAACCGCAGTCACCGTAACAACGCCCGGCTGATCCTTCACAGTCAGGATTCCGTTATCATCGATCGAAGCAAGCGCCTCATTATCAACGCTCCATGTAACATTTTTATTTGCGTGCTCCGTGTCCACTGTCGCTTCCATCTGCCAGCTGCTTCCCGGTATGGCAATCGTATTTACACCGTCTTTTCCCGATACGGAAATCCCGCTGACTTCTGCCCTGCTGTTTTCTATCTCAAATGCGTCAAACTCCATCTTTGTCTTTGTAGAGCTGTCATTCTTGGTATTTGTGAGCTCGAGCCTGACAGTATGGATTCCCTGATCCAGACCGTCAGCTTGATAAACCTGGCTGAAGTTCTGTTTGGACGGCTGATAGCAGTCGGCAGTTCCGTGCTTTTCGCCGTCAATATACACATCCATCATTCCCCGGTCCGGCCCTGCCGTCGCATAGACACTGATCCCGGTTCCCTCAAATGTCATTTCAATGCTCTCACTGCCCTCCGGCTGCTCGATCACTGTGCGCGTCCCGTCATAAAGCCCGTCCTCACCATACTGTGAAAATCCGCCTTCATAGGAGACTGCCTCCTCTCTGTCATCGACCATTCCATTTCTGTGTACAGTCTCTCTCACCTGCACCTGATCTGAAAGCTCTCCATACACAGTCTCACCCTCTGCACTCTGCACCGCCTGAACCTGATATTTGATCGTCCCAAGCACTTCTTCCGCATGTTCATCCGTATAAGAATTTTCTTCTACGTTTTCTGCAAGGATATGGACATCTCCGTTGTCAATCTGACGATATACTGTGTAAGTCACAGACTCGCCATCTATTTTACCCCAGGTCAGCTCTGTCTCCTTCTCCCCTGTCCTCACAGCGGCAAGCCCGGACACTGCCTCAAGCCGGTTCTCATCGCCCGGTATATGAACGATTCGGTACGTCCTGCCCTGCTCGGTCTCAAAAGAAATCCGGTCCTCACTGACCGCCCTGTAAGATACAGGATTGCCGTCTTCATCAATCACAGTCGCAAGGGCGAGATTTCCTGCCTGGACAACTGCCTCACCGCCGTTTCTCGATGTGATCTCGATCTGATACGGTGCCATATCCTTCCAGTCTACAGACACTTCAAAGTTTCCTCTTGCAACAAGTCCGGATACATGTCCGTCTGACCACTCCTTCGGAAGCGCCGGCAGGATATTGATATATCCCACATTGCTCTGCAGGAGCATCTCTGCCACGCCTGAAGTATAGCCGAAGTTTCCGTCAATCTGGAACGGAGCTCCGCAGTCCCAGAGATTCGGATATACGCCGTTTTCAAACAGCGTCTGTATACAGCGGTAAGCGTTATCTCCGTTTCCGGTCCTTGCCCACGCGTTAATCCTCTGTCCGATTCCCCAGCCGGTAGAATTATATCCTCTGTCTTCCAATGACACGATGGCGGCATCCATATACTCCGCATTGTCCACATTGATCAGATCCCCAGGGAACAGCCCCAGCAGATGAGACATATGGCGGTGCCCGCGCTCTCCAATACTGCCCAGCGTTGTCTCTGTATACCATTCCTTGATCTGCCCGCTTTCGCCAATCTCGATCGGCTTGAGCATACTCTGCGTCTCTTTCCATTCCGCCACTTTATCGGCGTCAACGCCCAGCACCTCTGCGGCGTGGATCGTATCCTCATAGAGCTGCCAGATCAATGACTGTTCATATGTATTTCCCGCAGTGATCGGACCATGCTCCGGTGAATATGCAGGCGCAGAGACAAGCCGTCCGTCCTTCTCCATGAGGATATTGTCATATAAAAGAGCACACTCCTTCAGGAGCGGATAGATATTTTCTCTCAGATATTCCACGTCTCCACTGTATTCATAGTACTCATAGCAGTTCTGCAGGATCCAGGGAAGCGCTGCTGGAGACCATCCCCAGCTGAAGCTCCAGCCCGGGCATGTCCATCCAAACGGCGTATTCTGCGTATGCGCCGTAAATCCCTGCCCTTCTTCTACCCCGAAATAAATCTGAGCAGTGACCTCTCCTGGCTCTTTTAAGGCATTGACATAATCAATAAGCGGGGTCGCGCATTCGATCATATTCGTGGAGTACACCGGCCAGTAGTTCATCTGCAGGTTGACATTCATATGATAATCTGACGCCCATGGCACACGGTTCGCGTCTCCAACCCGGTTCTGCCAGATTCCCTGCAGATTACTCGGCAGATCCCCATCTCTGGAGGATGCGATCGTCAGATAACGTCCATACTGAAACAGCATTGTCTCCAGCGCCCTCTGATCCTCTTCTGATATATTTTCTTCTTTATATCCTCTCACCAGATCATCCGTCGCCATTGCCGGCACAGATGCTCCCTGTCCGAGATCCAGAGAAACACGGTCGAAAATCTCTTTATAATCTGCTTCGTGATCTGCTCTGACCTGATCATAGCCCTTCTCCGCCGCAGCATCGACAAATCCTGCCACTCTTGCATCAAGCGTCTCCTGTGTATCATCTGTTCGATAATCAGGATATGTATCCTCATAGTTTGTATCCGCCGCCACATAGATGACTACTTCACTGGCATTTCTGATCTCCAGTGACTCCCCGTCTGCTCCCGGCTCAACAGTGCCTCCCTCAGTCTCCGCCACCAGAAGCTGGCCGTTAAACATCATCTGATTATCCTGAAGCTCTCCGGAGACTGTCAGACGATTTCCCTCCGTCTCAGCAGCAGCATCTTTCCCCAGCTTCCTGTCTGTCACGCCCTCTGCATTGTCTACCGGGAAGCTGACATCCAGATCCATCGTGCTTTCTCCCTCAGCTGTCAGCTTCATAGCCAGGACCTGATTCGGATAGCTCACAAAATACTCTCTGTGATACTTTGTCCCATCCTTTTCAAAATCCACGGTACTGACGGCATTGGTCATATCCAGAGCACGCTCATAGGATGCGTAGTCCCCGTTTTCAAACCCGTAATCCAGATAAATATCTCCCCAGGACTGATACGCGCCGTATCCGTCGACCGCTCCGACCAGCTGATACGCCAGATTCGCCGCCTCATCATCCCTGCCCTCTCTGTAGCACTGCTGGATCTGACTGAAAATGTCAGACATTGCAGTGCCGTTAGAAGTCTCGATATTTCCTCCATTATAATCCGGTCTCGCTTCCGAAGGGCCTCCGTTCCACAGTGTCTTCTCGTTAAATGTCAGCCGCTCTTCCTGTACATTTCCATAAATATTTGCTCCAATGGATCCGTTTCCGATCGGAAGAGTGAGCTGCTGCCAGATGTTGTCTTCTTCTGTGGTGTCAAATGCACCTGCCATCCCCGGTTCGATCGTCCCCTCATCCGTAGGCTCGTCAAACCAGATCTCGAGGGTGTTCTCTGTGTCTTCTGTCCCCTGGCTGTTCTTCGGATCCTTCGGTATCACTCCCGCTGCTTCCGAAGTGCAGGCGGGTATTGATGACAGCAGTAAGCCTGCCGCAAGAATCCCCGCCGCTGCTCTTTTTCTCCGCATAAACTTTTCCTCTCCTTTCCATAAATTTTGTATAATTATCCACAAAATCTCACATATATAAGTATAAATGCACAACAGCCAACTCTCAATGAACTATTTTGTCAGCATTTTGTACTATTTTGTTTTCTTCTTTCGCCAAAAGGAGTATAACAAAAAGAGCGCCCTCATTTTTCAGAACGCTCTTCAAAGATCCGGCTGCGAAATGCATAGATAGCTGAATAAGCCCGCCAAAAAGGCGGGCTCATCCAATTCATGGCAGTTTATCTCGTCTCTCTTCTCTTTTTATAAGCTATAATGCCTGCCGCTGCTGCCAGCATCATCACTGCCGCCATTCCTGCGATCGGAGCCGCAGTATCGCCGGTCTTCACACTCTTCTGTGCACTGCTGTTATCTGCAGATCCTGCCTGTCCTGCGGAACTGACCTTTCCTGCAGCAGCCCCGCCTGAAGTATCTGTTCCGTTGTCACCTGTACTTCCGACGATCTGGCCATTCTGATCCTGACCGCTCTGTCCCTGATCATTTCCACCGGAGCCAGTGTTGCCGTCGTCACCAGAATTGCCCGAATCTTCCGTATCCCCGACTGCCGCGCGGAGCTGATCGAGCGCTGTCTGCAGGCCTTCCTCTGCGGTCATAACTTCTTCCTCTGTCGCCTGCTCATTGTCGTATACGCTCATTGCCGCTGCAAGGGCATTCCGGAATACCGCGATCGTCTCTTCATCGGCGCCCTCTGTACTCATAGCGTTTGCCTCATCGATCAGATCTTTGAGCGCATCCTTGCTCGGTTTCAGCCGGAGCTCACTCATGGCTTTCAGCAGGTCTCTCCATGACTGGTCCACTTCATCCTGCATCGCGTCTCCGTCCGCCAGGACTGCTTCCGCCGCTGCGAGGGCGTCTGTGAATGCCTGCTGGCCTTCATCCAGATATTCGCTCAGGTCGAGGGACTTCGCCATATCGATGACCTTCTGAAGGTCTGTCTTGTCTCCCTGCTTGAAGGACAGATACTGCATTGCCTTGATCAGGTTCTGCCAGCTCTCATCCACCATCTCCTGGGTGAGAGACGGGTCGCCTGCCTGGGCTCTTGCAAGGATGTCCTCTGCCGCTGCCCTGGCATTGTTGAAGTTATTCAGCACGGAGTCGACCGCCCCTTCGGTGTCAGCGGTCTCTGCAAGGCTTAATGCGTACTCGAGTACTGTAGTTGAAACTGGCTCTGGCGGCACAAGTGCATCTATTGCTGCTCTGAGCGCTGCCGACGCACTGTCCACATCTTCCTGTGAGGCATCTGTATTCTCAAACACCTCCTGCGCTGTTTCCACTGCATCCTGCAGCGCTGCCCAGCTCGCCTCTGAATAATCCGACTCGTTAAGCCCTGCTGCCTCAGCAAGCAGTAAATACAGGCTGCTCTTATCAGCAGAAGACATTTTCTCGATTACCTTTAAGGTCAGATCGATCGTCTGTGTATCTGCGCCGTCACTGCTGTCAAATACAAGTCCCAGTGTATGCTCTCCGGTCTCCAAGGTGCTGAGATAAGCACCTGCGACCGTCAGCGTGCTTCCGTCAAAGCTGTAGTTTTCTCCAGCTGTCTCTGCTCCGTCTACCGTAATACCTTTCAGCGTATATCCATTCGGAGCTGTAATGATTGACAGGTCTGCCGGCTTCGTCTTATTCACGATAAATGTATCGCCTACCGCCTCAGGCAGCAGCTCTGTCTTCTGTGCCTGTGCCAGGATCTGATCAGCATCCAGCGCCATGCGGTATATCTTCACTTCGTCGATCAGACCGCCGTACTTATGGAGCATAGAACCGCCGCTGTTATAATGGCTTCCGATATTGATCGGATTCGTCACACTGTCCGGATAGCTTTCAAACTTCGCACGTGCGGTCTCTTCTCCGTTGAAATACATCACAAATTCTTTGTCTTTGAAAGTAATCGCCACATGTGTCCACTCGCCTGCCGGAACTGTCTGTGAGCTTGTCAGGTCCACTCCTCTGGAGCCGTCGTAAGGCGATGCCCAGAGCTTGTTATCTGTCCGTATATGGAACCACATTCCTGCAACCTGCGAACCGCTGACTTCATTACCCATGATCGTCTGTGACTCTGTCGGACTGCCGTCCCAGTTGATCCACGCTGAGAATGTCCACTCCGGTGCATCCGTAAGCGCTTCTCCTGAAATCTGCACGTTACTGTTCTTGTTGAAGTCTCCTGCATTGCCGGCAAGTCCTGTATCTGCGACTCCGACGTTCGTCTTCACGCCGTCCTCCTGACCGCTGAAATCATATGCCGTCTCTGTGCTGTCTTCATCGAATTTAAAGTAACGTGAAACGATTGAAAGCTGGATCGTTTTCTCGCCTGTACATGCATTCATTGCGGATGAGGTATCCTGGACTCCTGCCACAGTCAGCAGGAACGGTTTGTCTGCCGGCAGTCCGTCAGCTGTCAGTTTTACTGTTTTACCGTCCTCCTGCAGGACCGCTCCGGACACGCTGCCTCCATCAGAGAGCATATAGTTTGTAAGTGTCTCTGCTGATTTCTTATCAACAGCTTCATTAAATACGACTGTGATATCTGTTGTGCCCTCAAGCTCTGCGGAGATAACCTCCGGCGCCTTCAGGTCAGTTCCATTATATCCGCTGACAGGTTCGCACTTATCACTCTCCGTCTTTCCGACATTAACTGCAGATACCTGATAGCTGTATGTTGTATACTCGCTCATATCCGTATCCCGGTACTGCATGTCTGTCACTGACGCGATCAGGACTCCGTCTCGGTAAACGTTGTATCCTGTGACCCATGTATCCTCGTCTGTAGATTCATTCCACGTCAGATTCATGCCGCCGTCTTGTGCCGTTACCGTCAATCCTTCCGGAACTGACGGAGCTGTAGGATCGTTCAGGCTGTATACTTCAAAATTATCAAGCACGCTGCCTCGCTCGATGCGTACGATGTAGTCCTCCCGGTTTCCTGTCGTAAATTCAAACTGGCTGTGTCCGGCCGCAAAGCTTTCATTCAGCACCTGATCGCTGCCTTCCGCTTCTGACTGGACATATACACGTCCATCGCCGAGAGTATCAAATTCCACCCTATAGGTTGTATTCGGCTCCAGCCTCATCGTTGCCGGGCTCGTCCTTACCGTAACGTCCCCCTGTCCGTACAGTCCGTACAGCTTCAGGGACCAGTTTCCGGAAATCGTATCACTCGTATACGGAAGATGCGTTTCGGAAAGATGCGGCACTCCGTCTGCCGAGCGCTCCGGATTAAAGATACCGTAAGCTCCCTGCTCTACATATTCAAATGTCTCGTTTGCCACATAGTTCGACGGCAGATCCGGCTCTTCTGTCTTGACGATCCTGGTCTCCATGAATGTCGCCACGCCGTCCGCAGACTCACACGCATCGGCGGAGAGTGTCACCTTCGCCGTTGTCTCGCCTTCCGGCTGCACGAAGTCTACCCACATTCTCTGGACCATCTTGCCCTTTGCATAGCTGTCAAAATACTGGTTTGCCATGACCACCTGGTCCACATAATTCTCATATGTTTTTCCGTCCGGCGTCTCAACCTTGAGGCGTGCCGTCTTTCCATTCTCTGCCCCGGCGTGAACTACAAGACGGTACTTCTGTCCCCCTTCGAGCCCTTCCATTGTCTGGCTGACCTGTCCGGCCTCTGTACCGCTCATTGTAAGGATTGATACGCCGTTGCTGTCATCATTAAACTCAATGTCTGCATCTCCGCCTTTCTCCCATACAGAGAAATCACGGCTGTTGAAACCTGTATCCTTGAGCGGGCTTCCCTCGCTCCATACAGTCTCGTCCTTTTCCGCCTCGCCCGGATATACTACATAAGGAGTTGCCGCCTCAGCAGAAATCGTCACCTGACCGTCTGTTACTTCAAGCGTATCAACAAGATTTTTCCCGTTCTGTGTCGTCTCATAAAGCTTCACTGTGCTCAGATCAGACCAGGATTCCGGCAGTGTCCATGTCGTCTCGCCGCCGTTCGGATTCCAGTGATAGATCTTCGCTGCTTCATCCGGATCCTTCGTCTCGCTGTCCTCTGCGAACCACGGAATAAATACCAGGCTTCCATCAGCGATCAGACTGCCATCCTTGTAGATCTTTCCTTCGCTTGTAGATCTGACATTTCCTTCAAATATCGCTTCTTCCGACGTCTGTTTTCTGACATCATGATTCATCAGATATCTCTGCGGGAGCTGCTCTGTATAGAACTGCTGCACCAGAGAGTTGATATTGTTATTGTGCTGCCATGACATCATGGACACGCTCCGGCTGTAGCCGCCGCGGTAAATGCTGCTGCTGTTATAGACATCCTTCTGCGTGTGGTAGACGAACCTGTGCATTCCGTCTCCGATTCCCGGCCAGTGCACCCATGCTGCAAAACGATCAAAATCAGATTTGTTTTCTGTACCGAGCATCGCGCCGTGATCTCCCACGAGATTCCGTGCCAGCCTTGCCTCTGCCCAGCGGTCGTCGCCATAGGTATCTACATAGACAAAACCTATTCCCGGAACCTGCTCAAACATAGAGTTGAGCCTTGCATCCATTCCGCCATTGAGAATGTCCACATCCCTGCGCAGTCTCTTGGACTGATCCATCCATGCCCATCCATTATAAACTGACATGGTCTGATCGTTATACATCTTCGCTTCCGGATAGGACTCAGAATGGTTGATGTGGATACCCATTATGCTGTTGATGCCCTGCATGATCTCAGCTGCCTTCTGCATATCTTCCGCATCGCCCGCCCGGTGATTGATATCATCGTAGTCAGAATGACCGGAATCATGTCCTTCATTTGCATATCCTTTAAATACAAGGATCTGGTCAAATCCATCGATCATATTAGAAAGACGTTTCATATTGTCCGCGACTTTAAGGAACGGCTGCTGAACGCCGCTGGCAAAGTTATATCCCACATGGATAAAGCTGTCTGCCATGGTATCTCCACCGTTGATCTTATCCTTGATGATCGTCTTCAGCGCGTTTGCGCCATCCTGCCAGTCCATTGTCCCGTCTTCATTCGTATCTTCTGTCAGTACAACCTGACAGTAAAGATCCTCATCGTCAAACATTTTTTCTCCGTCGATCCCACGGTACATAAAATCCTGGCTGGAGAATCCGGCTACGATCGTTCCATCGCTCTTGCGGTAAGCGCGATGCCTAAATTCGCGCATATTCATGAGTACATTATTCTCCATGGATGCGGAGAGCTCGTCTGTAGTGATCACCGGAATGATACATGCGGTGTCCGCATCAAAGGATATATTCCCGTCTGCGATGTTATAATGTACTTCATTCACGTCGTCAATATTGTACTGCCCGCGGCTCGGCACGATCGTGTCAAGCTTCGCACCCGGCTGCTGGCTTGTCGCGGAAAGCATCGGCTGATTCGGGAATCCGATTGAATTGACTCTCATCGCCTCGTCATTGATGTTTTTAATACGCATATCCAGGATATTCCCTTCAAGCACTGTATACTCCACATCAAATGTAACGCCAGCCTTTTCCACGTTCACGGAATATACGACAGACTCATCCGTCTGCGATGTAATTTCCGCAGATGCAGGGTAGTCCACTGTATTGATCGTTACATAGTTATACTTAAATTCAGACCCATACAGCTTCTTTCCGTTCAGCGTATAATCGATGACTCTCGGGAAGTCATCTGCCAGAGCTACCGTCAGGTCATTTTTTGCAATGCTCGTTTCCGTGCTGCTGTCTTCCTCTGCTATTCTCATCGGAAGTGTCCGGAATACGACCTGCTTCACCAGGATATCGCTCTGAGATTCTGTGGAGATTCCCGCCATACCTTCTATCTCGTCTGCATCGGAAACCGTACCGGAATATACATAATAGTCATCCAGCCATACGCTGATCGTCTCTCCCTGGAAACGCACCTTCAGTTTTGTATCCGCCAGCCCTGCACGCGACAGCAAAAATGTTCCGTCTCCGCCTACAGTATATTTCGTTCCGCTGCTATTCCGGAATGCCCATGTCATCGCTCCGCTGTCATCTTCCTGCAGCATTCCCTGCCAGCTGTTCTGCTCCGGATCTCCGCGGAACAGAAAACCGGTCCTTCCATAATCAGACTTCTGGTCAAATGTGATCTCGATCTCACCGTTCATCATGCTGGGAGCGTCTAAAGCAAACAGTTTATTTTCTCCTGTAAGCCTCAGGCCGCCTTCTTCCATCTCAGCAGTTCCCGATCCTGACAGCTTCTGCCAGACATCCAGCCCCATATCAGGAGTCCATATGTATTCCTCTTCTTCCACCTCTGCATACTTCACCACGGAAAATGTATCCGTCATCAGTCCTCCGAACGCAATATCAAGAGTAAATGAACCTTCCTGTGCTGCGATGTACTCCTTGCTCAGAATGATCTTTCCATCCTCCAGCGTATAGTCTGTCCCTGCCTCCAGGAGCTCGCCGTTGTTCTTCACAGACTCTACGGCATCTCCGTCCGCCAGGGTGACCGGGATCTCGATACTGTTCATCCCCCAGTCCTTTTCCAGGACTGTGACCCGGTCAAGATCAACGGAAGATTTTTTCAGTTCCCTGAAACTATGATTTGAGACCTCCACCGTTTTATGGCCGATCCCATCGCTTGGCCCCCAGACACGCACCGCCGGTCTTCCCTCAGTGATCTCAGATCTGGTATCCGTCTCAGCTACCTTTTCATCATTTACATACATCGTGATCGTATCGTCACATGTCACGAATCTCATAGAATACGTCGTATCAGACTGGAACGAGATTCCCGTCTGATTCGTAATGCCAGGCCACGCCTCACTGCCGTTAACCTGGGAGCTGTGCTGTATGCTCGCGGAAGTATCGATCGCGATACCGTCACAGTTTTTCCCATCAATAAATCTTGGAAACATACCAACGCGGTAGGCTCCCGCGCCTTCTCCTGAAACAGTGAGGTCAAACGTCCACACACTGTCTTCATAGGATTCCTCCGCCGCATTGTACAGGATAACGCTTCCGTATCCGGCCTGATCGTAAAATTCTCTGTAGTCAAAAGTAAATCCCGCGCTGCCGTCTGCCGGCGTTCCGAGTGTTCCTTCCGGAATTTCCTGATCCACATTGTCGCCGAATCTCTGCACTCTCCATTCATTCTCTCCCGGTGCTGCATGAACTGCCGCAGGAAGAGCCGGCACTATCATCGCTGAACACAAAAGCAATGACACTGCCTTTTTCGCAAACTGCATTTTCTTCTTCATCTTCTTCCTCCTCTGATCAATTAATTTTCTTTTTCTGTATCGATTTTTCTGCTCCGCATCCCTCCGTTTCCGCGCTGCGCACTATTCCGTTTCACTTAATCATTAGTATAAATCAACAATTTTTATCATTCAATCAACAAAACTGTCAGCATTTTATACTATTTTGTTCTCTTTCAAGCAGGCTTGTACTATTTAGCACAATCCTTGTATTATTTTGTTTTTACATCAAAAGATCCCCCGCCGCAGCCTAATCTCTGCGGCAGGGGATCTGACATATGACCACCTTCACCTGTATTTCTCACTCTATTATTTATTGAACCTTACTGTCCCTGACCTGATCTCCGATCGCTTCCATCTCCTCGATCCACTCATCCACGGTCTTCATCCCGGACATCACTTCCCCCACCTGGGCATAGAAGGAATCCCTCGGGACGATATTGCTTCCCGTGACCGCAGCAAACTCACCCATATAAGGTTTGTATCCCTGTTCGAAGATTCGGTAGGATTCATAAACGGCCTCGGATGCATAATCCTTGATCTTCTCAGCCGCTCCGACAACTGGAGGAACGCCTTTTGCCAGTTTCGCATTCAGCTCGATCGCAGTATCCGAATACTGGAAGGCAAGAAATTCCTTTGCCGCTTCAATATTCTCCGCTGCCGCCGGGATATACATTTCCTCGATCCTTGTATATACATACCTCTCGTCATCCTGCTCGAGAGCCGGCGCCGCTGCAAACCCGAAGCTGAATCCGTTTTCCCGCGTTGCCCTCACCATCTCGTTTTCGATCCACGAGCCGGCGGGTATAAACATCGCTTCTCCTTCCAGCCATTCCGCCTGAGCCTGCGTGTGATCCATGAATATGGAGCCTTCCAGGAGATATCCCTCTGTGCCGATCTTCGCGATATTGTTCAGTACTTCCCGCACCTTTTCATTTCGCCATGCCCCTTCTTCATAATTCAGGCAGGCGTCCATTACATCTGTCCCGCCGGAGGATGCGATGGACGACAGGATCACGCTCTCCATATAAGCCGGATAGATTCCCTGGTAGGCAAATAGCGCCCGGTCCGAATTTCTCTCATCATCTCGCAGCGCAAAAAACTCATCCCACGTATCCGGCACTTCCAGATTATTCTTTTCGAAATAATCTTTGTTATACCACATTCCCATAGGGGAGTAATACATGGGCGCCAGATAGATCTTTCCGTCATCGTACGGCTGGCAGTTTTTCGTATCCAGGAAGCCCGGAAGCAGCTTGTCTTCCACCTCTTCCATCACATCCGTGATATCTGCCAGCGCGTGGTCCTTTATGAGCGCTGACGTCACCCCGGAAATATTATTAGAAGGAAGGTATACAAAATCCGGCGGATTGCCCGCAATGATCGTCGGCCGTATGATATCGCCGATCTCGGCGCTGGACTGCATCACAATGTCGATATCCGGATTTTCCTTCTCAAATGCCTCGCACACCTTATCCCAGTATTCCCTCCCATATCCTCCTTCAAATATGGCAATCTGCAGTTTTGTCTTTTCCGGCTCATCAGTGCTGTCTTTATCGACAGCCGCTGTGCGTGCGCTGCACCCGGTCAGCAGGACGCTCAGCAGAACAAACGCGGATACCGCCGCGGCTTTTCCTCTTTTCATAAAACACACTCTTCTTCCCAGTTCAAAATTCTAAGTTTTACTGTCTACATTTTACCGAATATCGGATTTCCGCACAATGTAATATTTTGTTCTGTATTTGAAAAATTATGTTCTGATGCCGATCTGATGCCTGATCCCCATCCCGCAGCTTCCGGATGCTCATACATTTCTGCTGGCAGACACATTGCAGCCCCCTCCCCAGCCTCCGGCATCCTGCGTATCCGCCGCGCTGAAACGCTTCACTTTACAGGTAACTGTTCACACCTAACCTCCGCCCGCATGCGCACTCGTCGCGCTGGCGCGCTCCAGTTCCGCACTTCGTGCTAAGACTGCTTATGTGGGCGGAGGTTACGAGCTCCACTCGTACTTAGGGATAGAAAACTGCCTCTTACATGCAAGCATGACGATGCATTTTTCATCCCTAAGTACGGTGTGAACAGTTACCTTTACAGCATTTTCTGAAAGTATTCTCTTTACATCCGCATAACAAATTGTATAAAATATATATACTGAAATTTGTGGTATAAGGAACGGTAATGTTATGAACAGGCAAAATCAGCTTTTGCGCAGGATCTCCATCTCGAAACGAATCGTAATCCTGATTTTACTGGTATCTGTCCTTCCTATTCTCCTGGTAGGCAGTTTCGGCTATCTGCAGGCGCGGTCGGCGATCTACAGGACAGCCGCCGATTATAATCAGAAGCTCGTAGACATCATCAAGCAGAATATCACTCTGCGGCTGCAGGAGTTTGTCAATCTCTCTGATGAGTTGATCCTGAATACAACAGTGCGGAACGCTCTGGAATCCTATGAAGATATGAACTCCACGCAGAAATACTGGACTGTACAGAATATCTACAGCGAAGTGCGTTCGAAATATACACGGATCGCAGACATCTGCGACATACGCATCGTAACTGTAAACAATCTTCCTATTTACAGCACGGGCTTCCTGTATCTGAACTCAGAGCAGGATCTGCTGAATTATCAGAGGATCTCCCAGAGCAAGGAGCCTCTGCTGTGGTACACGACCCAGTATGACGATATGCCTTATATCGTTCTGTCCAGAAAAATCACCAATCTTTCCACACGAGATGTACTGGGATACATTATTATCCACATCAATGCAGATGTTTTGGACGAGCTTTACTCCCGTTTTAATCTGGATAACTCCGCCTATATCGTGCTCCTCGATTCCTTCGGGTCGACACTGCCAGGCACAGGCACTTTAACAGCAGAGCAGGAGAAGACCTTCTCTGATATTTTAACCCTTGAAAAAAGTGAGGATATCCAGCGGTATGAGGGAAGCCGCGAAGATTTCATCTATTACTCGGCCATGGAGGAGCTCGGGCTGACACTGGTCACCTCCATTCCGAACCGGGTCCTGACCGCTCCCATACAGAACATGTTCGGCGCGATCCTCCTGTTCCTGCTGGTCTGCATCCTGCTGTGCATCATTGTATCCCGATACATCTGGAAGAGTATCACAGGGCCGCTCACGAAGCTGGTCGCCTACATAAAGGATACCTCCGAGCTGAAATTCGACACCGATTTCAGCGATAACAGCCGGGATGAGCTTGGTTTCATGGCGCAGTCATACAACAATATCGTAAAGATCATGAAAAACATGGTCACACAGATCGAACAGGAGCAGGAAGATAAGCGCAAGGCGGAGATCCGTCTGCTCCAGGCGCAGATCAATCCTCATTTTCTGTTCAACACGCTGGACTCTCTGCGCTTCACCGCCATGATGAGCCGTGCTGACACAGTCAGCGAGGGGCTTTCCTCACTGTCGCATATTTTGAGGAACTCGATCATCGACGATAATTCTTATATCACGGTCTCGGATGAAATCCGCTGTATTGAGGACTACATCGTGATCCAAAAGATCCGGTACGGGGAATTTATCGAGCTGCACAAGCAGATCGAGCCCGGCACAGACGACTGCCTCATCATGAAATTTCTGCTCCAGCCGATCGTAGAGAACAGCATCATCCATGGAATGCAGAAGAAAGAGACCCTTGACATTACCATTCAGACAGAGCGGAAGGATGACCAGATCGAGATCATTATCTCGGACAACGGCAGCGGCTTCGACATGGATGAAAAGATCGACAAGGAGACGAATATCATCAAGAGCAGCAAGATGTCCGGCATTGGCCTTGAAAACGTGAAGCAGCGTCTGGAATTAGAGTTCCGCACGGAACAGAGCTTCACGATCCACAGTGAAAAGGGCGTCGGGACAACCGTGACGATAAGATATCCATTCAAGAAAAACACTTCCATGGATATTGCGATAGAGGAAAAGGAGGACAGCGATGTATAAGGTATTGATCGCAGACGATGAGAAGATCATACGGATCGCTCTGAAATCGATGATCTCCTGGGAAGATCTTGGATTTTCGGCAGACTATGCGGCAGAGGACGGTCTCTCTGCGCTTCAGATCGTAAAAGAGCATTGCCCGGACCTGGTCATTATCGATATCATGATGCCCGGAATGAACGGCATTGAATTTGTAAAGCAGGCCAGACAGGACGGATACACAGGGGAGATCGTTATCCTGAGCAATCATCAGAACTTTAACTATGCGGTTGAGGCGCTCAGGAACCGTGTCTCAGATTATATCCTCAAGACAGACATCACACCCCAGTCTCTGACGCAGTGCCTGCTCAAGGTCAAGAAGAAGCTGGATGCATCTGCCCCGGCCATGGAACAGGCTCCCGAAGCTGTCCCCAAGGCCGACGCAGACAGAGACATCGCCCTCCTGCAAGATGCGCTGAATACAGGCTCTGCTGCAGAGGATATCCCGCTGTCCGAGTCCTATGCATTTCTCAATGTATTTACGAAAAAGAGCCTGACCGAAGATACGGCGGGGAACAATATGGCTGCCAACGCGCTGAAAAATCTTACCTCAGAACACCTGCGCGGCTATGGCTTTCCGATCCTGGAGCTCTCCGACGATTCGCTCCTGATCCTCCTTCCGCGCAAGGACGTAAACAGCCTGACCTCCGGTCCTGAGTTTACACAGAGGCTGCAGAAGCTCGTCCATCTGTATCTGAATACCGACTGCGGATTTATTCTGTCGGGGCTTTTCAGCAGCTGCAGTCAGTTTTTACATATGGTTTCCCTGCTTCCGGAGACCGGACAGCTCATCCTGTACCACGGATTTGGAGCCATCATAGATGAAAACGAATATACCGGCTTCATCGATAAGCCGCTCAATCCAGCCCCCTTGATCCAAAAGCTGAGGCAGTATATTGACCAGGATGATTTCGCCGGCTGCAGGACCGCGCTGAAGCGTCTCACCGCACAGCTCGCCAGCAGAAAATATCATCCCCGCCAGACCATTCTCCTCTTGAAAAAGACATTTGAATTTTTCCTTCTATACGAGACGATCCGGCTGTCCTCTGATCCTGCGAAGACAGCTGAGACGCGCCGGGAGTTTCTGCACTGCTGCACGCTGAAGGAGTATCTGGGCTGCTTCGGCAGGCTTTTTGATCTTCTGGCGTCATCCCCGCTGACACTGAAGATTTCGGACTCCTCCTGCCGCCGGGAGATCCTTCTGATCTGTGACTATATTGAAAAAAATATCGATCACAGGATCACGCTTTCGATGCTCTCAGAGAACGTCAATATGAGCGAGAACTACATAAGTCGTCTGTTCAAGGCAGAGACCGGAAATAATATCGTAAATTATATCAATCAATTGAAAATGAATCACGCGCGGCCTCTTCTGGAGGATAAAAATCTCTCCGTCCGCGATGTGGCTCTCGCCCTGGGTTTTGACGAGCCCTCATATTTCAATAAGCTTTTCTTCCGCTTCTTCGGGCTCAGCCCCACCGGATATCGAAAAGCAGTAACAGAAATTTTAAATGCAGAATAAAAACGGCGCTGAAGGATCGTCCCATAAAGATCATCCTCCGGCGCCGTTTTAAAAAAGATGCGGTCCGTGATCGAACCGCATCTTTTATCATTCTATCCAGTTTTCTTTCTCAGCGCTTAGCTGCGTTTCTTCCTCTGAAGGACGATCACTGCTGCTGCCATCGCCATCGCTGCCGCGCTTCCTGCGATCGGGAACATGCTGTCGCCTGTCTTCACCGCTTTGCTTCCCGACGTGGATGTCTTACTTGCATTCGCTCCACTGTTCTGGCTTCCGCTGGAAGTTGCATTTCCTGTTCCTGACTGGCCGCTGCCGTCTGTGCTTCCATCTGTCGATGCAAGCATCAGATCGATCGCTGACTTCAGTTCTTTCTCTGCCGAAGCTACCTCAGCCTCTGTCGCCTGATCATCTTCCAATACGCTCATTGCTCTTGCAAGCGCGCTGCGGAATACCGCAACAGTCTCTTCATCTGCGCCTTCTGTGTTCAGGCCCTCTGCTGAAGCGATCAGGTCTTCCAGAGCGTCCTTGCTCGGTTTCAGGCGAAGCTCGCTCATAGCCTTCAGGAGTGCTTTCCAAGCCTGGTCTGCCTCATCCTGCATTGCATTGCCGTCTGCCAGCACTGCTTCTGCCGCTGTAAGTGCATCGTTGAACGCCTGCTGTCCTTCATCCAGATACTGGCTCAGATCCAGTGAGTTCGCCAGGTCGATGACTTTCTGGAGGTCCGTCTTGTCTCCCTGCTTAAAGCTTAAGTACTGCATTGCCTTAATCAGGTTCTGCCAGCTCTCGTCTACCATATCCTGAGTGACGGACGCGTCGCCTGCCTGTACTCTTTCCAGGATATTCTGCGCCGATGCTTTGGCGTTGTTGAAGATCTCTGCTACAGAATCAAGCACGCCCTCCGTGTCTGCTGTCTCTGCAAGCGCTAATGCATATTCAAGGACTGCTGTGGAGATCTCTTTTGCGAGCTCCAGTCCGTCGATCGCTTTCTGAAGAACTTCGACTATATTGTCCACTTCTTCCTGAGATGCTTCTGCATTTTCAAATACTGTCTTCGCCGCGTCATATGCCGCCTGGAATGCCTCTGCCGAATCCGGTGTGTAGCTTCCGATCTTGCCTGCATACTCATCCGCCAGTGCGATCATTTTCTCCAGCTCGCTCTTGTCAACTGCTTTCAGCTCAAGCTGATCCTTCGCTGCGTTCAGGTTATTCAGAGCCTCGTCGATCTCATCCTGAAGAGCGTTCTCATTGGCAAGCACTTCCGCTGCAGCTGCGATCGCTTCTTCCATCACCTGCCTGCTCTCGTCTGTATAGATGCTCAGGTCCATGGCAGCTGCCAGATCATATGCCAGCTGCAGTTCTGTCGGATTTCCTTTGTAGTCCAGCAGATGTACTTTCTCAAGCAGTTCGTCATAAGCCGCGTCTACCTCTGCCTGCACAGCGTCCTCATCTGCATATACAGCCTCTGCCTTTGCAAGAGCCGCCTCGAACAATGTCTTTACAGCCGGTACTACATACTGATAATCTTCAAGTTCCATCTGTTCCTTGGAGTATGTGATAAGTGCCTCAAGCTCCGTCTTGTCTGCCGGTTCCTCCGGTTCTTCCGTCACTTCTGTTCCCGTCACGCGGATCTCTGTCGCCGACGCATAATCATTTGCCGATTCTACGCTGAGCGCATCCAGAACTGTCAGCTTCATATATCTCGCCTTCACCGGCTCAAAGTCTGCTGTCTTCCAGGATGTAGAGGAATCCCATTCTCCTGTCGCCGCCTCTGTATACGTCACTCCATCTGTGCTGACTTCGATCTTGTATTCTGTGATAATGCCGTTCGTTCCTCCCGTCTGACGCGGCAGATAGCGAAGGCCGTCCATCATATACTCCTTGCCGTAATCGATCACAAACCAGTGGTCTGCGCGGTTGTGTCCTGCGGACCACTGTGAGTGCCACAGCGTCGATGTATCGCCGTCCAGTGCTTTCTCCGGTCCCTGGCCTGACTGGCTGGATCCGGCTGTCGCAGATGCGTTGTCCAGCGGGAGATCATATCCGTCATAGGAAGGATCTACGCCGATGTAACCGAAATCTACTTGTGTATCTATAGCGCTGACGGACAGGCCCGCCTCATTTCTCACAGAACCGTTCTCGTCAGAGATGATCTTCGGTCCGCGGTAAGCGATCTGTCCTTCATCGCCTTCCTGCACAACATATTCAAATACGACTGACTTGTCATTGTTTCCGCCGGATACATAATCTGCGTAACGAGCTTCTCCGTCCAGCATGAAGCGGAATGTCGGAGCGCCCTCTGCGATCACATTCTGGTCTGTATTTACAGTAAATACATATTTATCTCCCGGAAGTGTAAACAGATGATCCGTCTCCTTCTCAACCGTATAGGTCACAGATGTGATCGTCGGGCTGACCAGGTTCACTTCACTGGTGATAAAGTCAAGGTTAAATGATGTAAACTTGATCGTATTTGATTTCTCATATAACAGGCCGATCATATCATCGCCCATGTCTGTCAGACAGGAGTATGCATAATTTCCCGGTGAGAACATCTTGGATTCTGTCCACTCGATGCTGAAGCTGTCGTCTGTCTCAGTCACAACTCCGATCCTGAGCGTTCCGTTATTTCTCCCCGATCCTCCCGGATTAGACATTACCACAATATCCCTGCCGTCTTCTGTCGTTCCGTAATGGAGAACAGACAGCTGGCAGTATACTTCCGTTGCCTGTGTATTGACCGGCGCGGTCCATGTCGCGCCGCCGTCCGTACTTCTGGAAACAGCAACCAGGCCGTTTCCGCCGGTATTCCTCATGAACTGAAGCAGGTTTCCGCTGTTCAGTTCAATGATCTGGCTCTCTGTGAGCTGCTGATTGAAATTCGGATTCTGTGAATCGCCATAATCTCCGCCTCTTGCGTCGTTCGGAGACATTCCGCGCTGCCATGTCACACCGTCGTCATCGCTGTAGATACATGCGGAAGACTGGAAGCCGCCGTTGTTCGTATAGTAGATCGGGAACACGAGACGTCCTGCATGTTCGCCGTTCTGGATCTCAATGCCGAATCCCGGTCCGGTACCGCAGAACTTCATCCAGTCTTCCTTCACCATGCCGCTGATATTGACTGGATTACTCCATGTCTGTCCGTTATCATCGCTGTAGGTCAGCCACAGATAGCATGTCTTGAGAATCTGGAGCGGTGCGGAATCATTTCCAGTATTCTGACCGCTGAGATAAATATTTCCTACATATTCGCCATTGTCATACAGATCACCCTTGTTGTGGTACGCGTTCTCTGCCGAACCTTCGTCCACTGTATAATCTGTCTTGTTTCCGTCTGCATCATAGACTTCTGTGCCGCGGAGTGTGTACTTTGCTCCATCTGCATCAGTGAGCTCCAGATACATATTGCCGTCCTCAGCTTCGGCAAATCCATTGCCTGCCTGTGAGATAGAACCGAATCCGGTAGATTCCGGGAACATGTCTACCATCATCCACACACGTCCTGATTCTGTGGCGATCATGACCGGATCGATCAGGAATGCGGACTGTGTTCCGGTGTCGTACGGCTGTGATTTCAGATCGATCACTGTCGTCAGGTCACTCCATGTCTGTCCCTGGTCTGTACTCATACGGACTACCGTGTCGATATTGCCCCAGTCTGACCAGTGATCATGTCTCTGGTCCGCGCCGGCGATCACAACGCCGTCCGCCGTCGTCACGAGAGATGGGATACGGTAGTTGAACGAACCGTAGTCGCCCATGTCAAAGAGCCCGTACTCCTCAGTCTTGATGACGCCTTCTTCATATTCCGGCAGGTCCTCCGGCTTTGTATCCTTATTCAGCTGGCGCACTTCATCAGCATTTAATACATAATCATAAATGTTGACGCTGTTGATCGTGCCGCTGAACGGCCATTTGTCTGTCTTTGTCCTCTGTATGCCGCCGATGGACACACTGTCCGCCGTCCATGTACTTCCTGTGAGCACGCCTGCCGCGTTCACTGTTCCGACTGCCTCTCCGTCGAAATAGAATGCCGCCTGTGTTCCGCTGAACGATACTGTAATGGTATGCCAGTCCGTATTGTTTGCCGCTCCGTCCGGAACCGTCACATATTGATGTCCCGATCCGTCTCTTACCTCGAACCCGATCCTGCCATTTGACGGATTCACGTAAAATGCTCCGTATCCGTTCTCAGCCCCTTTCTCCGACAGGGAGAAAAGTCCGTTCAGCTTGTTCGACAAGTCATCCAGTTTGTATGCGAAAGAGAATGTTCCCTGCGTAAGCCCTGCGATCACTGCTGCGTCTTCATCCTTAGCAGCGATCGACTCGTTCGTACCGTCAAATACATTGCGGTCATATGTGATGACCGGATCCTCCAGGACAACGCCGCCGTGATCCCGGATGATCTGCTCTTCGGAAGCCACGCCGTTGTAGATCTTGGCGTTCTTGATACTTCCGGTGTACAGATAACTGTTTCCGGAAATCCTGTTCGCCCCGCCGAAAGTCACTGAGCTTGGCTCCCAGCTTAAGTTCTTAGTAAAATAGGTTTCCGGCTCTGAGACCTCTTTCACCATCTCCTGGTCAAAATACAGCTTGTAGCCGACGCCTTCATCAATAACGAACGTCGCCGTATGCCATTCATTGTCGTTCAGAGTTCCTACATTTGCAGTGTAGCCCTTTGTCATATTCGTTGAAGCGTCTCTGATCTCAACTCCCAGAGTGTTCCCGTTGTTGACATAAAGGGTGATATAACTGTTCGTATGTACGGTGGAATTGACCGCCGCCAGCGCCATAAGACCACTACTCTCTGTCTTAAAACTCACGGTGATCGTAGCGCTCCCCAGGTCGTTAATAAATTCCAGATCCTCTTCCGGGACCGCGTATCTGGAATCTGCTTCGCCATTATAGGTACGCTCCTCTTCCAGATACGTCTTACACTCCAGCTCTGCCGCAGTATCATCCGCCTGCACCTCAGCGCCGGAGACATCGATGCTGCCCGGTTCCTGGGCAAAGACTGTCAGTCCGCTCTGGCAGACCATCGCTGCCGCGAGAAGAAACGCCAATAGTTTTTTCTTTTTCATAGGCCTCTTTCCTTTCTTTTTTTTCGTTCCGCGCGAATCAGCACTTTTCACAAAATCTCCTCCCCAAAAATCTTGAACGTTGTTCTTTTTACGCCGGTACGGTACATCATTATAATAATTATCTCAGACTTCTCTACATCTTACAAGCATATTCCTGCCTTATTTTTTATATTTTTTGTCATATTTCACAATTCTTTTCTGTTCAGGCATAGAATCATACAAAAAATTTCAGTCAAAAACAGAGATCCCGAAATTTTTTCTATAAACAGAAGGGTACCCTCCCCCGCACAGCCCGATGGCTGTGCAGGATGAGGGTACCCTTCTGCTTATTAGCTTGTTTCTACAAGAGCGCTATGCTCTTTTCTTCCTGATAATGATCACCGCTGCTGCCGCCGCAAGTGCCATCACTGCTGCAGTTCCTGCGATCGGAGCCGCGCTGTCGCCGGTCTTCACCGCATTGCTTCCGGAAGCCGTTTTCTGAGCTGTATTCGTTCCGCTGTTCTGGCCGCCGTTATCCGCGCCGTTTCCGCTGTCTGCGCTTCCTGCTGCTCCGCCGTTGTCCGCAACGATTGTTCCTGCGCCCTGGTCAGAGCTTCCGCCTGCGTTCTGATCCGTATTCTCCGGCTGTGCCGGATCATCTGTTCCCTGGTCCGGCGTCTCCGGTTCGGATGCTGTGTCTTTCACGACCAGCGCGCTCTGCGCTGCCGCAAGCTGCTCAGCCGCCTCGTTCACCACATTCTGGTCATCCTCAGAAAGACTATCGTCCGCCAGTACATTCAGGGCATTAGCAAATGCCGCTCTAAATGCCTGCACACTGTCCTCTGTGTATGCGGATACATCAATTGACTCCGCTGAATTGATCAGGTCTTCCAGAGCTGACTTGTCCGCCTTCAAGCGAAGATCAGCCGCTGTCTCAAGAAGAGTCATCCACGCCTCGTCTACTTCTTCCTGCATAGCGTCCACATTATCATAGACTGTCCTTGCCGCTGCCAGAGCATCGATAAATTCTGCCTGGCCTGCTTCAACATAAGTATCAAGTTTTGCCTCGATCTCAGCTGCGAATGCGATCACTTTCTCGAGATCTGTCTTGTCTCCCTGCTGGAAGGACAGATACTGCATGCTCTCTATCAATGTCTTCCAGCACTCATCGATCTGCTCCTGTGTAACTGAGCCATCCCCTGCTGCCACTGCGTCAAGGATCGCCTGTGCGTCAGCCTTTGCCTGTTCGAAGATCTCCGCAACTGATGGTACAACGCCCTCTGTGGATTTTTCGTTTGCAAGTTCAAGCGCGAATTCCAGGATCGCTGTTCTCAGCGGTTCTGCCGGTTCTTCTGACGGATTCTCATCAAAGTCGAGCCAGAGAACTACATTTTCATCAGAAGCATTATGACTCTCTGCAAGCTGATCAGCGGTAAGCGCTTCGCTGTATACGACAACCTGGTCGAAGGTCAGCTCGGAATATCTCGTCGTCTTCTGCGGCTCATAGCCTACAGAGAACATCTCTCCGTTCTTATTTACATTCGTTACATTCTGCGGTTCTGCCTGTCCGTTCAGCACGCCGTCGATATAGATGCTCAGACCTGCCGCCGGGTCATATGTCGCTGTCAGCGTATGCCATGCATCGAAGAAGCTGCTGTCAAGAGCCTCTGAGGACGCCTGGTCCCAAGCATTTCCGTCGCTCACATAAGCGTCTACTTTGACGAGGCTTCTGTTTCTGTCATAGTAGATCCTGTATGCGAAGGAATTATCTCCGATACTTGCGATCATTGTATGCTTCTCAGCATTCTCCATAGTTCCTGTCGCGTCGCTTGCCACAGATGCAGGAACGTAAACTCTGGAAGAAACTGTGAAGCTGCTGCCGTTTGTCATGGCGTCGTTTACGATCTGTTCCGGATCGTTGACCGTGAAGTAACCCTGAACCGCATTGCTGCTTCCGTCCTCAGCCTGTGCGAACTGAAGCGTCTCCGGCATTCTCGTATCCAGTCCGTTGCGGCTGGAATCCACGATCATCTTCGGTTCCGTAACCACGATCTGCGCCTCTGCGTAAAGATCCGGATTGCCGTTTACATTTGCCACGCTCACGACTGCCTTAGTTCCTGGTTCTACAGTATCAGCAGCTGCTACCGCCGCCATTGCCGGATTCTCGCTGTAAGGCGTCACTGTGATGCCTTCCACCGGATTTCCATCTTCGTCTGTCACTGCCCAGTCAGCGCTCGTGATCTCTGCGTCGGCGATGTCTGCCTTAACTGCGAAGTCCACAGCAGAACCCTGCTCGATGGACGCGCCTGCCGGATTCAGCGTCACGCTGCTGATCTGTGCTTCTGTCTCATGGATAAACTCTTCGAAGTCTACCCACAGCTCAACGCTCTCATCGTCAGCTCCGATCGCCGGCGTATCAGCATACTGTCCTGCGACCTCATCTGCTGTCAGAGCCTTGCTGTAGATGCGCACGTCATTGAAGTCTGCCGCGGAGGTCCTTCCTGTAGACGGGCACGCTCCGATCGTAAAGTCATAATCGGAATGAGCTACGCCTTCCGCTGTTCCTGTCGCTGCCTCCTGCAGAAGCACGCCGTCCGCGTAAACCGCGATCGTGTCTGTCTCTGCATTATAGGTACCGACGATCTGGTGCTCATTGTTCAGCCAGTTCGCCGCAAGTTCTGCCGGCATAGCAGCCTGGATCGCTCTCCAGCTTCCGCCCGCATAGATGTGGAAGTCTACACTTCCCGCCATAGAGCGCAGTGCAAATGCATAGTCGCCCTTTCCTGCAAACATATTATACTGAGGTTCTCCTGTCGGAGTCACGTTGACTTCGATCGTAAAGGAGCTGTCTCCCTCAAGTACCGGGTCGAGCACATCGTTAAACGGAACCGCGAGATTTCCGCTCATCACGATGCCGTTTCCTGTATTAGAGAAGGAAGCTGTCGTCTCATACGGAATCTTCAGTCCATTCTTACTCTGATCCGGAATAAATGTATCATAGCCCTCAAGAGCCTGGATCTCTTCAATGTAAGATGCGATGACTGCTTCTCTGTCTTTATCCGCATTGACAAGCTCTCTCTGAGCATCTGTCAGCGCCTCATAAGATGCCTGAAGCTCTTCTGCCTCATTCAGCTGGCTGTAATCATATACAACGAACTCATCCACAGCCTGGATCACTTCATCTGCTCTTTCCTGGTCATAAGCGTCCTGATCAAAGGAATCTACAGTATGGTATGCCATCGCCGCATCGATCACAGCATCTGTATCTGCGTCATTTGCGATCGGCATCATCGTATATTCCCACTCATAAACTTTATTGTTCGGGAGCTGATACTGAGACAGAGGAGCCTGTCCGCAGGTTGCGCCGCCTGTTCCGAGTGATCCGTAGTTCACGCTCAGGATCGTCTCATCCCGCGGCGTCAGCTTATACGGGTGATCCACCGCATCCAGATCATTCGGTGTAAAGTGAAGCGCGCTCGCCTCGACTGTGTCGGATGCCGCAACGAGAAGACCATTATCGCCATTATCGTTCTTCACCTGGATCCATTTCACATCCGTAAGGCTTCCGCAGTCATCCACTGCCATGAACGGGAAGAAGAACTTGCTTACTGTGTTCTCATAGATTCCCTGTCTTGCATTCGTCGCTCTGTCGTTGAATGTCTCCACCGGTCCGTTTCCGTACCATGCAACATCCTCGAAACCTGCCGGCAGCGTCATCATGGATCCAACTCTCAGGAATGCGCCCATGCCGCTCTGCGTCGCGTCTACCTTCATGTTCACTGTGATCTGACCGTCGCCGTTGATCGTGTATGTCATCACAACAGAAGTATTTCCTGCATTCGGGAGCGTCAGATTTGCTGTGATCACCTGCTGGCCGCTCTCATTCTCTGCAGTCTCAATGCTCTCCACATTGATCGTGTCGGCCGCTGTCTTCCACTTCGTATCGAATGTTCCCCAGCTGCCTGCGTTGTAGTCGTTCTCGACGCGTCCTCTCCAGAAGTTCGGAGACGGACCTTTTTCTACGAGGACTTCACCGTCATATGTATAGTTCTCCATCGTTCCTGTAGAACCGTCGATCGTAAAGCTGAAGTTCTCTCCCTCAACCTGATAAGCGCCGTCTTCTTCTGTCACTGTCACGTCCTTGTCACTTACAGCCGGAGCGCTCTGCTCTACCGTTACCGGGACAGCGATCTGCACGTAAGACATCTCGGCTCCTTCTTCTGCCCAGTCTGTCGCTTTCTTCAGCGTTACGGAGATGTTCAGATAGAATTCGCTGCCTGCATCGATCTTGTCCGGCATCTCGAACGGAACCTTGATCGTTCCTGTCGTCTGCGGAGCAACATCGACATCAGAAACTGTGCCTTCATCTACCACGACTCCGTTCTCCAGGAGCTGGTAGCTGACGTCATACTCATTCAGGTTTGTAAAGTTATTTTCATTATAAACACTTACTTCTCGGTTATTCAGCTGATTAACATCTGCGCTGAACCAGAAGTTCTGATACTGGTACTTGACTTCGCTCAGCTCCGGCTGCGGTGTTCTATCCGGGCTGACCAGTCCGTTCTGGCAGAAGCTGTTGTCATTCGGTGACTCGCCCCAGTCTCCGCCGTATCCGTAGTAGTTGCCCGCCGCTTCGTCGGCATACAGGTTGGCGATCGCATAATCCTCTGCGTAGTAATCCCATCCCGATACCTCAGCTGCCGAATGCTCGTCTGCATAATCCAGCCACAGGAGCACGCTGTCGTCATCCGCCCCGATTGCCGGTTCTGCAGAATTCTGTGCATTGATCTCCTCTGCTGTCAGCGCTCTGTTGTAAATACGTGCGACAGAGATCTCGCCGTCAAGTGTTCTTCCGTGAACAGAATCATATCCAACCCCTACCGGATCGGTGGATGCCGCGATGCTGTCCTCAACAGTCGTCGTGTTCATCTGTACGCCGTCGATATAGATCGTCAGTGTTCCGGAATCATAGGTTCCAACGACCTGATGCCAGTTTCCTACCCAGTTCTCCGGGAAACTGCAGGTACAGTTCTTCCAGGAGTTGTTATTGTATACGAAGAACTCCAGGCCGACTCCCGAGCTCTGGGTCTTCAGTGCGACCTGATTGTCACCCTTGGACAAGAGCACGCTGTTCTGTGCCTCTGAAGCCGGTTTCACGATCACTTCGAATGTGAAAGCCTTTCCGCTTCCCGAAAGTGCGCTGTTGTACTTCGCATTGTCGTCCATGACCGTATATCCGCTGAAGGATGTTCCGCCGTTCAGCGTCTCATCTCCGCCGTCCGTCTTCCAGTCGCTGTCTTCACCATATGCTGTTCCCGATACACCGGTCTTATCTTCCACCTCATAGACGCTTCCGAGTGTATCAAGGGAGATCGCTCTTGACTGGTCGGTCCAGTCCCAGATGAATCCGCCGAGCATGTTGTCCGCGCTGCGGATCGCATCCCAGTATTCCTTGAGGTTTCCTACAGAGTTGCCCATTGCGTGGTTGTACTCGCAGAGCACGTACGGGATCTTGCCTTCTCCGGCTCTGCTCTGAACCGTGCTCACTGTCGGGTACATGTTGCTTCCCATGTCAGTTCCCATGGAATCGTTCTGCCCCTCACTGTGTACCGGTCTGGTCGGATCATTGTTCTTGAAATACCAGATCATATCGCGGAACATTCCGTTGGATGTGTTCGGATCTGATGTATAGACCATCTCATTTCCGATGGACCAGATCACGATCGCCGGATTGTTCTTCAGGCGCTTGTAAGCAGTCTCTGTACGATCCATTGCCAGCTCATAGAAAAGCCCTTTGCCTGCATTGTCGTTCATCAGCGCATGGCTCTCCAGGTTGGTCTCGCCGATCATATAGAGTCCGTACTTGTTGCACAGCCAATAGAAGTAGTCATCATTGCTGTAGTGTGAGGTTCTGACCGCGTTGAGGTTGTACTGCTTCATCAGCTTCACATCCTCGAACATCGTGGACTGCGGGACCGCGCGTCCGTAGTACGGATCAGAATCATGGCGGTTCGTTCCCTTTAAGAGAAGGCGCTCGCCGTTGATCGTGATCGGATCCCACTCGGTCGTCGTTACTCTGTAATTGCTGTCCACTTCCGTGGATGTAAATCCGATCTCACGGAATCCCAGCTGAGTTGAAAGCGTCTCGACAGCCTCGCCGGTTCCGTCCGTCAGTGTCAGGACAAGTGCATAGAGATTCGGGTGCTCCGCGGACCAGAGTTCCGGATCCTCAACATTGATCTCGCCTGCAAATGTCGCTGTCTCTGCTGAAGCTACACTGTCAACAGAAATATTTCCTGAAGCGAGCTCGCTGCCGCTTTCATCCAGCGCCTGAACCTGAACGCTCCATCCTTCTACATCGGATGATGCCAGGTTGCGGATATCCGCTGAAATCTGAAGGACAGCATTCTCATAGTTCTCATCCAGGTCTGTGCGGACTGTATAGTCCTTCACCTGTACCAGCGGCTCACCTGTCAGATAAACATCTCTGTAAATACCGCCGTCATAAAGCATATCCTGATCCTCGAACCAGGTTCCGTCACAGAACTTATGTACTTCTACGGCCAGTGTATTCTCACCGTCTACAAGATAATCTGTGATATCAAACTTATGCGGGCTGAAGGTATCCTCGCTGTAGCCCACCTCTTTGCCGTTGACATATACATAGTATGCGGATTCAACTCCCTGGAAATGAATGTAAACTCTGTTGTTGTTCTCCAGGAGATCGTCGCTTACTGTAAATGTCTTTCTGTACAATCCTACCGGATTATAGTTCGTCGGCGCCTTCGGCACGCCCACGCCGGTGTCATATTTCGACTGCCACGGCATCTGTACATTTGTGTAAATCGTAAAATCATCAAAGGTAAAATCTGCATCCCAGTAAGTAGTCCAGCTTCTCGGGACTTCAACCGTGTTCCATCCCTCCGCGTCCGCATCAAAATCCGCGTCCATAAAACCGTTCTCACCTGCTGTAAGATACTTCTCCGCTTCCGACTGATTCTGGAAGATATTAAGCTTCCAGTCATCACCGTTCAGAAGTTGTAAATACGTTGAGTTCTCCCGGGCATTGTAATCCCACACTGCTGCTGCCGCCGACTCTGCGGACTGATAAGGAATGATCGACGTCGATGCATCCTCACGGTTGATCCCGAATACATCCTCCGCGTCAACCTGTGTCCCGTCAACATCCGTATAATCGTTTCCGGTCCATTCCTGATGAGTGAACTTGATGCCGTCGACATCCGCCGCAATGCTGTCAGCAGCAGTCAGTCCGTCCGCTGATGTGCCGCCTGCCGCATACACATTCAGTCCGGATGTCGGCGTCATTGTTCCCACAAGAGCCGCTGTGAGCAAAAGTGCTAATCCTCTGCTCCTACTTTTCACATAAACCAGCCTCCTTTTCCGGGTCTTTCTCTTTCAGTAATTTTGTCGTTTTAACCCATAAGGATAATATACACCAGTTTTTTCCTATTTTAAATGTATTTTTGTACGTATTTTACTATTTTCATCGCATTTAGATTATATTTTTGTATTTATTTACTCACTTCCTCTATAAATAGTAGAAAAAAGCAAAAAAACTGCAGCATTCCAACAATGCTGCAGTCCTGTCAGTTCATCTAATTTATCTATATATATTAAAGATATTTTTTCAGGTCGTCAACCTTATCGAGCTTCTCCCACGGAAGATCCAGGTCGTTGCGTCCGAAATGGCCGTAAGCCGCTGTCTGCTTATAGATCGGCCTCCTCAGATCCAGCATCCGGATGATGCCTGCCGGACGGAAGTCAAAATTCTCCCTGAGGATCTCAACAAGCTTTATATCTGAGACTTTTCCTGTGCCAAAAGTATCCACGGCGATGGAAGTCGGCTGAGCCACTCCGATCGCGTAAGAAAGCTGGATTTCGCACTTCTTCGCAAGTCCGGCAGCCACCACGTTTTTCGCCGCATAGCGGGCTGCATATGCTGCGGAGCGGTCTACCTTTGTGCAGTCCTTTCCGGAGAAAGCGCCGCCGCCGTGACGCGCCACACCGCCGTAGCTGTCCACGATGATCTTGCGCCCTGTCAGTCCGCTGTCCCCGTGAGGTCCGCCGATCACGAAACGTCCTGTCGGGTTCACAAAGAACTTCGTCTCCTCGTCAGCCATATCCGCCGGAATGATCTCATCAAACACATATTTCTTAATATCTTTGTGGATCTGCTCCTGGGACACATCCGGATCATGCTGCGTGGAGAGCACGACCGCCTCCAGACGCTTCGGAGTTCCATCCTCATTGTACTCCACCGTAACCTGTGTCTTTCCGTCCGGACGGAGATAAGGAAGCGTTCCGTCCTTTCTCACCTTGGCGAGCTGGCGCGCCAGCTTATGTGCCATTGCGATCGGGTAAGGCATATACTCCTCTGTCCCATCGGATGCGTATCCGAACATCATTCCCTGATCTCCCGCTCCGATGGCTTCGATATCGTCGTCGGACATTGTATGTTCCTTCGCCTCAAGCGCCTTGTCAACGCCCATTGCGATATCCGGGGACTGCTCATCGATCGTGGTCAGTACTCCGCAGGTGTCTGCGTCAAATCCATACTTTCCTCTTGTATAGCCGATCTCGCGCACCGTATCGCGCACGATCTTCGGAATATCAACATAAGCTTTCGTAGTGATCTCTCCCATAACCATGACCATACCTGTCGTACAGCATGTCTCACATGCCACGCGGCTCATAGGATCCTGCTCCATCAGAGCGTCAAGGATCGCGTCTGAGATCTGGTCGCACAGCTTGTCCGGATGTCCTTCAGTTACTGATTCGGATGTAAATAAGATTTTTTCCATTTTGTCTCCTTTCCTCACTTTCTCTCTCTGCCGGGCTGTCTCCGTCAAACGAAAACAGCCCGCGAAAGCGGACTGTCAATCTATCATAACAATCCTCTTATTGTTCGATCACTCGCTCAGGTTGGCACCTTCCTTTACAAAAGGGGTTGCCGCAGCTTCACAGATCCTTTGTATCTCCACTGCTCTGAATAAGAGAAAGTCTTCTTTATGAAATTATTTCTGTACCAGTAAAATACAATACAACTATGTCTGGTAAATGTCAATACTGTTTCAGCCTGTTTTTAATTTGAATTTCTGGATCTCCTTTTCGCTGGAAACCTTTTCGATCATGCCGCCCAGGCTCCTGAGCTTCTCTTCGAAGCGTTCATATCCGCGCTGGATATACACGATATCATCCACGATCGTGATCCCGTCAGCCGCCAGTCCTGCGATGCACAGCGCCGCGCCTGCCCGAAGATCCGGCGCGCTCACTCTGGCCCCGGAGAATCTCTCTACGCCTTCGATCGTAGCGGAGTTGCCTTCCACCTTGATCACAGCTCCCATGCGGGCGAGCTCATCCAGATATTTAAAACGATTTTCAAAAATACTTTCCGTGATCGTGCTCGTTCCCTTTGCCAGTGCCAGAACGACACCGATCTGAGGCTGCATATCCGTCGGATATCCCGGATACGGAAGCGTCTTCACCTGCGTGCATCTGAGGCGGCCTTTCGCCACAACGCGCACTGCATCGTCAAATTCCTCGACTTCGCAGCCGATATCCACAAGCTTTGAGATCGTGGCGTCAAGATGCTTCGGTATCACATTGAGGACTGTAACATCTCCTCTGGTAGCTGCCGCTGCAAACATAAACGTGCCTGCCTCGATCTGATCCGGAATGATAGAGTACTCTGTCTTGTGGAGCGATCTGACCCCGCGGATCTTGATCACATCGGTACCGGCGCCTTTGATATTCGCTCCCATGCTGTTGAGGAAGTTCGCCACATCCACAACGTGCGGCTCCTTCGCCACATTCTCCATGATCGTAAGGCCATCCGCCATTGCCGCGGCCATCATGACGTTGATCGTCGCGCCAACGGAGACAACATCAAAATACAGGTGTGTCCCGTGAAGCCGCTCAGCCTCCGCTACGATCTTGCCGTGCTCGATATCCACGTCTGCGCCCAGCGCCCGGAATCCCTTCAGATGCTGATCGATCGGCCTGCTGCCGATATTACATCCTCCCGGAAGAGCTACCTCGGCCTTTCTGTATTTGCCAAGAAGAGCTCCCAGAAGGTAATAGGATGCTCTTATCTTCTTGATATAGTCATATTCAATATTAAAATCACCGATCGTGCTGCCGTTGATCTTCGCTGTATGTCTGTCGATCCGCTGCACCATCGCTCCGATACCGCTGATCGCCTCCAGCATGACATTCACATCATTTACGTCCGGAAGATTTTCGATCAGTACCGTCTCATCTGTCATGATCGCAGCTGCCAGAATTGCAAGTGCCGCGTTCTTGGCGCCGCCGATCTCCACTTCCCCTACCAGCGGATTCCCGCCTTTAATTATATATTGCTCCATTTCGCACCTCGACTATACGATTTTATTCTCTGTTCCGTACCGTTTGCTGTCCGCGGATATTATATACCTTGTACGTGGGAAAGACAGAACCGCGAAGCGGCATTTACTTTCCACGCCGTGGATTGCCGGTATAATTCCCGCGAAGCGGGGCGGACCGTTTCGTCGGTCCGAACTGCGCTTTTAGCGCAATTATTATACCATAAAACAACCGATTGTAAAATCGTTTTTTCCTTACTCCCCATGTTATCCCTCGGTCAAATGATTATACTAGTCCCAGTACCTTTCATTTGTCAAGTGTTTTTTTATAGTTTTCCACCGCATTCAGCACGTTTTCAATCGTCTCTTCTATACGGCATCCGTCTTCACATACCGTAATATCTGCATATTTTTCGAAATATGGGACCCTCTCATTGTAGAGATCTCTCAGCGTCTGCCCCTCCCGAAGCACAACGCCTCTCTTTTTCGGATTTCGAATCCTCCTCTTTATTGTCTGATAGGAGGCTTTCAAATATACGACTGTTCCGATCTCTTTATAATGCCGCATCGCCTCTTCGCAGTACACAACGCTCCCGCCCGGTGAGATCACAGAATTCTCCGCCTCTATGCCGGCGTTCACCCGGTTCTCAACCTTGAGGAATCCGTCCTCTCCGACATCTGCTATTATCTCCCGCAGCAGTTTCTTTTCCTGCTCCTGGATCACAAGATCCACATCCACAAACCGTTTTCCAAGTCTCTTGGCAACAACGACGCCCACCGTGCTCTTGCCCACGGCCGGCATGCCTATAAAAATAAGATTATCTTTCATATGTACTTTTCCTTTTTTAAAATGGCCGTTCCGGCCATGCAGAGAAATCGCTTCTCTGTATGGCGCAGAGACTACCTGGATATTATAGCATGTTTCGCCTGATTAGTAAAACTTTCTTCTCCTGCGCCGCCGGTCGCTTCTTCGCTTGTAGATCTCCTGATAGAGCATTACCTCCACCAGGTCATGCAGCCAGCGGTCTCCTCTCCTCCGTTTTCCTGCCAGTGCGCTGGCCGATGCCCCGCTGCTTTCCTCCGACTCAGGCGCCTCGTCATACCCGCTCCCGAAGAGGATCTTTTCATTTTTACTGATATTATCACAGATCCTGCTGCACATCAGCCGGAGCTGCAGCCGGTCCGGATACTCGTCGTACATCATGCTGTTTTCATATTCCATACGGTCGCACTCCTCCTCGACATAGGGAAGGAGCCGTTTCGGAACATCCGGATACATGCTTTTCAAATACTCAAAATCCATTCTCTCTACTCTCTCGTCATCATACGCCAGCGGCATCGGATATGCCATATAATAGGGCAGTTTCTGATTCATTCTGTTTTCACTCCCAAGCAGACGATTATACTGGTAATATATGCTCCGCAGAGCAAAATGTGAGGGATCCCCGCGTGTCCGCTCCACGCAGAAATCCCTCTGTTCTGCCGGGATCTCTCCATCTCCCGGCCGCCTTATTCACTTTCTCTGAGTATCCTCTGGATCTCAAGCTGTGTCTCTCCGATGCCGATGACATCATCCTTCTGGATCACGATCGGCCTGTCTATCCGTCTGCCGTTCAGGAAGGTTCCGTTTCTGGAATCCTCATCCTTCAGGTACAGCTTATCCCCTCTGTGTATGATCACACAGTGCGCCTTTGACACTCTGGCATCTGACGGGATCGGCAGGTATTTCTCATACATGCTGCCGTCTCTTCCTCTTCCGATCCCCACTGTATCATAGAATACAAAACTGTATTTCTCCCATGTATCAAGGTCTTCCAGGATGATCTTCCACTGTCTTCTCTTCTTCTGGCGGGGTCTCTGAGCCTGCTGCTGTTCTCCAGCCTGCCTTCTCTGAGATGCACGGCGGCGCGGCGGTTCATATTCCTCCTCATCGTCGTCATCATAATCATCCTCGTCCTCATCGGGATAACGGCGGCTTCTCCTGCGTCTTCCGCCTGCCGCCTCCGCTTTATTCTTCTTTATGCTTGCAAAGGTTCCGCCGAGCAGAGCCGCACAGCCTATGACCAGCAGGACCATCACAATCCAATACCACATATTATAATCACTCCTTTGACTTCTTATGGTACTATACTTTTTCTCTCCGGGCAAGCATCAGATGTACTTTTTTGGAAGCTTTTGTCGATTTTTGACCTCTTCTTCCCATGAACCGCGGCGGTTTCTGAGCTGTATTTCGAAGCACTTTTCCATCTGCATGCCGCCTCCGCGTGCCAGAGGGTTGGACGACGCCCGCCTTTTATGCTAGAATGTGGGTGCAGCAGATTCCTGCCGTGACGCGGAAATCTGGATCGAAACTTTTTTACCTGTGCTTATTATGAGTATTGAATAAAAAGGAGTTATCAGATGAGTATTTTAAGACCCTTTCGGGCTGTCCGGCCCGCGGAAGGCCTCGCCCCCTCCATCGCCGCCCTGCCCTATGACGTATATACGACCGAAGAGGCGCGCCGCGCTGTGGAGGCGGCGCCCCTGTCTTTCCTCCGTATCGACCGGGCGGAGACCCAGTTCCCGGCAGGCACAGACATCTATTCTGATCAGGTTTATGAAAAGGCCCGGGATCTTCTGAACGGGATGATCGAGGACGGTTTCTTCCTGCAGGATGAATCCCCCTGTTACTATATCTATTCCCAGACAATGGATGGCAGGACACAGAATGGGATCGTGGGATGCGCCTCCATTGACGACTATCTCGGCGGTGTGATATTGAAACACGAAAATACACTGGAAGAAAAAGAGCTGGACCGGATCCGGCATGTCGATACCTGCAGCGCACAGACAGGCCCCATCTTTCTCACATTCCGTCCGGAGGCACAGCTCAAGGAAATCATCCGGAAGACACAGCAGAATACCGCTCTTTATGATTTCATCAGCGAGGACGGGATCCGCCATCAGGCATGGCGCATCAGCAGTCCGGATGATATCGAGAAAATTTCTCAGATTTTTTCCGGCATCCCCCACCTCTATATCGCTGACGGACACCACAGAGCAGCTTCGGCAGTCAAGGTGGGGCTGCGGCGGAGAGCCGCAGATCCGGGCTTTTCCGGCAATGAAGAGTACAACTATTTTCTGTCTGTTCTCTTTCCCTCCGACGAACTGAAGATCTACGATTATAACCGGGTAGTCTCAGATAAAAACGGGTATACATTTGACGAACTTCTTGGTATGATAAAGAATAGGTTTGAAGTGACGCGGATGGGCAGAGAGCCCTTTCACCCGTCGCGCAAAGGTGAATTCGGCATGTACTGTGAACAGAACTGGTACAGACTGAGGACGGACGCTGTCCGGGACAGCAGTGATCCGGTGAAGGACCTTGACGTATCGGTCCTTCAGGATATGATCCTGGAACCCCTGCTCGGCATTCATGATCCCAGGACAGATTCCCGAATCCGCTTTGTAGGAGGGATCCGCGGTCTCGAAGAACTGACGGAAAGAGCGGACGCTTCCGGCGGGATCGCTTTTTCTATGTATCCGACTTCAATGGAGGAACTGCTCCGCGTGGCGGACGCGGGGATGCTCATGCCGCCGAAGTCCACATGGTTTGAGCCCAAGCTGCGCAGCGGGCTGTTCATACACCGTTTCTGACTCCCCGGGCCGGCGCAGTCCAGAAACAACGTTTTTACAGAAATGATACCGGAGCCGCGAGTCATGCTTTTTCATGCATGAGAGACATAGTCTTTTGGTCCCGGCGTCGCAGAAATAAAAGGGAACATAAAATAAGGAGATGTAATTCATGGAGAGAAATGAGCTTTGCTGGTGCGGCAGTGGTAAGAAATACAAAAAATGCCACATGCCGATCGAAGAAAAAATGCTGCTTCATGCAGAAAGAGGGGAGATCGTACCGGACCGTAAGCTTCTGAAAACGCCGCATCAGATCGAGATGATCCGCAAAAGCGCTGATCTGAACACAGCGGTGCTGGACGAGGTTGCCAGACACATCCATATCGGAATGAGCACGGCCGAGATCGATGATATCGTATACCGGTTCACAACAGAACACGGCGGCATTCCCGCCCCGCTGAACTACCAGGGATTCCCAAAGAGCGTGTGCACATCCATCAACAATGAGATCTGCCACGGCATCCCCGACGAGAACATCATTCTTCAGGAAGGCGATATCATCAATGTGGATGTCTCCACGATCCTGGACGGATACTTTTCAGACGCTTCCCGTATGTTCAAGATGGGAAAGATCTCTGACCGGGCAGAACGGCTGATCCGCGTGACGGAAGAGTGCGTTGAGCTGGGGCTCGCCGCAGCGAAGCCGTGGGGACACCTGGGCGATATCGCTGACGCGATCAACACCCATGCCCGCGCCAACGGATACTCCGTAGTGGAGGAGATCGGCGGACACGGGATCGGTCTTGCGTTCCACGAAGACCCGTTCGTCAGCTACGTAACGCCGAAGGGCTCTGAGATGCTCCTCGTACCTGGCATGATGTTCACCATCGAGCCGATGATCAACGAGGGCAGCCCGGACTTCTTCGTCGATGAGGATAACGACTGGACTGTGTACACCATCGACGACGGACTTTCCGCACAGATCGAGTATATGGTGCTGGTGAAGGAAGACGGGATTGAAGTGCTGACAAAGTAAGCAGATAAAAAAGTAGTAAGGCGCGGGCCTGCTGTGGTACATCCCCGGCAGGATCCGCGCCTTACTTTCTTTTCTCTGTTCCATCATTCCCGGCGCATCGCATTCTTATTCAGACCGCCGCGTCAGGTCCTTCTTTTCTCAGCATCCACAGATACTGTTCGTAGTCCACTCCATCATTTCTGGGCACTTTCCCGCGGACTGAATCTTCCAGTGCAAGGCCGATCAGCCTGCCTGCAGTCTCCATCGACTTCTCAAGCTTATCGCCTCTCGCCCTGCCTCCGGCGATCACTGATGCAAAAAGGTCGCCTGTTCCCGAATAGCTCTCTCCCACAAAGGGGAATGCGGACAGGAACTTCTCCTTCCTGGTGACTGCAAGATTTCCCATCTTCTGCACGCCGTCTGAGCTGTCTGTAAAACGGATTCCTGTCACAACGACCGCTTTCGTGCCTCTGTCCATAACATTTCTGGCCATCTGCTCCACGATCGTCAGCAGATGCTTTTCGTCCGTCATCAGCTCGATCATCCGGAAATCTGTATCCGTCAGGAGGCACAGCTCTGTCAGGTTGGGTGTTATAATATCTGCCCTTGCTGTAAGCTCCTTCATCATTCCGAGGAACTCCGGAGTACACATGCCGAATCTCCTCCCGTCATCCCCCATGATCGGATCTGTGAGCAGAAACGTCTTCTTTCTATAAAAAGTGTCCAGAAAATCAAACACCTTCTCTATCTGCCGCCCATCCGACATGAATCCTGTATAGATCCCGTCGAAGGACACTCCCATCTTCTTCCACTCCCTGCGGAATTCATCCATTTTATCTGTATAATCATCATAGAAATAACTCGGGTATCCGGTCTGTCCGCTCAGGATCGCCGTCGGAAGCGGACAGGGCTGTACTCCCATCGATGCAATGACCGAGATCGCCGCCGTAAGAGAACATCTCCCGAAGCCCGACAGGTCGTTAATAACCGCTATCTTTTTTGTCATTTCTCAATACCTCGCTGTCATCTCCTGTTTTCAAATCCGTCGCATTTCCGCTTATTGATCTTTTTTCGTTGATCGATCTTTTCCTCTTATTTTGTTCTTTTTCGCTGATTGATCTTTTCCCCTTATTCAGAATATCAAAAGGGCGGACACCAGCATCCGCCCCTGTTCTTTCTCAGTCGATCAGCCCCGGCACCTGCACCGGTTTGAGCACGATCGCCGAATGACGTCCCATATTCAGGACGATCTCTCCATTCTCCACGATATATTCATCATAATCTGTTGTATATCCCTGTTCATAAGAATAGATCAGCCTCTTCATCCGCCCGCTCATCGGAACGCCGGACAGCCACACAGGGACAACAACTTCCCTGAGTTCTTTGCTGTTATTTAGGACTACGACGATCTGTTCTCTGCCCTGGAATCTTGCGTATGACAGAAGATTCTTGTCTGCGCAGAGCAGCTTGATGGAGCCCGTTCTCAGCGGCTTTTCCTCTTTGTGGATCCTTATCATCTCTTTGTGGAATCCCAGCATCTCCATGTCTTCATGTCCCCACGGGAAAGTCCTCCGGCTGTCCGGATCCGTAAATCCGCATACGCTGACCTCATCTCCATAGTAGATCGTCGGAGCTCCGACCCACGTCATCTGCACAGTCACGGCTTCCCGCATGACCGCCTTGTTCACGCCCTCTTCCGCAGCCTTAGAACCGACGCTGTCCACCCTGCCCACGATGTGGTTCGTCCGGGTCAGGAAACGGGAATGATCATGGTTGGACAGCTCATTCATGGCGACCTGAAGAGAGGGAGTGAGCATGCTGGCCATATAGTGCCTCATGGCTCCCACAAAGTTGTCCGGATTTCCCCACAGATCTGTTCGGCGCTCGTCGCTGTGCTTTTCCATTCCTGTCAGGAACCAGGTGAGCGGTTCCATAAATGCGTCGTAGTTCATGACGCTGTCCCACTCATCGCCCTGCAGCCAGTCGACCGGATCACCGTAGTGTTCCGCCAGGATCAGGGCATTGGGATTCGCGCTCTTCACTTCTTTTCTGAAACGCTTCCAGAACAAATGATTGTATTCATTGCTGCATCCCAGGTCTGCTGCGACATCCAGCCTCCATCCGTCCACATTATACGGGGGAGAAACCCATTTCTTGCCTATATTCATAATATATTGCTCAAGTTCCGGCGAATCTTCATACGCCAGCTTCGGCAGCGTATCGTGTCCCCACCAGCCGTCATAGCTTCCGTTGTACGGCCACGCTTCATCTCTGTTGTCATGGAAATGAAAATAGCTGCGGTACGGGCTGTCCGCACTCACATAAGCTCCCTTCGGATACTCCGGCTGAGGTTCATAGATCCGCTCCCGATCCAGCCACTTATTGAAGGATCCGCAGTGGTTGAACACCCCGTCCAGAATCACTTTCATCCCACGCTTGTGCATTTCCTCCACAAGCCGGATGAAAAGCTTGTTGCTCGCCTCAAGATTTCTGATATCTCCGGTGCGCTTCTGGTATTTCTCCGACCGGATATTGTCATTCGCGCCTTCCGGGAGCGGCTCCCCTCCATCTTCCACGATCTTTCCGTAATGAGGATCGATATAGTCATAATCCTGTATATCATATTTGTGATTGGACGGTGAGACAAAAAGCGGATTAAAGTAAATCACCTCAACGCCGAGATCCTGCAGGTAATCCAGCTTATCCATGACTCCCTGAAGATCTCCCCCGTAGAAGTTTCGGATATCCATAGAAGCCGGAACCTGATCCCAGTCACGGATCTTCGCACTTGGCGCCCCGATATAGATATACTCGCCGTCCTCCACATCGTTCGTAGGATCTCCATTATAAAAGCGGTCCACAAAGATCTGATACATCACAGCCCCTTTCGCCCAGGCCGGCGTGGAGAACCCGGGAACAATGATGAACGCGTAATAATCCTCCCTGTGATCAGAGACTCCGCATCGGTTGAAATAACAGATCTGCTCGCCTTTCTTGATCTCAAAAGAATACTTGAACGGCTCTGTCCCCAGCTGACACTCGATTTCATAGTAGTCAAATTCATCCGTTGACTTTGCCCTCCACATGGAATGACTCCGGTTACCGACCAGGATCTTCACTTCCTCCACATCATTGTGCGCAGTGCGGAATCTCAGTATGACCTTCTCATTTTCTTCTGGTTCTGCCGGAATTACATAATCCTGTGTACCGTCGCAAAACAGCGCTTCTCTGTTCATATCATCTAGCCCCTTTCCAAAGTTGAAACATAATCCGGCAAAACGGCAGGAAGAGCGGACGCTGTCATGCCTCCGCTCCATTGCTCTCGAACAGTGCTTCAAATTCACTTCTGGTTATTTTTTCTTTTTCAAGCAGGAGCTGCGCACACGCATCCAGTACTGCATGATGCTCCTTTATGATCGACTTTGCCTTTGCATAGCATTCATCTATGATCCGCTTCACTTCCTCGTCGATCGTGCCTGCGACCTTTTCACCGTATCCTCTTGATGTGTGGCCGAAATCGCGGCCGATGAAAACTTCGTCGCTGTCGTTATCATAATTGATCAGGCCGAGCCGTTCGGACATACCGAACTTGGTGATCATGGATTTGGCAATCGCTGTCGCCTGCCTGATATCCTGTGACGCTCCTGTCGTAATATCGTCGAAGACCTCCTCCTCAGCGACACGTCCGCCGAGAGAGACCGTGATCTCCTGGAGCATATGCCCCTTCGTGTTAAACATATCATCGCTCTCCGGCAGCGGCATGGTGTATCCTCCTGCTCCTCCGGTCGGAATGATGGACACGCTGTAGACCGGGCCCACATCCGGGAGCACATGGAAGAGGATCGCGTGTCCCGCCTCGTGGTATGCGGTAATGCGCCGCTCCTTGTCGGAGACGATGCGGCTCTTCTTCTCCGGTCCGATGCCGACTTTCACAAAAGCATGCCGGATATCCGACTGCTGGATAAACACTCTGTTGTCCTTCGCGGCAAGGATGGCCGCCTCGTTCAGCAGGTTCTCAAGGTCCGCCCCTGTGAATCCCGACGTCGTCTGTGCGATCTGCTTGAGATCTACATCGTCGCCCAGCGGCTTGTTCCTCGCATGCACGCGCAGGATCTCCTCTCTTCCGCCCACATCCGGGCGTCCAACGATCACATTGCGGTCAAATCTGCCCGGACGGAGGATTGCCGGATCAAGGATATCCTTCCGGTTTGTCGCAGCCATCACGATGATGCCCTCGTTCACTCCGAATCCGTCCATCTCCACAAGGAGCTGGTTCAGCGTCTGCTCCCTCTCGTCATGTCCGCCGCCGAGCCCGCTGCCGCGGCGTCTCGCGACCGCGTCGATCTCATCGATGAACACGATGCACGGCGCATTCTTCTTCGCATCCTGGAAAAGATCACGGACACGGGAGGCTCCCACGCCGACAAACATTTCCACAAAATCAGACCCGGAGATGCTGAAGAACGGAACTCCCGCCTCCCCGGCGACCGCTTTTGCCAGCAGGGTCTTTCCTGTTCCCGGAGGTCCCTCAAGAAGCACGCCCTTCGGGATCCGCGCGCCTACCTGGATATATTTCTTCGGCGCCTTAAGGAAATCGACGATCTCCTCGAGCTCTTCTTTCTCCTCCTTCAGCCCTGCCACATCGGCGAAGGTGACCTTGATCTCATTCTGATTCGTCAGCCTCGCGCGGCTCTTTCCGAAGTTCATCGCCTTTGCATTCGCTCCGCCGTTCTGGCGGTTCATAAGAAAGAAAATGAGGAACACCCCGGCCAGTGCGACGAGCACCGGGATCAAGATGGTCGTGAGCATGGATTCTCTCGGGACATCAGACATCCCATAGTCTATATTATTCTCGTCAAGAAGTTCCTGCACTTCCCTGACGTCCGAGACATTGACCCGCCTCGCAGTATCGTCATCCTTCAGCGTGACCGACACAGTTCCGGTCGGGACAGCGCTGTTCTGATTGATATACACATTCGTCACATTTCCATCTTCCACTTCCGATTCGAATGCGCTGTAGCTCATCTCCTGCTGATGCATCTGGAGCTGGTTTGCCATCCAGAGTACGACTGCCACGATCACGATAAAGCTCAGTATCGTAGGACCGCTGACGCCTCTGTATTTCTTGTTGTTATCCAAAGCTGTAAAACTCCTTCCTATTCAACACCTTCCACAACACCGATATATGGAAGGTTTCTATATTTCTGGGCATAATCGAGCCCGTATCCCACGATGAATTCATCCGGGATCTCGAATCCCACATAATCCACTTTCACATCCTTGACCCTGCGCTCCGGCTTATCCAGCAGCGTGCAGAGCCGAAGGCTGGCCGGATTCCTTCTGTGGAGCACATCCATGAGGTAATAGAGTGTATTCCCCGAATCGATGATATCCTCCACGATCAGGACCTCTTTTCCTTCTATTGACTCATCAAGGTCCTTGGCAATGCGGACTACACCGCTTGACTTTGTCCCGTCTCCGTAGCTTCCCACGCACATAAAATCCATGGAAACCGGAACTGTGATCCGCTTCGCCAGCTCACACATGAAAAACACGCCGCCCTTCAGGACACAGATCAAATGGATCTGCTTTCCGGCGTAGTCTCTGCTGATCTGCTCTCCAAGTTCCCGGATCCTCTTATCCACATCTTCTTCTGAAATCAATTCTCTGATCGTCTCTGACATATTACTGTTCCTCCGTTATCTTTATCTTAAGGATTCTCTTTGTCTTGCTGCCAATCTGATATGCGCTGCTCATCCTCATCCCCGGAATCCAGACAATATGGCCTCCGTCTGCAATCAGAAGCGTTCTGTCCCGTTCCTCTCTCGAGACTTTCTCATTGATAAAATAGGACTTCAGCTTCTGACGGCTTCCCTTACGGTCCACTGTAAAATAGTCTCCGGGACGTCTGAACCTCGCAAAAAGACTGTATTTTATTATATCATAGTCAAAGCATTTCGTGTAGCTTTTTTGTGGTATCTCTTTCGCCGAAAAATCTCCTTGTACCTCAAAGACAGTACAGGTGATCTTCTTATTTGTCCCCGGGAACAGGACCTCTCCAGGTATCCTGAGCTCCACTTCCTCTTTCCCGGCGTCCTTCCCGGCTTTCTCCCCTTTTGTCAGCTCCACACCTGCATATGTCTTCACTGCTCTCACCCGGTATGGAAGGTTCAGCGATTTCCCGGTCTGCTTCTCAAAAAGCGCGGTCAGCGCATCAATATGGACAGACTCGATATCCTTCCCGGCTCCCGCCGCCTCTCTGATGCATTCTGCCGCAAGAAATTTCCGCACAGCCGGGGCAGTCTCCTGAAACCGCCGGCCATCGATCCGCACTGTGGGCCTTCCCGCCGCATCCTCCTTTACGGTCACGCAGGCGTCCCAAGCTTCCATCGTCTGTTCTCTGATAAAATCCCACACTTCCTGCAGCTGAGCAGAAAGCTCGTTGAGATGCCGCACTGTGCCCATGTTCACCTGCTGCTCCAATGCCGGGATAATGTGATGGCGGATCCGGTTGCGTGTATATTCATCCTCCTCATTGGTCGCATCCCGGCAGAAACCAATCTTTCGGCTTTCCAGCCATTTCTCGATTTCCGCTCTTCCGAGGCACAGAAGCGGGCGGATCCACCGTTCCCGCACCGGACGGATGCCGCACAGCCCGTTCAGTCCTGTCCCCCGCGCCAGGTTCAGCAGCATTGTCTCCGCATTGTCATCCTGATGATGCGCCGTCGCGATCTTCGTTCCGCCGTACTCTCTGCACATGGCCTCAAACGCCTCGCGCCGCACCATACGCCCCGCCTCTTCAAAAGATTGTTTCCTTTTTCTGGCAGTTAATTCCACATTTTCACGAAAAATACGGCAGGGGACGCCTAACCTTTCGCACAGCTCCTCCACAAACTTCTCATCCGCATCTGCTTCCGCGCCCCGCAGCCCGTGATTTACATGGCAGACAAGTATCTGAAACTTCATTTTTTCCCGCAGGCTGCAGAGCATAAAAAGCAGGCATACCGAATCCGCTCCGCCCGATACGCCTGCGATCACCCTGTCACCTTCTTCGATCATGTGATATTTTCTGATAAACTCTTCTACTTTAATCTCCGTTTTCTTCATCATATGTAAACTATACCCAATTCATGCTCAAATTTCAAGACAGTTCAGCACTCCCAGATCCCGACCGCAAGGACTGTCATATCGTCCGCCGGTTCTTTCCCCGTCCAGTTCAGCACCTGCTCCAGCACATGCTGCGCCATCTCCTTTGGGTTCGTGATCGCGCTCCCCTGGATGATCGTCTCCAGAAGGATATCCTGTTCACCTACCGGCAGGGCATCAAGGACTCCATCCGTCACCATGATCACAAAATCCCCGTCTCCCAGTCGGCGCTTCACGGAATCGATCTCAATGGAATTCATCACGCCGATGGGAAGGCTGGTAGAACTCAGATGCTCTACACAGTCCTTCTTCTTTATAAATGTAGAAGAGGCTCCGGCCTTAATGATCTCGCATTCTCCGCTGTACAGATCGAACACGGCCATATCCACAGTAGAGTAGTGTATCTCTTCCCTTCCCATCACCAGCGTCGTATTGATCATCTGGATCGCAGTCTTCTCCGGGAACCCCGCATCCAGCAGTTCCTCCAAAAGCTCGATCACCATCGTGCTCTCCCTGCACGCTTCCTCCCCGGATCCCATCCCGTCCGACAGGATCACTCCCCGCCGGCCGCCCGGCAGCTCTGTCATCGTAAAATTGTCCCCGGAGATCTGGCTGCAGCCCTTTCCGACCCTCGCGGCACCGGACATTGTATAATATGCCGGACCTTCTCTGCAGACTATCGTCATGTACCTCTGCCCGACCATCTGCGCGCTGTCGCTCTGAGGAACGAACCGTCTTCCCGCAGCCTCAGACACCCCCTTGACGAGATCTTTCACCGGCACCTTCTGCTTCTGCATCGCCCGCGCGGTTATATGGACCTCATATTTTCCTTCTCTGTTCATAAAAAAATGGGTATACAATACCCGGATCCCCTTCTTCTTCAGATGTGACACGATCCTTTTCTCCAGGCGCTCATCCGTAAAGATGCTGTCCTCCAGCTCCTTTGCGGTGCTCCTTATCATATCTGCAAATGTATCCATTTGGATGGCGCACCCCTCGCGGCTCCTGGCGATCCGGTTCGTCCAGATCATATTCTGCCTCGCCTCATGGAATCCCTCCAGCATTTCCCTCAGAAACCGGGGCGCCATGATACACCGCTGCATGAGTTTCCTCTTTGTCTCTGTATTGAGTTCATTTCCGTAATGGTCTACCGCCGAGAGCACTTCATACCCCATCTGATAAGTATGTACAAAGTTTTCTCCCCAGCACCAGGTACATTTTTCACACTTTTCGCATACCTGCTCTTTTACCCGGTCAAACATGCCGTCGATCTCATCCGTGGAAAAGGCCTGTTTTCTGTCTTCCAGGCCGAGGAATGTCTGCGACAGCTGTTTGAGGGAAGCCGCGAATTTTTCAATCTGTTCTACATAGGGGCTGTTGTGCAGCGCCTGTCCTTCATTCATGGTCATCTATACTCCCTCCGCTGTTCCTGAAAAGAAAGACACCGGGAGAAATTCTCCCGGTGTCTCTTTTGTATCTGCTATATTTCTGTCACAAATTATCAATTGACGCCCCGCTACTGAGCCGCTTTAAAAATAATCTCATTCGGATCTACAAGATTCAGCTTCTCCTCGGCAGCTTCTTTGACGTATTCGTCTGAATTGACATACTCCTTATACTCTTCGATCTCCTTTGCACGTTCCTTCTGCTCTTCGATCTGATTCTGGAGCTCTCTCTCCTGCTCCTCGTAATTCCTGTTCTTTGCCATCAGTGTAAAGGAATTGACCGTGAGCACTCCGCAGAGCATGACCAGTACCGCGCTGATCATCAAGACACTCTTCTTATGTCTTCCCAGACGAGACTTCCTTCTTCTGACACGCCGGGTCCTCCCGGCATTTCTTTCATTTTTCATCTGCACTCACCCAACTTATTAATCATTTTTCCGTTCCCCGTTATACAGACCATTCTATCGGTTTTTCCTGAACTTTTCAAGGCTTTTCTTGGTTCTTACATATATTTTTTTCGCCAGGATTCCGGCGGAATACGCCAGGAAAACACCGCATACAACACCTAGTGCGAAAAACCATCTTATACTACCATAAGTAGTCACATACATCTGTCGAAAAAGATAACCGCTCGCCGCGAGCCAGAAGACGAGATCCTCCAGCCCCACCGCAGGACTGCCGTGCGGGATGATCTTTCTTACAAGGGCAAGGATTCTGTATGAGAGAAAGACCACAGCCCCCGACAAACCGGCATAGAGAAAGATTTCCGCTTCTGTTCCGATGCCCAGCATGCCCCGCTCCTACTTAAACAGCTTTGCCAGAAAGCCGTCTCCCTGCTTCCCTGTCGGCGCGGCGCTGGAATAGGCGATGCTGTCGATATTTCCTGACAGATCCACCTCCCCTTTTTCCACGCTCAGCCTGTTTACATGAAGATCCGTCCCCTTCACCATCAGCATCCCCTGCTCGGTCTCCAGAAGGATCTCATTCAGGTCAAAGGAGAGCACGTCAAGCACTCCTGTGACCATACTTGTTTTTCTATTATTTACGACCAGCTTGTGCGCCTTGGCTATCCGCTGTTCCTCCATACGCGAACCCCCTTCTCTGTGCTTTTCTATATATATGAAAGGTTGTTCGCATTTATGCCTGCAGATCAGAGATAACGGAAGAGCTCCTTCGCCTCTTCCTTTTTGGTCGTATCCTGCAGCTGGAGCACCTCAGCCTTGACCGTTCGGGTTCCGAACTGGATCTCAATAACGTCTCCCGGCTTCACCTGCGCGGACGCCTTTGCGGCTTTTCCGTTCACCATGACTCTTCCCGCATCACACGCTTCATTTGCCACGGTTCTCCTCTTGATCAGCCTTGATACTTTCAGAAATTTATCTAGTCTCATTTTCTTACCTCCCACAATCGCCGGGACTGCTGCCACGGCGCCAGAATAATAACAGGCACCTACAATGCTGCTGTACATTGTAAGTGCCTGTCCGTCTGCAATTTCCAATCTATATACATCCGTTCTGATTAGTTGATCGCGTCCTTTAATGCTTTTCCTGCTTTGAACTTCGGAGCCTTGCACGCCTCGATCTTCATCGTCTCTCCTGTCTGAGGATTTCTTCCCTCTCTCGCGGCTCTCTCGCTCACTTCAAATGTACCGAACCCAACAACCTGCACTTTATCTCCAGCCTTCAGCTGCTCTGTAACCACATCGATAAAAGCCTTTAACGCTTTCTCGGAGTCTTTTTTCGAAATTTCTGCTTTTTCCGCTACTGCCGCGATTAATTCTGTTTTGTTCATGGATTAATTTCCTCCTTCAATAATTGTACTGATATACAATTCTGTTCTTGATTTTCAAAGGCTCCCAGTCCTCACGTCCACATGGTTTTGCCCTTATGTATTGTTATAACGGTTTCATATGTCTTTGTCAAGAATTTTCCGTGTTTTACGCGCTTTTTGGGCATTCCGGGAGCCCCCGTCCGCACCGCTCTGACAGGTGGTTCTGACATGCGGCTGCACGTCAGAACCAGGCACCGGTCCGTGCAGTGTTCGGATACAGACATCAGGATCTCCCCGGCAGATCTCAGCCGCCTCCTACCCCTGCAGATCCAGTGAAAACAGATTCTCCAGAAATGCGGACTTTTCTTCAGTCTGACGCACGGCAGTGCGGAGTTTTTCCACACTTTTTTCCGGCAGCCACGCTTTATTCGAGCGGGCATAACTGCTTGCAGTCTTCCAGAACTTCTCCGGATATGCAAGGCACAGGCCGAGGAACGTTCTTTCCATCGGCTCGATCCTGCGCTCCTCCTCATAGGCTTCCAGAATCCTTGATCCAAGTTTTTGTTTCCATCGATACTTTTCCATTGCTTTTCTCATGAAATAATACAGATCACGCATCTGTATATCGATCCGAGCATGTTCAAAATTCGTCACAGCAGTACCTTCCGTCGTGTTCAGCACATTGTGATAGTTATAGTCTCCGTGCACCATCCTTCCTTCCGCAATGCTTCTTCTGTAAAGCTCCATCACATCCGATTCCCGGAGCCGCCGCACTACGCTTTCCGCCAGACGGTACATCCTGTCATAGTGTTCCAGATAAAGGTATTCAAACTCATTCTTCGACACGCGCGACCTTATAAAGGAACGCACTTTTCTCATTTCCCTGTTATGGCGTTCCATCTCCTCGAGCGGATCTCTCCCTGCCGGAGGGCTGACCAAAATACCGCCGCTCTGTCCCCATGCAGGGTCCCACTGCATGCGCTCATGCAGGAGCGCAAGGTTCCCTGCGGCGCTGACGATCTCCGCCTCTCTTTTCATATCGCATTCTCTTCCTGTAAACCAGCGCTTCAGCATATATCTGGTCCCATCCCGGGACGTGACGAGCAGCCGCCCGTCCTTCGCGAAGACCGGCGTGTCAACTCTCATTTTTCCCTCAAGCTCCAGACGGCTCAGCACAATATAGACCAGGGAAGCCCGCCGCTCTGAGATCTTCGTCTCCTTCAGCAGCATTGCCCCCTCATCCGTATCGCAAAAAAACGCACCCCTCATTTTTCGGGTGCCCCTCACTTCCATATCATACTGCTCCAGCACTTCTGCCTCATACTCTTTCATGGCTGCCCCCTGTCCCCACAGGACAGGAGAACCGTTCTCCCGCCTGTGCACACATTTCCGCCTGCAGCCGTTCCAGTGACTCGGCCGCTTCACGGTTACGTTCAAGTTCTTTCTAATGTATGTGGGGAACAGCCCGAGTATGCTATAAACCAAGCTTATCTTTTACATAATCGCACAAAATCTCTTTAGTGTTCCGGGACGGATCGTCAAGCACATATTCCAGCAGCTCGCTCAGCATGCTTCCCATCTCCCTGCCCGGCTTCATTCCAAGCTGCATCAGCTCATGGCCGCCCACGGCGAGCTGGCGTAGTGTCACACAGTCCTCCTGAAGGAGCGCTTCCTTATACAGCCTTCTCATCTCCACGATATTCTCAATCTTTTCACGCCTGTGATACGGGCTCTGCGCTTTCACATCCGCCATACGCACGGCAAGATAGTATGGAAACAGATCCACTCCGATCCGGTTCATCGCCCTGCGCACATTCTTCGGAGTAGCCTCCACCCGGTAATCATGATAGCAGACAAGACGTGTGACCTTCTTGATCGTATCATTGTCAAACTTCAGCCTGTGCATGACCCGGCGCGCGATCTCTTCGCTCACCAGGGCATGTCCGCTGAAATGGTCCCTCCCGTTTTCATCCGTAGTCTTCACCACCGGCTTTCCCATATCGTGGAAGAGCATCGTAAGACGCAGGATCTTATCCCGCTTCACATTTTTCACTGCCCGCAGCGTATGGTCCGCCACGTCATACTTGTGGTGGGGCGTATGCTGCGCCACTCCCGCCATCGCGTCCCACTCCGGAAGTATGACCCGCGTGATCCCAAGCTCATAGGCATCCTGAAGCCTCTCCGGATGAGCGGATACAAGCAGCTTTACCAGCTCGGTCCGGATCCGCTCCGCGCTGATATTCTTCAGTGTGGGGGCAAGCTTTCTGACCGCGGCCGCCGTGTTCGTCTCGATCGGAAAATTCAGCTGCGCAGAGAAACGGACTGCTCTCAGGATGCGGAGAGCATCCTCCGAAAATCTCTCCTCCGGATCCCCGACACAGCGGATCAGGTGATGGTTCAAGTCCTGCATCCCGCCGAATATGTCGACCAGCCTCACCTCATCATTATACGCCATCGCGTTGATCGTAAAGTCACGGCGCTTCAGATCTTCCTCCAGCCGATTCGTAAACCGGACCTCTTTCGGATGACGGCTGTCTTCATATGCGCCGTCAACGCGGTATGTCGTGACCTCAAAGCTGTCTTTTCCCATAAGGACAGTTACCGTCCCGTGCTGGATCCCGGTGTCCACAGTCCTCCGAAACAGCTTTTTGATCTGCTCGGGCTTTGCCGAGGTCGTGATATCCCAGTCCTCCGGACGTTTTGCCAGGATAGAATCTCTGACGCACCCGCCCACTGCGAAAGCCTCGTAGCCGTGAAACTGCAGATTATTGATGATCATCATTACTTTTCTTGGCAGAACTATCTTCATGTCGCTCTTCCTTCCTTTACATAAAGGTCTCTCCCCCGGACCTGCCGGAGAATCTCCTCTCCTGTTACCATATACTGACTGAATTTCTGCTGACTTTATCTAAAATCTCCTGTTCTCTCTTATGGCAGGTAAATATTATAACCTGTCTTTTCTGACTGCTCAACCATTTTAACACAGATTCCAGCCTTTTCTCATCATAAAACGCAAACGTATCATCCAGGAGGACCGGCATTGGTTCTTCCAGCAGCAGCTCAGCCGCCGCCATCCTGACAGAGAAATAAATCTGCTCGAGCGTTCCTCTGCTCAGCCTGTCTGCCTGTACATTCCGTTCGCCGTCCCAGACAGTGATCTCCATCTTTTCTCCCACCGAGACTCCCCGGTATCTTCCTCCCGTCAGTTCTGAGAATATCTCGGATGCGCGCCTGTTCAGCCGCCCGGAGGTCTGCCGGCCCAGAGACTCTGCCGCCCCCTTCATCTTCTCCTCCGCCAGCTGAAGAGCTTTTTTTCTGAATTCCAGTCTCTTCTCCTCCACTCCCGGTTCGATCTCATCCGCCTGCTCCTTCAGATTGTCGCGGCGCACCTGCTTTTCTTTCCATTCTGACCGTATCCGTTCCATCTCCCAGCGGAGGCGGTCGAGTTCAATGTTCTCATTCTCTTCCCGTGAGCTCTCTCTGCTGTCGTCAGTCTCCTCTTCCCGTTCTCCTTTTCGGGTGTTCTCCGCCCCCGCAGGCCTCCCTTCACCGCTTCTTTCTTCTTCCTCCCGGCGTTCTCTGATATAAGCGCGTATCCCTGCCGCCAGGAAAATAATGCCGGCGGCAAGGATCAGGCCGCTGATCAGCGCCATAGGCGCCGCCCCCGGAAATCCCGTCATCCCGCTGAGGAACCGAGACCACACAAGCCCCAGCGCACCGGCCGCTGCGCCGCCGGCTCCGGCTGCCAGGAGTCTCCCCGGCGGTATCGACGTCCCGCGCTGCCTTTCTTCCGAAACAGTCCCGGTCTCTTTCCCGAGGGATTCCTGCACTTCCCGTGCTCTTGTCCGCTCCGCCTCTTCTGCCTGCCGGCGCTTATCTTCAAATTCGCTTCGCAGGCTTTCCATGTCCCGCTCCAGATATCTGCATTCCTGAATGATCCTGCTCCGCTCTCCTTCTCTGTCGGCTTCTGCTTCTCTTAGACACCGCTCTGTCTCCTTTCTGCGGTCCCGCAGCGTCTGCAGCGCACTCTTCAGATCTATCTCTCCGCCGCCGGTCTCGTAATAATTGGCAGCATAGTTTTTCAGCGTCTCTGAAAGCTCCTGACCCGGCGGAGCCTGAAGCTGTCCTATCGATACTGTACTGTCAAAGGATGCAGCCGTCAGCCCTCCCAGCAGCATGTCAAGGTCCCCATGCTCCACAGACAGTTCCTCTCCGTCATCCTCACAGACAAGGGATACGCGGCGCTCCAGCCTGCCAAAGCTCCGTTCCAGACGGAACGCTCTCTCTCCGCAGCAAAAACGCATCACACCTGCATAAGAGCCCGGATTTTCCCACGGCTCATATCTGCTGAAAGCATCCTTTCCGGCAGCCCTTCCCCTGCCGCGCTCCAGCCCGAAGAGCATGGCTCTGACAAAGGCGTGAATAGTCGATTTTCCAAATTCGTTCTCTCCATAGATGATCTGAACGCCGTCTTGTATATAGAAATGTTTCTCATGAAACTTTCCGAAATTTTTCAGATATAATTCTGTAATCTTCATTCCTGCTGCCCCTTATTCTCAAGAAGCGCTTCCACTCCTTCGCACATTGCCTGATACTCCACACTGTCCTCGGGGCATCCTCTGAACGCCTCAATATATTTTCCGATCAGGTTATCAGAATTCTCCCGGAACAGCTTTGCAAAATCATAGGACGGACGGGATTCATCAATGATCTCCACGATATTCCCGAATTCATCCATATGCCTTGTATCAAATACAATCTCAGCGCTCCTTCTTCCTCTTATCACAATTTTGTAAATATTTTCTTTTCCATATTCACTTATTCGTTGATTAATCTTTTTCTTCAGGCTTCCGGACGTATCTTCTTCATCCGCCTGGATTTCCAGATGTATATACTCCCTGCACGCACATGAGATCCACTGGGTATGCACTCCCTGCTGCCGGATCTCTCCTCTGACATAGCCGTGGGGACCCGTGTCATTCCTGTCAGTCGGCTCCAGCGCGCCGGAGTAAACGATCCTGTTCTTTACCAGCGCCTGAGGCTTGTGTATATGTCCCAGAGCGATATAGTCAAATCCGCTTTTTTCCAGAGCGGTCCTGTTCATCGGAACATGCTTCTCATCTCCCCCGTGGGCCAGCAGGATCTCATACATCTGCTTTCCCTGTGCAAAGAGACTGTCACACAACGGTTCCCTCAGTTCTCTGCTGTGATAGCTGAATCCGTACACCGCCGTCCTGAGCTCCGGGAACTCCACATATTCCGGATTTTTCCCAAACAAGGGTATCACATTCCCGTTCCAGCGGAACGTGCGGTAATAGGAGTCACGCCGGATATAATCGTGATTTCCTGCGATGAGCACCACTTTCGTATGGCTCAGTTCTGAAAACAGATAGTCCAGTTCCTTCAGCTCCCGCAGCAGCGGCTGACGATGGAACAGATCGCCTGCGATCAGGAGCAGATCCGTCTGCTCCTCCTCACAGACATCCAGGACTCTCTCCAGCGCGTCCCACAATTCCCGGGGACGCTCTTTGCTGTATGCTCTTCCCGCATCCGGCTGGGCGCCAAGATGCACATCTGCGATATGGATAAATTTCATACTTCCTCCCCGCGCCGCAGCTTTTCGGCGCGCCTTTGTCTTTTCTGTAATCTCCTGCCCGGAAGAATGCCCGGCCGCGTTCCCTTCACAAAAAAGTTAAAAGAAGGCGCGGCATCGTTCTGCCCCGCCCTCTCTTATGTACTCCGGATCTGAATGATACGCCGCCGTATCATTCAGGTGCGTCAGACCTTTTCTTTCAGCACTCCTGTCCCCGCGTCAGTTTCCCTCAGCCTTTTCTCCGGAAATCCCGCTCTACAGCTCGCAGTTATTGACCGTTCTCGGGAATGGGATCACATCGCGGATATTTGCCATTCCTGTCAGATACATCACGCAGCGCTCAAATCCGAGTCCGAATCCGGCGTGTCTTGTGGATCCGTATTTCCTCAGATCAAGGTAGAATCCATAATCCTCTTCCTTTAATCCCAGCTCTCTCATACGGTTCAGAAGCTTGTCATAATTGTCCTCTCTCTGGCTTCCGCCAATGATCTCGCCGATTCCGGGCACCAGACAGTCAACGGCTGCCACTGTTCTGCCGTCATCATTCTGCTTCATATAGAAAGCTTTGATCTCCTTCGGATAATCTGTGACAAACACAGGACGTTTGTACACCTGCTCTGTCAGATACCGCTCATGCTCTGTCTGAAGGTCGCATCCCCAGGAAACTTTGTACTCAAATTTATCGTTATTCTTCGAAAGGATATCTATCGCTTCCGTGTAAGTCACTCTTGCAAAATCTGAGTTTACCACATTGTGAAGGCGGTCAAGCAGCCCTTTGTCCACAAAAGAATTGAAGAAGTTCATCTCTTCCGGCGCGTTCTCAAGAACATAATTGATGATATACTTGAGCATCGCTTCAGCAAGCTCCATATCGTCGTCCAGATCCGCGAATGCGATCTCCGGTTCGATCATCCAGAACTCCGCCGCGTGTCTCGTCGTGTTCGAATTCTCTGCGCGGAAGGTCGGTCCGAATGTATAGATGCTGCGGAACGCCTGGGCATAAGTCTCTCCATTCAGCTGGCCGCTCACAGTAAGGCTTGTCTCTTTTCCGAAGAAATCCTTTGTATAATCCACGCTTCCGTCCTCATTCTTCGGAACATTCTCCATATCCAGCGTCGTCACGCGGAACATCTCTCCCGCGCCCTCGCAGTCGCTTCCTGTGATAAGCGGAGTATGCACATAGACAAATCCCCTCTCCTGGAAAAACTTATGGATCGCATAAGCCGCCAGGGAACGTACACGGAACACTGCCTGGAATGTATTCGTTCTCGGGCGAAGATGTGAGATCGTCCTCAGATATTCAAAACTGTGTCTTTTCTTCTGCAGCGGATAATCCGGTGCGGACGCTCCTTCTACCACGACTTCATCCGCCTGGATCTCGAACGGCTGCTTTGCCTGGGGAGTTGCCACCAGGGTACCGGTCACGATCACGGCCGCTCCCACGTTCAGCTTGGAGATCTCTGTGAAATTCTCCATCTTGTCATGGTACACGATCTGCAGTGTGTCAAAATAGGATCCGTCATTCAAAACGATGAATCCAAACGTCTTGGAATCACGAATGCTGCGGATCCAGCCCCCTACAGTCACTTTTTTGTCCAGATACTCCTCTCTGTTTTTAAATAATTCACGAATCGTTGTCAGTTCCATACCAAAAAACTCCTTCAATCTTAATAATGGTTGCTTTTCCCATTATACCACCGCCTGCCCATGCCGTAAACAGAAGATTACTGCGTCAATGATGATTCATCATTTAGATCTTTCCGTAAATCACCTGGGAAAACTATTTAAGACAATAAAAGAGAAAGCGTACCGTATGAAGAACTATTCCTTCATGCGATACGCTTTCTTCAGAGGCGCAGACCGGATTTGAACCGGTGAATCAGGGTGTTGCAGACCCACGCCTTACCACTTGGCTACTGCGCCTTACATATGAAGCACCTTGCGGCTGCATTGAACCGCACTTGTGCGATGTAGAAATATTCTATTCAGATATCTTCTGAATTATACCAGAATTCATGGTATTCGTCAAATAATTTTTTTATTGGCCAAAATTCAGCCTTAAACGAATGCCGCGGACCAAACTGCAGCTTTTATTATATTCATATCTCACGCGCCAAAAAAATAAAATGGAACAGAGCATATCAGCACTGCATGAGAAGTTAAGGTTCTGCTAAAACTATGACCATAATCTTGCCCTGTTCTCTTTCTTCTATATATAATGCTTCAAACATTGTCATTAAAAATGTTTCAGAAAGGATTACTCACTCTTATGAAGAATACTCCTATCCTCACAGCCCTCAAGGGCATTATCATCGGCGGCACCATGCTGGTGCCCGGCGTCAGCGGCGGATCCATGGCGATGATCCTGGGGATCTACGACCGCCTGATCACCTCAGTCAGCTCCTTTACCAGGCGCAAAAAGGAGAATCTGGCATTTCTCATCATCTTTTCCCTCAGCGGCGTACTCGGCATACTGCTCTTTGCCAGCCCGCTCCTTCGGCTCATTGAGCGTTACCCCATGCCCATGCTCTACTTCTTTCTTGGGGCAGTGGCAGGCGGGATCCCGCTGATCATAAAGCAGTCCGGGGTCCAGAAAGCGAGCTGGCGCTCCGCTCTCTATCTCATTCTCGGGCTTATGACAGTCTCCCTGTTTGCGCTCATACCCTCGTCAGGCTCTCAGTCCGAGATGACAGCCGGACCTGCGGGATTCTTTCTCCTTATGGCGGCAGGGTTCATCGCGGCGGCGGCGCTTGTCCTCCCCGGCATCAGCGTCTCTTATCTTCTCCTGCTCATGGGAATCTACGATGAGATGATGCGCGCGGTCAGTGAGTTTTACCTGCCGTTCCTGCTCCCGCTCGGCGCGGGACTCATCCTGGGTATCGTTCTGATAACCAAGGCTCTGGAGTATGCGCTGACCCGCCGCCCGCACCCGACCTATTTTATCATTCTCGGGTTCATCATTGGATCCATGGCAGAGATCTTTCCCGGGATCCCTTCCGGAAGCGAACTTCTGCTGTGCGCCCTGACGCTGACCGCAGGCTTCCTCGCCATATGGTCCCTGTCCCGGATCGAGATGAAAAAATCCGCCGCCTGATCAGAACGAATCCTGCCCGGGCAGCACGATCCGAACTGAGCATGCCCGGGCAGTCAGAAAGTCGAGGCTCTCAAAGCCTCGACTTAAAATCTTCATATTCGAAGGATCTCACAACCTCACACTCGCCGTCTTCCTTCTCCAGGACGATATCCGGCAGCTTCATCCCGTTAAACGTATTGTTCTTCACCATCGTATAGATCGCCATGTCCCCGAATTCCAGCCTTTCACCGCACCGCAGAGGCTCCGCAAAGGCATAGTCACCGATCACATCGCCCGCTAAGCAGGTCGGTCCGGCAAGCCGGTATACATACGGCTTCCCTTCATCTCCCGGTTCTCCCGCTCCTCCAAGCGGCGGCCGGTAAGGCATCTCCAGCACATCGGGCATATGGCATGCCGCCGACACGTCCAGTACTGCAATCTCCATCCCGTTCTCCACGATCTCCATAACTTCCGTGAGCAGGATCCCCGCATTCAGCGCCACAGCCTCTCCCGGTTCAAGGTAGACCTCCACACCATACTTTTCCTGTATGCGGCGGATACATTTCTTCAGCAGTCCGGTGTCGTAGTCCGGTCTGGTGATGTGGTGTCCCCCGCCGAAGTTCACCCATTTCATACGGTGCAGGACATCCCCGAATCTCTCTTCCACCGCCTCCAGTGTTTTCGCCAGATCGTCCGAATTCTGTTCGCAGAGCGTATGGAAATGCAGTCCATCCAGCTTCTCTATCTCAGCCTCAGACAGCTCGCTGCGAAACTTCTCCACTGTTGTCCCAAGCCGGGAAAAAGGAGCGCAGGGATCATAGATCGCATGTCCTTCCTGGGTGGAGCACTCGGGATTGATCCGAAGCCCCGCGCTCCGCCCCGCCTTTTTCACCCGCTCCCCGTATTTCTTCAGCTGGGCCGGTGAATTGAAGATAATGTGATCGCAGTACGTCAGGATCTCATCCATCTCGTCCTCCCTGTACGCAGGAGAAAAAATGTGATTCTCCTTCCCCATCTCTTCATACCCGAGACGCGCTTCATACAGCCCGCTGGCCGTCGCGCCGCTTAGATACTCTCCGATCAGAGGATACAGTGAATACATGGAAAATGCTTTCTGCGCCAGCAGGATCCGGCAGCCTGTCTCATCGCAGATGCGTTTCAGCCTCTCCAGATTTTCCCTTATCTTCTTTTCCTGAATGATATAGCACGGAGTGCGTAATTCCTCTCTTCTCATCTGTCAGTCCACCAGTTTCGGATTTTCACTGATCTTCCAGGGCAGCCCCCACTTGTTCAGCGCGTCCATGAACGGATCCGGATCAAATTCTTCCACATTGAACACGCCCGGCCTTCTCCACGTGCCGTTCATGACAAGCATTGCTCCGATCATCGCCGGAACGCCTGTCGTGTATGCCACAGCCTGAGATCCGACCTCTTTATAGCACTCCTGATGATCGCAGGTATTATAGATATACAGCTTCTTCTCTTTTCCGTTCTTCTTTCCCACAAAGATACATCCGATGTTCGTCTTTCCCTTTGTCCTCGGTCCCAGAGAAGCCGGATCCGGGAGCAGCGTCTTCAAGAACTGAAGCGGGATGATCTCCTGTCCCCCGTACATTACAGGCTCGATGGACGTCATCCCCACATCCTCAAGACATTTCAGATGCGTCAGATAGCTCTCGCTGAACGTCATGAAGAAGCGGATCCTCTTAATCCCCGGAATATTGACCGCCAGCGATTCGATCTCCTCATGATGGAGCAGATACATGTCCTTCTTTCCGATCTCAGGAAAATCATATGTACGCTTGATCTCCATGGGCTTCGTTTCCACCCAATGTCCGTCTTCCCAGTAGGATCCGTTCGCAGACACCTCGCGGATATTGATCTCCGGATTAAAGTTTGTCGCGAACGGATACCCATTATCGCCTGCATTGCAGTCCAGGATATCAATATAGTTTATTTCATCAAAATAGTGCTTCAGTGCATACGCAGAAAATACACCCGTGACTCCCGGATCAAACCCGCATCCGAGCAGAGCGGTCAGTCCCGCCTTCTCAAAGCGCTCCCTGTATTCCCACTGCCACTTGTACTCGAACTTCGCCGTGTCTTCCGGCTCATAGTTCGCCGTATCAATATAGTGTACGCCCGCTGCCAGACACGCCTCCATGATCAGGAGATCCTGATACGGCAGCGCCAGGTTCAGCAGGACATCCGGTTTTTCCCGCCGGATCAGCTCCGTCAGCACCGCCGTGTCGTCAGCGTCCACCTGTGCGGTAGTGATCTTTGTCTTTGTCGTACCCTCAAGCTTTTTCTTAAGCGCGTCACATTTGGAAAGCGTCCTGCTGGCGATCACCACCTCCGAAAACGCGTCGCTGTTCTGGCAGCATTTGTGCACCGCAACACTTCCTACTCCTCCGCATCCAACGATCATGATCTTTCCCATTTTTATCTTCTCCTTTCTTCTTTTTCTATATAAATGGAATAAATCCTGTCTCATTCTCCCTGCCGCTTACCTTTCTTCCGCTTCCTCTTCAGCGGTTTACAGCGGCGATCAGCATCTCACGAATGATCTTGCACGCCACAGCTGTAGATGCTCCCGTGGGATCGCAGGGAGGGCACAGCTCATTCACATCACAGCCGATCAGATCGACTCTCTCGCAGACCTCCGTTACTGCCCGCATCAGCGTCAGGAAATCCACGCCTCCCGGCTCCGGTGTTCCCGTTCCGGGAAACACAGAAGGGTCCAGGACGTCCAGATCCACGGTAAAGTATACCGGCGCTCCGCCGATCTCCCTGATCGTATCGGAAAGCCCCTCCAGAACGAAAGGGTGAAAATCCGTATGTCCGCTCTTCGCCCAGTCGAACTCATACTTCTCACCGGATCGAATCCCAAACTGATGGATCCGCCCATCTCCCAGGATCTCCCAGCACCTTCGGATCACGCAGGCATGTGACAGCTCCACTCCAAGATAATCCGTCCGCAGATCCGTGTGGGCGTCAAAATGAATGATATGGAGATCCGGATATCGCTCCGCCGCAGCCCTGACGGCGCCCAGTGTCACCAGATGCTCTCCCCCGATCATAAACGGCAGCTTCCCGTCGTCCAGGATCTTTCCCGCGGTCTCTTCGATCTGTGCCAGAACCGCCTTCGAATCTCCGATCGCCAGCTCAAGGTCGCCGCAGTCATACACCGCGCCTTCCGTCAGCTCCCTATTCTGATACGGACTGTAGATCTCCAGTCCGTAAGAATCGCTCCGGACCGCCTGTCCCGCGAACCGGGTCCCGGGCCGGAACGAAGTAGTCGAATCAAACGGCGCTCCGTAGAGAACGATCCCTGCTTCCTCATACTCAGCGTCGCACCCGATAAAATTTACAACATTTTTCCACATAGTCTTACCTGCCCTCTCTCTTTTCCACATCCTCCAGAAGTTCTTCCACATAGACCGGCAGTGCGAACACTCCGGCGTGGAGCCTGGGCTCGTAATATTTCGTACGGATCCCTCTGAGCTTCCATCCCACTTTATCCAGATCGTTCAGCGGATGATATTTTTTCGAAGCGAAGCCGAACAGCCAGTGCCCCGACGGATAGGATGGGATATGCGCCTGATAGACCCTGCAGATCGGAAATGTCTCCAGTATTCTTCTGTGCATCCTCTGACACTGGAACGCCTCCTCTGTATAGAAGGGACTTTCATTTTGATTGATCATGATCCCGTCCTCGTGGAGGGCGTTGTAGCAGTTTCCATAGAATTCTTTCGTGAAAAGCCCCTCTCCTGCTCCGAACGGATTCGGAGAGTCTATGATGATCAGATCATAGGCGTCTCCCTTTGAACGGATAAAACGGAGACCGTCCTCATGATAGATGTTGACTCTGCTGTCCGTCAGGCTGTTGGCGATCTCCGGGATATATTTTCTGCACACCTCCACCAGAAGAGGGTCCGGCTCCACCACATCGATCTGTTCGACCGTATCATACTTGATCAGCTCACGGACCACGCCTCCGTCTCCGCCGCCCATGACAAGGACCTGCTTCACATCCGGGTGCACCGCCATCGGCACATGAGTGATCATCTCGTGGTAGATGAACTCATCCCGCTCAGTGAGCATCAGATCTCCGTCCACGACCAGGATCTTGCCGAAATCTCTGGACTCCAGCACATCGATACGCTGGACTTCGCTCTGCGAGCTGAACAGCTGCTCTTCAATACGGATGGACAGCTTCACGCCGTCCGTATGGATATCAGAAAACCACATTTCCATCTCTCTCACCTCACTTCTCCCTCAGTACATTCAGACGCTCGATCCGCTCGTCCTCAGGACCTGTCATCGAGCATCCCTTTTCTTTTGCATACACAATATAATTGATGATCTCATCCGTGATCTCTTCCCCCGGCGCCAGCACCGGGATTCCCGGCGGATAGCACATAACGAACTCGCTGCAGATCCTTCCTGCCGCCTCCTCCAGCATAAGTGACTCTTTCTCCGCATAGAAAGAATCCTGCGGCGTCATGACTACCTTGGGAGAAATGTACTCCTGGGAGAGCATTCCCGTCTTGTCCTTCTTATACCGCCGCTTGATATCCGCCAGCGCAGTCACAAGACGCTCCACCTCGCGGATCCTGTCCCCGATGGACAGATATGCCAATATATTGCCCAGATCGCCGAACTCAATCTGGATATCATACTCGTCTCTTAAGATATCGTACACTTCGATCCCCGCAAGTCCGATCTCGAGTGTATGGATGGACAGTTTGGTCGGGTCGAAATCAAAGATGCTGTCCCCGTTGATCATCTCCCTGCCGAAAGCATAGTAATCGCCGATCTGGTTGATCTCCTCCCGCGCATAATCTGCAAGCGAAGTCACTGCCCGGAAGGACTGTTCTCCTCTCAAAGCCAGATTCCGCCTGGAGATATCCAGGCTGGACAGCAGAAGGTAGGAACCGCTTGTCGTCTGGGTCAGATTGATGATCTGCCGGATGTACCCCGGATTCACGCCTTTTCCTGTCAGGAGAAAAGAGCTCTGGGTCAGGCTCCCTCCTGATTTATGCATACTCACGGATGCGATATCCGCCCCTGCCTCCATCGCCGATACCGGAAGATCTTTTCCAAAATAGAAATGCGTCCCGTGGGCCTCATCCGCCAGGACCAGCATCCCCTTCTCATGAGCCGCCTTCACGATCGCCCGCAGGTCGGAACAGATACCATAGTAGGTCGGATTATTGACCAGGACAGCGACAGCGTCCGGATTCTTCTCGATGGCGTCCAGTACATCCTGCCGTCTCATCCCGAGAGAGATCCCCAGCTTCTGATCCACATCCGGATTGACATACACCGGCTTCGCCCCGCAGAGCACCATGGCATTGATCGCGCTTCGGTGCACGTTTCTCGGAAGTATGATCTTATCGTTCTTCTTGCAGCAGGACAGGATCATAGACTGGACCGCAGACGTGGTGCCGCCCACCATAAGAAACGCGTGATCCGCGCCGAATGCCGCCGCCGCCAGCTCTTCTGCCTCCTTGATCACGGAAACCGGATGGCAAAGATTATCCAGCGGCTTCATGGAATTCACGTCGATACTGACGCACCGTTCTCCCAGAAGCTCCACGAGCTCCGGATTTCCCCTTCCGTGCTTATGTCCCGGAACGTCAAAAGGAACGATCCGGTTCCTCCTGAAACGTTCCAGCGCCTCATAGATCGGCGCTCTCGTCTGCGATAATTTTCCCATTGCAAAACCTCCAAAATATAATGGTACTGTGCATCCTGTACATGCGCCGCACTGATCATGCTGTGCCGCCCGTCATAGGGTCCGGCTTGCCTCCCCGCCCGTCTGGCTTATCATACAAAAAACACAGGTACAGGTGCATGCGCGCCCGTCCTGTGTTTCTGTCACTTTATATCTTATCCTGCCGGAATCATCTATCAATTCAGCCTGCAGTTAAAACAGATATTTTGGTTAGAGTCTATATAGCAAATATTTTTACTTTTACTACTCTTATTGACCGTTTCACAAGTTGCGTATGCGTACAATGCACACCGGTTATAAAGTAACCAACTTATAAAATTAGAGTTCCTCACTCAATCAATAATGCAGCATTCCGCCGCGTAAAATATTTGCATGGAGAACTTTCCATATATCTGTTTCCATACATTGGGTATCGTAACATAAAAAAATAAAATTTACAAGATATTTGCCGAAAGTTAGTTCCTTTCCGGCAACAATTCAGCCCTGCGGGGGAATCCGCCGCTGCTGTCCCTACCAGGAAAGAATCTCTCCCGTTATCACCTGCTCTTTCTCCTCTGACCGGTCGAACAGCACCGCGTTCCCATGTCCCAGACAGTTTTTCCACCGGAGGATATCCGTCGGAGTCATCACTTCCTGATAGCACAGGAACAGTACATATTCCTTCTCCCCGTCGATGATCCGGAGCCCCTCCGCTTTCTGCGGATCCAGGTAATCCTGTTCAACCTCCGAGTAAAGCCGGACTGTCTCGATCCAGACCGGATCTGTGCTCCCCTTCTCACCTCCGTTGATCACGGTGATCCTGCCGCAGTATTCCGCTCCCTGAAATCTCCCCCTGTATGTCTTGTTGGGATGCTTCTCATTATAGAAACTGGACTGCTCGGTGTCCTCCAGCGTCCCTTCTTCCTCCGGTCCCGCGAACTGTACATAGGCTTCTGCCCGGTCTCCTGTAAAATGAATCATCCCGTTGTCCAGAAGCTCCGTCGTCCCGTGCCCGCTGAAGTGGAGCAGGCTCTCATATGTATGATCCCAATGCGCCAGGAACCGGTCCACAAGGACATAGATATCCGGCTTGATCCAAATGACCTTCCGGTTCACGACCACATCTCTTACCCAGAAGCCGAAATGGGTTCCTTCCACAAACGCGCCCTTTTTCCCGTCAAAGAACTGCTGCTTTGCACAGGTGCACAGATTTCTGTAGGTCCAGGAATCCGTGCACTCGGAGAAGCCTCTTCCGTCCACAAGGACTACATTGTGCGCCTCCGCCTCCTTCAGACGGTATCGGTCGATACATTCGACATAAGTATACCTTCCCGAATCCACCAGCACGTCCTCTCCCCGGATCACCAGATCCACATGGAGCTTGTCCGCATGACCGTGGCCTCCGCCGGTATGTCCACAGTGGAAATGCAGGAGATTGTCCTCCTGCGACCACCCGCTGCGGAGATAATAATTTCCTCCGAACGGCAGCTCGGCAGAGATAAAGTCCGGCTGTTCCGAAGGAAGCTCTTCATATTCCATGCATGCCGTCCAGCCGAATTTCCACGCATTGTCATAATCCATGTGATGGTAACCGCCGGATTTGAGCACACTGTCCCCGAGTAGGAACGCTCCCGCCGTGATCAGATCCCTCAGATCCGTAGTGTCGCTGTCGCCCTGGGCGAACTGTGTGTGATCCGGCTTTTTCCACTTGTAATCCACATACGCCATCTTCCTCACGGTATCCCGGAAGACTTCCGGCAGCTTCACGCCGGCACGCTCTCCGTACCAGAGCGCCGTGAGGTAGCACTGATAGACCTCGTTGTGGTACATGGGGGACTGCTCCCACTGCATCCCGTCCTCCAGCACCTGCACCGCCGCGGCGTCCTCAAGCCGCTTCACCGCAGTCTCCAGACAGCGCTCCGAATCCGGGAGCACCAGGGAAAAGAGCAGAAGCCCGCAGGCTTCTATGACGCCCCAGTTGCTGATATATTTGTGGGGCTGAAAATTCTCCATCAGCCGCTTCTGATGCCGCTTCATGCACTCCTCTGTCTTTTTGAGGAATCCTTCATTCACAGCGCTGCTCCCGGATATCTCCGCCAGCGCGCGGAGCCAGATCTCCCCGCGGATCCCGGTCTCCAGCGTCCTCCACGGTCCTCCGGCGCCTTCTTCCACCGAAGGATTCCGTCTGATCCAGTCGTCCAGCAGCCGCACACAGTGGGCTGCATACTTCTCATCTTTCGTCAGCCGGTAAGCCTGGGCGAGACAGAGCAGAAACCGGTGCCGGTTGAACTGCCATACAAACTCCGGGTCCCCCCACGGAACCAGATTCCAGTCAATCTCGTCAGTAAAGTGCACCGGCTTCCATGTCCTCTCCATATCCCACCGGAAATCAAATAAAAACGTATTCTCGCAGGCGTCCTCCGCCACCCTTATCACGTGAGCCGTGTCTTCCTGCCAGTTTTCCCTGCAGTACTCTGCTACTTTCTCCACCCCTTGTGTCCCGAATATCGCTTCTGTCTTCCGAAGCCACTCTGGTTTTCGCATTATTTATCTCCTTACTCTGGGGAACCGGATGTTCACCCTGAACAGGTCCCCGTCCAAATATAATTCAAATCTGCCTCCCTGCATCTCCGCAAGCTCCTTCGCAATGGAAAGGCCGAGGCCGCTCCCTTCCGTGCTTCTCGAAATATCTCCCCGGATAAACCGCTCGGTCAGCTCATCCGCCGAGATGTTGAGCTGCTGTTCCGAAACATTTTTAAGGGAAAAGCTGACATTCTCTTCATCCACGGACAGGTCCGCATAGACCCTTGTGCCGGGCATGGCATACTTCGCCGCGTTTCCGAAAATATTCTCCAGGACCCTCCACATCCGGCGCCCGTCCACATGGATCACCGCCGGCTCCTCCGGAAGGTTCACCACCACGCTCAGATTCCTCGCCGCGAACTTCTCGGCGAACTCGCCTTCTGTCTGCTGGATCATTTCCACCAGATCCACATCCATATACTCAAGGACGATGTTTCCGCTGCTGACCTTCGACGCCTCGACCACATCCTCCGTCAGCGTCTTCAGACGCTGTGCCTTTGCCTCGAGAATGTCAAGATAGCCCCTGATCTTCGGATCCTGGATATTCTCCCGCTTCAGGATATCGACATAATTGATAATCGAAGTCAGAGGCGTCTTGATGTCATGGGATACATTGGTGATCAGATCCGTCTTCAGGCGCTCATTCTTCATGCCCTCCTCGACCGCCTTGTTCAGGCCGCCTCCGATGTCGTTGAGCTGCTCCGCCAGCTTTCTGTTGGACCCCTGCAGGCCGCCCAGCGGAACCTTATAATTCATATTTCCCGATGAGATCTCCTCAATGCCCTTCTTCAGCCGCCCCTTAGCCACAGCATTGCTCAGGATGAAATAGATCACGGCAATGTCCACAGCCAGCATGAGCAGGACAAGCACCGTACTGCCTCCGGAAGCCAGCGCCACCCACTGCAGGATCACAAATACGCCGGCAATGACCGCAGCCTTTGTCGTAACGGCACGCTCGCCAATCACAACTGCGCCGAAGGAGATCAGCATCCGGCAGAGACTGTCTGCCCAGAGCCGCTTCCCTTTGATCCGCTTCACCAGGCTGAGGTAGCCCAGGAAGAAACAGGAGAATGTAAACAGCCCGTACAGGAACAAGGCAGTTATGTCAAAAAGGCTGAGCATATTTGTGAACAGCCCCGTATAGTAGTTCAGCGGCGCATCATAGGAATACGCGTCCATATAATATGAAGCCGAATCCGCTGCCTGGGAGACCGTGCTGATGCCGCTGCCCGACATGGCGAACAGCCATGTACCACAGATCCATACTCCGATCACGACGGCCGCCGCGATCTCTGTCTTCCACCGGTCGAACGCTGTCAGGCGAAGTTCATCGTCCTTCTCGTTTCTCCCCGCCGCCATCGTAAGCCAGACCGCCGCGATGAGGAAGAGGGTCCCCGAGACGACCGCCAGGATCAGGGAATGCTGCAGGAACGGGGCATTCTGCTCATAGTTTATCTTTCCTTCATAAAACTGATCCCGGATCGGGAAATCCGTATCCACCGCAACCGCGAACGTGCTGTTGAAATTTCTCCGGTTTTCATATGAACGCACCGCATCCCACTCGCTGGACGCAGATATGCTCATATTCGTCTCAAAATCCCCCAGCTTCGGATACACGATCATATACTTCACGGAATCTCCCGACTTCATGCTCTTTATGTTTTCCGCTGCATTTTCATAGCTCTCATAGCCGCTCCGGTTTGTCTCGACCCGCTTTGTCTCCTCATTGATATACAGATAGGTAAAGTTTGTATTTCCCTCCCCCAGATATGCCCAGCCGCTCTGGTAAGTCTGATAATCCGAATAAATGCTGTTCAAAACGGATGCAATATCGTCATAGATGATCGACAGTTTTCCGTTGAGCTGCGGATTTCCGTTCACCACCTGGAGAAGATTCTCCGCTCCGTCAGGCGCGTATTTTTCTCTGAGAGCCTGACCAAAATTCCAGCAGTCCGTATACTCGATCTCACCGCTGCTGTTCAGGATGCGGAACTCATAAAATCCGGAAGATGTCAATTCGCCGTTCTCCAGTCCGTTCAGGAACTCTGGCGTATCGTCCGGATCCTCCATTTCCAGTGAAAGCTGCCCATTGTCGAGCAAAGTAATAAAATCGCTGAGATAATAATAGTAATAACTTCCGTCCGTCCTCTCGCACACGATCACGCTGTTGGTGTCGTAAATGTCTCCTTCGCCGCTATTGTAATCCTCGCTCCAGTTCTCCAGCTCCTCCAGCGTATACGCCACACCCGAAGTATTCTCCCCGGATATCCTCCCGCTCTTTGTATACTCTACAACATCAACCAGCTTATCCGGACTGTAGGACCCGTCTGTCTCAAACATCCGTTCCAAGCGGATCCTCTCCATCACCTGTCTCATCATGCCCTGCACCATAGAATTGAAGTCCGCCGACTCCTCGAATGGCTGCCCGGCAAGTTTCCACACCTCTGCCGGATTGGACGTACCGGCGAGTGTCAGGGCTCCCAGCAGGCTGGTAATGCACACCGCCCCGCTGATGATCGCTACGACCAGCAGAACAACTTTTGTCACCGTCTTTCTATACCACTTGTTCATGAAACTCCTTTCCTGTGCTCCCACACAGAGGATCACGCTTTTTCTATTTTATAGCCCACGCCCCATACCACTTTCAGGTAGCGCGGCTCTTTGGGATTGATCTCGATCTTCTCCCGGATATGCCTGATATGCACCGCGACCGTATTGTCCGCGCCGATCGCCTCCTCGTTCCAGATCGACTCATAGATCTGGTTGATAGAAAATACCTTTCCCTGATTTTTCATAAGAAGGAGAAGGATATTATATTCTATCGGAGTAAGCTTCACATGTTCTCCGTCTACCGTCACTTCCTTCAGATCGTCGTTGATCCGCAGGCCGCCCACCTCGTAGACCTGTTCCTTCGGTCCCTGGGAAGTACCGCCGAGCTGTGTGTATCTGCGAAGCTGGGACTTCACCCTCGCCACAAGCTCCAGCGGATTGAAGGGCTTCGTCACATAGTCGTCAGCCCCCACGTTGAGCCCCAGGATCTTATCCGCATCCTCTGATTTCGCCGACAGAATAATGATCGGGATGCTGTTCTTCTCCCGGATCTTAAGGGTGGCTCTGATTCCGTCCAGTTTCGGCATCATGATATCCAGGATCAGAAGGTTTACATCCTCCTTTTCAAGGATACTGAGCGCCTCTATGCCGTCATAAGCTTTCAGGATATGATATCCCTCCTGCGCCAGATAGATCTCGATCGCGTCTACTATTTCTTTATCATCATCACATACTAAAATATTGTACATCTTCATCACCTCCCTTACAGTATACATGATATCGGAATTTTTTTAAGAGGGGGAAGGGAAAATCTTATGATTTTATTAAATCACTGTTACTGTGAATAATTGCAAATCCCCCTTGACAGTTCTCCATATCCGTATATATACTGTATATACAGACATATATAGTTATTTTTGAAAGGAGGGATCCTGACATGACGCCCCTGCTTAAGATCGAAAATCTTGAAAAACGCATCGGTTCTCTGCATCTTGAAAATATCACCCTGACCCTGGAGCCGGGATATATCTTCGGGCTCATCGGACGCAACGGCGCCGGGAAGACTACACTCATCCGGACGCTGATGAACCTGTACCAGAAGGACGGCGGCACTGTCACTGTGGACGGATATCCCATGGACGCGATGGAGCGGGAGGCAAAGGACCGGATCGGCTTCGTTCTGGATGAATTCCTGTTCGAGGAAAAGCTGAGCATCGCCTCCAACGGGCGCCTGTTCGGCTCCACCTACAGCAGTTACGACCATGACCTTTTCCTGCGGTTCTGCAAGCGGTTCGAACTGAACCCGAAGCAGAAAGCCGGAAAGCTCTCAAAAGGGCAGAAGACCCGCTTCCAGCTCGCCTTCGCGCTCTCCCACCAGGCAAAGCTGTTCATCATGGATGAGCCTGCCTCCGGCCTGGATCCTCTCTTTCGCAGGGAGCTGACCGGTTATATGCAGGAACTGGTGGAGGACGGCACCCGGAGCATTCTCTTCTCCACCCACCTTACCGCGGATCTGGATCAGATCGGAGACTACATCGCTTTGATCGACGACGGACATTTTCTCTTCTGTTCGGACAAGGAAAGCCTCCGGGAGCGGTTCCGCCTCCTGGAAGGGTCCAGGGAAGAAATAGAGGCGCTCCAATCCCCGGGGATCCTCGCCAAGGTCCACGAAGAATACGGAAGCATGGCGCTGGCAGAATATCCCGGACCGGAACTGACCGGCCGCCTCTCCTCCCGGGCGCCGACGCTTGCCGAACTTCTCTACTATCTCCAGAAAGGAGGCTGTATCCGATGATGAAGCTTGTATTGACAAAACTCGGACTGGAGCTCCGCAGAAATATTCCTCTGCTCCTCTTCTGTGCGGTATGCTATTATTTCCTGTCGTTCGTCATCATGATGGCTGTTTTTACCCAGCGCGTCTGGGAGATGCCCGAAGTGCAGCATATATACCAGTCCGACAGCCCGGAACTTATACAGAACTTTTTGACCGGCTTATTGACGCAGGAATATTCCGCTTTTGCCTGCGGGATATCAGCTCTGACACTCCTTTTGATCGGACTGGTCTCAGCACGGCTGCCGCTCCGGCTTCCCAGGGCGCTCTACGCATGCGCCGCTGGGGAGAAAGAGAAGCTCCGGTTCCTTAAGCTGTACCTTGCAGGGAAGCTCATCTTCATGCTGCTCCTGCTCATCCTCAGCTCCCTGTACTGGAAAACCCTCTTTCTCTCCACCAGCGCTCCTGCTTTCGCCATCCAGATCAGCCTGACGGTATTTCTGTTTCTCGCCTTCAGCCTGAATACAGATCCCGGGAACCGGCGGGAGGCAAAGAAAAAATGTCCGGACATGGTGACTGAGCGCAGCAGCGAGACCTTTGTCTCTGTCTACTGGAGCGCTCTGCTGATCCTGGAGAACACTCTGTTCTACTCCCTGGTCTACGCAGGGACAGAATGGACCTGGCCGCTTGCCGCCCTCTGGATCCCCATACTCCTTGTGAATATTTATCTTGCACTGAAACACACTTCTCCCGTCCTGCGCCATGTGCTCCGGTATGAGAAGATCTATTTCCCGATCCAGAACGAAACGGAGAGAAAAGACATTGAACATATTTATTAGAGAAGACAGCAGCCTTCCGATCTATGAACAGATCGTGTCTGCAGTCAAAACTTCCATATTAAATCACGAGATTGCTCCCGGAGATATGCTCCCGTCCATCCGCTCTCTCGCAAAAGACCTGGGGATCAGCGTCATCACCACAAAACGCGCTTACGAGGAGCTGGAGAAACTGGGGCTGATCTACTCCGAGCAGGGCAGAGGCTTCTTCGTCAGCAGGTTCAATCCGAACCTTTTGATGGAGGAACAGCTCAAGACCCTGGAAAATCATCTGGAGGATATCGTCCGTGAAGCAAAAAACCTGAATCTGTCCCCCGGAGAACTGACCGACATGATCCGTCTGCTCTGGGATAAGGAGGTGGACCGATAATGAAAAAAGGAACTCTTTCAACGATCATCTGCGGCGTTATCGTCCTGGTCTCGTTCATCGCCATTCTGTTCTTCGCCGCGCCCAGAGGCCTGGGCAGGGACAGGGACAATGAATTCCGCTCCGGCTCCGGGATCGAGATCTCACAGCTGTCGGACCTGCAGTCAGAGTCTCTCTATAAGCTGTGCAAGGTATGGGGATATGCAAAATACCGGCATCCGTCTGTGATCGACGGCTCACTGAACTGGGATGCAGAGCTCTTCCGCGTCATGCCCGACGTTCTGGCCGCTGGCAGCCCGGATGAAGCGAACACCGTACTTTACCTCTGGCTGCCGCAGTTTCCGTTCACCACAGCCGAGCCCGGAAGCACCGCCAGATTATGGCTTGATCTTCAGGAGGAAGCAGGCGGAATATCCGCCGACGCCGTCTGGATCTCAGACACTGATCTTCTCGGAGAAGCCCTGAGCGGATACCTGACAGACCTTTCCCAGGTGTATACTGCAGACCGGGGCGATTCCTATGCCTCCTTCGATATCACTGCAAAGGTAAGCTTTGACAACGAGCAGTCTCTGCCCTGTTCCCCGGAGGACGACGGCGTCAAACTGCTGGCGCTGTTCCGCTTCTGGAATATCTATGAATATTACTCGCCGAATGTGAGCATCACAAAGATCGACTGGGATGAGGCGCTGAAGCAGGGGATCCCGAAGATAGTCCAGACGGACACCTACCGGGATTATGTCCTCGCTCTCGCAGAGACCGCCGCCCTGACCGGCGACGCGCATATCGCTGTAAGGGATCAGGAAGATACGATAGACAATTATTATGGATCTTATTTCCTGCCCTGCCGGTTTCAGACGGCAGAAGGACAGGTCGTCGTCTCAGAGACGTCTGATTCGGAGAGCACAGACAGCCTTCAGCGCGGCGACGTTATCACAGCTGTCAACGGGATCCCCATCGATGAACGGATAGAAACGCTGAGCAGGTATATCGCTGTTCCCGAGGACGGAAAGATCGGCTCCCTCATGGACAACTCCCTCTTAAAGTCTGATCAGGACAAAGCCCGCGTGGATGTGATCAGAAACGGAGCTCCTCTCTCCCTCACCGTAAAGTGCTCCGAATCCTCCTTCCGCTCAACAGAGAATCTCTCCAGCCGGCTGATCTCAGACGGGAGGATCGGCTACCTGAATCCCACCGTCTCCAGCGAGAACGAGCTGAAGCAGATCATGTCAAAGTTTCAGGATACCGAAGGGATCATCGTGGATCTGCGGTACTATCCGTCAAATTTCATAAGACGCCTTCTGGGTGAGTATCTCATCCCTGAGCCGGCACAGTTTGCCGCCATGTCGCTCCCCAATCCGGTCGCGCCCGGAAGCTTTTACTTCAACGACAACTGTATCAGCGGCTCCGGCTACCTTCGTTCAACCGGCGAGGATGATACAGAGTACCCTCTTTACCAGGGCCGCACTGTCATCCTGATGGACGACACCTCCGTCAGCAGGAGTGAATTCACCATCATGGCGCTCCGCCAGACCCCCGGGGCAGTCGTAGTCGGAAGCCCTTCTCTCGGAACCGACGGAGACGTGGTCGACGTATCCCTGCCCGGACAGATCTCTTTCTCGATCAGCGGGCTCGGGGTCTATACGCCGGACGGCGGGCAGACTCAGCGGATCGGGCTTACGCCGGATATCGAATGCCGTCCGACAGTGGAAGGGATACGTGAAGGACGCGACGAGCTGGTCGAGAAAGCCGTAGAAATCATACTCTCAGATGAGGAGGTGGAATAAATGTCGGAATTTACATGCAATGGGATCAGCCGGTCATTTAAAAATTTCCAGCTGGACCACATCTCATTTTCAATGGAAAGCGGATACTTCTATGTACTGATTGGAGTCAACGGTTCAGGCAAGACTACGCTGCTCAACTGCATCAGCGGGGTGACAGACCGATTCACGGGAGACGCCCGGATCGACGGAGCCTCTCTGAAAAACACTCCGGTAGAATACAGGCAGAAACTTGGGTATATCAGCGAGGCCCGCCCCTTCTTTCTGGAAAAATCTCTTCTGGAAAACGGGGAGCTGTACAGGGAGTTCTATCCGAACTGGTCTTCCGGAGATTACCTCCGTTATCTGGAACATTTCGAGCTGAATCCGTCCCGGCAGGTCTGCGGCCTGTCCAAGGGCGAGTCCATGAAATTCCAGACAGCCTTCGTCCTTGCCCACCATCCGCGCTTTCTCTTCCTGGACGAACCGCTGGACGGCTTTGATCCGGTCTTCCGCCGCAGCTTTCTCGACCTGCTCCGGGATCTTCTGGATCTGGATATGGGGATCCTTCTCTCCACCCACATCACGGAGGATCTGGACCGGATGGCAGACTATCTTTTGATCATGGAAAATGGAAAACTGTCCCGCTGCGAGACAAAGGAACAGCTCAGCGATGACTATGCGGACATCACAGGGCGCAATGCCCGGCACATCCGTGATCTTCTGGAGCTGGAGCACAGAGGAGGTGCGCGATGAGCTATTACAGATATGAAAAGAAACATCTGAAAAACCTTGATTCCCGGATCTGTATGGGCTTCTTTCTCTTCTGCTTTCTCCTGAACGTAGTCGCAGGGACAGAGGCCACGGCGGACAATGTGCCGGAACCCATCCGGTTCAGCCTGCCGCTCTGCTTCATCTTTCTCGGTGCCTGCCTTGCGCTGACGAACAGTGCCCTGTTTTTCTCCAGGGAGCAGAACGAGAGGATCTTCCTGCTGCATAAATACCGCTTTGTACCGGCAGACCTGCAAAAAATGTTCCGGGCGAAAGCAATGCTCCTCCTCCGGGAGCTGCTGATTTTCCTGCTGCTCAGCCTTGCAGTCTATCTTTTTATCGTCCTTGGCAAGTACGGAACAAAGGCAGAACTCGCTGAACCGCTGTGCCTCTTCCTGTCCATAGCGGTATTCGGGCTGGTATTCTCAGGTGTGGAACTTGCCCTTAACGCAGTACTGCTCAGGAGGTCAGAATTGTAGCGCAGCCGGAAGAGTTTTCGTTTTCCCATAGAAGAACAATGCGGCAGCCACAAGGACATTCCTCGTGGCTGCCGCAAAATATGCTTATTTATCAGCTTTCTCTTTTTTACTGTCTGTACTCTGTTCCTCACCGGCCGGCTGCTGCGCCGGATCATCCAGCACTCCGCCCTCGATCAGCGTATCCAGGAATTCCCGGATATCCTCTCTTGCCGTCTCTTCATCCACATCGTATGATTCCAGGATCCCGTGAAGCAGATCATCAAACGTAACCTCTGACTGGAGCATCTTCCACAGGTCCGCCCCGACTTCATTCACGGTAATCAGACCGTTAAAGCTCAGTACTGTCTTCCCGGTCGGAATGATCACATAATCCCCTGCAATTTCCCGCAGGACAAACTCTTTCTGTACCTTCATATTCCTATTCCTTATACCATATAGATTTATACAGGTTATTCTACACTATTCTTGTCTGATATGCAATGTCGGAAAACGTCTGAATTTCTCCCTGAGATCACATACAATTCCATCGGTTTCTCTCTGCTGGCAGATCATTCCACTCAACTGATACTGAGCACTGCAATCTCCGGCGGATTATTGAATCTTGGGAGTTTCTGTCTGTCGCTTCCCAGCCCGCTCGTCACAAACATCTGGAAATTATCTTTTTCATACATTCCATGTATATACTCTGGAAAGAATCCCTGATCTCCTCCGTACAGTCCGCCGAGGAAAGGCAGTACGACCTGTCCGCCATGGTTATGTCCGCTGATCACAAGATCCACATCCCACACCTTGCTCGCATCTCCGAAAATAAAACTGTCCGGGCGATGTGCCAGCATGATCTTCAGACGATCTGTATTCTGAAAATCCTGAAGGAAATTCAAAGTATCATCAGGTGCTGCCGCAGCGTCATTATTTCCGTTGAGGCCAAAGGCATAATCATACATTCCGCCAAGGCGTATCTGCGTTCCATTCACATCAAGATCTGTATATTCCTTATCCAGCACGACTGCCCCTGCTTCCTCAAGCTGCTCTGTCAATTCCGAATGACCGTTTTCAATATACCCGATCTCATGATTTCCAAGTGCATAATAGATCGGCGCCGTATCTCTCAATGCTTCGATCAATGTCAAAGGGACGTCTGCATTCTCTGACTCGGCGTTCAGCATATCTCCATCCATGAGAATAAGGTCCGGGCCGATCTGACGTATCTTTTCAACAAGCTTTTCATTATCTTCACCGAACTCATGGTCATGCAGGTCAGAGATAACCACTGTCTTCACCGGATGTTCTACCCCGAATTCTGCTGTAAATTCACGAACCGTCAGAAGGTTCACCGAAACCCACAGACTGATCAGAATATACACTGCCAGAAGAAGAATAATAAGCAGTATTATCATTAGCAGTAAATATTTTTTCTTTCTTCTTTTTTTCATGAAATCTGCTTCCTTCTAAACTATATCATGATACCCTATACCGGTTTGAAATTCAACTGTGGACAAAAAAGTGGACAGCTTTTTTTAAAAAAGCCTCCCTCCGATAAGGTTACAATCATTTTATCATTATCGAAAGGGAGGCTCAAGTCCGCTATTCTGTTTTTATCCTGCTGTTATCTGTGAGTTTTCTTTCTCACAGCTCCATATGCCGCGCCTGCTGCTGACAGAAGCATGACTGCCGCCCATACAGCAGGAGTCCACGTATCCCCGGTCTTCGCAGCCTTGTTCACTCCGGCTGCCGCACCGTTCTGTCCACCTGCAGCGCCCGCTGCTCCGCTGTTTCCAGCAGCGCTGCTTCCGCCGGCCGCGCCACTGTTTCCTTCTGTACCGCTGCCACCGGCTGTTCCATCATTATCACCGGTACCCGGAACCGGCTCTTCCGGTTTCACCCCGGAATGATCCGTAAATGCCGGATTCCAGTTTCCTACACCCGTGCCGAATCCCATCTGAGCAAGCAGGGAATCCAGAAGACCTTCTGCATCCTCTGTCGTCTCCATTGTTCCCAGTACGATATCTGTATAGTCAGATGGATCCAGATATGCGCCCGTCTCATCTTTGCTGTTATATTCTGCAAAGCGGACGTCGCCGTGGTAAGTCACGTCCACTGTATTTCCATCTTTGTCTTTTCTGGTCCACACGTTCCATCTCTCATCCTGGATCGACGAGTCCATTGTACACTCGATGAAAGTCACTGCTGAGGATGTATTCTCATAAGCCGGATTCTTACGATCCGGATCATATGCTGTAAGATAGCTGCTTCCATCCTCGTTTCTCGCTGTCTCTGTATAGATCTCCGTCTGCCACGGACGTCCAAGGCTCACATCTCCGTCCTCGCCGTATGCCGGATCTGCCTCCAGAGTACACTGTGTGAATACGAATCCCACATTTCCTTTCTTTGTGTTGGCCGCAGTAAAGTATCCATTATCTTTGCCTGTAAAATACGCCATATACAGATCACAGTTTGTGAAATATGCATCCGCATCGCCGAAGATAAAGTCCACAGTACCTTCGATATAGCAGTCCTCCACCTGCACTCTGGAACCTGCACCGTGCAGATACAGTGTATCCTGACGCCCGATGAACCGGCAGTCCTTCAGGTATACCTTGTCTGCCGCCGATCCGAAGGCAACAGCCGGAGTCTGCTCATCTTTTGCAGTGTGATCGTCAATATTGTAACTGTTCTTGAACGTAATTCCCGATGCGCTGAATCCTGTCGCATTGGCAGTCAGGAGCACAGTTCCGCTCTGATCTGTTCCCACATCGTATTCATCCTGAGGGATGAAAGTTCCGTTTTCATCAAATGTATTCGAAGAATAATAGCTTTCCTCGATCACGATCTCTCCGCCGTCCTTATACATCGGCTGGAAGGATACCCACGGCTTGTCGACTGTGACATGTTCGGTATAAGTTCCCGGCGCTATCAGGAGCACGAGGGGCTCTGCCGCGCTGGATTCATTGGCGTCAAGCGCTGCCTGGATCGTCGTATAGTCATAAGCTCCGCCCGCTCCGACGGTGACGACGTTCTCATTTACCACATTGTCGCTCAGATAGTCAACCGTAATTCCTGTCAGATAGCAGCTTCCTGTTCCGTCTGCGCTGTCAAAGGCAAGCTCAACATAAGTATTTTCAGTCACTTCCGGAAGCGCTGTCTCTTTGCCGACCTCGATCTCTGTCCCGTTCAGCGTCACTGTAAGATTGTTGTAATTATTTCCGGATACCGTGATAGACGCTCCCTGCTCATCCGGGGCAACTGGGATATAGAGCGATGTACCCGCTCCCACCTGCGTGTCGCTTCCGCCCTGCGCCGCAGTACGCGGGCCAAACTTTCCTGTGACCGCGTCGATCTGGATGCCGTCATACTCTCCCATGGCTCCCTGCACCGTCGGGCGCTCCACCTGGCTCGACTCTGTGAAATCCCACACCTTGTCCTTTGCCTCGACCGACGGAGCGTCAAAATCGCTGTCGCTTACATAGTTCAGCGAAATGGAATTCACATATGCGATCGTATCAAACTCCACCTTCAGGTAACGGGGATACGCAGAAGCCTCCGACATATCAAGGGCGATCTCCTCGTTTGTCGTATGGCTTACTCCATCCACCTTGATCTGTGACGGTGTGCTTCCATTCTGCGTGCCTGCGATCAGCAGCGTAGCTCCCGCCGCATCATAGGCAGCCGGGATGTAGACGACTGTCCCCTGATTAATGACGGTTCTTGCCCCATCCGGCTGGATATTGAACTTTCCTGCTGTGGCGTCGATCTTCATGCCGTCAAACGTTCCTTTGTTTCCTTCCAGCTTGTTATCTGCCGCAGCTGCTCCGCTCTCGTCGAGCAGGCCTTCCACACTCTCAAAGGTCCATGTCTTATCTGCCGCAGCCGCGCTCTCCGGCACGCCCGGATACTCTTCCGCCAGCGCGCTGTAAGAAACCGTGATGCCGGCAAGATAAGCCTGGGTAATAAAGTTTATCGTACAGTATCCATCCTCTTCCGATTTCGTCAGCGGAATGCTGACCCTTTTGTCAACGGAATCATATTGAACTCCGTCAACTTCCACTGCAGCTGAGTTTCCGGAAAGAGAAATACTCAGCGTTCCTCCATTCTCATTCGCCGATACCGGGACAGACAGGATCGTTCCTGCGTTGATCTGTGTGTCACTTTCTCTGGGAGAAAATTTACCTGTTGATGCATCAATCTGAATTCCGTCATATTCTCCTGTCCCGCCCTCCAGTGTCGGGCGCTCCATGCTGCTGGCTGCTGTAAAATCCCAGCTTCTGTCTTCCGCCTGTGCTGTTTCGTCCTGTGCAGATACAGCCGCTGCGGTTCCCGCAGCAGACACTGTTCCTGCCATCATACTGACGGTCATGGCAACAGAGAGAAGACCCGCTAAAAATGCTCTCTTCATATTCTTCCTCCTGACAAATTTTATCATGAAATTTGAATGTGGTTTTTATCATTCTAGCGCAAAAGTATATAGTCCCCCACATTTTTCCATATATATGGTAGTTTTTTCCTATTTTCCTGTCAATGTGTGTTTTCACGAAAAAGGGATGGAATATTTTATCATTCCTTTATTTTTGCACAGTTTTCCTCACAGTTAATTCAATCTCACATATACTGCTACTATAAACGCGATCGGTATCTGAATTATCCTTTAACAGCATTCTCAGATATCTTATTTTCTGAAAGGATTCTTTGATATGAATATAAAAGGAATTGATGTCAGTAAATTTCAGGGTGAAGTGGACTGGGAACAGGTAAAAGCGGCGGGGTATCAGTTCGCCATGCTCCGAGCCGGCTACGGCTTCAGCACGATAGATGAACAGTTCCGCAGAAACGCCGCCGAATGCAATCGGATCGGTCTTCCCATCGGCGCCTACTGGTTCTGCTATGCCGTCAGTCCCGAAACGGCCGTCCAGGAAGCAGACGGCTGTATCAGCACAATTTCCGGCTATAAGCTGGATTACCCCGTCTGCTATGATATTGAACAGGCAAGCGCGGACTATGCGTCCGGACAGGGCGTCACACTCACGCCCGATCTGGCAAAACAGCTGGTGCAGAGCTTCTGCAGCCGGATCGAGGAAAAAGGATACTTCGCCATGTTTTACAGCAATAGGAACTTTCTCGATAACTATCTGGGAACAGAACTCCCCCGCCGCTATGCACTCTGGTATGCCCGCTACACGGACACTTTTGACGGAACCGACTGCGGTATATGGCAATACACCAGCCAGGGGAGCGTCCCCGGGATCAGCGGCAGTGTGGATCTGGACATAAGCTATGTCGACTACCCTTCTGTGATCCGAAAGGCAGGTCTGAACCGCCTGACCGGATCCGCCCCCGCGCCGTCTCCTGTCCCATCCCCGGAATACATCACCTATGTGATCCAGCCCGGAGATACGCTGAGCGGGATCGCAGCCAGGTTCGGCACGACAGTGAGCACGCTCTCCTCGCTGAATAATATATCGAACCCTGACAGGATCTATGCCGGAACAACGATCCGGGTTCCGGAAACAGCCGGCGGAACAAGGACCTACACGATTCAGTCCGGCGACACGCTGAGCGGGATCGCAGCCAGATTCGGTACGACAGTAAGCGCGCTTGCCGCTCTCAACGGCATTTCAGATCCCGATCGGATCTACGCCGGGACAACGATCAAAATCCCGTAACCAGTTAAGAAATTCATTATTATTTTTCTTTTTCTTTTAGACTTTAAACATAATTTGGACACATTTTCTGATTATACTAAAACACAGATAGTTGATAAAACAACTATCTCCCCCCTCATAAAGTAGACATCTTGGGGCAACCCAAGGTGTCGCACTTTACTCTCATTCCTTTAGATAACTATAAAAACAGCGAAAACCGTCAGTCGAAAGGCTGACGGTTTTTCGTGTATATGCAGGTCCGGCGCCCGCATGCCGCCTCCGGCGGACAGGACGCCTCATCTCTGCTTTTCAGGAATCCCGGTAATCTGAACATAAAGAGAGGGCGGCGCGCAGCGGATAGATCCGCCGCACGCCGCTCTCCTTCTAAATCAAGATCTCATAAACTTTCCCCATCTGAGATTTTTTTAATTCTCCTCTTTCTTCTTCAGGGCTATAACCGCTCCTGCCGCAAGCACAGCTGCCGCTGCCGACGCTGCGATCGGAAGTACATTCGATGTATCACCGGTCTTCGTCGCTTTGGCTGCAGAACCGGAATTCTGTGAAGAAGCTGTCGATCCGGCCGTCGTATTTCCTGCATACAAAGTATCGCTGTTCTGTCCTGCAGAAGCAAGTGTCGGCGGCTCTGTCGAGCTTACCGCACCATCTGTCTGATCAGTGCTGCCGGTATTTCCGCCCTGCTGATCCTCGCCGCTGTCAGCTGCTGTCAGCTTCGCGATCGCATCCTTCAGGGCTGCCGCAGATGCATCGATCTCTTCCTGATCTGCATCCTCATTTTCGAATACATCTTTCGCCGCTGCAAGGGCTGTGCGCATCACTGCGAAGCTCTGTGCTTCATAATCCGCCTCATTCAGTCCTTCTGCCTGTGCGATCAGGTCTTCCAGAAGAGCTTTGTCCGGCTTGAGCATCATGTTCGCCATCGCATTCAGCAGATTCTGCCATGCGCTGTTTACTTCTTCCTGAGCTGCGATCGGATCTTCATAAACCTCTTTTGCTTCTGCAAGCGCTGCTGTGAACGCCTCTTTTCCATCCTCAAGGTACTTATCCAGGTTACCGTTCATCTCTTCCGCCAGAGCGATGACCTTCGCCAGGTCATCCTTATTTGCTTCCTTGAACTCCATGTACTGCATCGCCTTGATCAGGTTCCGCCATGCATTGTCCACCTGGCTCTGTGTCACGGATGTATCTCCGGACTGTACTTTTGCAAGGATGTCCTGCGCATTCTGAAGCGCATTCTCAAAGTTCTCTCTCACAACATCAATGACGCCGTCTGTGTTGACACCGCCCGCAAGCTCAATCGCATATTCAAGAACTGCCGTGGAGATCTCTTCTGCCGGCTCTTCTTCGATCGGATTCTCCGCCTTGCTCATTCCGCGGATCTCAGATGCCAGAGCCCAGTAATTGTGACTGGAAACTCTCGTAAGAAGCAGTCTGATGTTGGTCACATTCTCCACTGCGTCAAACTCTATCATCTTCCAGGAGGAATCATACTGCCATGTGCCTTCCGCCACTTTCTGATATCCCTCTGCCGCGAATCCTTCGCCGTTCGGATCAGCGGCTGAATCAGCCGTCTTCACCCAAATCTCATAGTCTGCGTCGGTGATCGCATTATAGTTATAACTGCTGGGAACAGAAGCCATATAGCGGAGTCCGTCCACTGTATGGGGTTCCGGATACTGCATGTCGATCCAGCCCTCGCCTGATGCGATAAGACTGCTCCATCCGTCATATGCGGTCATCCATCCTGTCTGCGGATTTCCGTCGATCGCAAACTCTTTCGGACCACAGGATGCACCGAAGGTTCCGTTCAGCTCTTCACTCGGAGTCGTCAGGACCACTCCATCGAGCGGAATATCATAGGAAGAATTCGACGCCGGATCGATCGTGTCAAGATACTGCATTGCAGCTCTCAGTGTGTAGTAAGCTTCCTGGATCTCTGCCGCTGAAGCATCCTCACCCTTGTCCGCTGCCGCACGGGCGTCTGCCAATGCGTCTGCAAGATACTTCCAGTCTTCAGCAGTATAGTCTTCTCTGTCGTATCCTTCATCCGCCTGCTGGATCAGGGATTCCAGTTCTTCCACCGTAAACTCTTCGTCCACGCGCTCGATCTTCAGATTATCCAGGATAAAATCCTTGTATCCGCCGAAATCTGCTTCAGAACCGCTGGTTCCCTGCAGATCCGGAGCTGTTGATGTAGAGTAGATGCCGAACCATGTCTGTCCGCTGATATCGCCGACAATATCAATACTGTAGTGTCCGTCTTCTCCCATCGCTTTCGCCATCGGATAAAGCTCTGTTCCGCCCGCGAACTCTCCTGCTCCGACTGTAAGCGCATAGGTTCCTTCACTTCCCGCCTGATAGTCAAAGCTTACCCTGTATTTCACGCCAGGCTCAAAACGGAAGTTCTGCGGGATCGTCTGATAGATCATACCATTATACTGTGTCAGTCCGTTTGTCTTGACAGACCAGTTGCCGTCCAGAACATCGTCCACTTTCTTTACATCCCATCCAGCCTGCGTATATGGTTCATGCAGTTCGGACAAGTGGGTGCGGTTATCCGTAACTCCCTCGGCGCTTCCGATAACAAACGGGTAGATACCCTGTGCGTTGTTCTCGAAATCCTGCTCCATTCCGACAATGTTTCCGTCCTCATCCTTCTTCACGACATCCATCTCGGACTCAACTACGCGGATATCGTCGAAGTAGGTGCTTCCTTCTCCAGCTTCTCTGGAAAGCGTCAGCGTCACTGTTCCGCTCTCCGGCGCGGTAAAGAATACATACATGTTCTGGAAATAACTGGAGCCGTCTACAGTTGCGCTGGAATTGCTGTGCGTATATGCCTGTACATAGTTCTTCGCGATAGACTCTTCCGTATAGTTAGTATCCAGGACCTTTCCGTCCGCTTTAACAGTAATAGAAGCTTTCGCTTCGCTCCGGTTGTCCACGCCCACATAGACCGCGTATTCCTGACCCGGAGTCAGGTCTGTCAGTTCCTGGGTCATAGAAACTTCGCCGTCCATCTTCAGCATCGGGTTGCTGTACTGGCTCTTCGCGATCTCTGCTGAGCCCTCGCCGTCTTTCTCCCAGTACTCGTTGAGGCCGTCGTTTCCGGAGTTGAAGCCTGCATCCACGATGTGCATGCCTTCGCTCCAGGTGATCTCCAGGTTCGCCTCATCGCCCTTGCACACGACATACGGCGTCTCCGCCTCTGCGGTCAGGGTGATCGTACCGTCTACTACCGGCACTGTCTGCTCCTCGGTCTTGCCCAGGTCTGTCAGCTTGTACACCTTCACATCGGTCAGGTTCTTCCAGCTGTCCTGAAGCTCCCAGGTCGTCTCGCCGCCCTGTGTGTTCCAGTGGTACAGCTTCTCTTCCTCGGAAGCCACCTGGTCACCCGTCTCAGAATCCCAGTTCCACGGGATCAGATAAGATTCGGTTCCCTTGGCGTTCGTGTTGTCGCCCTGGGTCACAGATCCCTGGGAGATCACGATGCCGTTCAGGGTCACTGTCCTGTCGCGGTATGCCGCATCGCTCGGATCCGTGCTTCCTCTTGTGACAACGACCGTGTCAGTCTCAGCGGAAGATTTCTTCGGATCTGCCTTCAGTGTGATCTCTTTCTCCGGCGTCCATGTATAAGTCTCGCCGTTGTCTGTCATCTGGACCGGATCGCCGTCCTCCCACTTCACTACCTGGTAGTGCTGCAGGAACTTAGTCATCAGGTCATGGGTATACAGGTTCGTGATATACGCATCGTAATCATTCCTCCCCTGCCATCCCTCGAAATCCTTCATGTTGTAACCGCCCAGGAGCGGTGCGTTCGCAACGCCGCCGTAGCTCGGATAATCGCCTACCCAGGAGTCTTTCTGGTGGTTTCTCAGGAACCTCATGACCTCGCTGTTCTCGCCCTTGGAGGTATATCCGCCGTAGGTCAGGTCACATGCCCAGTGCTGGAAAGTAGAATCATACTCATTTCCGGATCCCCACTCAGTGGTCATCCGCCAGCCATTGTCCGTGATCATATCGGACATCTTTCTTGTCTCCCAGGAGTCTTCTCTGCTTCCTGAAGTCAGGTTGCCCCAGACATCCAGGTATACGAAATCCATATTGTCCCCGACCTTCTCCTTCAGTGCGTCGAAACGTGCCTGTCTCTCGCCGCTTGCAAGGTCATAGATGCCGTCAATGCCGATGCCCTGGTCCAGCCAGTTCCAGCCGTAGCTCAGCGCCCCGGCGGAATTTCTTCTCACCAGCTCCTCGCTGAACGCCTTCGCCTCAGGATACATCTCGCTGGCATTCACATGGATACCAAACCGTGCGCCGTACTCTGCACCCTTCTCCATCAGCGTGTTCATATCCTCGGCTCCGCCGATCCGCTCGCCGATGTTATCATAATCCGGATGCCCCGAATCATGTCCTTCACTTGCATATCCTTTTAAAAGTACGGACTGTCCCAGGCCGTCTGTATGCTGCGCCACACGTTTTACGTTATCCAGCGTAGTCAGGAACGGGTTCTGTGCCTGGCTGCTGAAATTCATTGCGATACGCCATGCCACAAGCTCCGGTACTTCCTCTGACTTATACGGATTGTTCATGATATCACGGAATGCGATAGCGCCGTCCTGCCAGTCAATCTGCGCGTCCTCATTCATATCCCCTGTGATAATGATCTTGGACTGGGGCATCTCCGTCTCTGTGACAGTATACTCTACGCCCTTGGAATCCGTCACGTTGCGGTGGTAGTACCACTCCGCGCTGGCAAGCCCCATGGTCTTATAGCCGTCCCGCTCTTCCGACGTCGCGTAGATGCGGGTATTCTGGCTTCCGCCCTTTACAGGGGCTGCTACAACACGTCCGTCATGCTCAGAGTTGCTCCACATGCCGGCGCTCATCTCATCTGTAGACAGGAATGCGTACATGTAGTCTCTGTTCTCATAAGAACCCATATCTGCATTGACCTGGATCAGCTCATCTCCGCTGTAATGCGTATTGGAGGACATCACCGCGCCTTTTAAGTTGGCTCCGTTCTGCGTACTCCTTACAGAGATCAGGCTGTGGTTCGGGATCGAGATCGTCTGGAGCGGATAAGTCTCCACTGTATCCCCGTACTTGTTTGTAGTCGTCTGATCCTGGAGCTTATTGTCGATCTTCGTGATGTTGAACGCCAGCTGGTTCCCTTCTGCCTTCAGCTCTGCCGTGATCTCAGCGTCGATGTGTTTCTTCTCATTTTTGACGTTCATGACATAGGTCGCTGTCGTTCCGTCGAACTCTGCCTTCACATCTTCCGGCGCGACCTGGATATCAATGTCATTGATCCGGATCGTGTTGATAGCTTCTGTCTGTCCATAGAAGGTCTTTCCTTCCAGGCTTCCCTTCATCTCATACTTCACAACGCTCGGGAAGGTCTTGGATACATAGACATCCATCTCATCTGTAGAAAGGACTTCCGTCTCGATCTCCGGCTCTGCATCCAGCACAATGTCTGCTGCCTCGGCGTTCTGTCCGCTTACCTCAACGCTTCCTGTGCCGGTGATATATCCGTCTTTCACGACTGTGATGTCATACACGCCATCGGCAAGCTCCAGCGTATAAGTTCCTTCCGCGTCTGTCACTGCCTCAGCGTCTCCTGCTGTTACCTTTGCACCTTCCACCGGACTGCCTTCCGCGTCTGTCACCTTTCCGGTCACCTGATAGACAGCCGCCTCAGCCTGTCCTGCATAGTGGATGTCCTTCACCAGGACGTCTGTCACGTTCTGTTCCCAGCTTCCGCCTTTGAATGCGATCTGGGTGCCGAGCACATCAGCAATGCCGGAGAAGTCCTCATTTTCAAAGACGGTCTCTCCATCCAGCGTGAGCGTCATCTTGTGGTCCGCAGTCCACTCGATATGTACCGCCACTTCTTCTCCCTGTGCTGGAGCGGCGTGTCGGGAGCCCTGGTACCAGTCTCCGCCTCCTCCGGTGTACTTCTGCCAGAACCATCCGCCGTTGTCATAGCCGACAAACATGCCGTTCTGATCTGTGTCATACCCCAGATAAACGCCGAACCGGTCGCAGTCGCCTGTACCTGTATTGGCATTGTTCGTTTTCAGCGTGAAGTCAAAGAAACCATCCTGGCTGAAATCAAAGGTGTTCGGGTTCACAAAGATCGCCGGCTTTGTACCGGGATTGTTCCCGTTGGACGGATCAGACTTCAGGTGGAGCCATCCGTCTTCCACCGCACAGACCGCGCCGGAACCGGATACGCTCTCCGGATCCTGGGTCCATGCGTCATTGATGCCGTCTTCCGCGCTGTTCTGCGCTTCAACCGAGTTTTCCGCCGCATTGACAAAGTAAACATTGGACGGAAACATCGTTCCTGCCACGGTTGCAGCCAAAGAAAGGCTTAAAAGCCGCAGCACAAGTTTTCTTTTCATAGCGCTTTTCCTCCTTTTTTGCACAATTTAGCACAAATGCGTGTAGTATTATTCTAATATGTATGTATTATTTGTACAATAGTTTTTTAATTCTTTTTCTTTAAGCGCAAAAAATATGTGTTTTTGTGCAAATTCAAAAACTTTTTCCCGATTTTTCTTAGCACAATTTATATATCCCGAAATTTTGTGCGGATTTTGCTCAGATTACCAGTCTTCCCAAAAACTTAATTACTTTTTTATATTTTTTCGTTTTCCTTAAGACTTCTCTCATACTTTTGACACATTTTCCCTCTATACTATGAGGCAGATAGTTGATAAACAACTATCTTCCCCCCTCATAAAGTATAGACACCAGAAGGTGTCGCACTTTACTCTCATTCCTTTAGATAACTATAAAAACGAGAAAAAACCGTCGGTCATCAGCCGACGGTTTTTTCTCGCTTTCTTTATTCGTTTATTCTCTTTTCTTCCAGCCATGTATACAGATCTTCGTATACCTGCTGTCGGTCCGTCTCATTCAGAAGTTCATGGCGGTCTCCGTCATAGAATCTGAGCGTAACATCCTGAAGTCCCGAAGTCCTGTACTGATCATAAATCTTCCTCACGCCCCTGCCGAAATTTCCTACCGGATCATCTGTTCCTGCCGCAAGCAGGATCGGGAGCATCCTCGGCACCATAGGCAGATTCTCATTCTTCTCCATTGTCAGCATCCCCGTAAACATACTATAATAAGCATTCACGGTAAATACAAAGGAGCAGAGCGGATCAGAAACATAAGCATCCAGATGTTCCCTGTCGCTTGTCATCCAGTCCGCCCGCGTCCTGGCTGGTTTAAATTTCTTATTATAAGAGCCGAGCACCATCCCGTCAATAAACCGGCTTCGGTAATGCCATCCTCGAAAAACCGCCATCAGGCGGCAGAGCCGTCTGCCGCAGTGCAGCAGCGCTCTGTTCCGGTCTGAAACTACCCCCAGGAGTACCACCCCGCTCAGCCCGTTTCCATACATCTGGATATACTGCCTCACCAAAAGCGAGCCCATACTGTGTCCGAGCATAAAATAAGGCACATCCGGATATTTCTTCATCGTCCGCTGTCTCAGCGTATGCATATCGCCGATCACGCACGCATTTCCGTATTTTTCATGGAAGAACCCATACTCTGACTTGCTCTGCACGGATTTGCCGTGTCCAAGATGGTCATTTCCCACCACATAGTAGCCTCTGCCGCACATAAATTCTGCGAATTCATCGTATCTTCTGATATATTCGACCATTCCGTGGCAGAGCTGCAGGACAGCCTTCACTTCTCCTTCCGGTTTCCACTCTATTGTGTGGATCTCGGTATTGCCATCTTTTGACGGGAAATAAAACTCATCTCTCATGTTACTCACTACCTGTCATCTAAATTTATGTATTCACGATACGGCGCGAGCGGTTTATATGCCGGACGGATGATCTTATCCACATTCTGGAGTTCTTCCATTCTGTGAGCGCTCCATCCGACGATACGCGCTGCCGCAAAGATCGGTGTGTACAATGACGGCGGGATATCCAGCATACTGTACACCAGTCCGCTGTAGAAGTCCACATTCGCATTGACTCCTTTGTACATCCTGCGCTTCTCGCCTATGATCTCCGGAGCCATATGCTCTACCTTCTCGTACAGTGCATATTCCGCATCATGTCCTTTCTCATGCGCGAGCTGTTTCACAAATGCTTTGAAAATATCTGCACGCGGATCAGAGATTGAATATACAGCGTGTCCCATACCATAGATCAGGCCCTTCTTGTCGAACGCTTTCTTGTCGAGCAGTGCCTCCAGATACGCTCGCACCTGATCATCATCATTCCAATCGGTCAGATTTTTCTTCATATCCTCAAACATCTGCGTTACCTTGATGTTCGCTCCGCCATGCTTCGGTCCCTTCAGGGATGCCATCGCCGCCGCGATCGTAGAATAAGTATCTGTTCCGGAGGACGTAACGACATGGGTCGTAAATGTTGAATTATTTCCGCCGCCGTGATCCATATGGAGCACCATCGCCATATCAAGGATCTTCGCCTCAAGTTCCGTATACTGCCTGTCCTCGCGGAGCATCATCAGAATATTCTCCGCTGTGGAGAGTTCCGGCTTCGGCGCATAAATATACAAGTCCTCGCCCCTTCTGTAGTTGTATGCGTGATATCCGTATACCATGAGCATCGGGAACTGGCTGATCAGGTTCAGGCACTGGCGAAGCACATTCGGAATACTCGTATCGTCAGCCTTCTCATCATAGGAATAGAGCTGCAGGATACTTCTCGTAATGCTGTTCATCATATCGCGGCTCGGAGCCTTCATGATCACGTCCCGTGTAAAGTTCGGCGGAAGCATGCGGCGTTCAGCCATCATATTCTGGAAATTCTTCAGTTCTTTTTTGCTGGGAAGTTCTCCGAAGAGCAGCAGATATGCTGTTTCCTCAAAACCTGGATGCTTTGCGTCAAGAAATCCTTTGACCAGATCCTTAATATTATATCCTCGATAGTAAAGATTTCCTTCACAGGGAACGCTCTTTCCATCGACGATCTTTGAAGCGCAGACATCGGAAATGTTCGTAAGTCCGGCCAGAACACCTTTCCCGTTCAGATCACGAAGTCCGCGCTTTACTTCGTACTTCGTGTACAGTTCCTTATCAATCTGGTTGTTCGTTTCACACTTGAGAGCTAATTCTTCAATCTCGGGAGTAATATCGAAAAAAATGCTGTCAATATCTTTTGCCATGTGCGTTTCCTCCTTCTCTCTTATATTCTTTTTATCGGTATGACCTTTTTATTATACTAAATTTATGCAATTTATACAATTAACTGACTATTAAATATTTATGAACTGCGTGTCTATTATCTTTCCGCCATTTTCAGACAGCGGGATCCTTCCTCTCACAGAGCACATCAGACAGTCTTGCAAACTCTTCCAGCGTCAGCGCCTCTCCACGGACAGACGCTCCTTTCCCGAGTGTTTCTATCGCCGCCTCGATCTCTTCTTTTGTAAAATCCAGCTCCGGAGAGTTCTTAAGCCCATTCGCAAGTGTCTTCCTCCGCTGGTTGAAGGAGGCTCTGATAATCCGGAACATCAGCCTTTCATCCTTCACCTGCACCGGCGGCTCCTCATACCGCTCCAGGCGGATGACCGCCGAGCCCACCTTGGGCCGGGGCATGAAACAGTTCGGCGGGACATTTGCCACGATATACGGTTTCGCATAGTACTGCACCGCCAGAGAGAGCGCGCCGTAATCTTTCGTCCCGGGTCCCACCTGCATCCGGTCCGCCACTTCCTTCTGCACCATGACAGTGATGCTTTTGATCGGCACATTTTTCTCAAAAAGACCCATGATGATCGGCGTGGTGATATAGTACGGAAGATTCGCCACGACCTTGATCGGCCTTCCGCCGTTCTGCTCTTCTGCCAGCTTCGCGATATCCACCTTCAGCACATCCTCGTTGATCACAGTCACATTGTCATATCCATCCAGTGTATCCGCAAGGATGGGGATCAGCGCGCGGTCGATCTCCACCGCGACCACCTTTCCCGCAGCGCACGCCAGATACTGAGTCATCGTTCCGATCCCGGGGCCGATCTCCAGGACAAAATCATCCTTCGTAATCTCAGCCGACCGGATGATCTTGTCAAGCACATGGGTGTCGATGAGAAAGTTCTGCCCGAACTTTTTCTGGAACACAAAATTGTATTTCTGCAGCACCGCGATCGTATTCTGGGGACTGCCTAATGTCGGTTCTTTCATAAACTTTGCTCCTTTTTTGATTCCTCTCTGAATTCTCAGAGGTTATACAGTTTCCTGGCGTTCTCTTCTGTCTGCCGGATCACTTCTTCCGCGGAAATTTCCTTCAGCTCCGCGACAGCCTGCGCCACATACGGCAGGTTCAGGGAAGAATTTCTTTTTCCTCTGAAAGGCGCCGGAGCAAGATAGGGGCAGTCCGTCTCAAGGACGATCCTATCCAGAGGGATCTCCTGCACAATTTCCTTCAGCTTCCGCGCATTTTTGAATGTCACCACGCCGCCTACTCCGATATAATATCCCATCTTCACATACTCCCGCGCCATCTCCACGGAATAAGAATAGCAGTGGATGACCGCCTGCATTCCCGCTCCGTACTTCTTCATGATCTCCATCGTATCCGCGGCAGCCTCCCTGCTGTGGACCGCAGCCGGCATATGCTTCTTAGCTGCGAGTTCAAGCTGACGGATAAACCAGAGCTTCTGCGTATCATGCCCTTCCTTGTCCCAGTAATAATCCAGCCCGATCTCGCCAACTGCAACGATCTTCTCACGTCCGAGCAGTTCTTCCATCCTGCCGAACTTCTCTTCGTCCAGAGCCCCCACCTCGTCCGGGTGTACGCCGATCATGCCATAGATAAACGGATACTTCTCCGTAAGCTCCAGGATCTTATCCCAGGATTCCGGTGATGCCGCTGCGTTTACAATCGTCCCGATGCCTCCCGCCGCCATCGAATCAAGGAGCTCCTCTCTGTCTATATCGAACTGCTCATCGTCATAGTGAGCATGTGTATCAAATATCATATTTTTCATATCCTTTCCATGTTTCTGCGCGGCGGACACTCCGCCTGCGCCTACGCATTAGTAACATTTTATCCTGCTTTCCACGGAAAGTAAAGAAAAACAGCGCCCTGTTCACCAGGACGCCGTTCCCTCAATTTTCCTACAGCACGATGTCGTCGATCTTCTCGAACCCGTTCAGTGTATAGGACTCTACTGTCCTTCCTTCCACAAGATAGAACACATCGCCCACATAGAGCCCCCTTGTATCGCCGTATCCTCCCAGAGTCCGTGAGAACACTTCAGTAAATCCGTTCTCTGCATCATAGGAGAACATACAGTATTCCGGGCTGTCGCCGTATGCTGTAAAGCCGAACAGATTCTTCTCCGCGTCGGCAAACACCGCTTTGTAATCATACACGTTCGTACTGTACATACCGTCGATCACATAGGTCTGGATCTCCTGTACTGAGGACGGATCGGATATATCGAACATGGAAAGCTTCACGCCCTCTGTCGTTGTCCCGCTCTCGTCAACATCCATGCCGATCCCGAGAAGCAGTCCCTCCCCGTATGGGTGAAGATATTCGGAGAATCCGGGAATCTTCAGTTCGCCGATGATCTTCGGGTCCGACGGGTCAGAGAGATCCACGGAAAACAGCGGATCCACCTGGCGGAACGTCACGAAATATCCTGTATCTCCCATAAACCTCGCCGAATAAACGCTCTCATCCTCCGCAAGGTCACGGATCTCACCCACGGTCTCCAGGTTCCCGTCCAGGACAAAGAGAGCGTTCGTATCCTTCACCTGGCTGTCGATCTCCTCCTCCGAGGATCCCACCCGTGGCATCGGATACAGAGCAATATCCGAGGAAGGTGATATGGTGGTGACCAGTCTTAAATATCCTTCGTATTCGTCGATGCTGAAGGAGTCATTGAGAATCCCGTCTACCTTCGCCTGGGCAATCCCGGTAAGAGTTCCGTTTTCATATGAGATTTTCCGTATGGACGTCTGATCTACATCAGAATCATCACTGCCGAAGCACATTTCCGTTATATAAATATTTTCTCCGCTCACATAGCAGAGATTGGCGCTGCCGAACACTGCCTTGCTGTCTGTCTTATTCGCCGGGTCTTCAAGGGAAAACGCTGAGATCACGGTATATGCATCCCCCATCTTTCCATCCGGCATGTAGATGTCCGAAGCGTCGATCATCTGGTCCTGAACCTCCGGGATGTACGCCGACACATCCTCTCTCACCGCGCCTGTGTCCGCATAGTAATTGCTCAGCAGGTACACACAGCCGTCTTTCACCCGCATAGTATTGTAATATCCGCTCTGAGAGATCCCGCCCAGGAGCACCGGATCCGCCGGACTGCTCACATCATAGACGTCCGCGCAGGTATAATCCCGGTAATAACCGCCGCCGATCACAGCGATGTCCGTCGACGCTTCAGCTCCATTGTTTTCCGAATCTGCCTCTTCTGAATCAGCAGACGCTGTTCCTTCCTCATACTCTGATCTTGAATAGACCACAACAAGCCTTCCATTCTCCACATACAGTTCCGTCACAAGATCAGACTCTTCCATCGTGATCTCCGACAAACTGTTCAGATCCCCTGCCGCAGCGCTGACGATATTGATCTTCTGACCGTTCAGGATATACAGATTCTCTCCGTCTGTCTTCACGACGTCTCCTTCGCCCACGCCTTCTTCTCTGACATTGGTGTCCGACCAGGACGCCGCTCCCTCCATGCCGCTGTAGCTCTCTGAATTTCCGCTCTTCACTGTACCCGAAGAAGCAGAATCCAGATTGGACGCAATAGCATAGCTGCTCCTGGCTTCCGCCTGAGACGTGCTCTCAGACATACTGTCCAGATACTCCTGCCTGGCCTCAATGTAATCATAGACCTCGTCATAGTCTTTCGCTGATACGATCCTGTTCTCTCCATAGCTCCCGCTGCCAGCTTCCTGTCCTCCTGCCGTGTCTGCGCTTCCCGATGAAGCTGCTGCCGAGGAGCTGCCTCCTGACGATGAACTGCCAAGCGCCGCTCTGTTCCCGTTAAGTGCCTGATATCCCGCCTGGATCCCGACTGCCAGGCAGAGACATGCCGCCGCTGCTCCCGCCAGATACTTCCATCCGTTTTTCCTGAACCTGCTCCGCCGCTGCTCCCGTCTCCGCTTTTCCAGCGCTTCCTCCACCGCCTCCGGCGTGACGGAATGCGGAATCTCAATCTCTTCCGCCATCTCGCGGATCATATCCTCTGTCTTCCGCTCTGCCGCCGGATCTTCCCGGTACTGTTCCTGATCTGTCCGGTACTGCTCCCTGTCTGATCTGATTTTCTTCTCATCCATACTGCTCACCCTTTCCTGACTCTTCCATACCCTTCTCAAAAATCCGCTTTCTCAAGAATCTTCCGCATCTTCCCAAGCGCCCTGCTCTTCCTGGAACGGACTGTCGCGGCATTCTTATCCAGCATGGCCGCGATCTCTTCGCTGCGGTATCCTCCGAATACGGAAAATGCAATGATCATCTGCTCCTCCTCTTCAAGCGCCGCAAATGCCGCCCGGACGTCGTGCTGTCCCGCATAATCCGGCTCGTGCCCTGCTGCGCTCTCTGTATCTCTGGCGATATCATCTCTTTCATCAGTCGATACGGTCCTGTTCCTGCCCCTCAATATCTTCCTGCACTGATTGTTCAGGATCGTGAACATCCAGCTCCGGAAAGAATCCTCCTTCCTGAGCTTCCCGATATTCTCATAAGCCGCCGCCACTGTCTCGCTCACAGCATCCTCCGCGTCCTGCACATGCCTTGTCGTACAGAGCGCAAACCGGTAAAGATCCTTGTATATTCCCGCATAAAGCGTGGAAAAAGCCTTTATATCTCCTCTTCTCGCCCGCCGGATCAGTTCCGGCTCCGGGCTGTTTTCATAATCATACATCCGCCCCCTCCTCTCACAGTGCGCACTTAACAGACGGGCTGTTCTATTTTTGTCTCCGGTATATATTAGAGTCAGGAAAACTCAAAACTGTTGCAGGAAATTTCGGGTTTGCCGTAGGAAAATTCTGGCCGAATTAAAACAGAAAGCATGGGAAGCTAAACCGGAACTTCCATTCAAAGATAAGAGGAGGGCGGTTCAGGCGGCCGGAATAATCTGATAGAAAACCTTCAGGAAGTGGTGTTACGCGTTAAGGGCTGCAATAAGATTTGTCCAATCGGAGCGAATTTCTTATTGCAGCCCTTGCTTTTAGCGGGATACCGCTTCCTTTAGATTTTCTCAGATTATGGAACGGAACCTGAAACCGCCCTCCTCTTATCGAAGAAGGAATTCTTCTGTCAGCATTTCCTGTTTTCGGATGCTGTCCTCAATCAGAACTTTCCTCGCAGCCCCGAATTTAAAGAGTTGCTTTATAGTAGTTGATCAGGCATCCGTCGAGGATGATCTGTCTCTCCACATCGGTCAGATCACCGAGCCTTAAGTCGATCTCCTTCAGGTCATCTCCTACTACATATGCTTTGATGACATCTGCCTTCTCCTCCACTGCTTTTCTGATATCCGGAAGGAAGATATAGTCGCCGTTCTTGAACGGAAGCGCCTCGTGGTCCGCATCGGTCAGGAACGGAAGCATTCCCCAGTTGATCAGGTTGGAGCGGTAACGCTTTGTCGCATATTCAACGGCGATATTCGCCCAGCCGCCGAGCACCTTCTGGCAGGATGCAGCCTGTTCGCGGGCGGAGCCGTCTCCCGGCTTCACAGCGAAGATCGTGCTTCCGACGCCGATATTTCCTTTGCCCACTTCCGGATACGTCTTCTGGATCGTCTCCATTACCGGTTTCAGCTCTTCCAGAGCATCCAGCGGACATGTGCCCGCCTCGATAGCCTTCTGTGCCTTCTGTACTTCTTTTGCGCGTCCCACATATGCCGGGTCTTTTCTTGAGAGTGCGAACTCTGCAAGTCCCAGCGGGTTGGAGCGGTAGGAGGAAGTCTCTCCGGATGGAATCAGCTCGTCCGTCGTTGTGACCGGATCGTGGATCTCGGATACGACTTTCACGATCAGATTCTCCGGCAGTGCAGACATTTCCGGCCAGTCCTTGATATTCGGACCGAACTGGATCTCCACGCTCGGATCCGCAACTCCGTGGCTGTCAAATACACGGTTTGCATAAATATTGCTGTCAAAGTGATATTTCTGTCCTTTATATTCCACATCCATCGCTGTCGCAGGAGTAAGGAATCCCTTATTTGCTGCTGTCGCTGCGATAGAACGCGCATCCATAAGCGCAACGGATGAGATCTGTCCGCTCTGAAGCTTGCTTCCCTCGCGGTTCGGGAAGTTTCTCGTCGTATGACGGATAGACAGTGCGTTGTTCGCCGGAGTGTCTCCAGCGCCGAAGCACGGTCCGCAGAATGCAGTCTTCACGACAGTTCCTGCCTCCATCAGATCGGCAACTGCACCGTTCTTCACGAGTTCCATGTAGATCGGCATACTTGCCGGATATACACTGAATGTAAATGCATCAGAACCGATATTTCTTCCTTTGATAATGTCTGCCGCAGCGCAGATATTTTCGAATCCGCCGCCCGCGCAGCCCGCGATGATTCCCTGCTCTACATAGAGCTTACCGTCGCGGATCTTATCCTGCAGCGAGTAATCCACTGCGCCGTCCAGGCTGACCAGAGCCTTCTGCTCCACATCGTGGAGAATGTCCTTCAGATTCGCGTTCAGCTCGTCGATCGTATAGACATTGCTCGGGTGGAACGGCATGGCGATCATCGGCTTGATCTCGCTTAAGTTCACGTAAACACATCCGTCGTAGTATGTCACTGCGCCCGGATTCAGTTCTTTGTAATCGCCGATCCTTCCGTGGATCTCGTAGAACTCCTGGATCTTCTCGTCTGTTGTCCAGATTGAGGACAGGCAGGTCGTCTCTGTTGTCATAACGTCAACGCCGATACGGAAGTCCGCGCTTAACTTCTTCACGCCAGGTCCTACGAACTCCATGACTTTGTTATTCACATAGCCGTTCTTGAACACCGCTCCGATGATCGCAAGGGCAACATCCTGCGGTCCGACGCCCTTCATCGGCTCGCCGTCCAGATAGATCGCGATCACGCCGGGCATCTTGATATCATATGTCTTATTAAGGAGCTGTTTTACAAGCTCCGGTCCGCCCTCGCCCATAGCCATGGTACCGAGAGCTCCGTAACGGGTATGGCTGTCTGATCCGAGGATCATCTTTCCTCCGCCTGCCAGCATCTCGCGGGCAAACTGGTGGATCACTGCCTGATGAGGCGGAACATAGACACCGCCGTACTTCTTCGCGCAGGTCAGTCCGAACATGTGGTCATCCTCATTGATCGTACCTCCGACCGCACAGAGACTGTTGTGGCAGTTTGTCAGCACGTAGGGCATCGGGAACTTCTGAAGTCCTGAAGCGCGCGCTGTCTGGATGATCCCGACAAATGTAATGTCATGGGATGTCAGCTTATCAAAGCGGATCTGCAGATTCTTCATATCAGAAGAAGTGTTGTGATCCTTCAGGATGTTATACGCCATCGTATTCTTCGCCGCTTCTTCCTTTGACAGAGGAACCTGTACATTTCCTGTATCTTCCACGATCTCAGTGCCGTTTAAAAGATAGACACCGTTGTCATACAATTTAATCATGTAGAAACCTCCTTAAATTTTGTGTCTCCGCCCTATACGGATATCAGAAAACATTCCCTCGCCGCCGGGGACTGTCCTCTGATATCCGCGCATGGCAGAACTAAAAGTATTTTAACATATTTCGTCAAGCTAGTAAAATCAAAATTTCCTCACAGATAGGGGCACGCCTTATTGCAGGAGCTGATCTCATCGGAGTATAATATTTTCAAAGCATGGAAAGAACAGCCGAGGGGGAAAATCACTATGAAAAAAAGACTGGATAAATACCGAAAACAGACCGCTGAGATCATAGACGTCAGGACCGGTTCTGACTGGGTCAGCCATTTGTATGATTTTGTCTATATTTTTCTCATAATCGCAAATCTGACCGTCAGCGTCCTGCTGACTTATGACCGGATACGTGCGCAGTATGAGCCTGTTCTTCTGCTGATCGAACGGATAACCGTAACCACATTTCTCGTTGATTATCTTCTCCGGCTGTGGGCGGCAAAGTATCTGTATCCTGAGTTCAGTGAGCTGCGAGCGGTCAGGAAATATGTGCTTTCCTTTACCGGGATCGTGGACCTGCTCTCATTTCTCCCGTATTTTCTTCCCGTCTTCTTCCCCTCGGGAGCCGTAGCGTTCCGGATGCTGCGGATCATGCGGGTATTCCGCCTGTTTCGGATAAACGCATACTACGACTCCTTCAAGCTGATCACGGAAGTGCTCTCAAGCAAGAAACAGCAGCTCTTTTCTTCTGTATTCACCATTCTGATCCTCATGCTGGCGTCCAGTCTGTGCATGTACAGCCTGGAGCACGAAGCACAGCCGGAAGTATTTTCCAACGCATTCTCCGGGATCTGGTGGGCCGCTTCCACACTGCTCACCGTCGGATACGGCGATATCTACCCGATCACCACACTGGGAAAAATGTTCGGTATCTTCATCACCTTTCTCGGAGTCGGCATGGTGGCGATCCCGACCGGTATCATTTCCGCCGGATTCGTCGATCAGTATTCCCGCATCAAGCGGATGAGCGAATACGGACAGGAATCTGACATCCATTTCATCAAGATCCATCTGACACAGCGGGATCCCTGGGTCGATCATACCATCGCCCAGCTCAATCTTCCGGAGCGCGTGATCGTGGCAGTAGTAAAACGGAACGACCGTATACTGGTCCCCCGCGGGAACATGAGGCTGCGCGCAGATGACATAATGGTCCTCGGCGCGGAATCCTTTGGCGAGAACGAGCACATCAAGCTCAAGGAAATCACCCTTCAGAAAAGCCACCCCTGGATCGGGCACCGCATCCGCGACCTGGACATCTCCCGCCACTCCATCATCGTTCTGGTAAAACGCAGAAAGCGGGTCCTGATCCCCAACGGAAGCATGATCCTTCAGGAGAGAGACGTCGTAATCATCTATACACAATCCTTCATCTCCAGCGGCACGGATATCGAAATATGAAATTGGGGACGTAGTAAAATTCAATTTCACTACGTCCCCAATTGACATTCACTGTGTCCCTAAATGCAGTTCGCTGTGTCCCAAATTGACTGTTTTAAACGAAATTATAGCAGAATGAAATCAGGAACGGCACAGCCGCTGAGCAGATCACACCGTTAAAAACGGACAGCACCACGGTCTCTTCGTTTGTATACCGTATCATCATAGGCAGTGTCGTATCTTCGCTCGTAGCGCCTGCCGGCGCAATGCAGGTGTAATAATTCAGCTTTCTGGAAATCAGCGGGATGCTGAAAAAGGAAAATATCTCCCTCAGCAGATTGCTCAGGAATGCAATACTGCCCGCCTGCGCACCCGCCAGATTCCCGACTGCCACACCGGACAGGCTGTACCAGCCCATTCCCGAGGCAATTGCCGCGCTCTGGTTCAGTGGGATTCCCACGAGCAGTCCGCTCACGATCCCTCCGGCCAGTGATCCGGCTATGATCCCGATGGGAATCACAAATATCCTGATATGATACTCCCTGATCTTACTCACAATCCCTTTGTTCATCCCGATACTGATCCCCACCAGAAACATCAGTATGTACAGGATCAGATCTTTATTTGCAGTGATCAGCTTCACCGGAAAGTTCTGATCCAGACCCGCCATGCCGCATGCGATTCCTCCCGCAAGCGCGATAACCGCCAGATATACCATCACTCTTCCTCCTTTTTCTTCTGCCGCTTCTTTCCCAGGAATATCCTTGTCAGAGGATAGACTGCCAGCACGGAAAAGACAGACGGGATCAGGAAAAACAGGAAGCTGCGGGATCCAAGAGAACCGATCTCACTGAGAAAATCATTCCTGCTGCCGAGCAGGGCTCCCATGGAAAAGATCAGGAGCATCGTACATATCGTCTGCAGAAACTCATTGATGCGTTTCCATTTTCGCGGGAAAACTTTCTTTCCCACAAGAACTCCAAGACACATAATGATTATGACATCCATAATATTCTCCCTTACCAACAATTTTAAGGCACTTTCACAAGGATATCATAAAAAGAGAGCTGTGAAAAGTGCAGTGTTCTTCCAACCGCGCACTCCGCCGTGCCAACTTCGATTCCGCTTCGCTTCATCTCAGTCGCGGGCTATCGCCCTATGGAAAAGCAGAAACGACCTGCCGGAAGAATGCAGGCACTCTTCCGCAAGAAGACTCCGCCGTGCCAACTTCGATTCCGCTCCGCTCCATCTCAGTCGCGGGCTATCGCCCTATGGAAAAGCAGAAACGACCAGCCGGTAGAATGCGGGCACTCTTCCCTAAGGGCGCTCCGCCGTGCCAACTTCGATTCCGCTTCGCTTCATCTCAGTCGCGGGCTATCGCCCTATGGAAAAGCAGAAACGACCAGCCGGAAGAATGCAAGCACTCTTCCGGCTGGTCGTTTCTGCTTTTCCGCACGGCTCAATGCCATCACGAAAGCTCCAGCTTCCCTGTATACAGCTGATAGTAGGTTCCTTTTAGTTTGAGGAGTTCTTCGTGGGTTCCTCGCTCGATGATGCGTCCGTGTTCGAGAACCATGATCGCATCGCTGTTTCGGATGGTTGACAGCCTGTGGGCGATCACGAATACGGTGCGCCCTTTCATCAGGTTATCCATACCCTTCTGCACGATACTCTCGGTTCTGGTATCGATGGACGATGTCGCCTCGTCAAGGATCAGGACCGGCGGATCTGCGATCGCCGCTCTCGCGATCGCGAGCAGCTGTCTCTGTCCCTGGGAGAGTTCTTCTCCGTCGCCGCTCAGCTGAGTATCATACCCGTTCGGCAGCATCCGGATAAATCCGTCCGCATGTGCCAGCTTTGCAGCCTTTACTACTTCTTCATCGGTCGCATCCAGCTTGCCGTAGCGGATATTTTCTTTGATCGTTCCGGTAAACAGATGTGTATCCTGAAGAACGATACCGAGCGACCTTCTCAGGTCAGCCTTCTTTATCTTATTAATATTGATGTCGTCATACCGGATCTTTCCGTCCGCCACATCATAGAAACGGTTGATCAGGTTGGTGATCGTCGTCTTTCCTGCGCCGGTGGAACCGACGAACGCCAGCTTCTGTCCCGGTTTTGCATACAGTGTCAGATTATGGAGCACCATATGATCCGGAGTGTAGCCAAACGTCATATCGTAGAAACGCACATCGCCTTTCAGCTCCTGATAGGTCACTGTGCCGTCCGCCTGATGCGGGTGTTTCCACGCCCAGAGACCTGTACGCTCACTGCACTCTGTGATATTGCCATCCGCATCCTTCTTCGCATTTACCAGGGTGACATATCCGTTGTCAATCTCCGGCTCTTCATCCATCATGTTGAAGATACGCTCCGCTCCGGCGAGCGCCATGATAATGGAGTTGAACTGCTGCGCGATCTGCATGAACGGCTGGGTAAAGCTCTTTGTGAACTGCAGGTAGGATGCCATAACTCCCAGCGTGATGTTTCCGATGCCGGCAACAGACAGGAATCCGCCGAACACAGCCGTCAGAACAAACTGCAGATTTCCGAGGTTTCCTATGATGGGACCCATCACACTTGCAAATGTATGTGCTCTGGATGCACTTGTAAACAGCTCATCATTGAGCTTGTCGAACTCTTCTTCCGACATCTGTTCGTGATTGAACACCTTGACAACACGCTGTCCGTTCATTCTCTCTTCCACAAATCCGGTCACGCTTGCCAGATCGAGCTGCTGGCGGATGAAGTACTTTCCACTGTTCCCCGCCACAGTCTTTGCCACAAGGATCATCACAAGGATCATCACAACCGCCAGAATCGTAAGCACCGGGCTTAACACCAGCATGGCGATAAAGGTAACGATGATCGTCAGAGACGCCATCAGCACCTGCGGAATGGACTGGTTGATCATCTGTCTCAATGTGTCGGTATCATTTGTGTAAAGACTCATGATCGATCCGTTCGTATTCTGGTCAAAATAGCGGATCGGGAGCTTCTGCATATGTTCGAACATCTCGTCCCTGACACGCTTCAGCACACCCTGTCCGATCGTTACCATCATACGGCTGTATACAAATGTCGCTATAACGCCGCAGAGGAAGATCGTTCCCAGCACGGTCAGCGCCATGTACAGTTCTGAATAATCCGGATCCTTCTGCCCGATCAGCGGGATAATGAAATCATCCAGCAGAAACCGGAGTGACAGCGACACCGAGATCGATGCGATCGAACTGATGAGGATACAGAAAATGACAATAATAAACTGCACTTTATATGTTCCCGTCACATACTTCAGCAGGCGCTTCGCCGTCTTCAGCGTACCTTTGTTGACTGCAGGTTTTCCCTGTCTGTTACTCATCGTCAGCGCCTCCTTTCATCTGTGATTCATATACTTCTCTGTAAATAGCATTTGTCCGGAGAAGTTCTTCCGATGTACCGACTCCATTGATCTCACCGTTCTCCATGACGATGATGACGTCCGCATCCTCAACAGAAGAGATTCTCTGCGCAATGATGATCTTGGTCGTATCCGGGATCTCCTCCCTGAACGCCTGGCGGATCAGCGCATCCGTCTTTGTGTCGACAGCGCTCGTAGAGTCATCCAGAATCAGGATCTTCGGCTTCTTGAGCAGCGCTCTCGCGATACAGAGCCTCTGCTTCTGACCGCCTGAAACGTTATTACCGCCCTCCACGATCATTGTCTCATATTTATTCGGAAATTCCTGGATAAATCCGTCTGCCTGAGCCAGCCTGCAGACTCTCTGAACTTCCTCATCGCTGGCATTCTCATCGCCCCAGCGGATGTTCTCGTAAATGCTTCCCGTAAACAGGACATTCTTCTGAAGCACCATGGACACCTGGTCACGCAGCGCCTTCAGGTTATATTTTCTCACATCGATGCCGCCGACCTTGACACATCCTCCTGTCACGTCATACAGCCGCGGGATCAGCTGGACGAGCGTGGACTTCGCGCTTCCCGTTCCGCCGATCACACCTACGATCTGACCGCTCTTGATGTGGAGATCCACATCCTTCAGAGACAGGTTGCCGCCCTTTCCAGCATAGCTGAAATCAACATGCTCGAAATCGATATCTCCGCTCGGCACTTCCGTAACCGCGTCTTCTGCATCTTCCATCTCCGGAACTTCATCCAGAACTTCCGCGATACGGTCTGTGGATGCCTCGGCGATCATGATCTGCACAAACACAAATGTAACCATCATCAGGGACATCAGGATCTGAAGCGCATACACGATGACACTGGTGAGTTCTCCGGTCTGCATTGTTCCGCGGATGATGCTCTCTCCTCCGATCAGCACCATGATGATCACCACTGCATACACCGTAAACTGCATGATCGGGGAGTTCCACGCCACAAGCCTCTCAGCTTTCGTAAAGAGCTGGAACACCAGAGTCGAGATCTTTCCGAATTTCTGCACCTCATGGTCTTCACGCACATACGCCTTGACCACGCGCGCTGCATTGACATTCTCCTGAACAGTATTGTTGAGCACATCGTACTGATCAAACACCTGGATAAAATGCGGGTGCGCTTTCTTCGCAATAAAAAGCAGCACTCCTCCGAGGACCGGAATCGCGATCAGCAGACAGACTGCGATCTCTACATTGATCGTCAGCGTCATAATAAGCGACAGGATGATCATAAACGGGGCTCTCGCCAGCATACGGATGGTAAACATGTATGCCATCTGCACGTTTGTGATATCTGTCGTCAGTCTTGTGACAAGACTTGATGTTGAAAAATGATCGATGTTTCCAAAGGAAAAATCCTGGATCTTGTAAAAAATGTCATGACGGAGATTTTTTGCATATCCCGCCGATGCCACAGCGGCGAGCTGCCCCGCCTTCGCTCCGAAAAACAGTGCCAGCATAGCCATCACGACCAGAAGAAGGCCCAGCTTTATGATATATCCCATATCGCCGTTTGTGATGCCCACATCGATGATATTCGCCATCAGAAGCGGGATCAGCACTTCCAGCAGCACTTCCAGCATGACAAGCACAGGCGTCAATATCGTCTGGCGCTTGTACTCCCGGACAGAACGGAGTAATTTCCTATTCATGGTTCTGTTTCTCCTCTCCTCTATTATTTTTCTCATTACCTAACAAGTTCGTAGACATCTGTTCCAGAACTCTCATGCAGACCCTCATATCCCCCTGCGAGATTCCCTGCTTCAGAATCGTTTCCATATAGCGTATGTTGGAAAGGATTTCCTCGCGGACGCCCTCCGCTTTCGCCGTGGGAACAAGCTTCTTCAGACGCGCGTCCCATTCCACGGTCTCCCTGATCACAAATCCGTTCTTCTCAAGAAGCTGCAGTATGCCTGTGGCTGTAGACCGGCGGATCTGAAACTCCTTCTCGATATCTTTCTGATAGATATCCTTCTTCAGGCTCTGAAACAAAATATAATGCAGAACTCTCTTCTGCATGTTCGTCAATTCGCTCTCTTCCTGATGGAAACACATCTGCCGCTTTAACTGATGTGAAATCTTATTGATCAGTCTCCCCACGTCATCCCGGGCCGGATCATAGGTCTCCTTCTTATCCATTCCAATGCTCTCTCTTTCCGCTTTGTTCGGTAACTAACAACATAGTATATAGAATCATTTTTATTGTCAATCCCTAAAATACAAAAAGGATTTCTTCGTTTCAGCCGGCAGTTTCCCCTTCATTCTCCTGTGAAATTTACTGTTTTTCCCACACATAACCGAAAACTCATCCACACCTTATGAACAACTTCTGTAATTTACATAGAATTTACCTATTTTTTCATGATAATTCTTCGCTTTTTCGCACAAAAATATGGTAAAACGATTTCAAAAATTGTATAATGGAAGATACAAAAATGAAAGAGAGGGCTCACTATGAAGCAAAATAACATGTTAGCTATGATTTTGGCTGGTGGTCGGGGAACTCGTCTGCATGAATTGACCAAAAAAATGGCAAAACCTGCCGTTTCATATGGTGGAAAATACCGCATCATCGATTTTCCCCTCAGCAACTGCGCAAACAGTGGAATCGACGTTGTAGGAGTATTAACCCAGTACGAATCCATTCAGCTGAACAGCTATGTTGCAGTCGGACGCCGCTGGGGTCTGGATGCGAAGAACAGTGGTGTGTATGTACTTCCGCCGCGAGAGAAAGCAGATGCCAACCTTGACGTATACAGAGGAACTGCAGATGCAATTTCACAGAATATCGACTTTATTGATACATTCTCACCGGAATATCTTCTGATCCTTTCCGGCGACCATATTTACAAGATGAACTATGCCAAGATGCTCGCTTATCATAAAGAACACAACGCCGATGCCACGATCGCGGTTATCGAAGTTCCTATGAAAGAGGCAAGCCGTTTCGGAATCATGAACACAGACGAAGAGACAGGACGCATCGTTGAATTTGAAGAGAAACCGGAACACCCGAAGAGCAATCTTGCTTCCATGGGTATCTATATTTTCAACTGGAAGCTGCTCCGCAAGATGCTGATGGCTGATATGAAAGATTCCGAGTCAAGCCATGATTTCGGAAAAGATATCATTCCTGCACTGCTGAATGACGGAAAACTGCTCTACGCTTATAAGTTCAAAGGATATTGGAAAGATGTCGGAACGATCGATTCCCTCTGGGAGGCGAATATGGATCTTCTCAGCAAGAACAATGAGCTCGACCTTCACGATCCGAGCTGGAAGATCTACACAGAGGACGTGACGTCTCTTCCGCAGTACATAGGAGCAGACGCCAAGATCGAGAAGGCATTCGTCACACAGGGATGCGTGATCGACGGCGAAGTTAAGAACTCTGTTCTGTTCACCGGCGCCAAGGTAGCTGCCGGAGCAAAGATCATCGACAGCGTACTGATGCCGGGCTCCGAGGTTGAGGAAGGCGCAGTCGTTCAGCGCGCACTTGTCGCAGACGACATCAAGATCGGGAAAAACGCTGTTGTGGGAAGCGCTGACAGCGAACACATCGAACTTGTCGCAAAACGTGTAAAGGGGGAAGAATAATATGAGCCAGGCTTTTGGAATCGTTAATTTTGCCGGAAACCACATTAAAGTCGACGGACTTCAGGAATACCGTCCTGTCGGGGCTTTCTCATTCCTCGGCAGATACCGCGTGATCGACTTCCCGATCTCCAATATGAGCAACAGCGGGATCGATACGATCCAGGTGTATACAAGAAGAAAACCCCGTTCCCTTACAGAACACCTGGGAACAGGACGTCATTACAACATCAACTCAAAGCGCGGCAAACTGCACATTTTATATACAGAGTCCACGATGGTAAGCGATATCTACAATACTGATATTGCCGCATACATTGAAAATATGGACGTGATCGAGCGTGTTTCACAGGAGTATGTAGTGATCGCACCGAGCTATATGGTTTACACTGCAGATTACAGCGAACTGTTACAGACACATATCGACTCCGGAGCTGACATCACCCTGATGTATCACTCCGTAGACACAGCGAAGGATGAGTTCCTGAGCTGCTATACTCTGGACATCAACAAACAGAAAGGTGTTGACTCGATCCAGCCGAACCGCGGAAACGCGAAGAACAAAAACATTTTCATGGATACCTATGTAATGAAGAAAGATCTTTTCCTCGACCTCGTTACAAAGGCCCACAAAATGTCCGCTATGTATTCACTTGTCGATATCATCGATGAGGAGTGCCATGATCTGGATGTCCGTGCGGTTCCGCATCGCGGATTCTTCGCATCCATCACAGACTTCAAGAGCTACTATGATGCGAACATGTCCCTGATCGATCTCAAGAACGCTACGAACCTTTTCGTAAACGACTGGCCGATCTACACACGTACCAACGACTCCTGCCCGACACAGTATTTTGATGGCAGCTCTGTTAAATCTTCTGTAGTATCTAACGGATGTCTGATCGAAGGAACGATCGAGAACTCCGTGATCGGAAGAGGGTGTATCATCAAAGAGGGCGCTGTCGTCAAGAACTGCGTGATCTCTTCAGACATTGTCATCGGCAAGGGAGTTCACGTGGAGAACGTAGTTGTAGACAAGCATGCGAAACTGATCCGCGGCAAGAGAGTCATCGCATCTCCGGAGAAGCCCGGATACATCAAGAGAGGCGACACATTATAAATTTGAGTTTGCCGTTATGGACTTCTGCTCCGTATCACATACGAAACCAGCGGGCAGGAGTATATCGAAGACATATTCTGCGATAATGGACGGGGATTCAGGCTCCGTTCCGAAGGATAAGAAAAACTAAAAGCTTCGAAAGATGGCTAAAAACAATCCGAAAAACAGTACAACTCGCTGACGCTCAGACAATACTGTTTTTCGGATTAACGCCATCTTCCGAAGCTTTAAGATTTTCTAAATTCTTCTACAAAGTCACCAGAATCCCCGTCCATTATCTCCGAAAGGTTTCGAATCCCGTCCCGTCGGTTTCTAAGTTTTTCAAAGCGAAAGTCCTCCCGGCAATTCCGGAAATTTAAAAGAATATCAAAATTGTACTCTATCGACTGAACTCAGCACCGTACCCCCTCAATAAAATTCAACTGCCAGCATCTCCGACATAAATTCCGGGTTTGTGCGGAAAGTCCTGTCCAGAATAAAGCAGAAAACAGGGAAAACTTCGAAGAACTTCCATTCGGAGATAAGAGGCGGGCGGTTCAGGTGACTAGAATAATCTGTCAGAAAGACTTAAGGAACGGAACCTGAAACCGTCCGCCTCTTATCGCAGAAGGAATTCACTCAGCAGCTTTTCCTGTTTTCGGATGGCATTCCCAGTCAGGATTTCCGGCAGATCCGAATTTATCTCCTGTTTTTGCGGTATATGATCGCCAGTCCTTTGAGCAGCAGCGTCTCATCCAGCAGGATCTTCCTCCTGCAGTATGGAATGATCTTCTTCGCAAGTCCGCCTGTGGCGATCACAGTTGTTCCGTCGCCCAGTTCTTCTTCGAGACGGTCAATGATCCCGTCGATCGCCGCGGCACTGCTGTAGATTATCCCGCTCTTCATACATTCTACCGTGTTCTTTCCCACGATGTGCTCCGGAGCCTCAAGGCTGATCCCGCCCAGCTGAGATGCGTGCGCGGTCAGGGAGGACAGCGAGACGCCGATCCCCGGATAGATCATCCCGCCCACATAATTCTTATTCTTGTCGATCACGCACACGGTATTGGCTGTACCAAGGTCAAAGATCAGCAGGGGGGCCGGATATTCTGCGATCCCCGCCACGGAATCCACGACAAGGTCGCTTCCGAGCTGCGCCGGATTGTCGATGCGGATATTAAGTCCTGTTTTGATCCCCGCTCCGACGACCAGCACTTCCTTTTTCAGAATCTTCTCAACCGCCAGCTTGACCACAGTCGTGATCTCAGGCACAACGGACGATATGATCCCGCCTTCAAGCTCCGCCTTCTTTATATGATAGATATCAAGGACATTCTTAATATCGATCGCATACTCCAGCTCCGTCTTCGTCCGGACCGTGGAGATCCGCTCTACAAAAACGCAGTCTGAACCGTCAATACAGCCGACGACAATATTTGTATTTCCGATATCAATAGCCAAAATCATTTTTGAAACCTAATCTTTCCCTGATATTCTTCTTCAGCAGGACCTTTCCGATACAGAGAGTAAGGATCCCCGCAACGATCGCTTCCGGAACACCGTTGATCCCGATAATAGTAAGGATGAATCCGTATACCGCTGACACGGCCACATCATTTGCCGCCGCATATCCTTCCCTGAAGAAAACAAATATCAGATTCATGACAAGCAGAGTATTCACAAGTGCTCCGGAAATTCCCGCAAGGACCAGCCCGACTGCAGAGACACTGCTTTTCTTTGCAAATTTTTTCACGAGCTTATATACAAAGAACGGTACAACTCCTACCAGGATCCTTGGAACAAAACAGATGATCACGCTCCCGATCCCGCCGCTCACATCGCCGATACTGTAAAACGGCGTAAACACAAAAGATGTAGGAGTCGGATTCATTGTATTGTTAATAAAGCTGGTAAGCCCGAAAAGGAATCCCAGTGCCGCTCCTTTTTTCGGTCCCATCAGCAGTGAAGCGATAATGACCGGGACGTGGATGATCGTCGCCCGGGTAAATCCAAGTGGGATGTATCCGAGAAAGGGGGTGAATGCCATGATGCATATGACTGCACCAAAAATCGCCACCTGGACCATGCTCATAGTACTGATTCTGCTTCCTGCCTGCGGCCGCACATTTCCTCCGGCCTGCTGTCTGCCTGTATTTAAATTATTCATAACTGCCTCCTTTGTTATCATTCTCTCTTCGAGATACAATACTGTTGGCACAGCGCTGCACTGCTGCAAGCACTGCATATTGATATTATTCAATTTCTAAATATATTATTTTATTCTTCCCGCATTTTTCTGCAGGACATGATCTGATCAAGAAGCTTTGAGGCTGCCTCCTCCTTTGACATCAGCTCGAGTGAAACTTCCTCGTCTTCTGTAATGATCGTGATCACATTGGTATCTCCGCCGAAGCCTGCTCCCTGCACCTTCAGACTGTTCGCCGCGATCATATCCAGGTTCTTCTTTTTCAGCTTCTCCCTGGAATTCTCCAGCACATTCTCCGTCTCCATGGAGAATCCGCACAGGAACTGTCCCGGGCACCTGTGGCTCCCGAGATATGCCAGGATGTCATCCGTGCGCTCCATCTCAAGGAACAGTTCTCCATCCTTCTTCTTTACCTTCTCGCTGCTCACATCCTTCGGTCTGTAATCCGCGACCGCGGCTGCCTTGATAATGATGTCCTGTTCCCGGGCACGCGAAGTGACCTCCTCGAACATCTCTCTCGCCGTCGTGACCGGAATATAATTGACAAATTCCGGCTTCTGCATCGCCGTAGGTCCGCTCACGAGCGTGACCTCAGCGCCTCTGCGCATACATACTTTCGCGATGGCGTATCCCATTTTCCCTGTGGAATGATTGGTGATGAACCTCACCGGATCCACCGGCTCCTGCGTCGGTCCTGCTGTCACCAGAACCTTCAGCCCTTCCATATCCTTCTCACAGGCTATCTCCCGGAGAATATACTCCAGCAGCAGCTCCGGCTCCGGCATCTTCCCGGCGCCTGTATCGCCGCAGGCGAGATAACCTGTCGCCGGCGTGATGATCTCATATCCGTACCGCTCCAGAGTCTTCAGGTTGTCCTGGACGATCGGATTCTCAAACATGTTCGTGTTCATCGCCGGCGCAATGATCTTCCTGCATCTGCACGCCATGATCGTCGTGGTCAGCATATCGTCCGCGATTCCGTGGGCGATCTTTCCGATGACATTGGCGCTCGCCGGCGCAAGCATCACCACATCCGCCTTCTTCGCCAGGGATACATGTTCCACACTGAACTCAAAATTCCTGTCAAACGTGTCTACAAGGCACTTATTCCCTGTCAGAGTCTCAAATGTGATCGGATTGATGAAATTCGTGGCATTCTCCGTCATCAGCACATGCACATCTGCATTGAGCTTTTTAAGTGAACTGGCGAGATACGCAGTCTTGTACGCGGCAATACTCCCCGAAACACCGAGAAGGACCGTTTTTCCTTTCAGCATATAATGCCCCCTTTCTTTCATATTTACAGTTTCCGCGCCGGGAGATCCCGGCGTCTGGCACTGTTTCCGCTTCATTATATGGCATCATATAGAAAAAATCAATTTTTGCCTGTGTTTTCATCTCTACTTTTCGCGAAAAATGTAATATAATGTAGATAACAGTTCAGCTATAAGAGAAGGGGCAGGCTGATTTATGCTGGCATAAGGATCAGCCTGCCCCTTCTCTTATGAGCGGAGCGCCCGTATATGAGCAAAGTAGCGGCGCAGCCGCAGGAGCACGTATGTGCGGCTTTGCGAATGGCGCGGGCTGGACTGTTACATAAGGATAAACAACGAGAAGGAGCATTGACAGCCATGCTGAAATCCTACATTGCTTTCGATGTTGAGACGACAGGTCTCAACCCTGTGGAAAACGAGATCATTGAGATCGGAGCCCTCAAAGTCCGTGACGGGAAAGTCGCAGACCGCTTCATGGAGTTCATCCGGCCGCAGAGCCCGATATCAGCGGCGATCATGGATCTTACGGGGATCACCAACGAGATGGTGGCTTCCGCCCGGACCCGCAGCCAGGTGATCCCGGATTTTCTAGACTTCTGCGGGGACGATGTACTTGTGGGGCACAATGTATCGTTTGACTACAGCTTCATGAAGATCAGCGCTTCAAAGGACGGACTGCCATTTGAGAAAATGGGGATCGATACTCTGAAGATTGCGAAAAAGGTACATAAAGATCTGGATTCCAAAAGCCTTGGCAGACTGTGCGCCTACTATCATATTGAAAACAAATCTGCGCACCGCGCATACCACGATGCTCTCGCCACGGCAAAACTATACCAGACGCTCGCCCACTACTTCGAGGAGGAAGATCCGAAGCTGTTCCGTCCTGTACAGCTTGTCTATAAAGCAAAGAAACCGCGCCCAGCCACCCAGAAACAGATTTCCTTCCTAAGCAGCCTGATCAGAAAGAAGGGGGTTCAGATGGACTGGGATCCTGTTACGATCACACAAAGTGAGGCGTCACGGATGATCGATGAGCTGCTGAAAGTGTAAGACTGAAAGTTACGACTGCGGAACAAAACCGAATCTGCGGGATAAAGCAAAGAAACTGCCGCGTGCCGGAAAACCGGCAACGGCAGTTTCTTTTTCACTGAATCCGTCTTTAACCCTATTATTTGATATATCCGATGAACGTATTTCCGCTTCCGCTCACCATGCTCTCCATATCACTGACGCCGACTGTATAGACGCCTCCGGTATCCGGATCGATATAGGTGATATCCGTCCTTGTATACCCTGTCAGAAGGATCGCGTGGCTGGCGTCTGTCAGAGCGATCACCGGGCACCCTTTGTTGATCACGTAGAGCACCTGGTCCAGCGTACACCCTGTGAGATCCACACGCTGCGCGTCATACTGCTCCATGTAGCGCTCACATGCGTCGAGGGAGCTCTCTCCCTCCTGCACAGTGAATGCAGCTGCATCCGTGGAGTACGCCAGATCCCGGTTCCCCTTCTCCCATACATACGCCTGGTCAGAGGAGATCACGACGCCGGAGATCTGCTCCGCCTTCTGGATCGCATATCCGGCTCTGTCATAGATTCCTTCCAGTTCTCCCATGCCGTACACATAGTACTTCACACCTTCACTGTCTCCGCTGAGTGTGATCGTCAGCGGTTCTCCGGATACAAGCTGGTTCGGTTTCAGGACTTTCGGATCCGTCTCGCTGATCCCTTCGCCAAAGGTAAGGCGCATCTGCCTCTGCATCCTGTCAGTGCTGTATGTTTCCAGAGAGACCGTACTGTCGTTTCTCTCATCATTGTTCGTGATGAACTCCTGGGTCGTGACATTGTACACGCTGCCGTTCTTCGTCACCCTGTTCAGTGTCACCAGGTTATCCTCGACCAGGATATCCGTCGTATAAATATTGTTGTCCGTGAAAGAGTAACTGGTAACTACCTTATTCTCTGCGCTGCGTATCTCCAGCTCATACATTGGGGTGATTTCTTCTCCCGAAGCGCTCACGCCTGCATCTGCCGGATTGATCTTTCCATAAATGAAGTCACTGTTCACGAAGCCCAGCGGTCTGACCGCCTGCCCTTCCGGCGCCTCAATAGTAAATTCATCCCCGTTCTGAAGGTTCATCACCTTTATCTCAGAAGCGGTATAAAGCGTTCCGTCTGTCTGGTATGCCATCAGATGTCCGTCGTCAGACACAGCGTACTGCCCCTCTTCCAGTCCGTCAGCCAGCACCTTCTGCTTATCCGCCTCCAGATCCACCTGGTAGAGCGAGCCTGCTGCCAGCACATAGAGCATTTCCTGGCTGTGATTATAGTAGACCATCTTTCCGAGCTCATCCTCAGCAATCGCAAATGATTTGGTACTCGGTATGAACGCCTTCTCTTCAGTCGCACTGCTGTCTATATTAAAATAATAGATACCCACGCCGACTTCGCCTTCGTGCGCGCCGCAGTTCATATAGCCGTACACGGCAAATGCGAGACTGCCGCTGTTTTCCATGCTGATGATCCTTACCGCGTGCTGATCATTCCTGCTCCGCTCATCTCGTCCTTCCCTGTTGGCAAAACTGAACACCTGTGAGAGCTCATCCGTCTTCTTATTATAAAGCCACAGATCCCTCTCCCGGACAAAAGCCACTATAGTATCATCATCATTCGCCACATACTGGATATTATCCGATGCGATCCCGAACCGGATGCCGTTCTCATCCAGCACATTCCTGTTGCCGTTGAATACCTGCTGCATATCCCGGTTATAATCGAGCAGATAAATCGTATCTCCGCTCAGGCGCACCCGATAGAATTCTTTCACATTGTAGTCCTGAGTCTCGCCCTCATCATCCTCACATTCCACCTGATACTTCGCAAGAAGTGATGTATAGACGCTGTTGCTTTCTTTTATACTCCACTGCACGTCTCCTATCACCTGAGGATTCAGCTCACCCCACTGGATATGAGTGATATCCGAGTGAATATTTACTGTCTGATAAGTACTGTTGTCACTCTCGTCACCCGGTTCAAGATAATAACTCAATTCCTCAGACACAGCCGCACTCTTATCAAATGTCTTTGCATGAAAGTCCTGGGCAAACGTAAGACATCCAGCCGCTGTCACATCATCCGGGCGCTCGATCCTCGTGTAATAGCTGATCTCCCGGTCCCCGGCCGTCAGAACCACCCGGAGCACTGCCTCCTGGACTGATTCATCCAGAGCGTCATCCAGCTCCAGCTTCATCGCCTGGTCTTCCGTGATATTAGTCACCTCTCCGGTCTTATAAGTCTCTTTCCCATCCAGAGAATACACCTCATACTGTATTTTACTGATCTTATTTCCGTCAGCCTCCAGATTCATGGAAAGAGAACCGTCGCTCTCCAGCGTCGTGATCGTATCCCTCATCGCAGTGATATCCATCTCGTCCACATATCCGAACAGCATATTTACATTTTTGCCGTCCACCACGAACGATATCCTCGGCAGAGTCGGCGCTCCCATATCAACGATCTCATCCTCGTCGCCCCTGTTGACAACCAGACTGCTGATCACAAGCGCTGCTGCAAAAATAACAACCAGAACCCCTATCTTTATAACCCTTCTCTTCATTATTTATAATTCTCCCCTTTAATCATCCAGAAGAACTCCCAGAGTGGGCTTCACGCCCAGGAGCTCTTCACATTTTATTATTTCCTCCGTAATTTTTTCATTTCTTTTTCCCTTTTTCACTGCCCTTATCAATATATTTTTCGGAGTATGCTCCATGTCTATGAACTCCAGGATCTGCGCGTCATACCCTTCCCTCTCCAGGTATTTTGCTCTCAGCCCATCTGTGACGATCGCCGCAAACCGTTCTTTCAGAAGCCCGTAATCCATGACCGGAGCCATACTCTCATTCTTGATCTGCCTGTTCAGTTCATGCTGACAGCACGGAACCGAGAGGATCACATCTGCCTTCCATCCGACCGCCTTTGCCAGAGCATAGTCTGTCGCCGTATCACAGGCATGGAGTGTAACTACCATATCCGCCTTGTTCACGCCGTCATAATCTGCAATATCTCCCTCCAGGAAAGTCAGCTTCTCATAACCATATTTCTTTCCCAGTCGGCTGCAGTGCTCGATCACATCCTTCTTCAGATCAAGTCCTGTAATTCTTATGTTATACCCCTTCAATTCATGCAGATAATAATACATGGCAAACGTGAGATAAGATTTCCCGCATCCGAAATCAATGATGGTCAGCTCTCTCCCGCTGTCGAGCCGCGGCAGGATATCTTCTATGAATTCGAGGAAGCGGTTGATCTGCCTGAACTTATCGGTCTTCGACCTGACGATCTTACCGTCTGCAGTCATCACACCCAGATCCTGCAGAAACGGGACCGGGATCCCTTCCTCCAGAATATATTGCTTTTTTCTGTTGTGGGAAAGATCCGCTTTTTTCGCCGCTGTCTGCCTTTTTCTTCGCTTGACCGTAACTTTCCCCTTCCTGCTCACAAGCACTGTACAGTCCTCATGCACTGTCTCGATCTGCATCTGCCGGAAGTCCTCCATGTATTTCAGGATCTTTTCCGCCGCCTCTTCCCCGCTCAGGTTTTCGTGAAACGCCTGTGTTTTTGTGAAGGATTCGATTTGAAAATGCAGATTTCCCTTTGTCTCCACCGGTCGGACTTTCACCTTTATTATTCCCTCTTTTTTCACGGGATTACTTATGACCGCCCGGACAAAATCTATATTTAAAACTTCTCTCAGCAAACTCGAGATTTCTTCCATATAACCACCCCTTAACCTGATTCTCCCCTCTGTCTTTTCCATTGTAAAGCAAAAAAGAGGCTGGCGCAAGTCAAAAGGGACAGTCCCTGAAAAGAACTGTCCCTGATATTGACCGCCTGCCTCTTTTTTCAGTTCATCGGAAGCTTCTCCATCTGCTCCACCAGAAATCCCTTCTCGCGGAGCATATCCTCGATCAGGTCAAGGGTCTCTTCACTGTCCGCCTCGACCACGTGGTAGTGGTATCCTGATGTGATATTCTTCAGCGGACTGGACTTGCCGTTTCTGATCTCTTCGAGAAATTCCTTCACCTTCCGGCGGGACGTTATATTCAGCTCTGCTTCCATGCGTCCGTAAACTTTGTGGTTTACCATAACATTCTTTACACATCCGCCGAGGTCCACGATCGCATTGAGTTCCTCCTCAAGCTGGCTGTCCGTATGCCTGACCTTGAACGTCCTGCTTACAGCTGCATCCTCACCCAGGATATATCCTCTGTTCGTAGATATGATATCATATCCCGCGGCCCGGATCAGTGCGATATCCTGCACGATCACCTGCCTGCTGACATCATAGGAAGCCGCCAGCGACTTGCCCGAAACGGGAGTGCTGCTGCTCCTGATCTGATTTATAATGGCATTTCTTCTCTCCGATCCCGTCATCCGGTCTCTTCCTTTCTTCTATAGATCGTATCTTCTTCTACTCTACAGCATGAAGGTTTTTCATGGAAATGTCAAGTATCGTTGCAGAATGTGTCAGCGCTCCACTGGAAATATAGTCAACGCCGATCTCCGTCAGGCGGCTGATATTCTCCTTCGTCACATTTCCCGAACACTCCGTCTCTGCCCTTCCGTCAATGATATTCACTGCCTCCCGCATCTCATCGGCGGACATATTATCCAGCATGATGATATCCGCTCCCGCTTCCACTGCCTCTCTCACCATATCCAGATTCTCCACTTCAATCTCGATCTTGCGGACAAAGGGCGCGTACTCTTTCGCCATCTGTACCGCTTTGGCCACACTTCCTGCTGCTCCGATATGATTGTCTTTCAGGAGGACTCCGTCAGACAGATTGTATCTGTGGTTATAACCGCCGCCCACACGGACCGCATATTTTTCAAAGATCCTCATATTCGGCGTTGTCTTCCTTGTATCAAGAAGCTTCGTCCTGGTGCCCTTCAGCAGCTCTGCAACAGAATGTGTATAGGTAGCGATCCCGCTCATCCGCTGGAGATAATTCAGCGCAACGCGCTCTCCGGAGAGAAGGACCCGGATGTCGCCCGTGACCTTTCCCATGAGCTGTCCCTTCTTCACCTCATCTCCATCTTTGCAGTAAAACTCAGCCTGCGTATCTTCATCCAGAAGCTCGAACACTCTGCGGAACACATCCAGCCCGGCGATGATCCCGTCCTGCTTGCAGATCAGGTCCACTTCACCCTTCGTATATTCTTTCATCACCGCGTTTGTGCTCACGTCTTCACTTGATATGTCTTCTTTCAGAGCTTCCAGGATCAAATGATCGCACTGAAGCGTTGTTGTAATCTTATTCATTTCTTTTTCTCCTTTATCATTTCTTTTTATGCAGTGCGTTCTTCCGTAGTCCCCGCTTCCTTGTCTTCTGCGTCGGAGTTTCCATATGCACACGCGATCTTCTTCGCCGCACGTTTCGCAAACACAAGGCTTTCCAGAAGTGAGTTGCTTGCCAGCCGGTTTGCCCCGTGAACGCCGTTGCAGCTTGTCTCTCCCACCGCAAAAAGGTGTTCCATGGAAGTCCTGCTGTCAGAGTCAACCCAGATTCCACCCATAAAGTAATGCTGGGCAGGGACAACCGGAATGTACTCTTTCGTCACGTCATAGCCCTCTTCCAGACAATGCTGATAGATATTCGGAAAATGCTCCATGATCGTCTCTTTATCAATCTTTTCCATAGACAGCCACACATGGTCCGTTCCATCCTTTTTCATCTGCTCCTGTATTGCTTTTGTGACCACGTCCCTGGGGAGCAGTTCGTTTACAAAGCGTTCCTTGTCCTTGTTCAGAAGGATCGCTCCCTCTCCTCTCACAGATTCCGAGATCAGGAACCGGCGTCCCGGCTTAGTAGAATACAGTGTCGTCGGATGAATTTGAACATAGTCAAGATGTTCCAGACGGATTCCGTGCTTTTTAGATATCTCGATGGCATCCCCGGTAAGATGCGGGAAATTGGTAGAATGCTGATAGAGTCCTCCGATTCCTCCGCTTGCAAAGATCGTATCATCCGCATGGATCGTGATGCGTTCTCCGCTCTGGTCCTCTGCCAGGATTCCCGCACACTTTCCATCTTTTACTATTATATCTGTCATTGTAGTATATTCATAGATCTCGACATTATCAAGTCTTTTCACCTGGGCGAGAAGCTTGCTTGTGATCTCTTCTCCTGTGATGTCCTCATGGAACAGGATCCTCGGCCGTGAATGCGCCCCTTCCCTTGTAAACGCATACTCGCCGTCCTTTTTCTGAAACTCCACGCCGTATCCGACCAGATCATGGATGACATCCCTCGAACTTCGTATCATGATATCTACAGACTCTCTTCTGTTTTCATAGTGTCCGGCTCTCATCGTGTCCTCAAACCAGCTGTCATAATCATTGTCATCTCTCAGAACGCAGATTCCGCCCTGCGCAAGAAATGAATCGCTGCTCTCCAGATCTGATTTTGTGATCATGATGATCTTTCTGTCCGCAGGAAGGTTCAGCGCACTGAACAGTCCTCCCACTCCGGTTCCAACGATCACTACATCTGCATTCATTTCCATAATAAAAACATCCCTTCCTGCCGTTTTGGCATTTATCTGAAATTAATTTATTTCGCAAGCTCCAGCATTTTCTCCAGTGGACGGCCCGCGGTCTTTCTGAGCGCCTCTTCCATTTTCACTTCATTTTCTCCCGTCCTGAGCACGTGGAGTATCTTCTCCGGAGTGATCAGTTTCATATCCCGGCATACAGGCTCTGTTTCCGTAAACCAGAACTTTTTGTCAGGATACCGCTTCTCCAGCTCATATCTCACACCGTTTTCCGTACAGACAATGAACTCACCTGCGGCACTCTCACCAGCGTATTTGATGATTCCCGACGTGCTTCCTATGTAATCTGATATCTCAAGGACTTTCTCCGGACATTCCGGATGGCTGAGCACTTCCGCTGCCGGATGTGCTTCTTTCGCTTTCAGGATCTCCGAAGTCTGCATCTGCTCGTGGACAGGACAGTATCCCTCATTGTATACGAAGTGTTTCTCAGGTACCAGCCCGGCAATATAATGCGCCAGATTCCGGTCCGGGATAAAGAAAATATTCTTGTTCGGAAGCGCCTTCACGATCTGTACTGCATTTGCAGAAGTCACGCACACATCCGAGCAGCTTTTCAGCTCTGCAGTGGAGTTGATATAGCAGACTACCGCCAGATCGTCGTACGTCCTGCGCATCTTCTCCACGGTCTGCGCATCCGCCATATGCGCCATGGCACAGTCCGCAGCGGCGTCAGGCATCAGGACCGTTTTTTCCGGATTCAGAACTTTCGCGCTCTCTCCCATAAAGGAAACCCCGCAGAACACAATGGTCTGTTCCTCAAGGCCGACCGCGACCTTGCTCAGATAAAACGAATCCCCGATATAATCCGCAAGTTCCTGCACCTCCGGACTGACGTAATAGTGCGCCAGGATCACAGCGTTTTTCTCCTTCTTCAGTTTTTCTATCTCTTCTCTGACTGTCATGTCCACACCTCTTTTTTTCTCTTTTCGGTTTAGTATAGCACCGCACTTTACAGGTGACAAGACACATGTTTTTACAAAAAAAATGACAAAAGATTAACAACCTTTTGTCATTTTGCTCAAAACCTTTCTTCTGTTACTCTCCTACATACACGGCTCTTGTACGCTCGCCGTCGTCCTCAAGCTCCACCTGAGGGAAGCTCTGGATATACTGTTTAAATTGAGAAAACCCATAATCTCTCACTTTAAAATCTCCGAACTTCATCCGGATCCTGTTTCCCAGAGATCCGAGGGAGATCCCGTAACGCCCGTTGATCCTGATCTGCTGGATGATATACTCCTCCAGCCTCTCCTTCTTGCTCTTATCCTCATAGAGGGTGACCGATACCTTCGTACCTTCCTGGATCAGCTTCAGCTTTGGAAATGTCTCCAGGAATTTCGACAGAAGACTGTACCCATAGCGCCTGACGTCAAAATCCGGATACAATTTGACAAGACGGCTTCCCACCTCTCCAAGGCCGGTCTCCCTGTCATCGTTCTGATTTTCTGTAATGATCTTGACCACTGCCTCCTCGATCTGGTCCCGGGACGGGGCGGTCACCTTTTTCTGCTCTTTTTCTCGTGGATGAGGTTCTGCATTTTTCTCCTCCCGTTCCTCTTTCTCCATCGTATTGTCTTCCAGGAGAAGTTCCAGGACAGTGAAAATATCACACGCCTTCCGGAACGGAGACGGCGTCTTGTCTTCTCCCATTCCGATCACTGTCTTCCCGCTCTCCCTGAGCCGGCTCGCCAGCTTTGTAAAATCGCTGTCGCTGGACACAAGACAGAATCCCTCCAGCTGACTTGTGTAGAGCATATCCATCGCGTCGATGATCATCGCCGAGTCCGTGGCGTTCTTTCCATGCGTATAGCTGAACTGCTGGATCGGCGTGATCGAGTTCTGCAGCAGTTCCTCCTTCCAGCTGGCATTGTTTGTCTTTGTCCAGTCCCCGTAGATCCTCTTATATGTCACATTGCCGTACTTGGAGAGCTCGTCCAGTATCGGCTTTATATACTTTGCAGACACATTGTCCGCATCGATCAGCAGTGCGAATCTGTCTTCCATCTCATATACTCCTCTCCTTCGAGATTTTTCCATATAAACGTATCATTCTCATAGATCATATAGCTGTGGGGCGAATTTTCCTTCGGGATAGACACAGACCCCGGATTCAGATACCGATAAGTCTCTCCGGCGCCGTTCTCCTTCTCTTCGCAGGCAGGCACATGCGTGTGCCCGTTAAGAAGGATATCGCCTTCTTTCAGCGGCGGAACCTTCTCCGGATTGAACACATGTCCGTGAGTTGCGAACACTGACGCACCGGGAAGTTCCAGAAAACAGTAATCCGCAAGGATCGGAAAGTCGAGCACCATCTGATCCACCTCTGTATCACAGTTTCCCCTCACACACAGAAGGTCATTCTTCATCGGGTTGAGCATGGCGATCACTTCCTTCGGCGCGTATCCCTCCGGCAGATCATTGCGGGGACCGTGATACAGGATGTCCCCCAGAAGAAGAAGCCGGTCGGCCTCTTCTCTTTTATATGCTTCCAGCATCTGCCTGCAGTACAGGGCAGAGCCGTGAATATCTGATGCGATCATCAGTTTCATAGTAATGTTTCCTCCTTTCGAAGAAGATCGTATTCTTCTCTCTCAAATTCCTGAATGGAAATATGTTTCTTATTCGGGTTCGCGTACACAAACGTCTTGTCTACATTTTCCAGATAATTCTGTATCTTGTCGTTCGTCGCGCTTATGATCGCCTGAAAGCCAAGCCCGCGGATCAGGGAGATACAGCTTGCCACCTTTTCCGCATCCATCTTTGAAAAGGCCTCGTCCAGGATGACCAGCCGTATGGTCGGCGCGCGGCGGATCTTCGGAGAGAGATTGATCCGGTAGATCTGGGCAAAGCTTGCAAGAAGCGCGATATACAGTGGATTCTGCCCCTCTCCGCCGGAATTCTTCCGGATCATCCTGCTCAGCCCGATCTTCATGTCTTTCTCCCCATGGATGATCTGCTGCATGTCAAAGGAAAGGTATGTCCTGTAATCCGCATACTTCTCCATATTCTTTCTCGCTTCTTCCAGCTCTTCCCTTGTCGCATCCTCCGGAGGGATGAAGATGTTGATCAGCTCGTTCATCAGATCCCCATACTCTTCCTCATGCTCCATGGTAAACATATTGAGCTGATTTTCCATTCCACCCGAAAGCTGGGATGGCTTTATGCTGAGTGAATCATCCATAAACATTTTATAGAATCTTCCATCAGGTCCTTTATTCTTTGTGATCACGAACTGATACTTGTCCTTGCCGAAATCCAGTCTGCTGATAATGCGGTTCAGTTCATCCTTCATCTGATAAGCTTCCTGAATGGCACTTCTTATCTTGTAGACAAAGTCCTCTTTGAAGTGTTCCACCGCTGTGTGCGCCTGCTCCTTAGCCGCATTCCTGTAATCTTCCAGTTCGTCGCACTGAAGTTCTGAGAGAAGTTTGTCATAGGGACCGTTATCGGTGATCACAGCGGAAAACGTCCTGTTCGGATAGGCTTTCAGATAACCTGTACGGCGCTCTACCAGGCTGCTGTATGCATTATTTCTTGCATTTTCAATCCTATCCCTGTCCGAAACACGGCGCTGTCTGAGTGTTTCATAGCCAGTTCCTCTATTTTCATTGAGAAATTTTTCAAATTTATCCTCTTCTTTTTTATCTCTTTGAAAACTTTTTTCTTTCTCATTTAATTCAAAATTCAAGTCGATGAAACTTTTTTGTAACCTTTCAGCATCCGACTGAATCTTCCAGATGTTTTGCTGAATTTTCTGCAGGGAATCTTTCACTTCATCCTGCCTTTTGAGAAGTTCCCCTTTCTTTTCTTCCCACACAGAGACGGATTCCTCCTGCAATTTTTTCATTTCTTCTATTATTTGATTCTTTCTTTTCTCTCTGGCCGCTATTTCATCAATATCTTTCATCCACTGGATATAATCCTCTGCCGGCTGCGAAAGATGCTCATACTGAAGGAGCTTTCCAGTCTCCTCTTTCACCTCCTGGAGAGGGAGCCGTTTCTCCTGCAGCTCCTGGCACCTTTTTTCCAGACGGCGCATCCGCTGTCGCATGCTCGTCTCCCCGATATATGCCTTCTTCGTATAATGATCCGGATTAATATACTGCAGCCGGAATCCCTGATACAGAATGCAGTCCGGAGTGATTCCGATCTTCTGTCCGCGCAGTTCTTCCACACTGGTGCATTTCATCACACTGCCCAGCGCAAAATCCACATACGCCCTGACATAATCTTCCTTCGCCGTCACTTCTTCCGCAAGGGAGCCTTTCCTTCTCCCGCCGGACATCCGGCTGTGCTCAAGGACTTTGTCAGTATCCAGCACAGCTGCCCGGAAATACTTCTTTTTGTCCATTTCCTGGTATACTTCCAGAGCGTCCTTTACATAGGCAGGTTCTACGACAAGAAGGAATTTACTGTTTCCAAGATATCCTTCCACAGCGTTATGCCATCTCTCATCCCTGATATCCAGAAGATCTGCAAGGATCCTGACAGGAACCAGTTTCCCGCACCTGCCGCGGAGACGGTTCCTCAGTTCATATCTCGCCTCCTCCAGATCACGCGGATAGACCTTCTTCCCCTGCCGCAGCGCCTTCAGCTCTTCCCTGGCATCCTTCTCTTCCCTCCGGATTTCCTTCAAGTCTGCTTCTGTTTCCTTAAGATCCTCTTCCAGGCTGCTCCGCAGAGAAGACATGCTCTCTTTCAGACGAAGAAGTGTATTTTCATCTATATCCCCAGCAGCAAACCGCTCGATATCCCACACGGTCTGATTCGGAGTCACATCCTTTTTCTTCCACGTCTCCAGGCCTTCCGCCGTCTTCTGCCATCTGGCCCGGCTGTTCTGAAGGCGCTCCAGAGTCTCATTGACGCCGGAAAGCTCCTTTTCCAGTGCAGAATATCCACTGTCCGCAATCCGCAGGATAACCTCTTCATATTTCTTCCGCAGCGCCTCCTGTTCCCCCTCCTCACGGGTTTTCAGCGTCTCCAGACGGGACTGCTCACCGGAACTTTCTGCGATCCTGTCCTTCAGCTCCCTGATCTTCTCCCGAGTCTGCAGGATCTCAAGCTTTCCGATCTGATAGCTGCATTCCTCTGCTTCACTGCTGCAGGCATCATACTCTGCATATCTCTCTGCGATCTCCCGGAGATGCCCGATCTCCTGCATCGTCTCTTCAATCTTACTCCGCATCCTGCCGTACTGCATGACGCTTTCCTGAAGATCTTCGATATGGATGTCCTTTTCCATGCAGATATATTCTTTCACAAAATCTTCAAGTTTTATGTTCATCCGAAATGGAATGGCACGTTTAAATAACCTTGGAAACTTTTCCATGTCGAGTCCCCCCAGATAGATGTCATACATCTGACGGCGGAACCGCTCATTGCTCGGACCGCAGTAGTACTGCTCCGATGGGAAAGTCCGCTGCAGATACTCCCTCACTTCACCCGTTGTCAGACATCTCCGGTCCGCCCGGTACTGGTTCTCCAGAAGGCCGCCCGTATGCCAGAAGAACAGTCTGCTGATCTCATTTGTTGCAGTCTCTACATCAAACACGACTCCCACACACTGCTTTTCCTTTGTATCTGTCTGGTCGAACTCGAGCACGATCGTACTGGAAAAGTTTTTATTTCTCAGATAAACAGACTCATTGTTCTCCCCGATGTTCACCATTCCTCTGAGATACTCGATCAGTGAACGGTCCGAGTCATCAGCCGCAGCCTTGTTAAAGAAGCCGCGTCCGTCCGTATTGGCATAGAGAACGATCTGGATCGCATCGATCACTGTAGACTTTCCGCTTCCCGAATGCCCTGTAAAAAAATTCACGCCTTCGCTGAATGAAAGTATCTTTCTGTCAATATAATGCCAGTTATTCAGACAGATCTTCGATAGTGCCTTGAACGGCTGCTTCTTCTCCAATGTAATCCTCCTCACTGAATGTATTCAACAGTTCCCTGACGCTGTCACCCATGAGCACCGCATTGATGCACGGGTAGATCACAAGTCTTGTATTCTCGTCCAGTTCCTCCAGCACATCCAGCGGTTCAATGATCTGATATTTCTTCAGCAGGGCGATCGTCCTCCGCATTTCCGTAGGAGACGGAAGAGAACTCAGCACATGGAATTCTCCCGCTCTGCCGTTCAGCATCCCCATTGTCACCGCCACATGGCTGCTGGAAGATGCTGACGCCATCTGCTCGTCGTACAAAAGCTTCAGCACAAGAAGATAGACCGTCGCCAGGCGGGGGAGCTTCTCTCCCCAGAGCGCCTCTTCCTGGATATAGATCACTCCCATATGTACGTTCTGCCTCAGAGAAATTCCAGAGACCATAAAATACTCTCTTAAGAAATCAATGTGTTTCTCCGCGATTTTATATTCTTTTACAGAAGTCATTCTGCTTGATCTTCTGTCATATTTTCTTTCCAGAAGAAAAGTCTGCCTGAACAAAGCCTGTATCACTTCCTTCATTCCTTCCTTTTCCTCATCTGTCAGCGATTCATAATACTCTATCATTCAGGCCTCCTCTGTATAAACTTCAGGTGCGGATACCGATATTTCCCGTTCTGCACCATCTCCGTTCCTTCCTCCAATGCAGTAAATCTGCCGTTTCTGCGTATACTGTAATCATAGGCAAGGATCAGCTTCTCAAACTCTTCCTCACTCATGGGGCCGAGCTCCGCGGTATCCATAACATCCTCTCTCATATGTGACTCGATAAATGCTTCGATCTCCGCTCTGCTGTACCGCATCTGAACACGGTTCATCTTAAGCACTTCCTCGCGGTCAAGATCTGCCGTCTCTTCCTCCTGCTCCATCCTGCTGATAAAGTCCGCCTTCGGACGGCGCCGCTTGTACAGCGATTTCTCTGACAGGATCTCCAGATGCGACAGGTTCATCTTCCCGGCCGCAGCGCGAAGCATCTCCTCCTTCCGTTCTCCTGACGCGATCCGGTTCAGAAGCTGAACGATCAGCCCCTTGGTATCTGTCTCCCCGCTAAGAAGATAATTAAGCCTTGTCACCGTTGCTCTCACATACTTGGAATGCTCTTTATCCATATTCGCGATCCGGTGCTCGATATCGTCAAATCCACGCTCGATCAGATCCAGGAGATCAAGGACATCATCCCCCTTGTCTCCGGCAGCCGAGGAGCGCTCTCGAACTTTCTCGATCCACTCTTCGTCCTCCCTCATCTCCTGCAGGCATCTCTTGATATCATTCTTGTAAATGTAGAAGTTGTCTGAAGTCTTAAGGATGTGATACTTTTTCCTCACTACTTCCTCGACATAGCCGTCTAAGTGTTCCTTCAGAAGATCGCTGTAGTTCTCCTTGTCCAGCAGCCGCTCAAAGAACTTGTCCATATTGTGGAGCATGTCCTGCAGCGCCTTGTTCAGCCGCCGCGTATTCACCACAGCGGTCCGGAGCATATTCAGGTTCACTCTCGGATCATTTCGAAAAGAATAAAGAGTTGCATATACGTTCTGAATATAAATCTCAGTCTCTTCCATATCCTCCGAGGTGAGACGTTCAAATGCACCGATCATTACAGCCGCATAATCCGGGATCACGATATTCGTCGTCATGGATGTGAAATCCTCGATCCGCTTCAGCCATCCTGTCTTCACAAGCCAGTTCAGTATCCTGGACGAAGTGGTCTCAAGCAGATCAAAATCCGTCTCCGTTTCCTCCCGCTCCAGACGGATCTTTCTCCGCGCGTTCATATCACTCAGAACCTGGAGGCACACCTCTCTTGTGAGAAAATAGTTACTATATTCATATTCCTCGTTGATACACAATAATGCATCTATATAAATCTCTCTGTTCACAGAGCGAAACAAACTCCAGAAAGAATCCGGAATTTCCAGACGAAGCTGCATGTACATTCTCCTTTGTCTGCGGTTCAATAGACCGGTACTTCTCCTCACATGCGCATAGACGCCCGCGCACTATAGGCAGAAAAAAGCCGAAAAGCTGCCTTCCGGAGACTGGCAGACAGCTGGATCACTAAATAAACGTCTTTATCTTTTCATAGATACCGTCCGTGTCAAGTCCGTATTTCTTCAGAAGTTCCAGAGCCGGACCCGACTCTCCGAATGTATCATTGATGCCGATCTTCATCACCCTGGTCGGCGCCTTCTCTGACAGCACATCGCACACAGCGCTTCCGAGTCCTCCGATCACGGAATGCTCTTCCACTGTGACGATCTTTCCCGTCTTCTCCGCAGCCGCAACGATAAGCTCCTCATCGATCGGCTTGATCGTATGGATATTGATCACCTGTGCATCGATCCCGTCCTCTGCAGCAAGGCGCTCGGCAGCCTCAAGGCAGTTATAAACAGGAAGTCCTGTCGCAAAGATCGTAAGATCCTTTCCTTCTCTTAAGACTACGCCCTTTCCGAGCTCAAACTTATAATCCGGCCTGTCATTCAGGATCGGCACTGCAAGACGTCCGAATCTCATGTACACCGGTCCTTCATATTCATATGCAGCTCTCACTGCAGCTCTCGCCTCAATATAGTCTGAAGGATTGATCACGACCATTCCCGGGATCATTCTCATCAGGGCGATATCCTCGATACACTGATGTGTGGCTCCGTCTTCCCCGACAGAAATGCCCGCGTGGGAAGCGCCGATCTTCACATTCAGATGCGGATATCCGATAGAGTTTCTTATCTGCTCATATGCGCGGCCAACAGCAAACATCGCAAAAGAACTTGCAAACGGAACTTTTCCCGCTGCAGCGAGTCCTGCCGCAACCCCCATCATATTTTCCTCCGCGATACCACAGTCGATAAAGCGGTCCGGGTAAACCTTCTGGAACTCACCGCTTCTTGTCGCCTCTGCCAGATCTGCATCGAGCACGACGATATCTTCATGTTCCGCTCCGAGCTTCACCAGTTCTTCACCATAACTATCTCTCGTCGCAATTCTCTTTACATCTGACATAATGCTTCCCCCTCCTTCTCAAGATCTGCCATCGCTATTTTATATTCTTCATCATTCGGTGCTTTTCCGTGCCAGCCGGCATTGTTCTCCATGAACGAAACGCCTTTTCCTTTTACAGTTCTCGCAATGATCGCTGTCGGGCATCCCTTTACAGTCTTCGCCTCTTTAAATGCCGCGTCGATCTGGTCAAAATCATTTCCGTCGATATTGATCACATGGAAATTGAACGCCTCAAACTTCTTGTCGATCGGATACGGCGAATTCACCTTGTCTACCGGTCCGTCGATCTGAAGATTATTATTATCCACGATCACAAGAAGGTTATCCAGCTTCCAGTGTGCAGCGAGCATGGCAGCTTCCCACACCTGTCCCTCCTGGATCTCACCGTCGCCCAGAAGCGTATATACTCTGTAAGTATCTCCTGACATCTTGGCTGCAATGGCCATTCCCACAGCCGCAGAGATTCCCTGTCCGAGGGAGCCTGAAGACATATCAACTCCCGGGATACACTTCATATCCGGATGGCCCTGAAGATAAGAGCCGGTATGGCGCAGTGTCACAAGATCTTCTTTCGGGAAAAAGCCTCTCTCCGCCAGAGCTGCATACAGTCCCGGCGCCGTATGTCCTTTTGAGAGTACAAACCGGTCTCTGTCTGCCTTGTCCGGATCTTTCGGATCAACATTCAACTCTTCAAAATAAAGATACGTGAAAATTTCCGCTGCTGAGAGCGATCCGCCCGGATGTCCTGCCTTTGCACTGTGCACGGACACTACAATGTCCTTTCGAATCTCATTTGCAGTCTTCATCAGCTTTAACTTATCCATATGATTCTCCTCTTTTTATGAATTTTTGTCTTAAGCATTACCTTTCCCAGAATACAGCTTTATAGTCTTCCCGAAATCTGATTCTTCTTTCCGCTGTTTTCATTATAGATTTACAATGTGTCTGTTGTCCAGTAGATAAGAGGCATTTCACCTCCAAAAAGCGGTATTTCCGCTGTTTTTCTCCCGGTTTCACAGCGCACCCTGCCATAGTAACATATTTCTCCGGATATTTTAAGCCCCTTTTTTACAAAAATTTTATATCTACAGCTCTGTCCTTCCCTCCAGCGCGCGGAGCAGAGTAACTTCATCAATATATTCCAGATCTCCGCCCACGGGAACACCACTGGCGATCCTGCTCACCTTGATCCCTGCCGGCTTGATGAGCTTGCTGATATACATCGCCGTCGTCTCCCCCTCGAGACTTGAGTTCGTGGCGATGATAACCTCGTCCACATCTCCCTGCAGACGCTCCATAAGTTCCTTCAGCCTGATATCCCCCGGGCCGATCCCGAGCATCGGAGAGATCGCACCGTGGAGCACATGATAGACTCCGTTATATTTTCCTGTCTTCTCATATGCCGCCAGATCCCTCGGCGTCTCCACCACCATGATCGTCTTCTTATCCCGGTCCGGATTACTGCAGATCGGACATACATCCCGGTCTGTGAGCGTGCAGCACACCTTGCAGTAGCGCACATTCCGCCGTGCCTCAACGATCGCGTTTGCGAGGCCTTCCACCTGATCCATCGGCATATTGATCACATGGAACGCAAGGCGCTGCGCCGATTTGCTCCCGATTCCCGGCAGACGGGAGAACTCCTCGATCAGCCGGCTGATCTGGTTGCTGTAATATTCCATTCCCTACACCTCTGTCTTGAATTCTCGTAAAGGAAGGCCAGTTCTCTGTGAACCGGGAGCACTCTCCCCGCCACAGGGATCTGACCCCCTGAAACATAAAATGATTCCTTTTTAAGTTACTGCTCACACCGCAGATAGGAAACTGCAACGTCATGCTTTCATGTAAGAGCCGGTTTTCTATCCCCGAGTGCGAGTAGAACTCTTAACCTTTCTAGAACATTCCCGGCATTCCGCCTGTCAGCTTTGACATTGCCGCGCCGCTCTCCTCCTCAACCTGACGGAGAGCCTCATTCGTCGCTGCAACGATCAGATCCTGCAGCATCTCGATATCCTCAGGATCAACGACCTCTTCCGCAAGCTTTACGCCCAGGACTTCCCTCTTTCCGGAGACAGTCACCTCAACTGCCCCGCCGCCTGCGGTCGCTGTAAATTCCTTCGCTTCGAGCTCCTTCTGCTGCTCCTCCATCTGACGCTGCATACGCTGCGCCTGTTTCATAAGATTCGCCATATTTCCCGGCATTCCGCCGCCCGGGAATCCGCCTCTCTTTGCCATATCTAATCCTCCACTGTGATCTCCATGTTGATTTTCTGTTCTATATCCACGAACGTGTCCTCAAAGTGCCGTCCCTCTTCCACGCACCGCACTTCGATCTCCACTTTTTTTCCTATCTTATTCTCGATCAGACCTTCCAGTTCCTGCACATGATCCTCGCGCCCCACTACGCTGGCCGCCAGACTGTCTGGAAGGACAACTAAAAGACGATTGTCCCCTCCAAGGCTCAGCCTTGCCTTCTTGAGATACCCTCTGACCATTCCGGAAGCCTCATCCGCAATAGAGCGGAAATTCCTCACAACCTCCTGCACATCCTCCGGTATCGCATTGGGAAGTTCAGGGCGCTTCTGCACTTTTCCGGCGGCTTCTCCCTCTCCGCTGCCGTTCACATACACGATCTTCTCCTGCATACTGCCTGCAGCGGCGATCCCCTGCTCAACCTTCTCCTCCACCGCACGGATCCGTTCAAGCAGTGAATCCTGATTCGTTTCCATCGCGGGTGTACAGAGCTTGATCAGCGCGACCTCGAGCATCACCCTCTTCTGGGTCGCATATCTGAGCTGTCCCGAGAGTTCAGAGAAGATTCTGATATAGCGCAGCAGCGCGTCAGTCTCGATCATCTCCGCCTCTTCCTTGAGCTGCATCATATTTTCCGTGGATACATCCAGCACATCCTCTATATTATCAGAAGTTTTTACCAGAAGCAAGTTTCTTAAATACCATGTAAAATCCGCCGCCAGCTGGGTCAGCTCCCTGCCCTGCATGATCAGCTCCTCCACGATATCCAGCACCCCTGCCACATCTCTGGCGATCGTCTTTCTCAGAAGCCTGCTGAACACATCCGTGTCCACAGCGCCCAGCACTTCCAGCACATTGTCGTAGGTCAGCTTCTGTCCCAGATAAAAGGCAATGCACTGATCGAGCAGGCTCAGCGCATCTCTCATGGAGCCGTCCGCTGCTTTCGCGATATACCGCAGCGCTTTCTCCTCCACGTCAACGTGCTCAACTTCCATCAGCTCCTTCATCCTGTCCGTGATGGTCTCGATGCTGATCCTCTTGAAATCATAGTGCTGGCATCTCGACAGGATCGTGATCGGTATCTTGTGCACCTCCGTGGTAGCCAGGATGAAAATAACATACTCCGGAGGCTCCTCCAGCGTCTTCAGCAAGGCGTTGAACGCTCCGATGGAAAGCATGTGTACCTCGTCGATGATATAGACCTTATACCGTCCCTCCGTCGGACGGTATGTGACCTCTTCCCTGATCTCACGGATATTATCCACGCCGTTATTGGACGCCGCGTCGATCTCGATCACATTCATGGAAGTCCCCGCTGCGATAGATCTGCACATCTCACATTCCCCGCACGGGCTTCCATCGACCGGATGCTCGCAGTTAACCGCCTTCGCAAATATCTTCGCCACCGTCGTCTTTCCCGTTCCTCTTGTTCCGCAGAACAAATAAGCATGCCCGATACGGTTTGCCTTGATCTGATTCTGTAATGTAGTGATGATATGATCCTGCCCTTTCACATCCTCAAATGCCGCGGGCCGGAATTTTCTGTAAAGTGCCGTATATGACATGAATCACACCTCGTCTGAACTTTTTTTCTTCAAGACTCGGCATCCGCCTGCGGAAATCTTCCCACAGACGGATGCCTCTTTTCTCTCGTGTCTTTCTCTCTGTAAATCATTCGTCTCCGAAGCTGATGCCGAGCATCCTCGCCTCTTTGATCAGGCTGCATTTCGGATCGACTGTCTTAAGCTTTCCTGCCACATCTCCGAGCGGGACCTTCGTCGTCTCTCCATTCTTCATCGCAACCATATAACCGTACTGCTCTTTCAGGATCATCTCCGCCGCCTTCGCGCCAACTCTTGATGCGAATACACGGTCATATGCACACGGAGATCCGCCTCTCTGTGTATGTCCCGGAACAGTGATCCTCACTTCCTTGTCCGTCTCCTTCTGGATCTGCTCTGCAAGCTCGTAGGCGATGGAAGGATATTTTCTCTTCGCCACTTTCTCCTTGTACTCTTTCTTCTTTAACTTCGCATCCTCCTTGGAGATGGCTCCCTCAGCGACCGCAAGGATGGTGAACGGCTTGCCTGCATTGGTACGCGCATCGATTACCTTCTTGATCGCCTTGATGTCATACGGGATCTCCGGGATGAGGATGATGTCTGCTCCTCCTGCGATACCCGCGTGCAGTGTAACATATCCTACCTTATGTCCCATGACCTCAATGATAAATACACGGCTGTGGGAAGTTGCCGTCGTATGGATCCTGTCGATCGTATCCGTTGCGATATCAACCGCACTCTGGAATCCGAACGTCATATCTGTTCCCCAGAGATCATTGTCAATGGTCTTCGGCAGTGTAATGATATTCAGACCTTCCTCACGGAGCAGGTTCGCTGTCTTGTGCGTCCCGTTTCCTCCGAGTATCACAAGACAGTTCAGGTTCAGCTTGTGATATGTATGCTTCATCGCCTCTACCTTGTCAAGGCCGTCCTTATCCGGCACGCGCATCAGCTTGAACGGCTGTCTGGAAGTTCCGAGTATGGTTCCTCCGCGTGTCAGGATCCCAGAGAAATCCTTCGCTGTGAGCATACTGAAGTCCGCATAGATCAGACCTTTATACCCGTCCTTGAAACCGTAGATCTCTACATCGTCTCTCTTGGAGCAGATTCCTTTGACAACTCCGCGCATCGCAGCGTTCAGAGCCTGACAGTCACCGCCGCTTGTCAACATTCCGATTCGTAACATAACACTTCCTCCTTTATCTCGCCGGCTGAAACTACCGGAAGCGCCAAATGACACATCCCGGGATTGCAGGCGGCCGCCACTGTCCCGGGCCGTTCCGGGATCTGGCTCGTCGCTGCTGCAAAAAGATAAGCAGCCGGTTTTATCCGACTGCTTATTATTATACCCCATTTGCAAACCGCGAACAAGGCAATCTGTCTTTTTTTACATCCCGCATGTGCGCCGGAGATATCCTCCGATATCCATGCCTTCCTGAACTTCCGTCCGGCCGCTGATTATAAACGCTCCAGAAGTTTCTCGCGCTCTTCCTCATATCCCGGTTTTCCGAGCAGAGCAAACATATTTCTCTTATAACTCTCAACGCCCGGCTGGTTGAACGGATTAACGCCGAGTAAGTATCCGCTCACGCCGCATGCAAACTCGAAGAAATAGAACAGCTCACCGAGATAGAACTCGTTCTGCTCCGGAATCTTCACCATAAGGTTCGGCACATTTCCGTCTGTATGAGCAAGGATCGTACCGTTCATAGCGCTCTTGTTGATGAAATCAACCGTCTTTCCTGCCAGATAGTTCAGTCCGTCCAGATCAACCGGCTCTTCATTGATCACGATCTCTTCCCTGGACTTCTCTACATTCAGAACAGTCTCGAACAGGATCCTGTTTCCGTCCTGGATGAACTGCCCCATGGAGTGCAGGTCTGTTGTCAGGTCTACGGATGCCGGGAAGATACCCTTCTGGTCTTTTCCTTCGCTCTCACCGTAGAGCTGTTTCCACCACTCAGATACATAGTGAAGGCTCGGCTCATAGTTTGCCAGAACCTCTACTGTCTTGCCCTTGCGGAGCAGGATGTTGCGGATCGCCGCATACTGCATTGCATCGTTCTCTGCAAAATCATTCTCAAGTGCAGCCTTTCTTCCCGCTGCGGCACCTTCCATCAGCTTGTCGATGTCAGCTCCGCTTACAGCGATCGGAAGCAGACCTACTGCTGTGAGCACAGAGAAACGTCCTCCCACGTCATCCGGCACAACGAAAGTCTCATAACCTTCCTCTGTAGCCAGATTCTTAAGAGCTCCCTTCGCACGGTCTGTCGTTGCATAGATTCTCTTTGCAGCCTCTTCTTTACCGTATTTCTTCTCCAGAATCTCTTTAAATACACGGAAGGCGATCGCAGGCTCTGTTGTCGTTCCTGATTTAGAGATCATGTTGATAGAGAAATCTCTGTCTCCCACAACGTCGATCAGGTCCTTGATATATGTGCTGCTGATGCTGTTTCCTACATAATAAATCTCCGGAGCTTTTCTGATTTCTTTTGAAACCACATTTGCAAAAGAATGTCCGAGGAATTCGATTGCAGCCCTGGCTCCCAGATAGGATCCGCCGATTCCGATCACAAGAAGTACATCAGAATCATTTCTGATCTTCTCTGCCGCCTTTTTAATTCTGTCGAACTCTTCTTTGTCATAATCCACCGGAAGATCGATCCATCCGAGGAAATCATTTCCTGCGCCTGTTCTGGAAAGCAGTTTTTCCTTCGCCTGCGCAGTAAGCTCGCTCATATATTCCATCTCGTGCTCCTGCACAAAACTACTTGCTTTTGAATAGTCAAATGTTACTCTGCTCATTGCTACCCTTCCTCTCTGATATTCTGATATCATTGTCATCTTTTGATGTACGGCACAGGAACGATCTCGTGCCCATACCAATACCTCATGCACATTTTACCAAATATGCCATTCATATTCAAGCAAATGAAATTAATATCCGCTTATTAATCTCTCTTATTGTGGACAGCCGCCTCTTCCCGATCATGCGAGGAACTCTTCCAGTATCTGCCTTATCGCCTCCTCTCTCAGTACCGGCTTGTCTTCCTCTTCCGCCTTTTCCCTCACGGCGCTGCGCGCCGGAAGCTTCCCTCCTTCCGTCTTCTCCGGATTCCGCGGCTCTCCTTCAATATTGATGGACAGGCGTCTCTCCTCTTTCTTTGTCTCCTTCTCCGACGCCTGAGGATTGGCCTGGGATGCACTCTGAAACACAGGCTTCTGTGTGCTCTCCCCGGCGATCACGCTGATTTCTTCCCGATCCGTCTGCTTCTGTTTTTTCAGGCGGAGAGCACATATATTCTCCAGATAATCGATCATATACATCTTCACCGCGTTTATCTTGTAAGGCTCGTCCGAAAGTCTGCTGATGACCGACAGCAGGACAACGCCGGCGATGCCTGTCGCAATATATTGATAAACGGATTCCGTGAACCCGTAGGAAAGATATTCAGCGGACGCTCCCAGCGCCGCGAGGATTCCTACAAACCACACGGACAGCAGCTCGATCTGCCTCCACGTATGGATCCGGAATAGGAATCCCCTGTATTCATATATGTATTTTTCCACAAATGCATCAATATTTTCAACTGAATCGTGTACCATACATGCGTGTTCATATTTTGATTTCACGAGCTTTATCAGTTTGTGCGTACTCTTCGGCATATTTCCCGCCGCTTTCACCAGCCTGCGAAGTGTAAAATGATTCACGATCTTCGCCGCAACTCCCAGAACACCGATCACTGCGATAAGGTAATAGATGATATTGGTGTCCGCCAACAATTGTTTCAACATAGCAAACCCTCCTGTTTTATATTCTCCCACAACATTTCCCTGTCAGACGACGGTATGGATTGTGTTTGTGCACATTATAGCCCAAGTTTTCCGGCATGTCCGCATAAACCGTTTTACATATTTCTACACCTGTACTTCCATTCCCGCGAAAAAAGTACCGGCACTGTTCCCTGTCTCAGGGACTTCTCAGGTTCAGATTTTCTCAACCTCATCACGCTGCCGCGGCTTTCCCACTTCTCGTCTCAGGATGTTCAGAACTGTCGCTTTCACGCAGATAAACCCGAAAAATGGCACACAAAAATTTGTATTTCTGATTCTGATTTGCTATAATGCAAGAGGATTGGAGGTTTTGATAATTATGGAATACAGACCAAAAGGAGTCTGTTCACAGCAGATTCACTTCGACATAGTAGACAATAAGGTAAGAAATGTGTCATTTGTAGGAGGATGCAACGGCAACCTGCAGGGAATCTCCCGCCTCATCGAGGGAATGGACGTAGACGAAGCCATCTCCCGCATCGACGGTATCCGCTGCGGATTCAAGTCAACTTCCTGCCCGGATCAGCTCGCACAGGCATTAAAACAGGCATTCGGGAAATAATAACAACAGAACAAAGAACAAAAGGTTACTGAGCGAACAGTAACCTTAAAAGAAAAAGGACCTTCCTTAAGTCCTGAAAGCAGCCGCTGTATGCAGCGCCTTGTGGTGTTTTCTTGGAACAGGTTACTCAAAATTATTTTTTTCTAATTTTAAAAGTTACTCCGTAGCGTCACATCACAGCGGCTGCTTTCAAGACTTAAGGGAGGTCTTTTGGGTTCGGTATTTAGTTTTAGGGGACCATGATACCATCTGTAAAGGAAAAGGTCTCCTCCATTGGATCATCGCCTTCCCGTACGAAATGATCAGCATGTACACGGTAATAATATCCGCGGTCTACAGTGATTGATTTGGATGTATAAACAAAATAGTCATTTGTATCTTCTTCAAGCCAAGCGTCAATCTGCCACCATTCACCAGTTTCTTCATTATACTGATCTACATATACTATTACAGCTAAAAAATCCACCTCATGATTCGCTGTTGTCGCACCAAATGTATATATTCTTTTTGTTCCTGCCTTTGATATGGAACATTCTCCCGTCATCATATGTTTTCCTCTTGTCATACTATCTGGAGATATTCCCACAGATGAATCCTCTAGTGTAAGATAAGATCCATCTACCTTTTGTTCTTCACTATTCGCAGCTTTCACATCTGCCATTGAGACCGTTATAAAACCACATAAAAGTGCACCACTTAAAAAAAGTGATAAAATACGTTTTCTCATATTATTTTCCCTTTCTCATTTCACTTTCTATTAAGTAAACAACTAAGATTATAAAAACTTACGCCTTTTTACAAAAAAACTAAATTTTTTATTATTTTTTCAAATTCATTCTTCTCAATTATTCCCACTAACTGGTAATGTGCATCTTTGTATTCGAATTCCGCGGCATACCTTTTTTGTTCTAAATCTTCTACTTTATATTCTTCTATACTAATGATTTGCCCCTTGTCCTCTAATTCATATCTATCCAATAAATTATCTAAATCCTTTTGACCTAAAGATGAATCATTATCATTCATATATACTGTATATCTTAAAATTTCATTATTATATTTATAAAAAAGATATGCTCTTCTCTGTTCAATATCTAAAGTATATCTTTCTAACACCATCCCCTTTGGTTTATATTCAAACCTTACAATAGAAACTCCTAATTTATCATTAATTTCTCTATATACTCCTATCTCATCAATATCTTCCGTATCTTGTGAATCCATATCCTCAACATTAGTAATTGCTGTCGGTCCATCTCCAGTAATTCTCTCCCATATCACCTTCCAGTAAGACTTACTCCCCACACCTGTCATCACACTACCGCACACAAGAACGATCACAGCTGCCAGCGCCACGATGAGATAGCGGCGTTTTCTCCTGTAATGTACTTTCTTCAGGCGTTTGTCATATTCATATTCCTGTATCTTGTTAAAAAGCGAAGTTTCCATGTTGTCAGAGACCTTGATATTGTCAAGATCACTGCGGCTCTCGACCTCTTTTTCGATCTCTTCTGCTTCTCTTTTCACTTCTCTATTCAGCGATAATTTTTTCAGATCTTTCATTCTATGCCCCTTTACCTGCCTTACATTTTTCCTTGACTTTTTATCAAATAGGGTTAATATGAAATTAATCAATTACTGGAGGTTATCTGTCAATGAAGCGAATCATCTTAACCGGCGGAGGCACCGCCGGACATGTCACTCCGAATATTGCACTGCTCCCCCGTCTGAGGGAACTTGGTTATGACATACATTACATTGGTTCCTATAATGGGATTGAAAAGGAACTGATCGAACCTTTCGGTATCCCGTATCACGGAATTTCTTCCGGAAAGCTGCGCCGCTACTTCAGCGTACAGAACTTTACGGATCCGTTCCGTGTTCTGAAGGGCTTCCGTGAAGCCCGCGTCCTGATCAAGGACCTGAAACCGGATGTGATCTTCTCCAAAGGAGGATTCGTCTCTGTTCCGGTCGTTCTTGCCGGCAAACGGAGCAAGGTTCCGGTGATCATACATGAGTCTGATATGACTCCCGGACTTGCGAATAAAATCGCGATCCCGTCTGCGACAAAGGTCTGCTGCAACTTTCCGGAGACTCTGGAAAGCCTTCCGAAAGATAAGGCTGTCCTCACCGGATCCCCGATCCGTCAGGAACTTCTCTCCGGAAATAAGATTGCTGCGATGGATCTGTGCGGATTCACCGCCGACAAACCCGTTATACTTGTGATCGGCGGAAGTCTTGGATCTGTCGTAGTTAATAAAGCAGTGCGCGAGGCTCTGCCGGATCTGCTGAAAGACTTCCAGATCATTCATCTCTGCGGAAAAGGAAAAATGGATGAATCATTATCCGGTACGAAAGGATACTGTCAGTTTGAGTATATCAAAGATGAACTCCGCGATATCTTTGCCCTGGCTGACGTCGTCATTTCCAGAGCCGGAGCGAATGCGATCTGTGAGCTTCTCGCGCTCCGCAAGCCGAACCTGCTCATCCCGCTCTCCGCAAAGGCAAGCCGCGGAGATCAGATCCTCAATGCACGCTCCTTCGAGCGTCAGGGCTTCAGCCTTGTACTTGAGGAAGAAGAACTCACAAAGCAGTCTCTCATCGATGCAGTACACAGGCTTTACAGCGACAGAGGAAGCTTTATCGATGCAATGCGCAATTCCAGACAGCAGGATCCGATCAACACGATCATCGGTCTGATCCAGGATGCTGCCGGAAACTAGATTTTTCAAAAGCTCCCGACACACACAATGAAATATCCTTAACTTAAAGATTCCGGGAAGTAACAGCGTATTCTACGTCTATACTTCCCGGTTCATCTCTTCATATTCCACTCCATACTTCTTTCTTATCCATTTCTTTGCTCTATGAAGAAGACTGTGAAGCACCTCTACACGGATTCCCATGATCTCAGCGGCTTTCGCCTGAGGTGTCTCAAGATAGTAAACAAGCATTATGGCTTCATACCACCTTGGATTCTTCTCCATAAGAGCAGCGACAATACGTTCATGAAGTTCTTTCTTCTCGTCAGTAAGTATATGTTTAAAATACTCATCTTCAGTACTTTCTCTGGACGGCTCTTCTGATGACTCCTTTTCGGGATCTCCACCATCAAGGACTTCTTTTCCTGCTTTCTTTTTATAATTCAGAGCCGTATTCTTTGCTGTCGTATAAAGCCAGGATGGAATATTGTCTTTTCTGAAATGATCGAATCCGATGTACAGTTTAAGAAAAGTATCCTGAGCAATATCCTCTGCCGCCTCATAACTGCCGGAATAAATATATGCTGCCTTCATAACAAGATTTTTATATTTTTCATAAATCTCGTTAAACTCTCGATTACCTGTCAACATATCTGCCACGGTATCATTTCAGCTTTCCGAGTATTTCATCCCTGTCTTCATCTGTAAGCTCACCCATATGCCAGCCCAGACCTACATTGTCATCCTTATATCTCGGAATCAGATGCATGTGGAAATGAAATACCGTCTGGCCTGCTGCCTCCTCATTATTCTGCACGATGTTATATCCGTCGCATCCCAGCACGTCCTTCATCTTATTCACCATTTTCTTTGCAAGGACGATAGCTTTCGAAGCAAGCTCATCGTCAATGTCATACAGATTTCTGTAATGCTCCTTCGGGATGATCAGCGCGTGTCCCTTGGACGCCGGTCCAAGATCCAGTATCACACGGAAATCATCATCCTCGTAAAGTGTTGCAGACGGGATCTCACCGGCTGCGATCTTACAGAAAATACAATCTTTATCTTTCATATTTGCTCCTCTTTTCCACATTTTATTTTATATCAGTATAGACCATTTTCTGGAAAAAGAGAAGTATTTTTCACCCCTTGTCGAAACATGTCACTCTGATTTTATTGAACCGTCATCCCCGTCATGCTAGACTGAACTATATAAAAATATTTACTGTTTTTCGGAAAGTGAGGACCTTTTTCATGCTTGAAAATATAGATATCAACAAAATGAACCGCCTGATGGAGGAGAACAAGGATGCCAAAGAGATCATAACCGGGCTCCTTGCCAACCACCATAAGGACGTCTCCATGATTGCTCATGAACTTCGAAATCCGCTGACACTGATTTCTTCTTCTCTCCAGGTCATCGAAGCACAGCACCCGGAGGTGAAAGACTTTTACAGCTGGGATCAGACCATGGAAGACATAAAGTTCATGTGCAGCCTTATGGATGATTTGTCTGCTTTCAACAACGGTTCTTCCCTGCACCATTCGGTCTTCCGAATAGAACAGCTTCTGAAAAACATCGCTGTATCCTTTGCCATCGCTCTGGATGCTGCAAATTCCGGGATAAAATTTTCTTCTAAAATATCATCCGGCATGGGCGATTTTACAGGCGACAAAGTCAAACTGGAGCAGGTATTCCTGAATCTGCTCCGCAATGCGAAAGACGCAGTGGGACAAGAAGGATCTATCTTCCTGTCCGCAGAGCGGAACGAGGATACCATCATTGTCCGCTGCCGCGATAACGGATGTGGGATTCCTTCCGACATTGCAGACACTTTATTTGACCCGTTCGTAACACGCAAGGAGGGCGGGACCGGACTGGGTCTCTCTGTCTCCCGGCGTATCGTCGAAGCCCATGGGGGAACGATTTCAGCTGAATCCTCACCGAGAAAGGGGACTGTGTTCACAGTCACTCTCCCGATCTAACGCCGGTATATCTGCTACTGATAGAATCCATACTGGCTGTGATCCATCCTTTTTCTCCGATAAAGCAGTACGGTGATCAGAATTCCCCAGATCAGTCCGCCGATGTGGGCTGAGTTGTCAACTCCGCTGCTGGTCAGGCCAAAGTAGAGACTCAGCGCGACCATGATCAGCATCCCCCTTCCGGAAAGTCGGCCCAGCCTGCCTCTGTTCACTGCCACGATATAGAGAAGCGCTCCCATCAGTCCGAAGATCGCACCGGATGCACCGGCGGAAATTACCTGTTCTCCATGAGAGACATTCCAGTACAGGGAGCAGAGATTTCCGCCGATTCCACTGATAAAGTAGATCAGAAGAAACTTGATACGGCCGATTTCATTTTCCAGCTGATATCCCAGCGCCCCCAGCATTACCATGTTATTGAGCAGATGCTGTATCCCGAAGTGGAGAAACAGGCTGGTTATAAGCCGGTAATATTCATGCCCTTCTGTCACCAGCGGCTCGTACATTGCACCGTACTGAAGCATAAAATAACCGCTCTCCGTATCCCCCCGCAGAGATAATAGGAAAAACACCAGCACATTTATAACGATCAATCCTGTAGTGCACACTGCCTGCGGCTGCCTTCTCAATTTAAAACCTCTTTTCCTAAACAGTTTTCTTAATTATAAATGCCCTTTTTCGTCCTGTCCATCTATTTCTGTAATTAGATCATTCCAACTGCCCCATCTTCCTGTTTTTATCCTGCTGATCACTTTTCCGATGGGCCCATATCTTCGTTTTTCCTCATTGACCGCCGATTCATTGATCCTCATCTTATAGTTCTGATTCTTACTCTCCTCATAAGAGTCTTCCTCCAATTCATCTTCCAGCATAAAGACTGCCCCGTCCACACTGCTGTTCTGTGCTCTTTCTGTATCTGCCCTTTCCTCTTTTTCCGCTCTTCGCTCCCGCTCCTCTCTTTCATATTCTTCCATGATCTCTCTCAGGTCATAATCTTCGCGCAGTGTGGCGCGGTGCAGGAGATAAGATAAGAAAATACCTTCCGTGTCTTTATAATCCAGCTTTTTTACAAAAAACTCTGTCATCTCGTGAAAAGACCGGTACAGACTCTTCTGCCTCACCGGAAGATAACAGAATCCGAACCTGCCGTCCTTCTCATAGATATATTCCGGTCCTGTCAACAGACAGTCCGGATCCAGCATGTAGTTTCTCAGATTCTCAACTACATCCATGAACTGTCTGATAAAGGAAAGGATCATTTCTTTTTCCACATTTTGATTCTCATACTTTTTCTCAAGTGAGACACCTCCTTTTGTCTGATAGGTATATCGGCTCTCCTCTTCCCTGCCGATACCGGATACTCTCAGGAGTCCTTCAATCTCATTGTACCTGAGCATCTTCATCTGATAATCCTCCTCATAGGGTACAGGAACATCGATATGGATGCACGGCTGATTCCAGTCCTTTTCTAACATGATATCTCTATTTATTTCACCCACCTGATCACTTCCTCCGGCTCTGCTGCAACTGCTTTCTGACATATATTAAGTTTCATAAAAGACCTTCCTGCCGAAACTTCTACCGCAGTTTCATTGTCATTCTCTGTTATGCTGATCTCCCCGACTGTCAGCAAGATCAGCTTTCCACGGATCCTTTCAGTAAAAAAAGCCTCCGGATCAAATTCTCGTGTTCCGTACCGCCTCTTTTCCTGCGCGCTTACAGCCGCAGTCTCACAGGCAGCGCCGCTGAGTATCACTTTATCATGATAATAAAACACCGTATGGATCAGAATGACAAAGAAAAACAGAAACAGCGGAATAATGTAAGCCATCTCAACAACAGTGCTTCCATTTACATTTTTCCGTTCTTCCATATTCAAAATCCTCCTATCAGGATTCCTCCCAGATACGCCGCTGTCAGAAACGGCACAAAAGGGAATGCTGATTTTCTCGTAAATCCTCTCGCTGCCATCATTACTGCTGAAAAAACTGCTGCCAGAAGAAAAGCGGCGGTCAGCACTGATAGGATATTCCAGAATCCGAGAAAGCTTCCCATGACCAGGATCAGGATGCTGTCTCCGTATCCGAACGCTTCTCCCGTGGATCTGCTGATAATCAAAAACAGAATCCCCACTGCCCCGCCGGCGGTCAGGAGGACCGCGGGAATATCCGCCGCAAAGATCCCGCTTATGACAGACACCGGAACCCCTGCCAGCAGAAGCCAGAGACTGAGTTTCCTGCTTCTGATGTCCATCCAGCTGAGTACGATCAGATACAGAAGAAACAAGAACTGAAATATGATCCATCTGTTTTCACTTATAAAATCCCATGCCTGTTTTAATCTGTACATTTTGAACACCCTCTTTTTCCCGCGGCTTCTGATTTCTTTACCGCCCTGATCGTCCGTTTCAGAGAACTGCAGTTCAGGGAATTGTGATACCGGTTTCCATATCCTGTGATATAGACGCCAGTCATCGCCTCTCCCAGAACACATTTTTCACATCTGTAATACTTACCGCCGTCCCCGTTCCGAAGACCTGAAAGTTCAGTATAGAGGACAAAACTGATTGAAAGCTGCAGATAGGAGCACTGATAATCCTCATGGTATACCATGCCGTTTTCCGTGATATAGACGATTTCCCCGTCTTCCTCATCAATGCCCCTGTCTTCATACCCTGCCCATGCGCTGATCCTGAATTCTTCCTGTTTTCTGACCGACGGACTTCCGAAGATGGGGACCGGTATCCTGATCCGGTAGTCCACCGTAATATTCATCTCGCCGGTATAGGCTGAGATATAAGATCTGACACAGCTTATGCCGCTGCATCCTCCATCTATAATGCTCCTTTCGATCCGCTCCTCCCCGATTAGTTTGATAAGATCTGATCTGAACTTTATACTGTTCAGCACCGGAACGACAGCGGTCTGGACTGAAGCCTTCTTTGCGGCGCCCTGAGCCGCATTCAGTATGCTTAACTCAATGCTCTGTATCTCTATAAGCCAGATGAGACAGACCGCCGCAAGGAGAAACAGCGGGATCCCAACAGCTGCCTCTATTGTCACACTCGCTCTTGTCTCCGGTGCAGATGCCCTTTCAATGGTTGGATTGGGTGTATTTTTATTGGATTGTGCCATCACAGTCGATTTTTCCTTTCTTAAGATTTTGGGCTGCCATACGAGGGATTATGGCTGAGACGAAAGGGCATCTGCACCGGAGACAAGCCAGGACTTTTTCACATCACTGATATCCGAAGCAGACCGGGAACTCATAAGTGATCTCTCCGTAAAGACCTGCTGTATTCTGGATCTCCAGCTTTGTAATACACTGATCAGCATAAAGGCGCTTTCCCTTTTCTTCAGAGACAAGATTCTCCTCTGCTCTGTCAACGGTCCTCATTGCCGTATCATCCGGATCAGACAGGAACAGCAGCATCCTCAGATAATCTTCATAGGACATACCGCCCTCCGCATCGGTTCCGTTGTGACTGTCCTCAGCGCTCCCGAGCCGGAACAGAGCCGCTGCTGTAAGCTGCCAGTTCTCTGAATTTTTTACCAGGGCAGCCCTCTTACCGGAGAGGAGAGCCCTCAGATCCATTACACTCTCTCCTGCCGCCCACGCTGCAAGGACTGCCTGCTTGATTCCTTCAGACGCTTCCGGCATGAGAAGGATCGCAGACACGGTTAAGGCGATCGTCTCCGCTTCACTCTGCTTTGCGCTGTCATTCATAAGAAAACCATAGTTCAGCGCCATCCGGATCAGAAAAATCTTCAGAAGTACGGACTCCAGGTTTTTCTTGTCCGACTCTTTCCCTGAGAGGATGTACTCCACTTCATAGCTCAGAGACTTCTGGGTTTTACCTTCTTCTCCGGCATTCTCCTCACTCTGCTCCTGTCCTTCTGTTCCTGCTGCATTTTCAAACTCCTTCAGAATATACTCATTGAACAGGAGCCGTTCTTCCGGTCCGTCAAGCTCCTTCCTCGCAGGGAAAACTCCTCTCCCCCTTCTCAGGCTCCGGTAAGAAGCCTGGGTATCCAGGTCGATGACACTGCCGGACAGCGTCATCTCTTCCGGCATGACAAGTGAGAGAATTCCTTTCTTCTCAATCTGCTCCACACAGGCGAATGGATTTTCCCCGCTTTCTGTCAGTTCTTCTGTGTCTTGTCCGCTTTCCTCCAGACTTTCAATCTGTCCCCTCACATTCTCCTGTTCTTCCTTCATTCCATTTCCCTGAACCTCCTGCTCCTCCCACCGGGCTGTCATACCGGTATAGTCTCTGACCAGGGACACGCCGTATCTCTGCTCCATATATTCCAGGACCTGTTCTCTGAACGCCTGCGCGCTGTTGTCTGTCAGATACTGGACTGCTGTGATCTCATGCTCCATGCTGCCTGTCCCGTAATAGTGCATCCGGCGGATCAGATTATCCTCTTCATACCTTCCCGTGCCGTAGCTTCCATCAACTGCAAATACATGATATTTTTCCAGCAGCCCCTGGTGATATTCACCGAAAACAGAATAGACTGCCCTGTCAGCAGCAAGTCGGCTTATACTTTTCGACCGCTGTACGGAAGATACCTGCAGGATTCCCATGACGAATGAGAGGAGAAGGACAAATACAATGCTCAGGAACGCCGTTATCTCTCCTTTTCTCATACCCCTCAGATTCCCGCACTCTCCGAAGTGATCTTGTCAAAGATCGTGTTGATCAGGCTGATCAGCTGATTTTTGAAGATCAGAAGCAGTGCGATGATAATAACGAGGATCAGCACCATCTCGATCACAGTCACACCGGAAACATATCTGCGCCTCATAAAAAAATCTTTTGCTCTCCTCATGCCGCTTGAGATCATCTGCTTCATCTTGCCCACTCCTGCTTTCATAGCTCTCCCTCCACCTTTCTTTTCTATGGATATTCGCTTTTTTCAGTTTCTTTTAAATCTGTATCGAGAGCAGCGCCGGCACCATCACGATGAGAAAGACTACTGCCAGCATGAGGAACATGGGGATCATCAGCTTGGTTCCTGCCTCTTCTCCCAGTTTCTTCGCCTGATTCATCCGCTCTTCAAACGCTTCCTCTGATTCCCGCCTCAGAAGCTCTGTGATCCCTCTCGGTCCTTTTCTCAGATTCTGAGAGAGAAGCATCCCGAACTTCCGGTAGGAGGAGATTCCGCACCTTGCCCCGCAGCTTTCATAACATTCTCCTTCTGAACCTCCTGCCCTGATCTGGTACATGGCAGCTGCCATCTCTTCATATGCTTTTCTCTTTCCTGTCCGCTCTCTGTTTTTCTCATAATCCTGCGCGATACAGAACCACGCTCTCCGGATCGTCATCCCCGCTCCGATATAAAGAGCGAATTTATTGATGATCAGAGGATAATCCGTCTTCATCTGGATGACTGTTTTCTTTTCTTCTTCCTTCTTTCTCTGGCTCTCAGAGACACAGAGCATCACGCTTGCCCCGGCTCCCAGGATAAGAATACCGAACGCCCTCGTCTCTGCCGCATAACTCCACTCCGCCTTCTCTTCTCCGATCCTGTCCGGAAGCACAAGACAATTTTCCTTTCGATCCTGCTCATCTGCTTTCTTCAGTTTCTCGTCAAGCTCCTGCCTCTTCTTCTCTCTTCCTTCCAGCCTGGGAGGATACACTCGGACATAGAATTCATGGGCCGCCTGTTCCTCTCCACATCTGAGAACAGCCGTCAGCTTAACAAGTGTTCCGTCCTCCGTCAGCTCCTCCTGATACAGCTTTCCCTGCATATCTATGACTGAGTAATCCTCTGACTCCCAGGAGACCGATATCCCATACTCCGGAATCTCAGTGACCAGGTCCAGATCCACCCGTACCTCATCCAGGCTTTCATTTTCTCCCAGAATCATCTTTTCAAGCTGTTCCGCAGCCCGGCTGAAAACCTGCTCCGCCTCCGCTTCTGTATATGTCTGCCCGGATACTGTCACATCCACTGTCTCCTTCAGGTCTCCGATCCTTACCTGGAGTCTCCGGGTACTCTCATCATCGCCGTATCCTTCTCTTAATATGATCTTCCTTCCCGCTCCGTCCGTCTCCAGCTCCCTGCTGTTATCCCAGACAAAGACAGCCGCACAGCAGACAGATGACGCCGCAAAGATCAGTCCTGCCCTGATATAAACAGGATGTTCCTGAAAAGCGTTCTTTCTTTTTTTCTTCATGTTCCCGCCTTTTTCCGAATATATTTCCATTCTAAACTTCAATTTTTATAATCTTCTTACCAAGCCGGTATGCCGCCAGATACAGGAGAAGACAGCAGCTCATGACAGCGGCTCCCGTAAGATTTCCATACAGGATTCCGATAAATTCCCGGAAGGTCAGCTTCATGTACAGGATGATCCCGAACGGGATCACACACATAAGATCAAATTCCAGCTTTTTAGCCGCAAGCATGGTCTGTATCTCTTTCTCTGTATCAATCTTTTCACTGATGATCTTAACTGAATTTCTTATGATCGCGATACTGTCACCGCCGCTCTTTTTTGCTGCCGCAAAAACATGTACAAAGCTCTCTACATCTTCCTGGCCTGCTCTCTCCGCGAACTCTCTGAGCACCTGCTCGGCCGGCGCATTCATCTCAAGCTGCCCCGCCATGATCTTATATTCCCTTCTGATCCTTGTGTCCTCTCCGTACATGGGTGCAAGCTCCCGATTCACCTCACGGATAGCATTCTCAACAGAATATCCCGCCTTCAGTGCCGATGCCATCGCCTGAATGCTGTCTCTGAACTGATTCCTGAACTCTTCCTCCTTCTTTTTCGCAGTATCTTCCAGCCATTCCCGGACATAGATCCAGGACAGTGGAATCAGAAACACCGCAGGAACAAGAGATTCATAAAAAAGGTAGAGGACAGCTCCCAGTATGAGGATCCATCTTACGGCCCCGGCAGCATACTCACCCATCCTGATATCCTGCAGCCATGAGTTTCGCTTTATTTTTGAGATCATTGACTTTCATAAGACTTCCTTTAATCTTTTCATTTTCTGTTCCCTCCTCCCTGAATTCATAGAGCACTCTCGTGCAGACTCTCCCGTTTTCCATTCCGTCTACCTCTGCGATCTGAATCACTCTTCTTGACCGGTCTCTCAGCCTCCCGAGATGGATGATGATATCCAGCGCAGAAGCGATCTGCCTCTGGATTGCCTGAAGCGGGAGATCGATTCCCATCATCATCATAGTCTCAAGTCTGTGAAGCATATCCTCCGCACTGTTGGCATGCCCTGTGGACATGGACCCGCTGTGTCCGTTCAGCATGGCGGAAGAGATCATATCCACCGTCTCCTCGCCTCTGACTTCTCCCACGATGATCCTGTCCGGCCGCATCCTTAGAGCCGATCTGATCAGATCCCGTATTGTGACCGCTCCTTCTCCCTCCAGATTGGGCTCCCGCGCCTCCAGCCGGACCAGGTTCTCCACACCCTGGATCTGAAGTTCCGCATTGTCCTCTATGGTGATGATCCGCTCACCTTTGGGGATAAAGTCCGAAAGCGCATTGAGAAATGTGGTCTTACCCGCACCTGTTCCTCCGCTGATGAAAATATTATATTTCGCGCGCACCAGCCTTTTTAAGAACTGCGCCGCTTCTTCCGTCAGGCTCCCCAGCGATATCAGGCGCTCCATTGTGACAGCGTTTGCCGGAAATTTCCTTATGGTGAGGATCGGGCCGTTGACCGCTGCCGGTTTCAGAACTACATTGACGCGGGATCCGTCTCTGAGACGTGCGTCTGCGATGGGCGAAGACTCATTGACATACCGGTTCGTCTCTCCCACGATCTGCTGTATCACATCATCGAGCCGGCTTTCCGAGAGAAACCTGCGTTCTGAACGGAAAAGCCTTCCCTCCTTCTCATAGAAGATATTGTCCGTACCATTGACCATGATCTCTGTGATCTCATCATTCTCGATCAGTTCCTGAAGGATATCGAGCTTTCGGAATGCATTGAAAAGCTCCCTGCTGATCCGTATCTTCTCATTCAGGGGAATGTACTCTCTTCGCCCCGCATCCTCGATCACACTGCGGATGATCTCCTGAAGCTCCTCATCCTCAGTCTCTTTTGTCAGATCCATCCGGTGCATGATCTGCTCATAGAACTGCTCTGCTCCTCTCATAAATCTTCCGCTCCCTTTTCTTCCGAGGTCCTGTTCCGCTTCGCCCTTTTCTTCACCGTGCGGTCCAGAACATCTCCATATCCGGCTGACCTCAGGTTCTGCTCATACTGCTCTATTTTCGCGGCCGCGGCGCCCTCCTCAATGTAGAGTGTATACACTCTCGCGCACTTTCTCAGAATGTCATACAGGCCTTCAATGCCGTCGCCAAGATCAAGGATGACAACTTCATAGACGCACTTCTCAAGGATCATATCCAGCATCCGGATCCATTCTTCCGCCTTCACATTCCGAAGATCCTGCTCGTGTTTCATCGGCATGATATAATCCATACCATCCATTTTTCCCGTCATCGCGCTGATTCTGATCCCGGGACTGCTGTTCTCCTGTCTCATAAAGTAGAGCAGATCCCCCAGATCCATCTCCTGATCCTCCGGGAAATAATAGCTTCCTCCGGCATATCCTTCCATGTTCAGATAGAGCACCTCTGTCTTTTCAGCAAGCTGTCTTCCCAGGCGCATGGCAAACCTTGTCTTTCCGATCCGGTGGACCGGCGAATAGACTCCGATCAGTCCTTTCATTCCTGTCTGCACATGACTTTTTTTCTTTCCGGACAGTTCTGCCCTCACTTTTACTATGGGATCCTCTCTTTCATTTCTCTGCGAAAAGATATTCTCGATGATCCTGTCCGCAGACTGATACCGAAAGACCGGAATTTCCTCACAGTCAGGCCCGTCCCGTATTCCTGTCAGCAGGAACTTCTTATCTGCGGGAATCCTTCTTCTGTCTTCTTCAGAGAACTCTTCCCCGATCAGAAGAATGTCAGACGGAGCTCTCTCGGAAAAGCCCTTCAGCTTCTCAATATCACAAAAGAGATGGAATTCATACGCATCAGGGAGCCGTTCTGCAAGGATCCTGAGAAGCTTCTCCGCATAGGAAGACTGAACGTCGCATATCACCAGATGCACCATTCTTCCTTTTTCTTCTGTTTTCTTAATCTGCATAGATTTGAAAATCGCTGCGATCATGCAGCCCGAATAAAAATACACGACAGCCGTTTTTCTCTTTCCGGCTCTTCGATACACCGTCCTCCCCCGAAGACGGATGCTCCAGCAGATGGAACTCTGCTGTGTAAGACGCATTATAACCAGACAGTTTTCGTTTGTCCAGACTGAAAATAAAACTTTTTAGATTTTGTAAAATAGTTACAAAATCTTGTAGCATACGATCCCGTAGAGCAGGCAGACCCCTGGAATTCCAAGGCTTCCCGACGTCAAAAAGGAGATCGCATTGAGTCCCACATTAATTGAAGAGTCATCGGGAATCACGAACTGATTGATGAAAAAGATCAGCGTCATCCCTACGATCGCCCTGATAAAAAAATTGATGACCGCTGTTACAAACTTCTTTTCCATCCGACATGCTTCCCTTCTCCTGCTCTACTCTATTCTATTCTTCCGCAAGGACGATTATTCCCTCTTTTCCTGCCAGCTTACAGCCGCATCCAGCGCACTGCTCCCTGAAAAATTCCAGCTCCTCACACTCATATTTCTGTATTCCTCACTGATCTCGTAAAAATAGTTATCCACGTCCCGGAGCATTCCCAGATTTTCCAGATTCTTTTCGCTCAGCTTTGCGATTTCCGGAGCCGCATCATCAGAAAGTCCATAGATCAAGTAACAGACATCCTCCTGATTCATACTTTCTGTATTTGCGATGTTATAACCGGCAATGATCCGGTCCACATGACTGAAAGAAAAACCGATGTACATTACGGATACGATCAGCATGATGTACCGGAACAGCATAAATTTTCTGTGGAAGATGCTGTGTATGACTCCGAAAAAGATCAGCATGAGCACTGCCAGGAACCACAGGACGAGCACTCTCAGGAAGGTCAGATCATATTCTTCCACATAGAGCAGCATCCGGTATGCCGCCGAGAGGATCATCACGCAGGTACATACTGAGATAACACACAGCAGGATCTCCAGGATCTTATTTTCCCCGAACACCTGCATGCAGACCAGCACTGCCAGAAAATTAATGATACTTACGAACAGAAGCTGCCAGAATCCCTGATGTGCATACTGTGAATAAGTCATCCCGTCCGGCAGGGCGTCTCCAAGTCTCAGGAACAGAAAGATGATCTGGATCATGGAATAGAGCACATAGATCACAGCAAGTATGCCGGTAAACGTGATCCCTGTCACCGGATTGACGCTGCCTTTCCTCATCTCCTCCTTTCCCTGCAGGTTCATCCGGAATACGGCGGCAAAAAATGCATAGATACCGACAGTCCCGATGAAAAAAGTGAAAGTTATCCCCACGATATTCTCAATATCCACATTTTCGATCAGATAACTCAGATCCAGATATCCGAAGAACCGGTAGAAAAATTCAGAGAATATCTTATCAGACATAACCAAAAGCGGCATGACCACGATCAGAAAAAGCGCTGCGGCCGCAATTCCCGCTGCTGCAGCCTTCGCGTTCCGTCTGCTTTCCTTCTGCTCCCGTCCGTGCGCGGAATCCCTTCTGAGCTTTACCTTGAACGGATCCCCTGCTGAAGCGATGCAGGTTCCGGCCAGAATAAAGAACTTTTTCACATATTCTGCAAATCCCCATTCACTGTCATTATAAAACTGATGCACCATCGCAGCCATGAACAGAAGGAGGATTCCCAGGATGTTGAAAAAGTGGAAAAAACCGTTTGCCGTAAGACAGGTGGACACTCCCAGAAGGACGATCCCCGCAAAATACCACGCGGAATCTTTTTTCACCCGCACCCCCGCTCTGCCCAGGAACTTTACTGCAAACAGGATCAGCGCCGGGACGAGTACCGCGAACAGGAGCCCCGAAAGATTTCTGTAAATACAGAACGTAAACAGGAGTCCGAACAGAATGCTCATCTTCAGGAACCACATCTCATCTTCTTTCATTTTCCGGATATATACCTCATTCATCCTCATCATCCTCCACATATTCCAGGATATCTCCCGGCTGACATTCCAGAACTCTGCATATGGCGTCCAGCGTTGTAAACCTCACTGCCTTCGCCTTATTATTCTTCAGGATCGAAAGGTTTGCCATGGTGATGTCTACCCGGTTTGCCAGCTCCGTCACACTCATTTTTCTTTTTGCCATCATAACATCAAGATTCACTATTATAGCCATTTTCCCGCCTCCCTATATCGTCAGATCATTTTCTTCTTTAAACCGGACCGCCTCCTCGAACACAAGGCTCAGAACGTGGCTGAAAACTCCGGCGATAAAAAATGTCAGCACGATGACAAAAGACGCCGGCGTGGGAAGAAGGATACACTTTACTATAAAAAGTACTGTGATAACGAAACTTACTTTTCCCATTGTGCTCAGACTTTTCGTATTGTTATCCACAAAACATTCCCGTTTCACCACAGTTTTCATCATTTTTCTGAGCTGATACACGATAATAAGTCCGCAGATCCCGGACAGTCCGAAAATGATCAGCATCGGCCAGTACTGCTCCGCCATCTCCTTCCAGTAATACTCCCCAAGCATCTTCAATGAAAACGGGAGCGATACCTCCACCAGAATCCCCGAAAAAAACATAAAATCAAGAAAATACTTTGTAAAAGAAATAAGTCTGCTCTGTCTCATACTGTCTGCTCCTTTCTATTGTTCCATTCATATCCATCTGACAGAATGGAGCGCTCTTTCTCTCTTCTTTGATTGAATTATAGGAACACATCTATTATTTGTCAATATATTTTTATCGTTTTTCAATAAATTAGTATTCTTTTTCAATATAAATCCTTGAGGATCCAGCTGAAAAAAGTGAGAGACCGGGCGCGGCTGTCCTTTTTCTGGACAGTCACGCCCGGTCTCTTATCTGTCTTCACATCAGTTTATCTATTTTCTGGGTTCTGTTCTTCCTCGCCCTCTTCGGAAATCTCAACCTGTTCTCCGTCGATCTCCGCGGAAGCTTTTCTCACTTTCGCAACGCTCGCCACCTTGTCATTTCCCGGCAGATTGATCAGCTTCACTCCAGAAGTGATCCTTCCGTATACGGAAATATCCGAACACTTCATGCGGATGACGATTCCTTCCGTGTTGATGATCATAATCTCGCTGTCTTCATCCACAGCCTTCATTCCGACCACATTTCCGGTCTTTTCGGTGATCTTGTAGCACTTGACTCCCTTGCCGCCTCTGTTCTGGCTTGTGAACTCATCCATGGCAGTCAGCTTGCCCATTCCCTTTTCAGATACGATGAGCATATATCTGCCCTGGCTGCTTACCTGCATGCCGATCACTTCGTCTCCGTCGCTTAAGTTCATGCCGCGCACTCCCATGGAAACCCGGCCCGTGGAACGCACATCCTTCTCACTGAACCGGATACACTGTCCGTATTTTGTGACAAGGAGTACATCCTGATCATTGTCCGTGACTTTGACATTGATGAGGAGATCATCCTCTCTGAGCACGATCGCCGCGAGACCGTTCTTTCTCACGTTCGCATATTCGCCGATCGGAGTCTTCTTCACAAGGCCTTTCTGTGTCGCCATGAACAGGTATTTGCCTTCCTCATATTCATAGATCGGGATCGTTGCCGTGATCTTCTCCTCCGGCATAAGCTGCAGAAGATTGATGATAGCAGTTCCTCTCGCCGTCCTTCCGGCTTCCGGGATCTCATATGCCTTCAGCCTGTATACACGGCCCTTATTCGTAAAGAACATGATGTAATGGTGGCTTGTCGTGATGAACAGTTCTCTGATAAAGTCGTCCTCAAGAGTCTGCATTCCCTTGATTCCCTTGCCGCCTCTGTTCTGTCTCTTGAAGGTATCCATGCTCATCCGCTTGATATATCCCATGTTGGTCACAGTGATCACCACATTTTCTCTCGGGATCAGGTCTTCCATGGAGATATCAAACTCATCGTATCCGATGCGTGTCCTTCTGTCATCCCCGTATTTTTCCGAGATGACAAGGATTTCTTTTTTGATCACACCGAGAAGAAGCCTGCGGTCAGCAAGGATTGCCTTCAGTTCCTCGATCTTCTTTTCAAGCTCGGCGTACTCGTTCTCGATCTTCTCTCTCTCCAGACCTGTCAGAGCACGAAGACGCATGTCAACGATTGCCTGGGCCTGGGCGTCAGACAGTCCGAACCTCTCTATCAACTCGGATTTTGCGATCTGGACAGTCTTGGATCCGCGGATGATCCGGATCACTTCATCGATATTGTCAAGCGCGATGAGCAGACCCTGCAGGATATGGGCTCTCTCCTCCGCTTTGTTGAGGTCGTATTTCGTCCTTCTTGTGACAACATCCTCCTGATGCTTCAGGTAATACTGAAGCATATCAAGAATGTTCATGACCTTCGGCTGATTGTTCACGAGGGCGAGCATGATCACACCGAACGTATCCTGGAGCTGTGTATGCTTATACAGCTGGTTCAGGATGACATTCGGGTTCACATCGCGCCGCAGTTCAATACAGATCCTCATTCCCTCTCTGCTGGACTGGTCACTCAAGTCTGTGATTCCGTCAATCTTTTTATCTCTCACAAGCTCCGCGATCTTCTCGATGAGCCTTGCCTTATTCACCATAAACGGCAGCTCGGTCACGATGATCCTGTTCTTGCCGTTGTTCATCGGCTCTATGTTTGTGATCGCGCGCACACGGATCTTTCCGCGTCCGGTCCTGTAAGCCTCCTCGATTCCTCTTGTCCCGAGGATCTCCGCCCCTGTGGGGAAATCCGGTCCTTTGATGATCTTCAGTATTTCCTCAATGGTGGTCTCTCCCTTGTCCTCGATCTGATCGTCGATGATCCTTACCACCGCAGCGATGACCTCCCGCAGATTATGCGGCGGGATATTCGTCGCCATACCGACCGCGATACCGGATGTACCGTTTACGAGAAGATTCGGAAATCTGGAAGGAAGCACAGTCGGCTCCTTCTCCGTCTCGTCAAAGTTGGGGGCAAAATCAACGGTATCCTTGTTGATGTCCGCCGTCATCTCCATGGAGATCCTGCTCAGACGCGCCTCTGTATAACGCATCGCCGCAGCGCCGTCGCCGTCCACGGAACCGAAGTTTCCATGACCGTCCACGAGCGGATATCTTGTAGACCATTCCTGCGCAAGATTGACAAGAGCTCCGTAGATGGAGCTGTCTCCGTGGGGATGATATTTACCCATTGTATCACCGACGATACGTGCGCACTTACGATGCGGTTTGTCGGGACCGTTGTTCAGTTCGATCATGGAGTAGAGGATCCTTCTCTGCACCGGCTTCAGGCCGTCCCTCACATCCGGGAGGGCACGGGAAGCGATAACGCTCATGGCATAATCGATGTAGGAAATCTCCATCGTTTTTTTCAGGTCTACCTCATGGACTTTATCAAAAATATTATCTTCCATTGCTTATCTCCTTTTCGCGTTTTCCCAGCTCCGGCCTTCCTGATATTCAGGTGAAAGGAAATCAAGTGAACTCGATTTCTGACGCAGGAACACCAGGGACCCTTCGCTGTAAAATGTTATATATCAAGATTTTTAACGTTCTTTGCGTTTTCTTCGATAAATTCTCGTCTTGGTTCAACCTTGTCGCCCATGAGGGTGGTGAAGGTCAGATCAAGTTCGGAAGATGTCTCTTCGTCCATGGTCACCCGAAGGAGGATCCTGTGCTCGGGATCCATCGTCGTCTCCCAGAGCTGCTCGGCATCCATCTCTCCAAGACCTTTATAGCGCTGGATCTTGTTGCTGCTGTCTCTTCCAACTTCCTGCAGGATTTTTGCCAGCTCTTCGTCACTGTACGCGTACCACACTTTTTTATTCTTTTCCAGCTTATACAGAGGCGGCTGTGCCAGATAAACATAGCCTTCCTTGATAAGATCCGGCATAAAACGATAAAGGAAAGTCAATAATAACGTACTGATATGAGCGCCGTCCACGTCGGCATCCGTCATGATGATGATCTTGTGATATCTAAGCTTCGAGATATCAAAATCATCATGGATCCCTGTTCCGAACGCAGTGATCATCGCCTTGATCTCCGCATTGGCGTAGATCTTGTCGAGGCGGGCTTTCTCTACATTCAGGATCTTTCCTCTAAGCGGAAGGATTGCCTGGGTCGCACGGTCTCTGGCAGTCTTGGCAGAACCACCGGCGGAATCTCCCTCAACGATATAGATCTCACAGTTTGCAGGATCCTTATCTGAGCAGTCCGCAAGCTTGCCCGGAAGAGACATTCCTTCCAGTGCGGATTTTCTTCTCGTCAGGTCACGCGCTTTTCTGGCAGCCTCCCTTGCACGCTGGGCCATGACTGATTTTTCTATCGTGATCTTGGCCACATTGGGGTTCTGTTCCAGGAAAATTTCAAGCTGTGTGCTGAGGATGTTATTGACCGCGCCCCTTGCCTCGCTGTTTCCAAGCTTCTGCTTTGTCTGGCCTTCGAACTGCGGATCCTCGATCTTCACACTGATGATCGCAGTAAGACCTTCTCTGATATCCTCTCCGGTGAGATTCGGCTCGCTGTCTTTCAGCAGTTTGTTCTTTCTCGCATAATCATTAAACGTCTTCGTCAGCGCACTCCGGAATCCCTCGACATGTGTTCCGCCTTCCGGTGTCGTGATATTGTTTACAAACCCATAGGTATTATCGCTGTAGGAATCATTGTGCTGCATCGCAACTTCCACATAGACTCCGTCCTTGCTTCCTTCACAGTAGATGATCTGGTCATAGAGCGGCGTCTTGCTCTTATTCAGATAGGTGACGAATTCCTTGATTCCGCCCTCATAGTGGAAGGTGTGCTCATGCAGCTCTTCCCCTCTCCAGTCTCTCAGCACGATCCTGAGTCCTTTCGTGAGGAATGCCATCTCGCGGAAACGCTGCTTCAATGTGTCATAGTCAAAGATCGTGTCCTCGAAGATTTCCTTGTCAGGAAGGAAGGTGACCTTCGTACCTGTCCTGTCCGGCTCGCACTCGCCCACGATCTTCAGCTTGTACATTACTTTTCCGCGCTCATAGCGCTGTTTATAGATCTGTCCCTCGTGGTAGATCTCCACTTCAAGCCACTCAGACAGCGCGTTTACGACGGAAGCTCCCACGCCGTGCAGACCGCCGGAGACCTTGTATCCCCCGCCTCCGAATTTTCCGCCCGCATGGAGGATCGTGAACACGACTTCCACTGCCGGAAGTCCCGCTTTATGATTGATTCCCACGGGGATTCCACGTCCGTTATCGCTGACAGTGACTGAATTGTCCTTGTTGATATCCACCTGGATCTCGTCGCAGTAACCTGCAAGGGCTTCATCCACCGAATTGTCCACGATCTCATAGACAAGGTGGTGAAGTCCTCTCGTGGAGGTACTGCCGATGTACATTCCCGGTCTCTTTCTTACCGCTTCCAGCCCCTCCAAGATCTGAATCTGGTCCGCCCCATATTCAGCATCAAATTCTGTACCTGATGCACCCATTTTTTTACCTCCTAATTTGCTTTTGCTGCGTGTCCATTTTTGATATGGAATATCTTGTTTATTGAAAATCTGTGATTTACAAATTCATCCAGACCGGTACATGTGATCACTGCCTGTATATCGTGAATACTGTCCAGTAAATAGTTTTGCCTGTGTTTGTCCAGTTCAGACAGAACATCGTCCAGAAGCAGTATCGGAGTATCCTTTATGATCTTTTTTACCAGTTCTATCTCCGAAAGTTTTAAAGAAAGCGCTGCTGTGCGCTGCTGTCCCTGGGAGCCGAATTTCCTGATATCGATCTGCCCGTTATTGATAAAGCAGAGATCATCCCTGTGGGGGCCCACCGAAGTACTCTTCATCCTGAGATCCCGCTCTCTGTTTTTCTTCAGAGCCTGCTCGAGCGTCATGCCTCCGACGCTTTCTTCATAAGTGAGCGTAATATTCTCTTTTCCGCCCGTTAATTTGTAATGTATTTCAGAAATTATTTCATTTACCTGCTTAACAAACTCTCTTCTTCTCTCCAAGATCCTTGTCCCGTACTCCGCGAGCTGCATATCCCATATGTCCAGAGTCTCCGCGAGTCCTGGCTGCCCGTATATATCCTTAAGCAGGGCATTTCTCTGATTGATGATTCGGTTATAATTCGAAAGATTGCTGAGATATATCTTGTCGAGCTGTGACAGTTCAAGATCTATAAACCGCCTTCTTCCGGCCGGTCCGTCCTTAATGATATTAAGATCTTCCGGTGAAAAGAATACAAAATGTACAATGCCGAACAGCTCGCTGGCCCGCCTGATCGGGATCTTATCAATGGCGATCCCCTTCGGGCTGTTCTTCTTAAGATGCATATCGATCTGGAATGTAATGCCTTTTTTTTCCACGATTGTCTCAAGGTGGGACTCATCACAGCCGAACTGGATGATGTCCCTGTCTTTTGTCCCCCTGTGGGACTTCGTCGTCCCGGACAGGTAGAGCGCCTCGAGTATATTCGTCTTTCCCTGGGCATTATCCCCATACAGAATATTTGTCTTTGGATCAAAGGTCAAATCTAATAAGTCATAATTTCTGTAGTTTTTCAGTTTCAAAGATTTGATTACCATATTTTTTCCATCGTCACTATTCTACACTTATTCCTGCTCTTTTTCAATTTTAAATTCCCTGCCGCCGCAGGAAGCAGTATCTCCGGAGTAGAGCTTTCTTCCTCTTCTCGTCTCAGTCTCACCGTTGACTGAGACCTGTCCGTCCTGGATCATCTCCTTCGCTTCCACTCCGTTCCCGGCAGCTCCCGCCGCCTTCAATAACTGCCCCAGCCTGATGAATTCATCTCCGGGGCGCAGTCTGAATATTTCCATACTCTCACTTCCTCCTTGTGTTTCCCGTCCTCTTAAACCGCCGCGTTGAAGTTGACGGGAAGGATCAGGTAGATATAGCTCTGCGTCTCATCTTTGATAAAGCACGGAGCTTTCGCATTCATGAAATAGAGATCCACTTCCTCGTCATCGATGACTCTGAGCGCATCGATGAGGAATTTCGGGTTGAATCCGATCAGGAGATCCTTGCCTTCCTTCGTGCACAGGATCACCTCGTCCATGGATCCGAACTGAGATTTGATCTTAAGTTCCATGGATTCATCACTGATGTCTATAATGATCGGCTTCTTATCGCCCTCCTTGATCAGAAGAGTCGCACGGTCGATACAGTTCAGCAGTTCTCTCTTATTGATCCTTACTTTTGTCTCATAATCACTCGAGAGCATCTGATCGATCCTGAAGTACTCTCCCTCGATCAGCCGGGAAACAACGACCGTCCTGTCAAATTCAAATACGATATGATTTCTCGTAAATGAGATATCTACGTCCGCTTCCGCCTCTCCTCCGATGATCTTGCTGATCTCCTGAAGAGTCTTTCCGGGAACGATCACCTTCTTCGACTGATAAGAATCCTTCAGCTCGATCTTTCTGATCGAGATCCTGTGTCCGTCAAGAGATACAACCTTCAGTACATTGTCATCGATCTCAAAGAGTTCTCCTGTCATCATCTTGTTCGTATCATTATCTGCGATCGAAAAGATCGTCTGTCTGATCACTTCTTTCAGGGTAAACTCGGAAACAGTAATAAAATCGTCCTTCTCTACTGCCGGCAGGTAGGAGAAATCTTCTCCCGACTGTGCTGCGATATTGAACTTCGCCTTCTCACAGGTGATCATGACCTGGCTGTCAGAGTCTGTCTCAATCGTGACATCATTGTCAGGAAGCTTTCTGACGATCTCGGAAAATATCCTGGCGTTCAGTGCGATGATCCCTCTCTCTGCGATCTCTCCGTCGATCGTCGTCTCGATCCCGAGCTCCATATCATTGGCCGTCAGCTTCACTACATCAGTTGAAGCATCGATCAGGATACATTCCAGGATCGGCATTGTCGTCTTCGACGGCACTGCCTTGGATACGATGCTGACTCCTTTTGCCAGATTAGATTTCGTGCAAACAATTTTCATTTGAAGATAACTCCTTTCGCTCTGCCCCGGGGGGTGTGGATAAAGTTCCGGCGGCGCATTTTATAAATATATAAATAAAACAGTTCCGTAGTCTTATTATTAGGGGCTGTGAATATGTTCATAAGTGCCTCCAGCCCTTGAAAAATAAGGGTTTGTCCGGTTTGATAACTCTGTAGATTGTGTGAAGGCAGGCTGTTGAAAGCGTGGGGATAAAAAATGGGCTGAAAAGCCGTATTTAATTATCCTCATAGTTTTCACAGTGGAATCCACAATTTTTCTACATAGTTATCAACATTCTGAGAAGATATTAACATTCCGGTTTTTATGAAGCTCAGACCGGATTGATCTTCTTCTTTATAATATTTACTGTATTATTAAGCGCCTCGTCTGTCTTCAGGTCATTCTCGATCTTCTTGACGCCGTGGCTGATAGAGGCATGATCCTTTCCTCCGAGCAGTACTCCGATGGATTTCAGGGGAGTATCCGTCATATTGCGGCACAGATACATTACGATCTGGCGCGGAAGAACGATCTCTGCGTTCCTCTTCTTTCCTTTCAGTTCCGCAACAGGCACGTTAAAGTGCTCTGAGACGACTTCCATGATGAGCTCGGGCGTGATGACTCTCGTATTGTCCGGAGAGATCATGTCCTTGAGCGCTTCAGCCGCCAGCGGGATATCGATGGGCTTGTTCTCCAGGTTGGAGAGCGCGATCAGCTTATTGAGAGATCCCTCGAGCTCACGGATGTTGGATTTGATGTTGTTGGCAATATACTGCATGACTTCATCCGGGATGTGATATCTCTCGAGTCCGTCCAGTTCTTCCTTCTTCCGGAGGATCGCCATCCTTGTCTCATAGTCCGGAGAAGAGATATCTGCGATCAGGCCCCACTCGAACCGGGTCCTCAGCCTTGCCTCCAGAGTCTCGATGTCCTTCGGAGGCTTATCGCTGGAGATGATGATCTGCTTGCCCGACACATGCAGATGATTAAAAGTATGGAAGAACTCTTCCTGTGTACTTTCCTTACCTATAATAAACTGGATATCGTCGATCAGAAGCACATCGTTGTTACGGTACTTCTCGCGGAAAGTCGTCATGGCAAGCTCATTGCCGTTTTTACCGACTTTCAGGGCGTCGATCAGTTCGTTGGTGAAGGTCTCACTGGTTACATATAGAACCTTCTTCGAAGGATCATTCTCAAGAATAAAGTGGGCGATGGAATGCATAAGATGGGTCTTTCCAAGCCCGACACCTCCATATATAAAGAGGGGATTGTAGATCTCCCCGGGAGATTCGGCCACCGCGAGCGACGCGGCATGGGCAAAGTTATTGTTGCTGCCGACAACGAAGGTGTCAAATGTATATTTCGGATTCAGGTTCGCCTTTTCATAGATGGCATTGACCCTGTTCCTTCTTACTGTGTTTTCTTTCTTTTCCTGTATGACGGTCTGATTATCCGTGACAAACGCGACTTCATATTCAATCCCCGTCACTTCGGCAATGCAGACCTTAAAAGGAAGCAGATATTTTTCCTCGATGTGTTCCAGGCTCGCCCTCAGTTTTACAAGGATATACACAGTATTATCCTTCACCTCGTACACAGTGAGAGGCGCGATCCAGGTATTATATGAAATGTTGGATGAGCAGTATTCCAGCTTCATCTTATTAAGTATCTGATCCCAGTTTTGTTCTACAATGTTCATCGAAAGTAACTCCTAATCAATAGAATAGAGAGATATAAAGGCATAATCTCTCTCCTACATTTTACATCAAAACAGGTTCATAAGCAACGAAAAATGAGTGTTCATAACTTTATAAACACAATAAACCCTTGTATTCAGAAGGTTTATGAACAAAATTTTGTTTTTTCTACATGTTATTTTGGCGTTATACAGGAGTTATCCACAAGTTATCCACATTTGTTGATAACTTGTGGATAACTATGCAGACAGGCTGTGGAAAACGGGATGAAATCTGTCTGAAACGCCGTAGATAAAGGAAATTTCTGTTATACACATTCTGAAATATTCCGCGGATATTTTCCACAGAGCATCTGTGCCGGGGTAGCCGTGCGGCATCGTATCCGGGCAGCATGGCCTGCCCGCAGCCTAAATTTTTCTGAAAGCCTTGATTTTGCTTGACTTATAGGTATTTTTTCACTATAATAAAGTGCGTGTCTTTCTGAGTAAAGATATGGAAAAGAACAAGTTAATTATTGTGAATACTTTATTATAAAGTATAGCAGTCAAAGGGAGGTGTATGAGAATGAAGATGACATTTCAGCCGAAGAAAAGATCCAGATCTAAAGTTCATGGATTCAGAGCAAGAATGAGCACACCAGGCGGAAGAAAAGTATTGGCTGCCAGAAGAGCAAAAGGAAGAAAACAGTTATCAGCTTAAGGCCGCATCTATGTGGCCTTTTCTTCTATCTAAAGTTCTACAGTTAGTTGAGGGTATTGATGAAATTTTCAGAATCTTTAAAGAAAAATAAAGATTTTCAGATCGTATACAGGAATGGAAGATCCTACGCAAACACCCTCCTGGTGATGTATGTACATCCGAATGGAACGGAGAAGAACAGGCTTGGGATCTCAGTGAGCAAAAAAGTAGGGAACAGCGTTGTAAGGCACCGCCTGACACGTCTGATCAGAGAGAGCTATAGAATATCAGAAGAAAAATTCCGATGTGGGTTTGATATAATAGTGATAGCGAGAACGAGTGCGCGGGGCAGAGATTATCGTAGTATTGAGAGCGCGCTGATCCACCTCGGAAAACTTCATAAGATTGTGTCTGCTGCGCCGGAGAAGAAAGAAGAAGAAAAAAACAAAGCGGCGGATACAGGTATATAGAGAAGGAAGTGGTGCGGTTGAAGCAGATTCTGATCGGTATGATCCGATTTTACAGAAAATATCTGTCCGGACTGAAAGGATACAGTACCTGTAAATATTATCCGACCTGTTCACAGTACGGGATAGAGGCGATAGAGAAGTACGGTGCATTAAAGGGCGGCGCTCTTGCTGTCTGGAGGATCCTTCGCTGCAATCCATTTTCAAAAGGAGGATATGATCCGGTACCTTAAGGAGGATAAGGAATGGAAATGTATGGACTTTTAGCTTCCGGCGGTATTGACCTGCCGATCATAAAGCAGATCTCATGGCTGCTGGGACAGGTCATGAATGCGATTTACAATGTAATGAGCGCCATCGGGATTAACAATATCGGTGTATGTATCATCATATTCACGGTTATTGTGTACATGCTCTTGATGCCCCTTACGATCAAGCAGCAGAAGTTTACTAAGATGCAGGCAGTCATGTCGCCTGAGCAGAGAAAAATTCAGAAAAAATATGAAGGCAAGAAGGATCAGGCTTCCATGCTGAAACAGCAGGAAGAGCTGAATAATCTGTACGAAAAATACGGAGTAAAGATGTCGAGCGGATGTCTTCCTTCCCTCTTTCAGATTGTATTTCTGTTCGGACTGTATCCGGTCGTACAGAATATACCGAGATATGTAATGAAAGTCAGAGAGGTGTACATGCCTCTCGTTGACAAGATACAGTCAGTTTCCGGTTATGAGGACATTATGAAGGAAGTGTCAAATTCTGTGGCGGTAACCTCAGGATATGATTTCTCCAATGCCGGCGATCTGGCGGAGGTACTGTATAAATTTCAGTCTTCTACATGGAACACACTTGTAGAGAAGATGCCTCAGGTGGAGAACCTTGTAAAGAGCACGGTGAACGAAGTTTCCCATTTTAACAATTTCCTGGGAATCGATATCGGAGAACATCCGTGGAACCTTCTGACAAGCGCTCTGGCGTCGGGTGCAGTCGTGGGAGTCATCCTTGCGATCATCATCCCGGTCCTGGCAGGCCTTACGCAGTTTATCAGCGTTAAGCTCTCACAGAACATAAGCGGATCGGCAATGGACAATGCGGACAATCCGATGGCAAATTCCATGAAGACGATGACCTACACCATGCCGCTGATCTCCGTATTCTTCGGTTTCTCTCTTCCGGCAGGACTTGGTCTCTACTGGGTTGCCAGTGCGGTTGTGCGAAGCATCCAGCAGGTGATCGTGAACAAGTACCTGAAGAGTAAGACTGTTGACGAGATGATCGAGGAGAACCGGAAGAAAGCTCAGAAGAAGCGTGAGAAGAAGGGAACTTCGGCAAAAGAGATCAATAAGATGGCAACGACGAGCACAAGAAATGTAGGAACTTCTCAGAGAGCGGCGATCACCGATGCCGAGAAGGAAGAAAAGCTGAAAAAGGCCCAGGCAATGGGCGAAAAGGCAAAACCGGGAAGTCTTACATCCAAGGCAAATCTCGTGAGCCGCTATAACAGCGGGCAGAAGACTCAGCTTCCGAAAGAGGAAAGCGAAGAGAGCAGCAAAGGAAAAAAGAAGAAATAGTTGTCGGCCTGAACCGGATATAGATATATCCGCAAATAAGAAAGGAAGGAATCGGGATGAATGGCAGTATCAGGGTATCAGCGAAAACAGTAGATGATGCGATCACAGAAGCAATGATCCAGCTGGGTGCTACCAGCGATAAGATTGAGTATGAAGTAATTGAAAAAGGAAGTCCCGGATTTCTGGGGATCGGGATGAAACAGGCTGTTATCGAGGCGAGAAGAAAGCCTGAGCCGGAACCCGAACCGGAGATTTTCTCTGCTCCGGAAGAAAATCCTGTAAAAGAGGAAGAGAAAGCTGAAGAGCCTGCCTTCCGTAAGAAAGAAAAGACAGAAAAGCGCCAGAAAAAAGAAGCTGTTAAGCCTTCAAAGAAGCCGGAAAAAACAGAAAAAGAAGAAAAACCGGTAAAGGCAGAAGAGACGAAGCGGGAGGAGACAGTTCTCGCGGAAGTTCAGGAAGGGACTGTCGCGGCAGTGGAAGAGTTCCTGAAAAATACACTTGCAGCGATGGAGATGGAGGTTGAGATCACCTCTGAGATCGACGCGGACGGAGCCCTGAGCATCAATATGAAAGGCGAGCACATGGGCATCCTGATCGGAAAGAGGGGGCAGACGCTGGATGCGCTCCAGTATCTTGCAAACCGGGTGGCTAACAAGCATCAGGACGGTTATGTAAGAGTGAAGCTTGACACGGAAAACTACCGTGCAAGAAGAGAAGAGACGCTGAAGCATCTGGCAAAGAATATTGCCCATAAGGTAAAACGGACAAGAAGGCCGGTGGCACTTGAGCCGATGAACCCATATGAGAGAAGGATCATCCATTCTGCACTGCAGTCAGATCCATATGTGACGACCCACAGTGAGGGAGAAGAGCCTTACAGAAAGGTTGTCGTAACATTAAAGAGATAGTCGGGAGAAAGAAGAACTTATCCTGATTTTGAAGCGAAAGGACGTTTGCGCTTCACGGATACTTTCGTGAAGTCGTGAAACGTCCTTTTTAAATATCTGAAAGGTTCGAAAAGATCATTATGAAAAGAGATACAATTGCAGCAATTTCTACAGGAATGACGAACTCGGGGATCGGGATCGTGCGCATCAGCGGAGACGAGGCATTTGAGACTGCGGACAGAGTCTACAGAGGGAGCAGAAAGCTGGCGGCAGTTCCGAGCCATACGATCCACTACGGACATATCACAGATGGGGATGATGTCATAGACGAGGTACTTGTCATGGCGATGCGGGGACCGAAGACATTTACAGGGGAAGACACCATTGAGATCAACTGTCACGGAGGGACTTATGTGGTCTCGAGAGTGCTGGAGACGGTGCTGAAAAACGGTGCGAGACCCGCAGAACCAGGGGAGTTCACGAAGCGGGCATTCCTGAATGGAAAGATGGATCTGTCTCAGGCGGAGGCGGTCATCGATGTGATCACCTCTCAGAATGAATATGCGCTGAAGAGTTCGATCAGTCAGCTGAGCGGAAGCCTGAGGGATAAAATAAAGGATATAAGAGAGCGGATACTGCACCATACAGCATTCATTGAATCCGCCCTTGACGACCCGGAACATATCAGCGTGGACGGTTACGGGGAGACTCTGAGAGAAGCGTCCTGCCGGATCATGGAGGAACTCAGGGAGCTGATCCGGTCTGCAGACGACGGAAGAATCATGAAGGAAGGCATCCAGACAGTCATCGTAGGCAAGCCGAATGCGGGCAAGTCCTCTCTCCTCAATGCGCTGGCGGGACATGACCGGGCAATTGTGACAGATATCGAAGGAACGACTAGGGATGTTCTTGAGGAACAGATCCGCCTCCAGGGGCTGACTTTGAATATCATGGATACGGCAGGGATACGACGGACCGAGGATGTCATAGAGAAGATGGGCGTGGAAAAGGCAAAGGATTACGCCAGAAATGCAGATCTGGTCATCTATGTTGTCGACGCATCCAGAAAAATGGATGAAAATGATGAAAAAATCCTTGATCTGATATATGATAAAAAGACGGTCATCCTTCTGAACAAGTCAGACCTCGAGACAGTGGTGACCGAGGAAGAAATCAGAAGTGAACTGGAGCGGACGGCTCAGAGGCTCGGAAAGACATCTGTGCAGCTCCCGATGATCGAAATATCGGCAAAAGAGGAGCAGGGGATCCGGGAGTTTGAGGAGACGGTGAGATCCATGTTCCTCAAGGGAAAACTGTCGTTTAATGAAGAGGTTTATATCACAAATGCGCGGCAGAAAAGCGCTCTAGCCGATGCGCTGGAAAGCATGAAAAAAGTAGTGAAGAGTATCGACGCGGGCATGCCGGAGGATTTCTATTCCATAGATCTGATGGATGCATACGAGTCGCTCGGAAATATAACAGGAGAAGCGATAGGAGAAGATTTGGTAAATGAAATATTCAGCAAATTCTGTATGGGAAAATAAGGATGAATATGATATCGCCGTAGTGGGAGCAGGTCATGCGGGATGCGAGGCGGCGCTTGCTTCCGCGAGACTTGGATTTAAGACTGTGATGTTTACGGTCAGTGTGGACAGCATTGCGCTCATGCCCTGCAACCCGAATATCGGAGGCAGCTCCAAGGGACATCTTGTGCGGGAAGTAGATGCGCTGGGCGGTGAGATGGGAAAGGTGATCGACCGCACATTCATACAGTCCAAGATGCTGAACAGCTCCAAAGGACCGGCAGTACATTCTCTCAGGGCGCAGGCTGACAAGGCGGACTACAGCCGGGCAATGCGTCAGGTTCTTGAGGAGCAGGAGAATCTGGATATCCGGCAGATGGAGGTGACGGATATCCTGGCAGAGGACGGCAGGGTGACGGGCGTACAGACCTATTCAGGCGCCATATACCGCTGCAGAGCCGTTGTTCTGTGCACAGGCACATATCTCAAGGCGAGATGCATTTACGGCGATATAAGCACGTATACGGGGCCTAACGGGCTGCAGAGCGCCAACTATCTGACAGACAGCCTGAAGTCGCTCGGGATAAAGATGTACCGATTCAAGACGGGAACTCCGGCGAGGATAGACAGGAATTCCATTGATTTCAGTAAGATGGAGGAGCAGAAAGGGGATGAGCGGGTAGTTCCCTTTTCCTTTACTACGGACCCGGAGGACGTTCAGATCGATCAGGTTTCCTGCTGGCTCACTTATACGAATGAAAAGACACACGATATCATACGGCAGAATCTGGACCGTTCACCGCTGTTCTCAGGGGCGATCGAGGGGACGGGGCCGAGATACTGCCCTTCCATTGAGGATAAGGTGGTCAAGTTCCCGGATAAGGACAGACATCAGGTATTCATTGAGCCGGAGGGGCTTCACACGACAGAAATGTATGTGGGAGGCATGTCAAGTTCACTTCCGGAGGACGTACAGTATGCGATGTACAGGAGCGTGCCCGGGCTGGAGCATGCGAAGATCGTGAGAAATGCCTACGCCATCGAGTATGACTGCATTGACGCCAGGCAGCTTAAAAGTACTCTGGAGTTCAAGAATATTGAAGGACTCTTCAGCGGCGGGCAGTTCAACGGCAGTTCAGGGTATGAAGAGGCTGCGGCTCAGGGGCTGATCGCCGGCATCAATGCGGCGAGAAAGCTTCAGGGAAAGGAAGGAATCGTGATTGACCGTTCCCAGGGATATATCGGTGTGCTGATCGATGATCTTGTGACAAAAGAGAGCCATGAACCGTATCGTATGATGACATCACGCGCAGAGTACCGCCTTCTTCTCCGCCAGGATAATGCAGATCTCAGGCTGACGAAGCTTGGATATGAGATTGGCCTGATCGATGAGGAGAGATACCGGCGCCTTCTTGAGAAGGAGAGAATGATCGATGAGGAGATCAGGCGCGTAGAGCACACGAATATCGGGACCTCTGAGAAGGTGCAGAGCCTCCTTGAATCCTTTGGCAGCACACCGCTTACATCCGGCACTACGCTGGCGGAGCTGATCCGCAGGCCGGAACTCTCCTATGAGAAACTTTCACCCATTGACGAGAAGAGGCCGGAGCTTCCTTATGATGTGAAAGAGCAGGTGGATATCAATATCAAGTACGACGGTTATATAAAGCGCCAGATGCGCCAGGTAGAACAGTTCAGGAAGATGGAGAAGAAGAAGATACCGGATGATATTGATTATGATGAAATACAGAGCCTGCGCATTGAGGCGAGACAGAAACTGAAGCAGATCCGGCCGGCGTCGATCGGACAGGCTTCCAGGATATCAGGCGTTTCACCGGCGGATATTTCTGTACTTTTAGTCTATCTAGGAAGCCGATAGAGATAATATATAGCACGCTATATATAGGATTCCGTTCGTGGCAGTAATATATATACAGGGGAATACTGCCGATAGATATACAGATTCCCTTGAATATTTGAAATCAGAAGAAGGTTTAGTTTAGGCAGGAGAAAAGAATGGCTGATCGTTTTGAAATGGAATTAGAAGAGCTTGGAATAAGGCTCACGGAAGAGCAGAAAAAGCAGTTCCACAGGTATTATGAGATGCTGGTAGAGTGGAATAAAGTAATGAACCTGACGGGAATCACAGATTATGATGAAGTGAACCTGAAGCATTTTACAGACAGTCTTACGATTGTAAGAAATAGGGATATGAAAAAGGTCAGGCGTCTCATTGATGTCGGGACAGGAGCCGGTTTTCCGGGGATTCCACTGAAAATCGTATTTCCTGAGATCGAAGTGGTGCTCCTTGATTCTTTAAATAAAAGAATCAGATTTCTGAACGCGGTGATCGATGAGCTCGGTCTGCAGAAGATCACAGCTCTGCATGGAAGAGCGGAAGATTATGCAAAAAAGAAAGAGTTCAGAGAGCAGTTCGATCTCTGTGTTTCCCGTGCTGTCGCAAACTTATCCACATTATGTGAATATTGTCTGCCTTTTGTGGGGATAACTGGGTATTTTTGCTCATATAAGAGCGCGGATTCTGATAAAGAGATAAAAAATTCAGAAAATGCGGTGAAAATTCTCGGAGGAGAGATAAAGAGTGTGGATAAGTTTAATCTTCCGGGGACAGATATGGGAAGAGCTATTGTAAATGTGGAAAAGATAAAGAATACACCGAAAAAGTATCCCAGGAAAGCAGGGCTTCCTGCAAAAGAACCGCTGACATAATTGGTCGGCAGAATAGAAAAAAGGAAGACCGCATAGTTGACAGTTATTTGTCCGACTATGCGGTCTTTAAAAATTGTTCCTTCTATATTATATGTTGTTTTATCAGATGTACTTTTTACTATTCTGCATCTCCTTCAGAAAAAAGTACTCTTACCTGTTCAGTGAATTCCTCCGGTTTTTCCACATGAGGTATCTTCTTTGTCTTATTTATCCCCAGTATTTCGATGGAAGGAAGATAATTCTGGTACTGGTTAGCTATAAGAATGTTCACAGGATCAGAGCTGCCTGTTACAATAAATATGCTGTTGTTGATCTTGCTCAGACAACAGATGATATTAGCGTTAGTAAAACGCGATTTTTGACATGCAAACAAGTACTTTGAATGAGTCTTATCTTTATGAGAAGATTCAAAGCATGTAAGGATATCTTTCTCACTGACAGAATTGTGGTCATAGACACCGGAGAGCAGAAGTTCCCGGATCGTTCGCTTGTTTACCTTTATGTTGTAGATAAAGGTCCCTATGACCGGTGCAAGGAGAAGATATTTTACCATATAGGAGCGCTTTGTCGGGATCTTTGCCTGTGATGCAAGATCCTGAGGATTGACTATAATGACACGGTTGATTACTGTATCATCATTTGCACATGCCATGATGACAAAGGACGCAGATTCTCCTGATACAATAATATCAGTCTTTTCGGTGATAATATCCTTAATAAAATCAGTGATCAGCTGCACATAGAGAAAATTCGTATAGGTAAGGACCGGACGCTCAGAACAGCCGCATCCTAACAGATCAATGGCATATACCGTGTTTGTTTTTGCAAGTTCATTGATAATATTGTTCCATTCATGAGAAGATGAACAGACATTGAGATCATGAACGAGCAGAATTGGACTTCCGCTGCCTTTCTTTTTATATGCTATCTTGCCGAAGCGCCAGTTATAATATTCATATGTATCCTTATCTAAAAGATTATCCGCAGTTGCTGCATACTGAAAAATTCTGTTTACGATATGCATTGTTCCTATTGCAGCTCCCGTGAATACGGCTAAAAACGTCAACTTTCTTTTTATGTTCAATCAAGATCACCTGCCTTCAATATTTAAATTTATTATACTACATCAGGAAACTCAAATAAAGACCTAATAAATATTTGTTTGGACTTGATATATGTACGGTGTGAACAGTAACCACCGCTCGCATAAGCAGTCTTAGCACGAAGTGCGGAACTGGAGCGCGGCAGCGCGACGAGTGCGCATGCGGGCGGCTGTTAGATGTGAACAGTAACTATGTGCGTGAAATTTTTCAATACATTCATTTTTTATAAAAGGCAGGTGCGTTGATCAAGACGTGAAATAATATTGGATTTTAATACTTGACAGAAGTTCTATGTTTCACGTGAAACATAGAACTATAAGAAATGGTCTGCAGATGAATTAAGAAATGTTTCACGTGAAACATTTGCTGAATAGAAGGCAGGTGAAAGAACAAAGCAAACACAGCAGTATAGGTTATATAAATATACATAAAAAGAAAGAACCTGAATGTTTCACGTGAAACATCTTATATTCATAAGAAGTTTTGATAAAAATAAAATCATTAAAATAATGTTTCACGTGAAACATTTTATGGATTAATAGAATAAAAGGTGATATAATAAGTAGGTATCCAAAAGAAAGGAGTACAAAAATGGGTAGAATTATAGCAATTGCCAATCAAAAGGGAGGCGTTGGAAAAACAACAACTGCGATCAACTTATCAGCCTCACTCGCAAGTCTGGGACAGAAAGTACTGGCTCTTGATATGGATCCTCAGGGAAACATGACGAGCGGTCTTGGCGTAGACAAAGATGAAGCCGAAAAAACGGTTTATGATCTGATAATAGGCAATGTAGGAATAGAAGAGTGTATCTATGAAAATGTTATAGAAAACCTTGATGTACTTCCTTCTAATATCAATCTTTCAGCCGCAGAGATTGAGCTGATCGGGATTGATAACAAAGAATATCTTCTGAAAGAAGAAGTTGACAAGATCAGGGACAGATACGACTTTATCATAATCGATTGTCCTCCGGCATTGAGCATGCTTACAATAAATGCTATGACAACAGCCGATTCTGTTATTGTACCTATACAATGTGAATATTATGCTCTCGAAGGATTAAGCCAGTTAATCCATACGATTGAGCTTGTACAGGAAAGACTGAACTCATCGCTTGAAATAGAAGGCGTTGTATTCACCATGTATGATGCAAGAACGAATCTGTCACTGCAGGTGGTTGAAAATGTTAAGGATAATCTGAATCAGGCAATCTACAAGACTATTATTCCTCGAAATATCAGATTAGCAGAAGCACCAAGTTATGGTTTGCCAATCACTCTATACGATCCAAGATCGACAGGAGCTGAGAGCTACATGCTGCTGGCAGAAGAAGTTATACATAAAGGAGAAGAGTAAAATATGGCAGTAAAGAGAAACGGGCTTGGAAAAGGACTTGACAGTCTTATACCAAATAAAAATGAAAAAAAGCCGAAAACTTCTGCAAAAATTGATGACAGAGAAAAGAAAGAGGAAGAAGTATTGAAATCAGGGGAAATCATGGTCAAGATCAATCAGGTTGAACCAAATCGTGATCAGCCGAGAAAAGATTTTGACGAAGATGCCCTGGTGGAGCTGGCTGATTCAATCAAACAGTTTGGAATCCTTCAGCCCCTTATTGTTCAGAAAAAGAAGGATTACTACGAAATTATTGCAGGAGAGAGAAGATGGAGAGCTGCGAAAATCGCAGGGGTAAAAGAAGTTCCTGTCATTGTAAAAGAATTTACAGACCAGGAAATTGTGGAAATCTCTCTGATAGAAAACATACAGCGTGAAAATCTGAATCCGATCGAGGAGGCAATGGCATATAAAAGACTCCTGGAAGAATTTAATCTCAAACAGGATGAAGTCGCTGAGAGAGTGTCAAAGAGCAGAACAGCGGTGACCAACTCAATGAGACTTCTGAAGCTCAGTCCGCGCGTACAGCAGATGATCGTAGATGATATGATCAGCACGGGGCATGCAAGAGCACTTCTGGCGATCGATGATGAGGAACAGCAGTATATCCTTGCAAATAAGATATTTGATGAAAAACTCAGCGTAAGAGAGACAGAAAAACTGGTAAAAGCTTTGAAAAATCCGAAAAAGGAGATAAAGAAGCCAAAGTCAGAACATACGTTTGTTTATGATAATATAGAGGAACAGATGAAAAATATTATCGGAACAAAGGTCAGTGTAAATCCAAAAGCGAATGGAAAGGGAAGGATAGAGATAGAATACTATTCAGAGGAAGAACTGGAAAGAATCTATGATCTGATCATGACGATTCAGTCTGAGTAAAGAAGATAAAATTTGAGGAGAGTATAATTAAAAAAGGAGATGGATTGAATGGATGGAATACTGGGCAGCCTTGGAATAGACCCATTTTACCTGTTTATCATTATGTTTATGCTGCAGGTGGCGCTGATTGTACTGCTGGTTCTTCTTTACGACAAGTACAATCATCTTCAGAGAAGCTATTCAACTTTCATGAAGGGGAAGAATGGAAAAAGTCTTGAAAAAAGCATCTTCAAGAGATTTGAAAAACTGGAAGAGGTTTACGCAGCAGTAGAAGAAAACAGAAATGAGATTGATAAGATCTATAAGAAGATGGAGAGCCACTATCAGAAAGTGGGAATCGTGAAATATGATGCTTTCCATGAAATGGGCGGAAACTTAAGCTTTGTATTAACAATGCTGGATGAAAACAATAACGGATGGATCTTCAATGCAATGCACAGCAGGGAGGGCTGCTATACCTATATTAAAGAGATCGTAAAAGGCGAAAGCTATATCGAACTCGGAGAAGAAGAAAGACAGTGCCTTGAAAAGGCAATCTATCAGGAATCCTTAGACATCAAAGATGCTGAACAAAATGAATAGAACATAAAAAGAATGAGAGGAATTAACAAATGTTAGACATTAAATTTTTGAGAAATAATCCGGATATCGTAAAGCAGAACATCAAGAACAAATTTCAGGATGAGAAGCTTCCGCTTGTAGATGAGGTTATTGAGCTGGACAAAAGAAACCGCGAGATCAAGCAGGAAGTTGAGGGCCTGCGAGCAGATAAGAACAAAGCATCAAAACAGATCGGCGCTATGATGGGACAGAAAAAGTTCGAAGAAGCAGAAGCGCTGAAGCAGAAAGTTGGAGAATATGCCGGCAGGATAGATTCTCTCTCCGAGGAAGAAAAAGAAGTAGAGGAAAAGATCAAAAAGATCATGATGACAATACCGAATATCATCGATCCTTCCGTTCCGATCGGAAAAGACGACAGTGAGAACGTTGAGCTGGAGAGATTCGGTGAACCGGTCGTACCGGACTTCGAGATTCCGTATCATACAGAGATCATGGAGTCCTTTAACGGAATCAATCTTGACAGTGCGAGAAGAGTTGCAGGAAACGGATTCTACTACCTCATGGGAGATATTGCAAGACTGCACTCTGCAGTACTTGCCTACGCAAGAGATTTCATGATCGACAGAGGATTCACATACTGTATCCCGCCGTTCATGATCAGAAGCAATGTAGTGACAGGCGTTATGAGTTTTGCTGAGATGGATGCAATGATGTATAAGATTGAAGGCGAAGATCTCTACCTGATCGGTACAAGCGAGCATTCCATGATCGGAAAATTCATCAATACACAGCTTACGGAAGACCAGCTTCCGCAGACGCTCACAAGCTATTCTCCGTGCTTCAGAAAAGAAAAAGGAGCTCACGGAATCGAGGAGAGAGGTGTATACCGAATCCACCAGTTCGAGAAACAGGAAATGATCGTTGTGTGCAAGCCGGAAGACAGTATGGAATGGTATGATAAACTGTGGAAAAATACAGTGGATCTGTTCCGTTCCATGGATATCCCGGTGCGTACGCTGGAATGCTGTTCAGGAGACCTGGCGGATCTGAAGGTGAAGTCTGTGGACGTTGAAGCATGGTCCCCGAGACAGAAAAAATATTTTGAAGTCGGAAGCTGCTCTAATCTTGGAGATGCACAGGCGAGACGTCTCGGCATCCGCGTAAAGGGAGAGAACGGCAATTATTTCGCTCATACGCTGAACAATACAGTAGTTGCGCCGCCGAGAATGCTGATCGCATTCCTGGAGAACAATCTGCAGGCGGACGGTTCTGTAAAGATCCCGGAGAAACTGCAGCCGTACATGGGCGGGAAGACGGTCATCGTACCAAATAAATAAGCAGGAATATCGGAAAGAAAATGCATCAATATTTGAAAGCAATTGGATTTGACAATATCCATACAAGAAAAGAACTGAGACAGCTTCTTAGGGAAGTGGAAGAGCGATTTACACATCAGACGATCGTATCCTACAGACCGGGAGAAGACTTCTGTGAATATCAGAAAGAGTATGGACAATTCATGGGAATCACGGTATGCGGAGAACTGGATGAGGAGGACAACTTTGACCCCGCATACTATTTTCCCTATTTTGAGGGGAGCGGCGTGACGACCTATGCTGACATCTCAGTGGAGCGAAAGATCGAGAAAGAACAGTATGTCGGGATGTGTGAAGATTCCAAAATCGGCATCAGCCTGATCTTTACTCTCCGAAACGGCATAGATTATATGAGGGAAAAGCAGGCGGGATTCACGTCGGGCCTGACGACTTCGGTGACGTTTTCCGGACTTGCACTGTCAGGCATGATCCTTCTCCCTGTTGTGAAAAACGAGAGACAGAGAAAGAACGAGCAGGCGGCCGCCGACAGCAGGCAGATGCTTCTGAATGCCGCGAGAAACGGCGATCAGACGGCAATAGAGACGCTGACACTGGATGATATAGATACTTATACAAAAGTGTCCAGAAGGCTGCGGAATGAGGATGTGTTCTCGATCGTGGACACATACTTCATGCCTTATGGCGCTGAGTGTGATATGTATTCCATCATGGGTGAGATCCTTGCAGTGCGAGTCCGGTATAATCCCGTGACCGACAGGAAGATCTATCATATGAAGCTGAACGTAAACGAACTGAAGTTTGATATATGTGTGCCCGCTGATTCAGTGATGGGAGAGCCGGAGATCGGGAGAAGGTTTAAGGGAACGATCTGGCTTCAGGGATATATCAACTTCTGATATGATACTAAATTGGAAGCCGGTGTTCATATGAAACATCGGATCACAGAAGGAAAAGATAAATTTAGAAAAACAGTTGTGAAATCCGCGAAAACATGGTATATTATTAGTTGTGTCCGGTAATCGGATACAACAGAATGTTTCCGTAGCTCAGCAGGATAGAGCGACCGCCTCCTAAGTGGCAGCCCGTTCAAGTCCAAAACTGAATAATTTGGTTGTAGCG